>Ga0134122_10001393_pt1 | contig 17455 bp, 14 predicted proteins | sample KB302_FD_96461 | JGI IMG/M metagenome (GOLD analysis project Ga0134122, IMG submission 96461) | Terrestrial soil microbial communities without Nitrogen fertilizer from Kellogg Biological Station, Michigan, USA - KB3-0-2 | ecosystem: Environmental > Terrestrial > Soil > Unclassified ... | reverse complement strand
GCGTACGTGCGCCGATGGGACGATTTGACCGACACAAAGGAGACACACTGATGCTATCGCTGCCGTCGAATGCCTGGATCATTGCCGGACTGATAGTGGTTGCCACGCTGCTGCTGATGTCCATGTTTGCCAAACTCTATCGCAAGGCGGGTCCGCATGAAGCACTCGTGGTTTATGGTTTTCGCGGAACCCGAATCATCAAGGGACATGGCACCGTCATATTCCCGATGGTGGAAACCTATCGCGGCCTCTCGCTGGAACTGATGTCGTTCGACGTGGCGCCGCAGCAGGATCTTTACACGCGTCAGGGCGTAGCGGTCACCGTCGAAGCTGTTGCGCAAATCAAGGTCAAGTCCGACCCGGAATCCATCCGCACGGCCGCCGAGCAATTCCTGACCAAGAATCCTTCGGAGCGGGAAGGCCTGATCCGGCTTGTGATGGAAGGGCATCTTCGCGGCATCATTGGCCAGCTCACCGTGGAAGAGATCGTCAAGCAGCCGGAAATGGTGGGCGAACGCATGCGTTCGACCTGTGCCGAGGACATGAACAAGATGGGCCTCGAGGTGATTTCATTCACCATCAAGGAAGTCCGCGACAAGAACGAGTACATCTCCAACATGGGCCGGCCGGATGTCGCCCGCATCAAACGCGATGCCGATGTGGCCTCTGCCGAAGCCGAACGCGACACCGCAATCAAACGCGCCGAAGCCACCCGCGCCGCTGCCGTTGCCACAGCTCAGGCCGATCAGGAGCGGGTCATGGCCCAGACGCTGTCGCTCGCAAAACAGGCGGAAGCGCAGCGCGATCTGGAAATCAAGAAAGCCACGTACAAGGAGCTGACCAAGCGGCAGGAAGCCCAGGCCGACAAGGCGTACGAGATTCAAGACAACATCATGCAGCAGCAGGTGATCACCGAATCCGTCAAGGTGAGGCAGATCGAAAAGGAACAGGAGATCAAAGTTCAGGATGCCGAAATTATCCGCCACGAGCGCGAGTTGATCGCCACCATTTTGAAACAGGCGGAAGTCGAACGGCGGCGCATTGAAACGCTTGCGGAAGCCGAAAAGCAGCGGCAGATCCTGGAAGCCGAGGGTCACGCCTCCGCGATTCGGACGCAGGGTGAGGCCGAAGCCGAAATCATCTTTAAGAAAGGCGACGCCGAAGCCCGGGCGATGAACGTCAAGGCCGAAGCCTATCAGGAATACAACCAGGCCGCCGTGGTCGACAAACTGATAACCAGTTTGCCCGAAATCGTGCGCGCGATGGCGGCGCCGCTGGCAAATATCGACAAGATCACCGTGGTCTCCACCGGCAATGGCACCACAGCGGGAATGAACAAGGTAACCGGAGACATGGTCAGCATTGCGGCGCAGATACCCGCGCTCTTCGAAACGCTTTCGGGAATGAAAATGTCGGAACTCTTCGCCAAGATCAAGGGCATCCGTGATGACGGCGCCGAAGGCAACGACACTAAACCAGGCAACAAGACGGTATAGGAAAGGAGCAAACTCATGGCACTACTGGAACGCGTGTCCGCCCTGGTCCGGGCGAACCTCAACGACTTAATCGACCGCGCGGAAGATCCGCAGAAAATGCTGAAGCAGGTGACGCTCGATATGCAGAACCAGCTGCTTCAAGTGAAGACCCAGGTCGCAATCGCCATTGCCGACGAACACCTGCTGCGCAAGAAACATCAGGAAAATCTCGAGAAGCATACCGAGTGGATGCGGAAGGCGGAGATCGCCGTGGATAAGAAACAGGACGATCTCGCGCGCGCCGCCATCGACCGGGCTGTCGGCTATCGCAATATGGCGGAAAGCTACGACCAGGAAATCACGCATCAGAAAGCGCAGGTGGTGGATCTGAAATCCGCCCTTCACAAACTCGAACTGAAACTGGGCGAAGCGCATGCCAAAAGCGAATTGCTGCTCGCCAAGCACCGGCGATCGCGCGCGCTCAGCAAGGCCAGCCACGCCCGGATGGCGGCAACCGACGAGTCCAAGATGGGCACGTTCGATCGCATGAAGAACCGGGTCCATGGAGAAGAGGCCATGAGTCACGCCCTGGCCGAAATGGCCGGCGACAACATGGAAGACCGGCTCAACGCGCTTGGCAAGGACGACGAAGTCGAGCGCATGCTGACGGAAATCAAGGACCGGCGGGGTGTGGCCTGACTGACAAATTGAAACTGGATCCGCTTAAAGGATTGGAGGCACTGGAACGCCTGGATCTGCGGAAGTGCACCACCGTGGGAAGCATCGTCCTGGCCATGAACCAGTGCTCGTTCGGCGCGCGCATGCTGGGTGAGGCGGCGGTGAAGATCCATGGTTGGATCCAGCAGGGCAAACGTATACGTGTGGTCTATGACGGGAAGCCGTTACTGGATCTGTTCGAGATGATGCGCCGCAGAGGCTGGGTCCACGATGTCGTACGTTCTGATGAGATTCGGACGTCGGATCCATCCGGTTTCGAACATCTCGTTGTCGGCCGTTACTCCGAATCCGCCGACGAAGACATTCATCGGCTCGCCGGAGCGATCGCGATCAACAAGGAAGAGCTCTCGCGGCCAGGTCAGGTCAGAGACGGGTTCTTTCCCGATGCCGTCTTCGCCGATCCCACATTTATCGTTCCGGTTCTGTATCTCGCGATGGCGGAATGGATCGATGGCCGGCCCGCCACCATGGAAGATTTATTCCGCGAACTTGTGAAGTTTCCTTCGGGACAATCCATTGTCGCAGGCGCCGCAACGCTTCATCAAATGGTCGCCGATACGGAATGCATGGTTTTTCTGACATTGAGCGGCGCGATGACGATTGCGAAGATGGGGCTGGTAATCTGCGACATGGTGGACCTCGGAATGGTCCAGGTCATCTCCTCCACTGGCGCGTTGATGGCTCACGGCTTGATCGAAGGCGTCGGCCTCCGGCATTACAAACACAACCCGGCACACCCCGATACATTTCTTGCCGAACACAAACTCAATCGCGTGACCGACACCCTGGAGCCGGAAGAGAATTTCAGCCACATCGAAGAAATCGTCGACAAGGTACTGTCGTCTTTCAACGGAAACGAGCCCATCAGTCCCAGCATGTTTCATGATGCGATTGGAGAACATCTCGCGAAGCATTTTCCAAACGATCGCGGAATCCTCAAGTCGACGTTTGAGAAACAGGTTCCTGTTCTATGTCCCGCATTTGTGGATTCGGAGATCGGCAACGATCTTTTCGTTCATAACGCGAGGCGAAAGGAAGAAAGACGCCCTCCCTTGATCGTCTGGCCGGAAATCGATTCCGCACTCCTGATCCAGAAGATGACTGGAACCAGGCGGGCAGGGATCTTCTCGATTGGCGGTGGAGTTCCGCGAAACAACACGCAGAACGTCGCCCCTTTGATTGAAATTGCCAACGAACGTCTTGGTCTGGACATGCCGACGCGCATGTTCAGCTATGGTTGCCGTATCGCGCCGGATGCGATGCACCACGGGCATCTGTCGGGTTGCACTTACTCCGAAAACGGGTCATGGCGAAAGATGGATCTGCAACACGGCCACTTCGCGGAAATCCGCGCGGATGCGACGCAGGTGTGGCCGTTTATCGTGCGGTACGTGATGGATCGAATCGAATCTGAAGAGCTGTGACCGCGCCTACAGCCGCTACACCGGCAGCGTAATCGTAAAGGTCGATCCCTTCCCTAGCTGGCTGGCAACGGAGATCGTTCCGCCCTGGCTTTCGACGGCGTGCTTTGCAATCGCAAGCCCGAGGCCGGTGCCGCCGGATTCCCGCGTTCTCGATTTTTCCACGCGATAGAAACGTTCGAACACCCGCACCAGTTCGCCCCGTGGAATTCCGCTTCCGGTATCCTCAATATCGACGGCAAAGCCGCTTCCTGTGGATCGGCCGGTAATCCGGATCTGCCCGCATGGTTTGTTGTAGTGGATGGCATTATCCAGCAGATTGGACAACGCCCGCGCGAGCCTGCCGCGGTCGGCGAGAATCTCAACAGGAGGACAATCCAGTACAACTTCGATTCTCTTTTCATTCACGAGTGGACTCCGGATTCGAATTTGTTCTTCGATGAGTTCACGCACGGCAATCGGCTGCTTCTGGACGGGAGGTTCGCTCTCGAGCTGGGCCAGCATCAGCAGATCATCCACAAGCGCCTGCAACAGCGTAGCGTTTCGTTGAATCGTCTCCAGGAATTCGCGGGTGTGATGGGACGCGTCCGCCGAGGCGTCAATGAGTGTTTCCGCGTATCCACGAATCGAAGTCAGTGGTGTCTTGAACTCGTGCGAGACATTGGCGATGAAATCCCTCCTCATCCTTTCCGTATGCCGTATCTCCGTCAGGTCTTGAAACACCACGACGGCAAGTTCAATTTCGCCGGAAAGTGCCTGGACTGGTGCTGCCTTGGGCGACAACACCCTGCCGCCTCCGGTGGTCAGGTCCACTGCCGGCACATCGTTGCCGCGAAGCGCTTCCCGCACGGCCGTTTCGATGGAGGGATGGCGCACCAATTCCATGGGCATCTTCCCGGCTGGATCGCCGTGGATATCGAGAAGCTTGCAAATGGAATCGTTGGCGAGGACGACGCGAGCATTGCGGTCAAAAACCACAACGCCAGCGCTCATGGCCGCAACGATCGCTTCAATTCTCCGCTTGTCGCCGCGCAATTCCTCCATCTGCTTCTTGAGACTTCGAGCCATGGCGTTCAACGAAGAACCCATAACCGCAAGATCCCTGTCACCGACAACTGGCAGTTCGCAATCCAGGTTTCCGACTGCGAGTTTATGTGAGGCCTCCGCCATTCGATGCAGCGGGCGCGACACGAAAGCGAAAACCATGTACCCGAATATCAGTGTCATACCCACGCTCACAGTCAGTGCAAGCAGCAACTGCCGGCGTAATCCCGAAATCAGGCTTTCCACCGGCGCCAGAGGTTTTGCTACGCGCAAGACGCCGCCATCATCGAATTTAACGGCGACGTAGATGAAAGGAACGCCGAGCGTGGCGCTCCAACGCTTCGAGGTTCCACGGCCGGAATCCCAGGCGGACACCACTTCAGGCCGGCTGCCATGATTTTCAACTGCTGCGACACCTTCCGGCGTCAGATCCGAATCTCCGAGCACCTTCCCATTGCGATCGATCAGTGTGACGCGGACGTCAAGCGATCGCGCCATGTCATTCGCCAGTTCAATAGGATTCCCACGGAGCGGACTCACGCGCATGTAGCTTTTCGCCAGCTCCGCCGATGTGTATAACTGATCTTCGATTTCGGTTTCGAATGCGCTGCGCAAATTCGAGCTGAGGTAGTAGCTCATCAACAGCGTGATCACCACGATCGCGCACACGTTGAAAAATACCAGCCGCGAATGAAGCTTGAAGGCCATGCACCCTCTTTAAGACAGTAACGCGTGAACGAGAGCCGCGATTAAGGCGGCGGCAGGAATGGTGACAATCCAGGCCCAGACAATATTCTTCGTGACCGCCCAGCGGACCGCGGACAACCGCCGCGTGGAACCGACGCCGATAATCGCGCCGGTAATCGTATGCGTCGTACTCACCGGGATGCCATTCATCGCCAGTCCGAAGAGACAAACTGCCGCCGAGCTTTCCGCGCAGAAGCCTCCAATGGGGCGCAGTGCCGTGATCCTCTGCCCCATCGTCTTGACGATTCTCCAGCCTCCGGAAAGCGTTCCCATGGCGATTGCAGAATGTGCCAGAAGAATGACCCAAAGTGGAATATCCCACGTCTTCATATAGCCGGAAGTAACCAGGACGCTGGCGATGATTCCCATCGTCTTCTGCGCATCGTTGGTTCCGTGACCCAGACTGTATGCCGCAGCGGACAGCAGCTGCAGTTTTCGAAACCGCGAGTCGACCGCGCGAGGCGAAGTGTAACGAGAGGCCCACGTGGTGATGGACATCGAAATGAATCCCAGCACCATGCCGACGACGGGCGAGAGTACGATAAACAGCAGAGTCTTGGTCCACCCGGAAACGATAATCACACCGAATCCCGCCTTGGCGACCGCACTTCCGGCGTAGCCTCCGATAAGCGCGTGGGAAGAGCTTGTCGGAAGTCCGAAGTACCAGGTGATGATATTCCATACGATCGCGCCCACCAGGCCGGCAAAAATGACGGTGAGATCGACGGATTCTATTCGAACCATGTCCTTACCAATCGTCTTCGCGACAACGGTGCCGAAGATAAATGCCGCGGCAAAATTGAAGAACGACGCCCATATGACGGCCTTGCCCGGCGTCAGGACTCGCGTCGATACGACGGTGGCTATGGAATTGGCGGCATCATGAAATCCGTTCAGGTAGTCAAAAACGAGCGCGGTCAAAATGATTCCAACGACAGACCAGAAAACCGGAGAGTAGAAATCCACGCGACATATCCTTTTCCCGACGAGATTGATGCCCGAATAATGCGGGGCATGTTACAGTCCACGAGTCCGACGCCAACCAGCAAGGACGCGTGATTATACTGTAACGTGAGCCAAGGAGATACCGATGGGCGTGGGTTCGATACTTCGTTTCTTTTTGCCGCATGACGATAAGTTCCTGCCTTACTTTGAACAGTCCGCCGACAACTTGAAAGAAGCGGCAGGAGTCTATGCCAGTCTTGCAAAGGCCAGCAACCGGGAGGAAATCGCAGCGGTTCGCGACAGCATCAAGATCCTGGAGCACGTTGGCGACAAACTCACCCATACCATCTTTGAAGAATTGAACCGGTCTTTCATCACGCCGTTCGATCGCGAAGACATCTACTCGCTGACCAAGAGCATGGACGATGTCCTGGATTCGATGGACCACGTCGCCGATATTTTTGTTCTCTACCAGATCGACAAGGTGGAGGATGGAATGTCCATGCTGCTCGCAGTCACACATCGCGCCATATCCGACATTCACAAGAGCGTACACACGCTCCGCAATATCAATTACGACACGATCCGCGAATACATCATCAGCGTTCACGCGATGGAAAATGAAGGCGACCGGCTCTACCGGCATTTCATCGGCACACTGTATGCACAGGAGCACGACGCCATCCGCCTGATGAAGTACAGTTCCATCTACAACGAACTCGAACATACCATCGACACCTGCGAAGACCTGATGAATGCCATCGAATCGATTGTTTTGAAACAGGCGTAAGCGTTCAGCTCTTCGGTCTCGGCAGCTCCGATACCACTTCATGCGGCTGGTAGGCGCCCGACAGAACATCCAGCTCCGCAACGTCGAGCTTTACATCCAATGCCCCGGCGAGTTGATCCAGCTGTTCGAGCTTTGTCACTCCGATAATCGGGGCTGTAATGCCGGGCTGCTGGAGAACCCAGGCGAGAGCAACCTGAACGTTGACCACGCCGCGGTTTCGCGCAACCTCTGAAATTTTCTCGACAATCGCAAAGTCCGGATCCGTGTAGTACAGCTTCTTCATGTAATCGTCCGTCTTTGCGCGAATGGTGTCTCCGAAATCTCCCTTCCGGCGTTCCCCGGTCACAAAACCGCGGGCGATCGGGCTGTACGGAATTACGGCGATGCCCTCAGCCCGGCACAGCGGAATCATTTCGCGCTCTTCTTCGCGGTACAACAGATTGTAGTAGGGCTGCATCGAAACCGGCCGCGTCACGCCAAGCCGGTCTGCGGTGTAGATCAGCTTTGCAAATTGCCATGCCGACATTGTCGACGCGCCAATGTAAAGCGCCTTCCCCGCTTTGACGATGTCATGAAGCGCGACAAGGGTTTCTTCGATGGGAGTGCCCGGATCCCATCGATGCATCTGGAAGACATCCACATAGTCGGTTCCCAGGCGCTTGAGACTGCCGTCGATCGCACGAAACAGATGTTTGCGCGAAAGGCCGCGATCATTGGGATCGCCGCTCATCGGACTCCAGGCCTTTGTCGCGATAACGACGCGATCTCGCGATTCGCCGAAATCGGCCAGGGCCTTTCCCAGTATCTCTTCCGAACGGCCGAGCGAGTACATGTCTGCGGTGTCGAAGAAACCGATCCCCAGTTCCAGCGCCCGTTTGATGATCGGCCGGCTTTCATCTTCTTCGAGCGCCCACTTCCGCCAGGATTTTGACCCGAATCCCATCGTCCCCAGCGCAAGGCGGGAAACTTTTAGTCCGGTCGACCCAAAACTGACATATTCCATTGGTAAGAATCCTTGTGGTTTAGAATGTGTCACTATAAAAGTTTTCGCTACACCGCACAACCGCAGCGGTGGCCGTGAATTGGAGTTGGGTACGTGTGGAGAAATGCAACGACGAATGCGCAGAGAGTTCGAATATTGATGACGGTAAGGCTTATCGCAGTGTTGCTCCTATGCCTTTACCTCGGGATTGGCATCGCACCAGGCCAGCAGCCTGCCGCAACGGTTCGCGCGATACCCGCGCCGGCAACGCCTTTCCCTTCGGAAGCTCAGTCTGTGGCTGTGACACGTTTCTCATTCCTGGCATATGGCGACACGCGAGGCGACGTGCGAACCAACGTGGATGGTTTCGGGCTACAGCCGATACATGGTGAACTGGTGGCGACCATGCTGGCGGCGATAAAACGAACGCAATCCTCGGACTACCCGGTGCGTTTCGTTCTGCAGTCGGGGGACGCGGTATTCGACGGAACCGTCGTCAACCAATGGAATGCCAGTTTCATCGACGTTGTATCGCGAATCACCAAGGAAGCGAATATTCCGTACTACCTGATCCCAGGGAATCACGATGTGACGGCAGCCCTCTCCGTCGATTCGCCACTACGGAATGCAGGGCTGAAAAACTATCTCGATGCGATGGCGGAGCTGATTCCTCCAGAAGGCTCGCCACGGCGATTATCCGGATATCCCACTTTTGCGTTTGGATATGGGAACACGTTTGTGATTGGAATCGATTCGAATATTTCACCCGACGACACTCAGTTCAATTGGGTCAAGAGCCAGTTGGAAGGACTGAACCGGTCGCGCTTCGCCAATGTGATTGTATTCCTGCACCACGGACCATTCACCTCGGCGCTTCACCGTGTTGCAGAACCCGCGACGGCAAGCGTCCGTTCGCGCTATATGCCGCTGTTTCGCGCGCACCATGTCGCCGCAGTCCTTGGCGGACACGATCATGAATTTGAACATTGGGTGGAGCACTACACCGACGCCGGGGGCACTCACCGCATGGACCTGATCGTCTCTGCAGGTGGCGGCGCTCCGGCGTACGCATACAGCGGAGAGCCGGACACCACAGCGTATCTTGCCGCTGGTGCCTCGGAGAACGTACAGCTCGACCACATCGTGAAGCCCAGTCGAATCGCCGCGGAAAACAAACCGCACTTTGTCCTTATTCGCGTGGATGGAAACAAGCTCAGCGTTGAAGTCGTCGGACTCGGCGCGACAAACGACTACAAGCCGTATGGCAAAGACGTTTACGATCTTCGCGATCCGTAGACAACGCCGAAACGCGCTGGCAGTTCACCGATTTTCGAACCGGCTATCGGAGCAAATGGAACGACGACCGCCGCGCGCTTCTGCGGATCCCCAACACGAAGCATTGCGTCGCGAACTGCGCGCGGCCTGCCGCGGGGGAAATGTGGGGACGGGGAACGGAACAGCTGTAGGCGCGGTCTATGACCGCGCGCGCTCGATCGTCTACAGCGAATTCGATTGATGGATTGTGCGCGGTCATAGACCGCGCCTACAGTCAGGGGGCGACAACGGCGATGCCCCAGGGCCTCTCGCCGACTTTAATCTTCTTGATTACCGTGTTGGTAGCCAGGTCGACAACGGACACGTCATTGGATGGGCCATTGGCGGTGTATAGGAACTTGCCGTCCGGCGAGAGGCCAATGCCCCATGGCCGGTCTCCAACTTCAAAGGACGTATCAATCTTGTTCGTGGCCGTATCGACGACGAACACTTTCTTTCCGCGGCCTGTACTGACATAGAGCTTTGCGCCATCCGGAGACACGACCATGCCCATGGGCTTGATCATATGCGCGGTCTTGCCCAACTCCACTTCGCCAATCACCTGAAGCTTCGCCGTGTCGACAATGCTGAACTTCCCATCGTTCTCCCGGGTGACATACGCCTTCGATCCATCCGGAAGAAATGCCACCTTGCGAGGACGACTGCCAATCTTGATCGTCTTGATCACCTTGCGCGCCGCCGTGTCGATAATCGAAACGGTACCCGCGTCCTCGGACGTTACCCAGACGAACTTTCCATCCGGGCTCGTGGCGACGCCTTCGGGCTCCTTTCCGGTCTTCAAGCTGGCAACACTCTTGCTCGCGGCAATGTCAATGATGCTTGCCGCCGCATCGTCTTCGTTGGACACGTAAATCAGCGTCCCATCCCGGCTCAGGCTGAATTCTTCGGGATCCGAGCCTCCGGAAATGACCTTCGTCATCTTGTTTTGTGCGATATCAATGACGCCGATTCCGTCGGCAGCTTTGTCGGCCGGCGGCAGCGTTTTCTCATCCACCCCGGGACCGGCGTTTGGTGATCCACTCAAGGCCACATACAGTGTCTTGCTGTCCGGGCTCGCGTGAATGCCTCGTGGCCGCTTTCCTACCACCACGGTCATGGCGACTTCATTCGTCGTCGGATCGATCACGCTCACGTCGTTCGAACCCTCATTGGTGACGTAGATGTGATACGTGGCCACGGGCTTTTCTGCGGGCTTTTCTTCAGGCTTGCTGCAGCCGGACAATAAAAGCACGGCAATACCGCAGGTAAAAATAATTCGCCTTGTCATGTCAAACACTCACTTTCGTTTTCTGGAGCCTTTCGGACCTTTCGAACTCGAAAGGCTCAGCGGCAAATCTCTTCCGGCAATTGCCAGCGCCAGCAGCCCGCCCAGAATTGGCAGACCATCCCCTTTGGAAAGAAATCCATATTGAAAAATACTGCTGTGTGCGACGTGGATGTTCAGCACCATGATAAATGTCAGAGCCGCCGTCAGCCGTGTCCAGAAGCCAAACAGTAAAGCCAGTCCGGCGGCGACCTCGCCCAGGAATACCAGGCGTGCAATCACGGAGATTCCGGGCATCAGAAACGTGTCGATATACCACTTGGCGAACGGAACGCCGGCTGCGCCCCATTTCTGCAGGATGGCCGCCAGCAAATCCGGATGGGTCAGCCATGGAAGCTTGTCCCACCCTTCGAATATGAAGAAGACACCCAACACAATTCGGACGACAAGAAGCCCTGATTTCTCCCGGTTCATTCTTTACAGACTATTTCCTGACCTATTTCTTATCTGGCAGAGCGTAGACCCAAAGCGCGAACCCTGTCGATGGAGCAACGATTTCGGGAGTCACTTGATTGGGAACCAACCATGGACTGCCGCCGCCGGTACCCGTCGTCACCGCGACATATTGCTTACCACCGACGCTGTAAGTCATCGGGAAACCCTGCACGGCGGTCGTCAGCTTCTGCTCCCAAAGAATTTTTCCGGTCTTCACATCTACGGCGTGGACCATCCAGCCCCGGTCGCCTACAAATGCGACTCCGCCGGCGGTAGACACGACGGCGCTCAGGAACGACGCTCTCTGTTCGATTTTCCAGATTTCCTTCAGCGAACCGACGTCATATGCGGCGAGCTTTCCAAGATTGCCGTTACTGCCAGGCGATTCATAGAACGCGCGATCGGCTCCTCCCCCACTGCCAGGGCCAGCAAGATTCGCGGCCTGAGGCACCATGACCTGACACGCCTGCACCAGAGGCGCGATCAAATAATTCGTCGGAGGGTTGTAACCCGTTGCCGGCCAGTTGTGGCCCCCCGCGCTGGTCGGACAGCCATCCACCGGCTTTCCAACCACCTGATGAAAAATGTCATCGCGGTAGCGAGGCTTTCCGGTTTTTGGATCGAAGCTTTCCCAGATATTCTGAAAAACCGTTTCCGTATGACCGAGATACTTCCCGGTCTTCCGATCGAGTTTCCACAGGATTCCGTCTTTCCCGATCGTCAGGAGCAAATTCTGACCGCCAGTATCGACCAGCACGCGTTCGAAAACAACGTCGAGATCGAGGGACTCTGCAGGAGCATGTTGGAAGTACCATGCGAGTTTTCCGGTGTCCGCATTTAGAGCGACGGTCGAACTCGAATAAAGAGCATCTCCATCGGTGGCACGAGTCGCGATCATCCAGGGCTTTGCCTGGGCCACGCCGATGTAGAACAGATTCAGTACCGGATCGAGGCTTCCGGTAATCCAGGACTCACCGCCCGCCCGCGATCTGTCGGGAACGTCACCCCATGTATTGCCACCAGGCTCGGATGCCGTGGCAATCGTGTTGAATTTCCACAGCTGCTTGCCCGTTGCCGCGTCATAAGCGGCGATGTAGCACTTCTCTTCGACGTACATACCGCAGCCACCACCGGCCCCTCCCACAATTGCTTTTCCATTGCTCAGGAGCGGACCACTCGAGTTGCTGTGGCCGGTGTTCACGTCCAGGGCAATCTTTCCATTTCGAGCGTCGACTCCGACAAGGCGGTTGCCGACCATCATGTAGAGATTGTTCTGGTAAATCGAAATACCTCGAAGATCGATGGTGCCGCCGACATTAGACTCCCAGATTATCTTGCCGGTTGCGCCATCGAGCGCCTGCAGAATGCCTCCGGTGTTCGGCAGGTAGATCACTCCGTTGTGGGCGATCGGCGCCGGCTGATTGGTGCCGCCTTCACGCATGGGAACCTTGAATGCCAGTTGCAGGTCTTTCACGTTGTCGCGCGTGATCTGGTTGAGAGGGCTGTAGTCCGTAGCGGAGTAATCGCGGCGAATCATCAACCAGTCGCCGGGATCCTGCTTCTTCAGCATCGCATCGGTGACGGGAACGTAGTTTTTCACTTCGCCGGCGATCGTCACCGACGGAGCGACCGGAGCTGCTGCGGCTCTTCCCCCGCCGGCACCTCCGCCACGTGCCGGGGCTCCTCCCGCCGGGGCCTGGCCTGCCGCTGGAGGCAAGGCAGGGGCACCGCCAGGAGCTGGTGCGCCGCCCCGTTGTCCCGCCTGACCGCCAACAATGAGAGCGCCGGATATGGCGATACCCAGTAGTCCCAACACCGCGCGTTTATTTAGATGCAACATTCGACTTCCTCCTTCGCGGGTTATTTCCCGGCGTCTTTCGCGAGCCATCCGACCACGTGACCGGTAGGTGATCCTTCACTGTGAACCTGCAAGTAGATCCGGCCTTTCTTCAAGGCATCGACCTGATCGGTCGTCAAATCGAACATGCCGCTGAACGTGCCGCTCTTGCCATCGGCAGCCTTCATGACGGACAGCTTGAAGATCGGGGTTCCAGCAGGATAGTTGCGGGCGCCCATGGCCGGTCCCATAAACAGATTCGCTTCGGTAGGCGCGGAAGCAAACTTTTCAAAGCTGCCGCTGACCGTCAGTTTCTTGCCGCTAAGCGTCGCCATCACATTCCCCTCGGCACCCTTGACGCTGTCTGCCGTGACGTTAATACCCGCACCAGTGGAACGCAAAGACGGTACCGCCGACAGCCGCGCTTTGTACTTGTCCCCGCCCTGTGCGAGAGCAGTGACGGCCACACATGCCAACCCTAACGCAAGCCACACCGCGAAATATCGTTTGAAAGCCATGCTCACTCCCCCGTCAAGAATTTTGGCAGCTAGAATACAGCGAATGTATACTGCCGCCACGCAAATTATGAACGGCCGAAAACATCTCGCAGTCCTGATCGTAGCTGCGGCACTGATTGCGACGGCGGCGGTTGCCTATGCGATTCAGTCCGCTCGAAGCGTTCCGGACAGCTGTGCCGGCGCGCGCGATTTGCGCCTGACAAACGGGAGAATTGTAACCCTCGACAAGCAGAACATGACCGTATCGGAAGTCACGATTCAAAACGGCCGCTTCGATACCGTTGGCCCGATTGGAAATCGGCCCGTCGGCCCGTGTACGAAGATCATCGATCTTGGCGGACGAACCGCGGTTCCGGGGATTGTCGACAACCACAATCACATTGTGTTGCTGGGGCTGCGTCCAGGTCACGATACGCGGCTGGAAACGGCGGCGTCGATCGCCGATGTACAGGCCATCATCAAGGCCCGGGCTGCGAAGGTTCCCGCCGGAGAATTCATCACAGCAATGGGCGGCTGGAATCCAGCGCAATTCTCGGAGAAGCGGCTGCCCACGCTCGCGGAACTGGATGCCGCCGCTCCAAACCATCCGGTGATTGTTTATCAGGGATTCACCGGTCCGGCTTCAACGAACACCAAGGGCATGGCGTTCTTCACGTCGAAGAATGTCGCCGTCAGTCCAACCGGTGCGATCGCGGCCAACGTGCCTTCGCTTGCGGCGCTCGATGCATTGCGTGCCGTCCAGACGTTCGAAGACAAGAAGCGCGGAACCCTTGACGCAATGGCGTATTCGGCGAGCGTTGGCGTCACCACCAATGTGGATATGGGCGCATTTGTGATTCCCGGTTTGCCCGACATTCAGGATTCGTTCGTTTTCAACGGTCTCGCCAGCCAGGATCCGTTCCACATGTTCGACGCATTTGCCGAGCTTCATCATGATGGAAAACTTTCGACACGGCTGCGCATTTTCTTTCTCACGATGGATACTCAGCCCAATGTGCCGCTGCTGAATCAGCGCCTGCTGAATATGTTCAGGGAATACGGCGACGACATGATGCGGGGATCGGGCATCGGCGAGTTCGCAACGACCTGGGCCGTCGGTGGCACTCCGCCGACGCAAGCCACATACAATGCGGCTCTCAATCTTATTGCAAAGCAAGGCTGGGCGTTTCAGCAGCACAGCCTGTCGGCGGCGGAAGATGAACTGACGATTTCCACGTTTGAAACCGTGAATGCCACGACGCCGATCGCGAAACTGCACTGGTCCATTGCCCATGCGCCGCGAATCGATTTGCCGAAAATTATGAGGCTGAAAGCCATGGGCGCGGGTATTGCCGTTCATCCGTTTCAGTATTTGAATGCGATGGGAGGGGGCCCGCCACTCCGCACCATCGTCGACAGCGGCATTCACGTCGGAGCCGGTTCGGACTCCGCACAGATATCTACTCTGGATCCGTGGTTGATGATCTACTACATGGTCACGGGCAAGAATGCCGCCGGAGTGCTCGTCAATGCGGGGCAACAGCTGACGCGGATGGAAGCCATACGCCTTTACACCGTGGAGAACGGCTGGTTCCTTCACGAGGAAGACAAGTTGGGTTCGATTGAACCTGGAAAACTTGGCGATCTCGTCGTGCTTAGTGAAGATTATTTTGATGCTTCGAAAGTTTCAGACGAAGGTATTAAAAAATTGAAGTCGGTAATGACGGTAGTCGACGGCAAGGTTGTTTACGATCAGTTGCGCTAGAATGGCGCGTAGCATCCAAATAGCTGTAGGCGCGGTCTGTGACCGCGCACAATCCATAGTAAGAAGTGTTGTCGAACGAGAAAAGGAGACATCCCCAATGTCACATCAAAAACAATTTCGTGTCGTGGGTATCCTCGCCGCAGCCTTCGTGCTGGTGCTGGCATTTCATTCCACAGCGTCGGCCGCCGTACCATGCGAAAGTCTGATGGGGCTGAAGCTCACCGACACCACCATCACGCTGGCGCAGTCCGTCGAAGCCGGAAAATTTGCGCCCGCGGCTGCGGGAGGGCGTGGAGGCGGAGGCAATGCCTTTGCGGATCTTCCGGCCTTTTGCCGCGTCGCGGCGACCATCAAGCCCAGCAGCGATTCGGATATCAAGGTGGAAGTCTGGATGCCCGCTACAGGATGGAATGGCAAGTTTCAGGGAGTCGGCAATGGCGCGTGGAGTGGTTCTATTGCAACCAACGATCTCGCCGCAGGAATCCGCAAAGGCTACGCCACCGCCAGCACCGATACGGGTCATGAGGGAGGCAGCGCCAGTTTCGCCCTGGGCCATCCGGAAAAGCTGATCGACTTCGCGTATCGTGCCGTTCATGAAATGACCGTCAAGGGCAAAGCCATTACGACGGCGTTTTATGACAATAGCGCACCCAAGTTTTCTTATTTCGTGGGCTGTTCCGCCGGCGGCAAACAAGCGATTAAAGAAACGCAGATGTTCCCAGCGGACTATGATGGTGTCGTTGCCGGCTCGCCCGGAGTGAACTGGTCGGGCCGCGCTCTTCAAACCATCTGGGTTGGGCAAGCGGTTGCGCAGGCTCCGATTCCACAGGCCAAGTTCGCCGCGGTCAATGCTGCAGCCGTCGCCGCATGTGATGCAATCGATGGAGTCAAGGATGGCGTCATTGAGAATCCGCGCGTGTGCAAGTTCGATCCCCAGGTTCTGTTGTGTAAGGCCGAGGACAACAATTCATGCCTGACGGCACCCCAGGTGGAAACCGCTCGCAAGATCTATGCGAATGTCAGCAACAGCCGTACAAAGCAATCCCTCGTCGCAGGTCTTTCGCCAGGCAGTGAATTGGGTTGGACGACGATGGCCGGCGCCCAGCCATTCGGCGCTGGCGTGGACCTGTTCAAATACGTCGTGTTCGGCGATGCGAACTGGGATTTCAAAACGCTGAACTGGGATACCGATCTCGACAAAACGCTGAAGGCCAGCAAAGAAATGGATGCCTTGGATCCAAACCTGAAACCGTTCTTCGACCGTGGCGGGAAGATCATTTCGTACCATGGGTGGACGGACCCGCAAATTTCTCCGGGCAGCACGGTCGACTACTACCAGACGGTTCTGGACAAGATGGGCGGCGCAAGCAAAGTTCAAGAGAACTATCGCCTGTTCATGGTGCCAGGCATGAACCATTGCCAAGGCGGAACAGGCACGGATCAGTTCGACAAGCTGACTGCGTTGGAGAACTGGGTGGAGAAGAAGCAAGCCCCGGCATCCATCACGGCGTCGCACAGCACGGCCGGCAAGGTCGACAAGACTCGTCCGCTGTGTCCTTATCCGCAGTCTGCGTCCTACAAAGGCACAGGCGACACGAACGACGCCGCGAATTTCGTGTGTAAGTGAAGCTGCCAAAGGCATCCGAATAGCTGTAGGCGCGGTCGATGAGCGGAGCGAATGCAAGCCCGACAGGGCGCAGCCAGCAGAGAATGACCGCGCACGATTTCTCAATCCGTAGAACTGCAGACTCAGGATCGTGCGCGGTCATAGACCGCGCCTACAGCTGTTCGGACGCGCTTCGCGCGATCTTACTTCTGCGGGAGCGCGAAGGCGTAGATGGCGTTGTGGCCGCGCGTGGGTGTGATGGGAACCGGAGCCGGCCCCATGGTGCCGCTGATGAGACCCGGCACGGCAAGATTGTCGCCGGTTATAACTGAGATGTACTGCCTTCCGTTCACGGCATACGAGATGGTGCTCACGGAAATCGTCCCGCCGAGGGTCAATTCGAGAAGAACCTTCCCCGTCCCGGCATCGAACGCGCGGAACTTCTGATTCAGATCACCCCAGAAAACCAAACCACCCGCAGTGGCCACGACGGCGCCTGTTGTTGGGACCTGGC
>Ga0134122_10001392_pt1 | contig 17458 bp, 26 predicted proteins | sample KB302_FD_96461 | JGI IMG/M metagenome (GOLD analysis project Ga0134122, IMG submission 96461) | Terrestrial soil microbial communities without Nitrogen fertilizer from Kellogg Biological Station, Michigan, USA - KB3-0-2 | ecosystem: Environmental > Terrestrial > Soil > Unclassified ... | reverse complement strand
CCTGAACCACCTTGACGCGATGGAGCGGCGCCAGGTGCAGCGCGAGGACACCGACGACCGCCGCCAGGTCGCGCGCGACGAACAGGAGCGGCAGCGCACCGAGGCAATCGTGCACCTGGTCGGGAGGCTTGAAGCTTTCCTGCAGACGTCCGGCCACACGACGCAGCTGCCGCCGGGGGGGCGCTAGATGGCTGTCAGCTATGGTTCGGGGTTCATGCCAAACCGCGACATCGCGGTGCGCGTGCGGCCGGTCTGGAACGGCCATCAGGTGCGCGGCTATGAAGTCGTGCAGGGCAACATGCAGCCCTGGGGCTGCGTTTCGATCTACGACGACTTCCTGTCGCTGCTGCAGATCACGGCCGCGCTGCGTGTGTCCCCGCCGTCGGGGTTGTCGATCATCCCGGCCGCGACGGGCGCCGTCACCGTCGTCTCGACCGGCGTCAGCGCGACCGAGAAAGCGTGCGGCGTGCTCGACCTGGCCGTCTCCGCGGTCGCCGACAGCGTCGCCGCGACGCACAGCGCGCTGGCGTTGAAAAGCGGCCTTGGTCGCTACATGGCCGCGTTCCGCGCCGCGCCGAACGTGCTGTCGACCGGCGCGCAGGAGTTCGCGTGCTCGTTCGGGTTCTCGGACAACTTCGCCGCGGGCGCCGTCAACCCGACCAATGACGGGTGCCTGATCCGCTACGACCGCGCGACCGATGGCGACTTCTGGTCGTGCGTGACGACCGTCGGCGGTGCCGCGACCAAGACCGTCACCACTGTCGCGCCCGTCGCCGCGACGTTCCAGACGTTCGAAGTCGACATCGGCGAGGAGGGCACGTTCGTTTGTTACCGCATCGACGGCGTGCCGGTCGCGCAGCATGCGATTTCCGCCGTCACCGGCCGCTACGGCTGCGGCTTCGTGATGCGCAAGACCGTCGGCGCGACGCAGCGCGACCTGTTGGTCGACGCGTTCCGACTCGACATCGAACAGCGGGACGACCGCTAACACCAATGGCCCGCTATCACCCCGAACGGTCGACGCCGCTGCAGATCCTGCCGACCGGCGAAGTGCGCCAGGTGCGAACCTTCTTCCCGTGCACGGTGCCGAGCGACCCGACCAACAATCCTTACGATGAGGAAACGTGGACGCTGGCCGCGGCCGACGGCAGCACGCTCTCGCATGAGGTGCGAACCTCGCGCGTGATGGCGCAGCCGACTCGCTGGAAGGTGACGGGGACCGACATCCTCAACACCAACAGCACCGGCCGCAGCTGGAACCTGAATGAAGCCTGGCGCTTTGACGCGACCCTTGTTCCTGAAATGTCGTGCAACCCGACCATGGGAGGCGCGACGCCGGAGTTCTTCCCCGCCAACTTTGTCTGGACCGGACCCGACCATCGCTGCTCCCAATGGTCGCCGGTGGTGTTCTACAAGGCCGTGCAGAACGGCAACCGGCTGCGGCTGCAGGGTTGCACGATCCCGTTGGAGTTCGCGACGGCGGGGCTCGAGTACCGATCCGAACCCGGCCTGACGTCCGACGCGCTGTCGACGGACATGCAGACGCTGGTCCTCTATCACAAATGCCGCCAGTATCTTGATATCGAATGGAACTGGCGCCCGGACATTCACCGGCAGACGTTCTGGTTCTACTGTCCCGTTGGATTCAACACGCGCGGCCTTTACCGGTTGAGCGGCGGCCCGTCGCTGACGGATTTGTTCTTCCAGACCGCCGGAGTCTATGACATGAAGTCGCGCGTCCTGACGCTGGTCGATGACAACGCGTGGGTCAACTTCAATAGTATTGAAATCAAGGTCATGCGCGACTGGACGCGCTACGACGGCAGCGACCCTATCGTCGTTTCGCAGGCGCTTGGCTCGCTGGCGCCGAGCGGCTACACCGGGACGCTGGTGACGTCGCCGTCCGCGCCGTGCGTCATCGGCATGGCCGCGCGACTCGGCCGGCACATTCAGGAAACGTCCAGCATCGCCGGCGAGGACCGCCGGCTTGCGGTGCTCGATTCGCTCGGTCTGTTCCAAGGCCGCTTGCCTGGTCACCCGGCGGCCGACGTCTACACCGGCACCGGGCAGACGCTCAACATGCAGGCGCAAAGCGAGATTGGCCGCGTGCCCGGCTGGATTCCGCTCCGCAGCTACATCGTTACGGCCGCAACGAGCACGGTCGCGATGGCGCGATACGACGACCTGTTCCGCTCGCGGATCCTCGACGACGACAAACCGAGCGAGCTGGAAATCCCGCAGCCGATCCGCGACGGGGTCGACCCCGTCTACGGCGACGGCACGTCGATGCGCTAGCCGCGGCGACGCGGCGGCGGCAGCTCGCCGGTCGGCAGGAACAGCTGCGGCCCTTGCGGCTTGGCCTTGACCCACTGCAGGTCCATGCCGACGTGGCGGCCAATGTGCTGACTCGCGCACAGCAGCACCGAGAACACGTCAGCCAACGACTGCGCGAACGTCGTGATGCTCATCTCGCCGGTGTTCGCGTCGACGCCGGCGAGCACGGCCGGGCCGCCGAACATCGCGCCGAGCACCGTCGGACCGTGCGCGCGCAGCAGCTCGACCGCGGCCTGCAGCTGTTCCTTCGTGGGCGGGGACGGCAGCGCGTTCGGTTCGGTGCTCATTGCGGATCCGCCGTGATGGTGACGACGACGGTGACGCTGCGCAGGCGCGGCGGTGCGTCCGCCAGCTTCACGCGCACCGCCAGCTTCACGCGCACCAGGCCGCAGCCTAGGTCGTGGCCGGCGCAGACTTCCATCCGGGCCGCTTCGTAGGCATCGAGCAACGCCCGCTCGCTGGGGGACAACTGTTTCGTCGTCGGTTCGTTCATCGGCGGTGACTCCGAGAAAGAAACGCGGCCGGCACCCTTGTCAGGTGCCCGGCCGCGCGGGAAGGTTCGCGGCAGCGATGCAACGCGAAAACCCAAGCCCGCGGAACGATGCGCCCTGAACCCGCGGGGCGCAACGGGGCACCCCCCGAATCCGTGCTCCTGGGGTTCCCGGAGCCTGCCGCGTCACCGATCGCGGCCGCCGCCGACTCCGACACCTACCTGGCCGAGCTGCAGTCGTGGGCGGAGCGGGAAGCCCGTGCCGTCGAGGGCGGCGGCACCTGGCTCCTGGACGAGCTGGCCGAGGACGACCGTCGGCACCCGCCGCCGCGCCACGACGACGGGCCGGAGCCGTGGGAATCCGATCGACCCGGATCGGCCGTGCTGGGACACGAACAGCAACCGAACGAATCGCCCGCTGCCGGCGGTGGTGCTGCGCTCCTCTCGATGCGTGCGGTTAAGTCTGCAGCTGGTCCCCAAGTCTTTGCCGGACAACGGTCCGACCACGTCTGGAGCGCCGCCAGGCGCTACCTCAACGCGGCCGTCAGGGTCGACCAGGCGCACGAGATCGCCCTGCAGATCCTGCGCGAACGGGCGGCGAACGCAGACGACGGCTGGTCGGTCGCGGGGCACCGGCGCCGCCTGGCGCTGCTCGCCCGCATCGACGCGACGCAGGCCAGGCGCATCAAGATCAGGCAGTGCGTCACCGGCAAGCTGTGCGTCCCCGTCCTGGTCTGCAACCGCTGCGGCGGCACCAAGCTCGGCGGCGCGATGAGCTGCAACAGCCGGTGTTGCCCGCGGTGCGTCGGCAAGCTGCGCAGGGCGAATCAGGCCAAGGTGCACGACATCCTCGCGCTGGTCGACGAACGACGCAGCCAGGTCGCGCGGCTGCCGGCGCGCTGGCGCTTCCTGACGCTGACGCTGCCATCGCTCGCGGAGTTCGAGCCGATGCGACGATGGCTCGGCCGCTGCTGGGGCGAGCTGCTGCGGACGCGACTGTGGCGCGACCGCGACCCGGCGTGCGTCATGGCGATGGAAAGCACGCACACGAAAGCCGGGTGGCACGTGCACGTGCACAGCGTCGTCGATGAGTTCCTGCCGCGCGTGCAGCTGGTGCGTGCCTGGCAGCGGATCGCCTGGCGCCTGGTCGTCAAGGACGCGGCGCTGCAGCTGGTGCCGCACCAGCAGCAACGGCAGCTGCGCACGCGCGGCGATCGCGACGACGTCGCTGCGGCGCTCGTCGTCGCGCGCACGCTGCAGCGTCTCGAGCGCATCGCGCCGCAGACGTGGGACACGGTGCGCGACCTGGTCGACGCGGCCGCGGCCGGCGACCGCGGCGCACAGCGAAAGGTCGCGCGCCTGCAGCTGCTGTGCGGCCGCGTGCACACGAGCACCGGCGCCATCGACCTGCGCGACCTGGTCGCCGATGCGGTGCGCGCGGTGCATCGCCGCAGCGACCGCCGCACCGCCACCGTCGCGCGCTGGCAGCTGCGGCGACTGCTGCACCTGCTGCCGCGCGCTGGCGCGCAGGACATCCGCGACGGCCACGGCTCGCGCGAGGCGATGGTGGCGGAGCTGGCGAAGTACGCGGCGAAAGACTTGGGCGGTGCCGCGGTCGAGAGTGAAGGGGAGTGGGGCGTCGCCGGCACGCCGCAGCGGCTGGCGGAGTTCCTGCTGGGCTCATTCAGGTGGCGCACGCTGCGCAGCTACGGCGACGCCTACCGAGCCGAGCTGCGCGAAATCAAGGAGCCGGCCGAATGCCCATGCTGCAGCGAACCGATGCAGCACCTGCGGACCGTGCTCTACAGCCAGGCCGAGTATGCCGTCGCGGTCGCGATCGAGCGCAAGCGCATGAACCAGCTCCGGGCGCCGCCGAAGCTGCGCAGCCTCGACCAGCTGCGACCGGAACCGCGCGCCACCGTGCAGGTGTCGCCGCCGCCAGCGCACGAGCACCAGGCCATGCCACCGGGACGGCTGCGCGACCTGGTCGGCTTCTGGCGCGCGCTGGGGACTGTTGCATTGTCGCAACTACGATCGTAGTGTTGCGGACATGAAACGGCCCGAGTGGCAGTGCAACTACGACCAGGCGCCAGCAGATCCCGTGAATAAACTGCGCGACGAGCGGCACGCCGCGATCGGCCAGCGCATGAAGTTCATCCGTGTCGAGTGCTGGAAGCGGACGCTGCGCGCCGCTTCGCGGATTCTCGGCGTGCTGCCGTCGAGCCTGCTGCGCATGGAGCGCGGCGCGATGATCCCGGCCGCGGTGCTCGTCTCCGTGCTGTCCTGGGCACCGAGTGTCGATCCGCATTGGCTGCTGTTCGGCAGCGCGGACGGCGCGGCGATGGAGAAACTGCAGCGACGGTTCGCGACGTGGGTCGCGATCCGCGAGCTGCACAACAAGAGGAAGGCAAAGCGATGAACCTACAGACGCTGAGGGAATCGAAAACCGGCCGCCTGATCGTGGCCTTGTGCCGCTACGTCAACGCGCACGGAAGCTGCGGACTCGACGCGCGGCGTGCGGCCGCCGTCCTTCTCGAACTGTTCGACGGTGAGCTGCACGTGCCGCTCCCGCTCACGGAACAGACCACACGGCAGCAGACGCTGGCATGGATGCTCGGCCAGGTGCATGACTGCCTCGAAGCGATTGACCCCGAGCTGATCGCGAAGAAGGCGGGTGCCAAGTGAAGGCCATCCTGCACAACCCGAACGCGGCCCCGGTCACCGAGTGGGTCTACTGCGGCATGCCACCTGGCGCGCCGATGCCAGCGAGCGGGGTCGTGGTCGTCACCGGCGCCGACGGGGTCTCGTTCAAGTCTCGGTGGTTCCAATGGGGCCGCGGCCTGGTGTTCAAGGTCGCGGCGCTGCCGCCTGGTGCCGGTATCGTCGAGATCAACGACGACGTCATCGTCGGCGGGCCAGGATGGCAGCAGCACCCGCACCTGAATCTCTTGGACCTGTTGCCGACGTGGGTCATCGAACGCGGCGACCCGATGAACGAAAGCGAGTCGCTGCCGGTCGACCGCTGGATCGGCCGCAGCGAACCATCCGGCTCGCGCTTCGTGCGCGTCGCCGCCGAGTGCCCCGCCGCGATCCTGTTCCACGTGCGCAGCTCGACGATCGACGTCGGCGACGACGTCGACGACAACTGGACACACGAACTGTTCGTCACGGCCTGGTCTGACCAGCCGTTCGTCGACTTCGTCAGCTGCAGCGTGCGCGGCATGGTCGGCGACCGCGCTGGCCAGCTGCTGGACCTACCGGACGCGATCCGGCTGCGCACGCACGGCCCGATGGTCGGCATCGTCTGCCGCATGCCGGAACGCTACGCGACCGGGTCGCTTCGCATCTACCGCAACCCGCGGCCGTCGTTCCCCGCCGCCAAGCACAACCGCGCGCTGCGCTTCGTCGCGCGCGGCCGCATGCAGAACCTGCTGCCGGCAGACCACATCATCCGCGACGGGGAACTTCCGGCCGCGCGCCAGCTGCCGGTGCGGTGCGTGCTGTCGACGACCGACTGGTCGGGCCGCTGGCTCGCCGGCCAGCAGCTGCCCGCGGTGCCGCAGGACGCGAACCAGGAACACGTCGAGGCGCTGCGGATCCAGGACGCGGTGCAGAACGCGGCGCCGCTCGACTACTTCGCCGCGCGGCCGCACGTGCAGCCGATCGAAAGCTGGACGACCGGCGAACAGCCAGGGTTCGGCGCGAGCGCTTGCGGCCGCGTCGTCTCGATGCAGGCGCCGGAGCTGCTGCCGCTGCTCGAATACAGCGCCGAGTCGTATTGCTACCGCCCGACGGCCAACCGCGAGGAAGATGGCTCGCCGGTCCTCGCCGCGAACCATGCCGGCGCGCGCACGCAGTCGCACCGCCCCGACAACAGCTGGTCGGAAGCGGACCGCAACGATCGCTGGGGCTGGCCGTTCCCGCCGGTGTGGCCCGTCGGTCCGACGACCAGCGACGACCAGCACCGCGACGCCGCGACGCTGCACGCCGCGTGCGTGCTGCTCAACTGCCCGGTGTTGGAATCGGTCGTGTTCGATCACGTCGAGATGACCAAGCTCGACGCGCAGCTGAGCCTGGGATGGTGTCCGAGCGCGCGCGCCGTCGGGCGCCTGTTCCTCGACTACGCCGGGCAAACGTGGCTCGGCCATGACGTCAGCTGGGCCGCTGCGCGGCTGTTCAAGCTGGCCCTGGCGACGCGGTGGCACTACGCGCCGGCACCGCCGCACAGCCTCGACGTCGTCGTGTGCGGGCCGATCGAGACTGCGAAATACGGCTGGATCGACAACAGGGACGGCCGGCAACCCTGGCAGCAGAGCATCGTCGCGATCGGCGCGCGCGCGCTGGCGCTCGCCGCCGACCTGGCGCCGCGCGACTCCGTGCTGCGCTACCTGGCCGGCGACTTGAACAAGCTGGCGATCGACCTGGCGCGCGGCGTGCTCGCGACGGCCTGGTTCCGTCCGAACGTGCTCGCGGGCACGCCGAACTTCGTGCACGTCTACGCGTTCGCCGATTGGGAAGGCATGCCCGACGCGGCCTGGCCGCCGCCGCTGGTGAAGCTCGACGGCACGACCAACGAGCGCGTCTACATCGACGGCGCCTGCGAACCGTGGGACGCGGCCTGCGCCGAGCTGCTGCAGTTCGACGATTACCCGCTGGCCGACCCGTTCGGCCAGAACCTGACGTGCGGCGAGCGCGCGCGGGCGATCCTGGCGCAGCTCGGCCCGTGCGCATCCTGGCGTGACAGCCACTGGCGCGCCGTCCGACCGTTCTCCAAGGAGGAGCTGGGACAGTGAACACGACCAACGACAATCGCACGCTGGCGACCTGCCACAAGTGCGAGCAACTGCAGGCCATCCCGGCCGATCGGCACGCCGTCTGCTGGGCGTGCGGCTACGACAAGTTCCGCGTCCCCCTGCAGGGGCACGGGGTCGACGAACTGGCGCACCTGTGCGACCAGCTGCAGGACGCGGTGGCGCGCTACGACGAATCGGATCGCCAGCTGGCGATGGTGTCGCGGCGCAACGTGCAGCTGCACGCGGAGTATGCCCGCCTGATCGGACGCGGCCCGACGCCGCGGACGTGGCTCGGCATGCATCGCGACTTCTGGCTCGGCATCACCATCACCGCCGGCGCGGCGACGATCGCGCAGCTGCTGCGACTGTGGGGTGTGCTGTGAAGGCCGCGCGCAGTTCGGCGAAGCTGCTGCGCGCGCTGCGCAGCCACCTCACCGCGCAAGCGGCCGACGCGAGCGATCGCGACGACCAGGAGCGCGCGCGACACGACGGCCTGGTGCGACTGATCGAGAACCTGCAGCACCAGGTCGCCGACCTGGCGATGCAGGTCGACGAGATCGCGACCAGGCTTGAGATCCGCCGCCGCCGACCCGGCGACAAGGGCGGTGCCCCATGACGCACCTGAACCGGATCCCGGTGTGCATCGGGCCGGACGACCGCTACGTCGTGCAGATCGACGTCGTGCCGCTCGGCAAGAATCCGATCGCGTGGCTGCGCGTGCCGCTCGAATGGATCGGCGGCTATTCGTGGTGGCCGGTCGACGCGCACACGGAACGCAACCAGCCGACGACGCTGCGCCACGTGCAGGCCGACGGGTCGACCCTGGTGTGGCAGTTGTCGGCGATCGTCGTCGAAGTCATCCCGGCGCCAAAGGCGGTGCCGTCGTGAACAGCGGCAACACCACCACCATCCCGAAACACCCGCGGCTGGTGCACTACCTACGCGACGCCGCGGGCAAGACGGCGTGCGGGCGCACCGTGCCGGCGCGCACGGCGGACCTCAAGTTCAGCGTGACGCTGCTGACCGATCGCACGGTGACGTGCCGGCGCTGCGCGCGCTGGCTCGAGATCGCTCTTTGCCCGCATTGCTTGCGGCCGATCCAACCATGATCGCCGGTCCCTTCGGCAGCCCTCAGGAACTTCTGCGCCGCCTGGCGGCGTGCCGCACCGGCGACGACGTCGGCATCGTCGAGGACTGGACCGACGAACTGCTCGAAGCCGTCGCGCAGAACCTGGAACGGGTCGGCGCTGCGACTTCCGACAACGCAGCGACCGGGCTGCAGGGCGTGCCCGAGGCCCGTGCGGGCGCCGCCGTCGCGTTCCGGCACGCGGCCGCGATGGTGCGCCAATCGAAACCGCCCGCCGTGCGCCGATCCTGGCGCCGCGAGCGGCCGCCGCGGTAGGATCCCGGCATGCACCTGCGCATGTCCCCGTCCGTCGTCCGGCCGCGAGCGCGCGCGGCGCTGCTGCGCGCGCTCGAACTGCAGCGCCGACTGCCGCGCACCGGCGAGCTGCACCGCCGCGTCACCGACGCGGCCGACACGCTGCGCGACTGGCTCAACGACCAGGACCAGCTGCAGCAGCTCGGCATGCCGTTCCTGCTGTTCGTGCCGCTCGCGGTGTTCTCCGCGATGGGCGTCGTGTTCGGCATCAAGTTCGGACTCTCCGCGGCGAAGGAAGGCGAACAGGCCGCGCGCGACATCGCCGGCACCGCGTCGACGGTGACGCGCGTTCTGTTGTGGGGCGGTGCCGCGTGGCTCGCGCTCAAGGTGTTCAAGGGCAAGAAGGGCGCCAAGGCCAGCAGCAAGCGCAAGCACAAGCTGCGCGCGGTGGCCGCGTGAAGCGTCGCCGCACGCAGCGCGAACCCGACGTCGACGCGGTCACGTCGCTGGCCGAGCTGGCCGAACGCTGCACCCCGAACCGCTGGAAGCTGCGCGTGCAGTCGCAGAAGCTCGACCAGCCCGGGCCTCCCGTGAACACGACGTATGCCTTCCCCGCCGATCGCGACCTGGAGCTGATGATCGCGCAGCAGACCGGGCAGACCGGCACCTATCGCGTTCTGCCGCTGCTGCAGGTGCGCGGCGCGAGTCACCAGGCCGAACGGCAGCTGCTCGGCCTGCACGGCAGCGACCGCCGCGCGCCGGCCGGCGTCGTCGTCGTCAACGCGGGCGATGTCGCGCGCGCCGGCGCCACGGTGCGCCGCGGTGTCGCGGCGCCAACCCCGCGTGCACAGATCGACGCCGACCCCGACGTCATCGACGCCGAGCGCCAGGCGCGCGTGCACGAGGCCAAGGCCCGCGCCGCGAAGGCCGAGGCCGCCGCGCGCAACGCTGGCAACAGCGAGGGCGGCAACATGGCCGACGTCGTCAAGCAGCTCATGGCGCAGGTTGCCACGATGCAGCAGCAGCTCCTGGCCGCGCAGGCGCCGAAGACCGACGTCGCCGCGATGCTGCAGATCCTGAACCGCCAGGCCGACAACCAACTGGCGACGATGCAGGAGCTGCTGCGCAGCGAACGCGAACGCTCCGCGCAGCTGCTGCAGCAGCTGGCGCAGCGCGACCAGGCTCCGTCGCCGGAGCTGGGCACGATTCACGGACAGATCAAGACGTTTCGCGAGATCCGCGACGCGTTCCGCGAAGAAGACGACTCGCGCGACGACGACCGCACGCCGATGGAACGCATCGTGGCGCAGATCGCCGACGAGGTGCTGCCGATCCTCGCCGCGCGCATGGCGCCGGCCGCGGCCGCCGTGCCGGCGCCGCCGGCCGTCGCGGCGCCGCCGCCGCCGCAGCTCGTGCGCGACCAGGTGCCGGAACCGCCGGCCGCCGGCGTCGACGCGATCGCGCGCACGCGCGCGGCAGCGTTCGCAATGACCGTGACGCAGGAGCTGTTGAACGGCAGCGACCCGGAAGCGGTCGCCGATCGGCTCAGTGACGACGTCGACCTGCTGCCGGCGACGGTGCGCGCGCCGCTCGACCGCGGTGACTGGTCGGGCGCGTTCGCCGGCGTCCGCGCGTTGCTGCCGGCCGCGACCGGGCAGCAGCTCGCCGACGCGATCGACAGCAGCCCGACCGCGGCGCAGTGGCTCGCCGCGTTCGCCGCCGCGTGCAGCCGCGAGGACGTCGCCCATGCCGGCTAACCTCTGCTGTTCGCGCACGGCCTGCTACGCGCAGTTCGCGGAGGCCGATCGGTTCGGGATTCTCTACGTCAAGGACCCCGCGCAGTCGTGGTCCTACTGCTCGCGCGAGTGCTTCAACCGCGACCAGGCCGACTACGCCGACCGCATCACGGGCCACCTGATCGAACAGACCGGCAACGACGAGCTGCGCCGTTCCATCGTCGCGCTGACGCAGGAGCTGCGCGCGATGCGCGAGCTGCTGCAGCAGACGCGCGACGACCTGGCGCAGCTCGCCAGCAAACAGGCCGGCGGCGTGCTGGGAGCCTTGCGCAAGTTGGCCGGCGGCGGGTAGCGTCCGCGACCAGTCGGGATCCACCAATCGCCGACCACCTGGCAGCGGCCGTCCCCGGTGACGGGGCGGCCGCACCTTTCCCGATGCGAGCGCACAGCCAACAGATCGCGCGCGGTGCCGAAGGGCTGCAGCACAAGTTCCGCGCGCTGCGCGAACTGGTCGACCAGGCCAAGGCCGATCCGGTGTTCCGCCAGCGTTCGATCGACGTCGTGCGCCATGTGCGCGAGCGCGACGTCGGCGGCGAGGTGCGCGCGGTGAGTGCCTACGCGCGCCGCCTGCGCTACCAGAGCGACCCCGCCGGCGTCGAGCTGTTCACGGATCCGCGCATCCTCATGGCGCAGATCGAGGGCTGGCGACCTGGCACCGCCGCCGGCGATTGCGACGACTACGTCGGCCTCGCCGCGGCGATGCTCGAATCGCTCGGCCGCCCGACCCGGTTCGTGGTCGGCGGCGACGAGCGCGGCGACGGCGGCCGGCACATCTGGTTGGAAGTGCGCTCGCCGCGCGGCTGGATCCCGATCGACGACACCGTGCGCAGCATGGCGCCGGGCTGGTCGCCGGAACCGTCTTTCGCCGACATCACGCGCGAGCGGGTTGCGGCCGGGGCGGCCCCTGCCTACCGTCCTGCCATGCCGACGACGGCACAACGACGTTGCTACGGTGGCGCGGGGGCTCTGCAGGGCATGGCCTACGCGCCGCGCGACGGCCTGTCGGGGTTCTCGTTGAAGAAGACCCTGCAGAAGATCACGCGGCCCGTCGAGAAGGCCGTCTCCCGCATCACGCCGACGCCGATCAAGAAGGCCGTCGGCGCGATCGCAAAGCCGCTGATACAGAAACCCTGGCAGGCGCTCTACAAGGCCGGCAGCAAGGTCGTGGAGCTGGACAAGCGGCTGGTCATGCCGTTTGCGTCGACCGCCGCGAACATCGCCGTTCCGGGCAGCGGCATCGTCGTCGACACCCTGCAGCGCACGTTCGCGCCAGGCCAGGCCGGCGGCGACGTCCGCTACACCGCCAACCCCGAGCCCTTGCCGGCCGACACGCCGCCGTCGCTGCCGATGATGGCGCCGCAGTTCATGTCGAGCGGCGGCGGCCGCGGCTTCCTCAACATCGGCGACGACGACAAAGGCACGGCCGTTGTCGTCGTCAGCCTGGTCGCGGCTGGCGTGCTCGCGTTGGTGCTGCTGCGCAAGCGGCGCCGGTGACCCATGGCGAACTTCTTCGACAAGCTGTTCGGCGGTGCGCGCAAGGCGGTGCCGGTCGTGCAGGGTCTGACCAACGCGGCCGGTGCGTTCGGCGTGCCGGTGCCCGGCGTCGTCAGTGACGCGGGCCGCTTCCTGTCGATCCTGACCGGCTCGCCGCCGCCGACGCCGCGGCCCGATCCGCCGCCGCGGACGATCCTGACCGGTTCGCCAGGTGGCGCGCCGACGTTCTATGGACCGCCGCCGCCGCCGACGTTGCCCGCCTGGTTCGTGCCGGCGCTGCTGGTCGGTGGCGCGCTGTTCCTTGGTCTCACGCTTCGCCGCAGGTAACCCCGATGCCAGACGCACAACTCCCGCCGAACGTTCGCCGCAGCAAGACCGGCCGCGGCTTCCTGATCGACATTCCGAACGTGGGCACGCAGCCATGGACGCCGCCGCCTGGTTCGCCGCTCGCCGCCGAGCTGCCGGCGCCGACCGTCGTCGTCGCGCCGTCTCCCGTCAGCGGCGACGGTGTCGCGGCCGCGGTGCGCGGGCTCGAGTCGTTGAACCAACCGCGGCACGCGCCGCTGTCGCACGGCGGCGACCACCCCGACGAGCGGCGCGAGGTGCTGCAGTCGATCCAGGCGCAGCTGACGCAGATCGGCCTGGGCGTGAACGAGCTGCTCGCGCGCGCGCGGCAGGACCCGACGCAGCTGTGAAGCGGCGCGCGCGCAGGGTCGGTCGCAAGGTGCTCGCCGCCGCCAGGCGCGGCGACAAGCTCGCGTGCGCGATCCTCGCAGAAGCTGCGGCACGCTCGCGCACCAAGACCAGGCGCGGCCGCAAACGCAATCCGACGCTGGTCACGCTGCACAACCCATCGACCGCGCGTTCGAAGCTGCTCGCCGACTACAAGACCTTCCACGGTGTCGAACCGCCGAAGGTGCGCGACCTCGGGCCGCGCTTCCCCGACATGATGGCGCTGGGCGACTGCCTCGAAGTGGTCTACCGCCCGACGCGCGGGCAGCGTCGCGGCCCCGCCTTCTTCCACAAGTTCAAGCGCGGGACGCAGCTCGCGCGCGACGTCGCCGGCACGCTCTACATTCTGCGCAAGGACGGCAAGCCGGTTCGATTCGACCCGAAACTCGGCATCACGGGGTAGCTACTGCGGTGCCGTGGGGGCGCCGGCCGCGCGTGCATTTCCTCCCGCGCGCGAGCCTGGCGCATGCTCTGCAAGCGTGACAGGGTGCGGCCGGCGTCGCCGAGGCACGAGGCGCCGGCCGCTTTTTCGTGCGGCGGCCCTTGACGCTGCCGCGCGTGCCTGCTGCTGTGCTCGCCAGGTGGTTGTGGTGGTGCGTCCCGCGGAACCTCGCGAGGCAACTACCACGATGGGCGTCTACCTGGAGAACCCTTTCCGCCGTCGCGGCCGCAAGCGCCGCAGTTCCTCGCGCCGGCGTGGCCGCAGTCGCGGCCGCAGTCGTCGCCGCCGGAACCCATTCGCCGCCGCGCCCAAGCGCCGCGGTCGCCGGCGTGGCCGCCGCAGCGGTGGCCGTCGGCGCAGCAGCTCGCGCCGCCGGCGCAACCCGTCCGCGATCGGCGGCGGTGCGCGCGGCGTCACCGGCCAGGTGATGAAGGCAATTCCGATCGGCGTCGGCATGGTCGCCGGCCAGTTCGTCGACGGCCTGCTGATGCACCCGAAGATTGCGCAAGGCAAGTGGAGCAACATCCGCGAGCCGTTCCGTCGCGCGATCATCGGTGCCGTCGGCGGCATCGTGCTACACAAGTTCGGCGGCCCGGTGCGTCGCTACGCCGGTGCGTTCGCGGTCGCCAACCTGGCGCTCGCGCTCGCGAGCCTCAAGCCCGCCTTGGGCTACACGGCGGCGTCCGCTGTCAGCAACGCGTTGCCGGGCAGCAAGCCGCTGTCCGACTACATGCTGGGCGACACGCTGCCGCCACACGGCACGCTCGGCCAGCCGGCCGGGATGCTCTACGACTACAGCCTGCAGCTGACGTAACCGTCGCTGCAGCTCGCGCACGACACGACCGCTCACCGCTACCGAGAGAACCTGACCCATGGTCGAAGTGAAAGCCGTTCCGTTCGCGACGCTGTTCGATGACTCGATTTGGAGGACCGCGATCCGGAAGCCGCTTTACTCAAGCGTCGGGTTCAGCAACGCGGCCATCCCCGGCGAGGTGTCGTTTTTCGGCTACGCGCGCGGCGCGCTGGTGCCTGGCGCCGGCAACGCGGCGGGCGTCGTCAGCAAGGTGGCGCACACGAACATGGAACTTGCCGGCTCGCTGCCGCTGCCGAAGAAGTTCCGATGCAACGGCATTTCGGTGCACATGCTGCCGGCCGCGTTCGGCAGCAGCGACGTCCCGTCGGCGAGCGACCCGACCAGCAACACCGCGACGCAGGACTCGGATCTGATCGAAGACCTTCTGCTGCTGACCTACTCGACCGTGCTGACGGTGAAGGTCGGCAACAAGGAATACGCCGATCATCCGCTGGACCTGTTCCCGTCCAACACCGGCTTCGCTGGCCTGTGCACGGTCGCGAACGACAACGCGAGCGGCACCAACGTCGGCACGATGGACGTCGTGCTCCCGCACACGATCGGCAACGGCATCAGCTACCGCGTCTATCCGTTCCTGATCGAGAACGGCCAGTCGTTCAGCGCAACGCTGCGCTGCTTCTTCGCGTCGCCGCCGTCGCTCAACGACGCGCGTCTCGTGACGGTCGTGCTGCACGGCAGCATGTATCGCGAAGTCCAGTAGGCACGCAGGACCAACCAAAGGCACGACGATGCTCTCCGCTCCGCTCCCGACCCGGTTCGACCTCCCGCCCGAGATCACCGGGCAGCTGCAGAACGTGCCGCTGGAGTGCGTTCACTGGCCGCTCTACAGCAGCGCGGCCTACGACGCCGCGGTCATTCCGCGCCAGGTGCAGCTGTTCAACTACCTGCGCGGGCAGACGGTGTCGGGCGCCGGCACCGGCGCGACGTCCGCGTCGCGGTGGCACACGAACATGGAAGCGGTGCAGACCATCCCGGCGCCGAAGACCTTCCTGGTTTGCGGCATCCGCGTCATGGTGTCGCCGCTCGCGGTCACCACGACGACGGCGCTCGCCGACGACACCGTCGGCACCGCGGTCGCCGCGCTCGACCAGGTCGATGACCTGCTGAAGTTCTTCCACACGCTTTGCCTGCGCTTCAAGATCGGCGACAGCATCTACGTCGAGGCGCCCATCTGGATGATGCCGCAGAACAACGGCATCGGCGGCGTCGCGTCGACCAGCGTGCACAGCAACGCGGCCGCGACCCTGCAGACTCGAGTCGCGCTGCACACGCGCGGCGTGGCCTACGACTTCGGCGACTCGCCGTCGGCGCGCCGGCCGATCCTGTGGAACCAGCAATCGTTCACCTGCGAGCTGCTCGCCGAGTTCGCGACCAACCCGACGCTGACCGACAACAAGCTGGTGCGCGTCACCCTCGACGGCATCATGGGGCGCGAGATCCAGTGACCAAGCGCGCGCCGAAGCTGCAGACCGGGCAACCCGTGCGCATCGACGGCCACGTCGGCGACGCGCAGGGTTCCATGCACGGCGAGCGCGCGCACGTCGTCGGCGACAACCACACGATGCGGCACCAGGACGGCCACGATCAAACGCTGGTGCAGACCAAGGACGGTGTCGTCGTCGCCGTCCCGACCAAGGCCTTGCGGCCGGAGTAACGAAACCATGGGACTCTCGCAGGAACAGGTCGCGCGCTTCTTCGCCGAGCGGCCCTTTACCTACCAGGCGACGTTGACCTGGCCGGCCAACGCAGACGTCGGCGCGACCGGCCAGACGTCGTTCCAGGTCAAGGACACCGATTTCGTTTGCACGTCGCTAATCATCATCAGCCGGCACGGCACGACGGGCGTCGCGGTCACGGCCGGTGACGTCGACGTCAGCGCGGACACCAGCGCGGCGAGCGACTACGACCCGGCGGTGCTGGTGTCGATCAAGGACGGCGGCAGCGACCAGGATTGGTTCAGCACCGCCATTGACGGTGCGCTGTTCGCGCGGCCGGCGCTGCTGCCCCGGCCGCGTCTGCTGCGCCGCGCCGGCACGCAGACCATTTCGTTGACGCTGCAGCGCGACACCGGCGCCGCGACGTCGGTCGTCACGCGCGTCATGTTCCACGGCTACGACCTGAACTACTGATCGTGGCCGACCTGCGTTCGTTCCTCGCCGAGCGCGGCGTCTCGCTGCCGGGCCAGGGTGTCGCCGGCCAGGACACCGTCGACTATCTGGTGCAGCGTCTGGTCGCCGCGTTGCGCAACGCGGCGCTGCCGGTGCGCGAACAGGCGCACCACCTGGCGCCGTTCTACGCGAACGCTCTGCGTTTCCGCTACCGCCAGCAGGAACAGATCGCGGCCGTAGCGCCGCCGCCGCCGGGGCTCCTGCGCACGATCCCGGTGTGCTGGACGCCGAAGGCGCAGACGACCGGCTTCGAGTCGACCAACAGTTTCAACGCGTCGGGCGCGTTCATCACGGCCGGGATTCCCGAGGTCGTTCCGCCGGGCCAGGTCGTCGTGGCATTCCCGTCGCTGCAGGTGTGGAGCAACGATCACCAGACCGTGTTCGCGATGTCGTCGATTCGCTGGTCGGTGAAGGTCGACGGCAACCGCGAACAGCCGTATTCGTTCGAGTTCCCCGGCGGCACCGAGTCGACCAACCCGGACAACGCGGCCGGCGCCAAGCACCCGCACGGCGGGTTGTCGCGGACCGAGCGGCCGCTCGCGCCGCTGATCCTGCGCAGCGGCCAGGCGATGACGGTGGAGCTGTTCGACACCGGCGCCGGCGTCGCGTGCGACATCATGTGCGACCTGCTGGTCGAGGGTTGGATTTTCCCCGAAGGGCAGCGGCAGCTGGCGCCCGTCGACATGAACGTCGAGTGACCCATCGCGATGTCATGCAAGCCGAAGTCGGAACGCTGGCGCGACTGGTGCAGCAGGTCGGGTTCCCCGTCGTCGTCTCGATTGCGCTGCTGTGGTCGATGCTCGTGCAGCAGCCGGGCCAGGTCGGCGCGATCCTGAACCACCTTGACGCGATGGAGCGGCGCCAGGTGCAGCGCGAGGACACCGACGACCGCCGCCAGGTCGCGCGCGACGAACAGGAGCGGCAGCGCACCGAGGCAATCGTGCACCTGGTCGG
>Ga0134122_10001391_pt1 | contig 17462 bp, 12 predicted proteins | sample KB302_FD_96461 | JGI IMG/M metagenome (GOLD analysis project Ga0134122, IMG submission 96461) | Terrestrial soil microbial communities without Nitrogen fertilizer from Kellogg Biological Station, Michigan, USA - KB3-0-2 | ecosystem: Environmental > Terrestrial > Soil > Unclassified ... | reverse complement strand
GGTTAAACCCGGCCATGGACGCACGCTGGGCCATGGTGAGTGAGTTACGGGAGGCGGGTGGCGGCTTTGTCGAGGAGGTCTTTCATCGGCTGCATGGCGACTTTTTTGGTCTGATGCATGGCGCCGACGGAGAGCGCGACGCCTTTGGTTTCGATGAAGCAGCCGGTCATCTGCGGCGCGTCGCGTTCGGCGGCCGGCGGTGTCATGATCGAGCAGCGGGCGCCGCCGATGTCTTGGCGTTCCTCCGTCCAGCCCTGAGACTTCATGTCGTTGGTGGCGTTGTCCAGGTCGGCGAGAGCGGCTTCGCGCTGCGCGCCTTGCAGCGCCTTCACCGCGCTGACGGTGACCATGTCCATGCCGGCGAGCGGCCACATGCAGCTTGCCATGGTGTCGCCCTTCGACGGGCCTTCGGGAATGGTGACGTTGTTCTCGCGCGACTGGCCGGGTCGGGCGCCGAGTGCCGTCGAGATTTCGTTGGCCGTAAGCAGCGTGCAGGCGCGCACCTGACTGGGCGCGGCCTGGGCGGCGGCGGCCGAGATGAGAAGGGCAGCGCTTAGGGCGGCGAGATGCTTGATCATGGGACTCCTCCTTCGGGAGCTTGAACCTTGTCAACAAAACGCGTTCGGGCCCCCCAGGGCAGCGTAAACACGGCAGTTTTAACCCGATTTCCGCGGTGTTGTAGAGGGCTGCCGCTTAACGGGGGCTGAACGAAAAAACCCGCCTTGGGCGCGCCCGGGAAGGGGCCAATGCTCCGTGCAAGCAGGCGCTTGGCCTTGGCCTGTGGTACAAAAGCCTGTGTTCCCATGATCTAAGGAACCAGCATCACTTCACACGCTTCTTTGTCGAGCGCGCAAAACTTTAAGGAGCATCGGATGTTCAGGACGTCTTTGCTGTGCGGCGCAGCCTTGATCGCTTCGGTTACGGTGGGCATCTCCGCCGGAGCGCAAGAGAACGCCATTCCCAACTTCGCCAACATGAATGTCGGCTGGCAACTCGCCAGCGGCATCGACTTCAGGCCCATCCCCGGGAAGCTTGCGCCGATCAGCTATGACCCGGCCTATCCGCTGACCGGAACAGGCAATCAGCGCGGCGTGATGGAGCGGATGTCGGATGCCGAGAATCCGAACTTGAAGCCGTGGGCGCGCGACGTAATGCGCAAGTTCAATCGCGACGTGCTCGACGGTCACCGCGCCTTCACGGCGCAAGCGCGCTGCTGGCCCGGCAGCACGCCCGGCCAATTGCTGGTGCCGGCTGAGCCCATCTTCTTCATCCAGACGCCGAAGGAAGTGTGGATGATCTGGCAGCGCGATGAAAACGTGCGGCGGATTTATTTGAACCAGCCGCATTCGCGCAATCCGAAGCCGTCGTGGTTCGGCGAATCCGTCGGCCATTACGAGAACGGCGAGCTCGTCATCGACACGATCAGCTTCTCTGAGCACATGTTCAGCTTCGTCGACAATTGGCGCACGCCGCATACGAAAGACCTGCACGTGGTCGAGCGTTGGAAGATCGTCGACGACGGCAAGGCGCTGGAGGCGACGGTGACGGTGGAGGATCCCGGCACGTTCAATCAGCCGTGGTCGGGCACGACCAAGTATAACAAGATCGAACGCGGCCCGATTCTCGAGTCGATATGCGCCGAGAACAACGGGAACTTCGAGAAATTCTTCAATCTGAAGGAATACCCGATGCCGGAAGCCACGAAGGTGGATTTCTGAAATCGGATCGTGAATCGAAACAACGGGAGGAATGCGTCATGAGATTTGTTCGCACAGGAGCTTTGGTGGCGGCAGCGTCGGCAATCGCGATGGTCATGTCGGTGGCGGCGTATTCGCAGGATTTGCCGCAGCGCAAGGAGATGAAGCGCGTAGACCTATCTGGCGCGCAGAACATGGAAGTCGTCAGCTCGGTGAGCACATTCCAGCCGGGCGACGTGTTTCCACGTCACCTCCATCACGGCGTGGAATTAGGCTATGTCGTGCAGGGCACGATGGTGCAGCTGCCGGGACAAGAGCCGACGATGATGGCAACCGGTGCGCCGATTCAGAATTTGCGCGACGCAGTGCATGGCGGCTTCAAAGTGATCGGCCCGGGAAATCTGATCCTGTTCACCGTGCACAGCGTGGACAAGGGCAAGCCGCTTTACGATTGGGTGAAGTAGACCCGTCATTGTCGGGAGGATCTGTCACATGAGAACGCAGGTTTTGACGCGTGCGGCGTTGGCGGCGGCTGCGGTCGGCGTGTTGCTCATTCCGGCGCAATCGGGAAACAGTGCGCAGCCGGTGCTGCCGGTGTTCGAAGTGGATTCGCATTTTCCGGAAATGCCGGACGGGCTGTTGCTCGGCGGCGTCGGCGGGGCGACCGCGGATAGCCACGGCAATGTCTGGGTGTTCCACCGCCCGCACACGCTGGAGGAAGGCAACGCCACCGAGAACGGCTACAAGCCGGCGCCGCCGGTGGTCGAGTTCAGCCCCACGGGAAAATATCTGCAGGGCTGGGGTGGACCGTCGAAGAGCGGCGAATATCAGTGGACCAACCGCGGCGGACTGCATTCGGAATTCGCCGAATGTGCATCGTGTACGGCTGAGCACCGCACGAACGGCGACGGGCGTCCGGGCAGCGGCGAGCACGGCATCGCGGTAGACGCGAAGGACAATGTCTGGCTGACCGGCAACGGCGACGGCGACGGCCAGGTCTTGAAATTTACAAAAGACGGAAAGTTCCTGCTCCAGATCGGCAAAGGTGGTGTGAAGGTCGACTCGAACGACACCACGCACTTAAGCCGGCCCGCGGGCATCACCGTGTACGACAAGACCAACGAGGTGTTCGTCGCCGACGGCTACGGCAACCGGCGGGTCGTCGTGTTCGATGCGACGACCGGCGCGTACAAGCGGCACTGGGGCGCCTACGGCAACAAACCGGACGACAAGGCGCCGAAGACGCGGCAGGCAACGGGCCCGGGTCCGCAGCAGTTCAACACGCCGCACGGGATCGAGGTCGCGAACGATGGCACGGTTTATGTGACCGACCGCGCCAACAACCGGGTGCAGGCCTTTTCGCTGGACGGCAAGTTCATCAAGGAAGGCTTCATCAAACGCGAATCGGAAGGCACCGGCACGGCGTTCGGCGTGGCCCTGTCCACCGATCCGGCGCAGCGGTTCTTGTACATTGCGGACGGCTCGAACGAGCGGATCGCGATTCTGGACCGCGCCACGCTGCAGGAGATCGGGCATATCGGCCGACCCGGGCGCAAGGCGGGCGAGTTCTTCCATCTGCACAGTCTCGATGTCGATCCCCAGGGAAACATCGTGACGGGCGAGTCGCAGGGCTATCGCGTGCAGAAGTTCGTGTTCAAGGGGCTGTCGACGGCCGCGCGGTAGGCCTCATCCACGCTGATGTCCTGAATCTCGCTGAGTTATTGGCGCACAGATGGCCGGGTTGAACCCGGCCATGGTGCCATTTGCGCCGTCATAAAGCCGGGATAGACGCGTGCTAGCGTTTTCTGCGGGGGAGGCACCACGTTGATCCATCCGCTGGGCGGCGCGATCAGGTCCGGCCGGGCTGAGTTTGCCCGTTGCTTCAATGCGCGCCTGCTGAGCAGCGCGGCCTTGCTCGCTTCAGTCGTGTTTGGCCAGCCGTTGGCGGCGGCGGAGACGCCGCTCGCTCCGACCGAGGATTCGGGCGCGATTGTAGAAACGGTGCTGGTGAGCGCGCAGAAGCGCGGCGTCGCCGAAAACGCGCAGGACGTTCCGATCGCGCTGACCGCGCTCGACGGAGCGAGCATCGGCGATCTGCACGCGACGAACCTCGATCGCCTCACAAGCGTCGCGCCCAATGTGACGCTCGCCGATGCGGGCACGGTACCGAAATACGCCAATTTCACGATCCGCGGTCTCGGCATCAACACCACGATCCCGTCGGTCGAGCCCACGGTCGGCGTGTTCATGGACGGCATCTATCTCGGCAATTCATCGGGGACCGTGCTCGCACTGTTCGACGTGGGCAGCATCGAGATCCTGCGAGGGCCTCAGGCGACGCTTTTCGGACGCAACACCACGGGCGGCGCGGTGCTGATCAACACCCGCAGGCCGGGCGACGTTTTCGCCGTGCACGGACGTATGAGCATCGAATCGGGAATGGAGGAGCAAGTCGGGATCAGCGTCGAAGGACCGCTCGCGCGCGGGCTGAACGCGAAGATCGCTGGCTACTATGTCAACAATGCCGGCTGGTTCAAGAACGCCTTCGACGGAAAGAAATTCGGTGCCGACCGCAGCGGCTTCGTCCGGCCGACATTCACGTGGACCACGCCGAGCGGCGCTTTCGATTCAACGCTTATCTATCAGCATGCCTGGTCGAACGGCCAAGGGGCGCCGGTACAGAACCAGGCCTATGCCAGCGGCTTCGGCATCAACATCGATTTTCCGGGCTACAACCAGCTCGATCAGGATTCGGTGACGTTGGAATCCAATCTGCATGCCGGCCGGGGCCTTGTTACGAACTTGTTCGGCTACAGAAGGTTGCACCAGGAGGGGGCGGACGACATCGACGGGCAGCCGGCGCCGCGCTTCCACGCCTACAGCGTGACCAGGCAGCATCAGTACAGCGACGAGCTGCGCTATTCCGCGCGTTTCTTCGACAGGGTGGATGTTACGGCGGGGCTTTTCTTCTTCACGCAGGAATTCACCTATTTCGAGCGCCGCGTGCTGTTTGGGGGCGCGATCGATTCCGCCCTCGGGGCGATCCTGGAAGACACCAATTACGCGGCCTTCGCCGAAGGGGACTATTACGTCACACCCAAATTCGCGTTGATCGCGGGCGGCCGTCTCACGCGCGAGGAAAAAACGGCAAAGACCGCGACGTTCGTGCCGTCGACGGCCGGGTCGCTGTGCAATTACGCGCTTACAACCTGCAACTTCAATTTCCCGGGTCCGGCATTTCCGGGCGTTCCGGGGAACGGCCGCTGGGATCATTTCACGCCCAAGCTCGGGGCAAATTATCAGCCCGAGGAAAACATACTCATTTACGCGAACTGGACGCGCGGCCTGCGCAGCGGCGGATTCAACGCGCGCAATTCTAGCGTGGTCATTCCGCCAGGGCCTTACGATCCGGAACTGCAGGACGCCTTCGAGCTCGGCTTCAAGAGCGACTGGCTGGAGCACCGGCTTAGGATCAACGGAGCCGCGTTCTACGACCAACTCAAGAACCTGCAGCGCGAGGTGACCGAGACCGATCCTGTGGTCGGCTTCGTGCAGGTGACGCGCAACACCGCGGACGCGACGATCAAAGGATTGGAGGCGGAGCTCGAGGGTGTCGTCGGCGAGGGACTCGTGCTGAACGCCAATGTTGGATATCTCGAGGGCAGATACGACAAGATCTTCTACGATCTCGACGGCGGCGGCATCGGTGCATCGGATCTTGCGCTGGCGATCCCGCGCCTAACGAAGTGGAGCTACAATTTCGGCGCGACCTACGCGCGCGGTCTCGGCAACGACTATGTGATGCGGCTGCACGCCGATTACGGCTACCGCTCACGCGCCGCATTGGCGGACAACAACGCGGTGTTTCTGGTGCCGGTGAAAAACCTGACCGCGAGCGCGGCGCTGACTCTGCCGGACGGCCATTGGACGTTCTCGCTCTATGGCTACAACCTGCTCGACACGGTCACGGAAGGCGTGATCGCGCCGCTGCCGCCGTCCTTCGGCGGCGGCACGTTTCGCACGCTCAACGAAGGCCGCGTCATCGGCTTCGAAGCGGCGTTCAGTTATTGACGGAGCAGAGTGCCGGCCAGGGCTATCGGGGTGCATCTCCAAGGGGTTGTCAAAGGCGCGATAAGCGCGGCGATTGCGCTTCCTCCTCACCCTGCCCTCTCCCCAATGACGACTTGTTTCGCCCAAAGGTGATTGGCGCGCGTGTGGGCGAGGGATAAAGTTCTCAGAGGACGGGCAAACGGGGAGGACGAGATGCGGTTCGCAGCTCTGGCAATGATAGCGGGTGCGGCCTTGGCGATGGCGGCTCCGGTCGATGCGCAAACACCGACGCCGTGGAAGAGCTATGTCAGCCGCGATCTGCAGTTTTCGTTCAGCGCGCCGGGCAACGTCACCGTCGAGCGCGGCACGTACAAGGGCGAGCGCTCGGGCGACCATCCGGCGGTGATCTTCCGCTCGAACACGAACGGCATCGAATATCGCGCCATCGTCGTCGATTTCAATTCGCAGGTCGGCGACTCGGCGAGCCTGCTCGAGGAAGCGCTGGTCACCTTCCTCGGCACGCGCAAGACGCTGATGGACAATTACGGCCGCATCGGCAATCTCTACGGCCGCAAGGCGACGGTGGAACTGCCCAACAATCAAGGCCGCTCGATGGCGTCGTTCTATTTCAACAAGGGCTATCTCTATCAGATGCAGGCGACGGTGACGCCCGCCAACGGCGATTTCGCCACGCCGGATCTCTCCCGCTTCGTCGATTCGGAAGTGTTCGCAGTGCGCCAAATGGAAGCAACCGCGATCGATTTGAAATTGCCGCCCGAGCCGGCTCCGCCTGCTGCGGCAAATGCGGGTCGCGGCGGTGCGGCTCCCGCTGGACGCGGCGCGCCGGGACGGTAGACGTTTGACCGCGCAGGTCTCGGGACGACTGCTGCTGCTTCTGTTGCCGGCGACGTTGCTGTCGTCGTGCTCGCGCAATTCGAGCTTTCCCGATTTGCCTTCGATCGTGGCGGAATCGGGCGAGACCGCCGCTTCGGAAAATACGGGTCTGATCGAACGGTGCCGCCGGGTCATGCCGCCCGCGAGAGTCGGCGGGATGCATTTCACGCACAGCGAAAAGTGGGGCGACATCCTCCGAGTGGATTTGCTCGATAACCCGGATTCGAACGTCTTAGGCCGCATGGTCTGCACGGAAAAGCAAGACAATATTGCGGTCGGAGTCGTGCCCACCGGGAGCGAAGAGCTGTTGCCGCAGGAAATGCGCGGCGTATGGGCACCGGACGGTCAGTGCGGGACAGTTTCGAGGCGTGCGGTCTTCTCGGAGACGGCGGTGGCCGTCGGCGACCGGCCGCCGAGCGAGATGCGATATTTTCCGCAAGGCCAACCGCTCGGCAAAGGTGTGCTGTGGTGGACGAATGGGACGTGGAGTCAGTTCGTCTACGATGCTTCGCGCGACGTGATGCAGTGGAGCGATAAAAGCGGAGTTACGGTGTACGGGCGGTGTCCGCAGAAGGGTTAGGCTGGAACGCTTAGCTCGCGCGCAACTTGTTACGCGCCGAGGTGGCCCCCTCAAAAGGCCGGAGGTTTGGTTTCGATCGGGATTTCGCCGAAGGTTGAACCTGCGGCGAAGGTGCGGTTGTTTTCGGCACAGATGTTTTCGTCGAAATTCGCGTTGCGGTCCTGGCGGTATTCCGCGGTGCCGCTCCACGGCTTGGTGAAGGCGCCAGGATCATCGACGCGCACGGTGATGAAAAGGCCGGTGCCGAAGGGCGTCGCGAACGGCTCGTAACGCTCGACGACGTGGAGCTTATCGGTGTGCGGCGTGCCGAAGGGGTCGACGACGGACATCTTGTGCGCTTTCACGCCGATGGTGTCGACGACGAGAACGTTACCCTCGAAATGCCCTACCGATTCTCCGTACCAGGACGGTTTGACGCTCGTGGAGTGCTCGCGGTTGAGCCATATCCAGCGGACCTGATGATCGCGCTGATAGACGATGACGATGCGGTCTTTTTCTTGCAGGAACCGGATGCCGTCGAGCAGATTCACGACCTGCGGCACCCCTGACGGCCAGCAGGTGTCGTCGGCGGTGTAGACATGTTTGCGGGCGAGCTCGGAATCGGCGTTCGCCTTGACGATGTCGCGCGCCCAAGGCTGGAGGATCGGGTTATCGGAATTGCCGGCGTAAATGTTGTCGGCGTCGGGGCCGCGCACGGCAATCGGCTGGACCGGTTCGCCATCGATACCGTCGCCGATGGGATCGAACCAGAGATTGCCGTAGCGAACGAAGACGCCGTTGAGATCGAGCGCGGCGGTGGCCCAGGGCGCGACCGGTGCGGGCGCGGCGGCGGAGAGACCGACGGCAACCAACAGTGAAGCGAGAGCACCGCGATATTTCACAAGCCCCTCGCCTTTCAAATCGGCTTTTCGGCGTGGGCGCGGTGGCCGGCGATGTAGCCCTGGCAGAGGCAGCGCGCGAGACCGTGCATGGAGAAGCCGCCGGTGGTTTCGCCGCCGGAATAGAGGTTCGGGATCACCTCGCCGTTAAAGTCGACGACCTGGCAATTCGCGTTGATGCGCAATCCGGCGCGTGAATCATGGACAACCGGCGTCGCCCAAGCCGCGTAGAAGGGCGGCTTGGCGATCTTGTATTTCGGCGAAGGCTTGTCGAAGTCCTCGTCGGCGCCCGTATCCACGAAGGAATTGTAGCGCGTTACCGTCTCGCGCAAATTCGCGGGCGGCATCGGCACGCGCTGATATTTCATTTTGATCTTGCCGGCGAGCTCATCAAGCGTGTCCGCGACGAAGAAGAAGCCTTGTGCCAAATCGACGTTGGGCGGCTTCGGCTCCCATTTTTCGCGTGCGGCCGCGTCGGCGTCGAAGATCGCCCAGATCGGGCCGCCGCCGTTCTTGCCGTCGCCGATGCCGGCGAGCGCAGCGGGGATGAGCTGCGCGGGATTGAATTTCGCGTTCTTCGCGTTCTTCGGACTGTGCGGGAAGTAGGGCTGCACAGTGTTGTAGCGGTTGCCGGGATACTGGGCGCCGGTCTCGTCATAGAAACGTTTGCCGATCATGTTGACCATGATGACGTTCTGCCAATCGGTGACGCGCAGGCCCGAGGCGCGCGCTTTGTCGAAAACGCGGCTTCCCGGCATCCAGGTCAGATTCGCGTAGGCATATTGGCAGCCGATCTTGCCCGGCTTGGTGATGTTGTCGCCGATCTCCATGGTCTGGATGCCGGCGCCCCAGAGCGAGGCACCGATCGCCATCGCGGCGAGCTCGCCCGACGCGTCCTGATTGGACCAGGGCATGCCGGCGAGGCCGCAATATTCCTCCGTTAAACGCGGATCAAACATACGACGGAAATTGACGTTGCCCGACGAGCCGCCGGTGGCGACGATGACGGCTTTCTTTGCGCGCACATTGAGCGTGCGCCCGTTCGTCGTCACCGCGATGCCGAGCACGCGCCCGCTTTGCGGCTTCTCGCGATAGATCGCGGTCATGCGGTGTTGCATCAAAAATTCGACGCCGGCTTTCTTCGCCGCGGCTTCGAGTGGACGCATCAGACCGTTGCCGTTCGACGCGGTCGCCTGCTCTTCCTTCGGCAGCGGTTTGCCAGTCTGCACTTGGGGCCAATCGAGGGTCGCGACGTGCATCTGGCGCGGCACGGAATTGCCATGCGCGCTGCCGGCACGGCCATCGGGCTTGTCGTTGACGAATTTCACGCCATGCGAAAGCAGGAACTCGAAAGTCTGCGCGCAATTATCGGCGAAGGCGCGGATGATCTCCCGGTCGTTCAAGCGGTAATCGGCGACGCCGTTGGCTTCGACCAGCGACCAGTCGGTGAGATCGCGATAGACGAGATCGGGGGAATCGTTGATGCCGGCCTTCTTCTGGATCGAAGTGCCGCCGCCGAGCGGAATATTGGCGCCGCTGCAGATCGCGTGGCCGCCGATATCGGCTTCGGCTTCGATGACGAGCACCGAGGAGCCGGCCTCGCGCGCGATGATCGCGGCGGGCATGCCGGTCGCGCCCGAGCCGATGACGACGACGTCGGCTTCGCGGTCCCAGCGTGTTGGTGCGGACTGCGCTTGCGCGAGCGCGGGTGCGGCGATCAGGCCGCTCGTTGCGGCAGCGGCGCCGGCGAGGCCGGCGTTCCTGATGAGGTCGCGGCGGGTGATGTTGGATTTGGCCATTCCTATTTCTCCTGAGTGTTCGTTACCCCCACCCGATCCGTCTCGCGCTTCGCGCTACGACGGATCGACCTCCCCGCAAGGGGGAGGTGGGTGTGAGGGCTAGTCGTCGACGCTCATCGGGGTCACTTCCAGGCGGCGTAGACGGGTTTACTGACCACGAAGTTTGGGTTGGCGCCGGTGCGGGGTTTGAATTTTTGGACGCGGCCGCTGTCGACTTCGGCGACGTAGAAATTGCCTTCCTGATCGACCGAGAAGCCGTGCACGCCCCAGAAGCCCCCGGCGAAATCGCCCCACACGCCCCAATTATAGATGAGGTGCCCCTGGAGATCGTATTTCAGCATCTTCGAAGTGCCGCGATCGTAGGCCCACAGCGTGCGGTCGGCGCCGATATAGATCAGATGGATGTCGGAGGGATCTTCGCCGAAGCTCCATTCGCGCAAATATTTGCCGTTCTCGTCGAAGACCTGGACGCGGTGATTGCCGCGGTCGTTGACGAAGACCTGGCGCGTCTGCGGATCGACGGCGATGCCGTGGACGTTGTTGAAATAAGCGGGGCGCTTATCGTTGGGCGGCGTGCCTTTGCTGCCCCAGTCCATCAGGAACTTGCCGGTCTTGTCGAACTTGGCCACGCGGGTGCCGTTGTAGCCGTCGGCGACGAACATGGTGCTGTCGGGCAGCCAGGCGAGATAGGTCGGGCGGTTGAAGTGCGTGCCGTCGGCGCCGGCGACGTCGCGCGTGCCGATCGTCTGCACCAGCTGTTTTCCGTCGTGGGAGAATTTGTAGATGACGTGCGAATGGTCATCGACGATCCAGACATATTTATCGGGATCGTAGGGATTGATGGCGACGAAATGCGGGCGCTTCAGGATGTTGTCCCACTGCGTCCAGCGCTCCACGATGTTGCCGTTGCCGTCGACGACGACGATGCAGTTTTCCCATTGCGCGTCGACGCCGAGCTTGCCCTTCCAGAGCCGCATGCCGTCTTTCGGATCCTGACCGGTACCGCCCGCGCCTGGAGGCGAGGACACGGTGGCGTCGCGCCAGGGCAGACGACCGACGGGGAATTGGATGCTCGGGCCCATGTCGGCGAGGACTTTGGATTCGGGGCGCTTGATGTTGGGGAGCTCGCCGCGGAAGAGCATGAAGATGCGGTTGGGGCTTTCGGCGTAGACGCTCTGGCCCGCGCCATAGGTCCACTTCTCGTTGCCGGGGACGGTGCTGATGTCCTTGGGCCAGCCTTTCACCACGTCGTAGGGGCCGAAAATATCCTGGCCGCCGACGGCGCCCGGGACCGAGGCAAAGCCCGCGCCGGGCTGTGCGGCTTCAACGGCCGAGGTGCGGTCGGCGGACAGAAAGCCGATCATGCAACCGGCGGAAGCAAGAAGTGCGAGCGCGGATAGGCGCATGGAATCCTCCCTGTTATTGGGGCGACGGTAGCACAAGAGCGGCCGGAGTTTCGACGCCGGGAAAGGCGGAAGCTCGACGCGCTTGATACATAATTGATCTTTCCTTCCCCCCGCGAGCGACCAGCGAGCGTGGGGGAAGGTGGCCCTTGTGTCCGCCGTAGGCGGACACTTCCGCCGAAGGCGGAAGGGCCGGAAGGGGGGTGCGGACGCCGCGCAACACCACGTGTTGACCAGCGCTTTAATGTAAGTCGACGATCCACTACGAACGGAGAGAAGCAGCGGATTTGAACGGCATGGCCGACGACGCGTGGGAGTTTTGGATCGACCGGGGCGGCACGTTCACCGACGTGATCGGGCGCACGCCCGATGGCGCGTTGGTGACGCTGAAGCTGTTGTCGGAGAATCCGGAGCATTATCGCGACGCGGCGGCGGCCGGTATTGAAGCGCTGATGGCGCGCCACGGCAAGGCGCCGATTGCGGCAGTGAAGATGGGCACGACCGTCGCCACCAATGCGCTCCTTGAGCGCAAGGGCGAGCCGACGGTGCTGGCGATCACCGCGGGGCATCGCCACGCGCTCCGCATCGGCTACCAGAACCGGCCGAAACTGTTTGCGCTGGAGATTGTGCTGCCGGAGCTCTTGTACGGCGCAGTGGTGGATATCGGCGAGCGGATCACCGCCGAAGGCGATGTGCTGGTGCCGCTGGATGAGCTGCGCGCACGGGCCGAATTGGAAGCGGCGTTTGCGGAAGGCTACCGCTCGCTCGCGATCGTGCTGATGCATGCATACCGGTTTCCGGCGCATGAGCAGCGTGTAGCTGAGGTCGCACGCGAGATCGGCTTCGCACAGATTTCCGCAAGCCACGAAGTCGGCGCGCTGATCAAGCTGATCGGGCGCGGCGACACCACGGTGGCTGATGCGTATCTGTCGCCGGTGCTGAAGCGCTATGTCGCGCAGATCGAGAACGCGCTGCCCGAGAAGACGCGGCTGTTCTTCATGCAGTCGTCGGGCGGGCTCGCGGATGCGGCTGCGTTCCGCGGCAAGGATGCGATCCTGTCGGGACCGGCGGGCGGCGTCGTCGGCATGGCGAGCGCGGCGCGCGCGGCGGGTCATGAGCGCGTGATCGGCTTCGACATGGGCGGCACCTCGACCGACGTGTCGCATTATGCGGGCGCGTATGAAAGAAGCCGCGAGACGACGATCGCCGGCGTGCGACTGCGCATGCCGATGCTGGACATCCGCACGGTGGCGGCGGGCGGCGGCTCCATCTGCCGCTTCGACGGCATGCGCTTGCGCGTGGGACCGGAGTCGGCGGGCGCGATGCCGGGACCGGCGTGCTATCGGCGCGGCGGGCCGCTGACGGTGACTGACTGCAATCTAATGCTGGGCCGATTGCAGGCGGAATTTTTCCCGCACGTGTTCGGCGCGAGCGGCGACGAGCCGCTGGATGAAGAGGTCGTGCGCGAAAAATTCGCGGAGCTTGCGCGCGAGATCTCGGATGCGACCGGCAAAGCGACAGCGGCGGAAGAGATCGCCGAGGGGTTTCTTACGATCGCGGTCGAGAACATGGCGAAGGCGATCAAGCAGATCTCGATCGAGCGCGGCCACGACGTGACCGGATATACGCTGGTGGCGTTCGGCGGCGCAGCGGGACAGCATGCGTCTTTGGTGGCCGATCGGCTCGGAATTTCGCGCGTGATGATCCATCCGCTGGCGGGTGTGCTGTCGGCGTATGGGATCGGGCTCGCGGAGATGCGGCTCCTGCGCGAGCGGACGGTGAACGTGCCGCTCGACGGCGCCGCTGATGTGCTGCGCAAGACGATGCGGGTGTTGGCGGATGAGGCGACGCGCGCGCTGACGGCGCAAAAGGTGCCACGCGATCGTATCGAAACTGCGGCGTCGGCCGAGCTGCGCTACGAAGGTGTCGACGCGACGCTGAGCGTGGAGCTGGGTAGCTGCGAGGCGATGCGCGCGGCGTTCGAGGCGCAGCATCGGAGCCGCTTCGGCTTCGTCAATAAAGACAAGCGGCTGATCGTGGAGACAGTTTCGGTCGAGGCGATTGCAACACCGATCGGTTCGGAGGAGGACGCGCCCCCCCTCCCCGTGCGGGAGGGGGCTAGGGGGAGGGGTAAAGCCCTTAAGCACGTCCAAGCGTGGATGGCAGGCAAGAAACGGCACACGGCGATCTACGATCGCGAAACGCTGCCGCCGGACGCGCAGATCGACGGGCCGGCGATCATCAAGGAGGCGAACGCCACCACAGTGGTGGAGCCGGGCTGGCGCGCGTCAGTCGATGCGCGGCGCAATTTGATCTTGGAGCGGGTCGAGCCCCTGCCCGCGCGCCATGCGGTCGGGACCGAAGCCGATCCGGTGATGCTGGAGGTGTTCAACAATCTCTTCATGGCGATTGCCGAAGAAATGGGACTGGCGCTGCAAAACACCGCGTCGTCGGTGAACATCAAAGAGCGGCTGGATTTTTCCTGCGCGCTGTTCGATACGGGCGGCGCTCTGATCGCCAACGCGCCGCATATTCCGGTGCATCTGGGCTCGATGGGCGATTCCGTACGAACGATCATCAGCGCACGCGGCGAGAACAGAGACAGCCGCGGGATCAAGCCGGGCGATGTCTATGTACTGAACGCGCCCTATCACGGGGGTTCGCATCTGCCCGACGTGACGGTGATCATGCCGGCATTCGACGCGGCGGGCGAGCTCGTTGCTTACGTTGCGTCGCGCGGCCATCACGCCGACATCGGCGGTATCACGCCGGGCTCGATGCCGCCGTTCAGCAGCGTCGTCGAAGAAGAAGGCGTACTGATCGACAATTTCCTGCTGGTCGACGAAGGGCGCTTCCGCGAGGCGGAGACGCGCGCGCTGCTGAGCTCGGGCGCGTTTCCGGCGCGCAACATCAACGAGAACATCGCCGATTTGAAGGCGCAGATTGCCGCCTGCGTCAAAGGCGGAGCCGAATTGCGCGCGCTGATCGTGGCCTATGGGCGCGACACCGTGCACGCTTATATGCGCCACGTGCAAGACAATGCGGCGGAATGCGTGCGCCGGGTGATCGACAAATTAGCCGACGGCGCTTTTGCCTGCGAGCTGGACAATGGCGCGGTGATCCGCGTGGCCGTTTCGGTGGACCGCTCCCAGCGCACCGCGCGCGTGGATTTTTCCGGCACCAGCGCGCAGCTCCGCAACAATTTCAACGCGCCGCTGTCGGTGTGCCGCGCCGCGGTGCTGTATGTGTTCCGCACGCTGGTCGAGGACGAGATTCCGCTGAACGACGGCTGTATGCGGCCGATCAAGCTGATGGTGCCGGAGGGCTCGATGCTGAACCCGCGCTATCCGGCGGCGGTCGTGGCCGGCAATGTCGAGACCAGTCAGGCGATCACGGACGCTTTGTATGGCGCGCTCAAGGTGCAGGCGGCGGCGCAAGGCAGCATGAACAATTTCACCTTCGGCAACGGCGCGCTGCAATATTACGAGACGGTGTGCGGCGGCACGGGAGCGGGCGCGACGTTTGCTGGTGCCAGCGCGGTGCACAGCCACATGACGAACACGCGGCTGGCCGATCCGGAAATTCTGGAAACGCGCTATCCGGTGCTGCTGGATGAATTCACCATTCGCCAAGGCTCGGGCGGACGCGGCCGGTTCGACGGCGGCGACGGCGTGGTGCGGCGCATCCGCTTTCGCGAAGCGATGAGCGCGGCGATCTTATCCAACCGGCGGCGGGTGGCGCCGTTCGGATTGGACGGCGGCGGCGATGCCGCGTCGGGGCGCAACTATGTCGTTCGCACCGACGGCGCGGTCGAGACGCTGACGGCAATCGGAATGGTGGAGATGAACGCGGGCGACGTGTTCGTGATCGAGACGCCCGGCGGCGGCGGGTTTGGCGCAGCGGATACGGACTAACGTTTGCAATGCGCCGCACCGCGCGCCCTTTGGATGGGAGTGCGAGCGCAATGCCCCCACTTCAAGGCCAATTGGACTTCACAACACCCGGCGCCCGTAGCAAACTCAAGCATCGGTACCGTTTCGTCTGAGGTGAATCGGGCACCTGCCCGTTGCGGCACAGATTTGAGGAGGAACGTCATGAGCGCGAGCATGTTGACAAAGCTTCTGAGCGCCGCCGCCGCGGGCGCCGTCATCGGCGGCGCGGTGGTCGCCACCGCTGCACCCGAGTTCAATACCCGCGGCAACCGCTTCAAGCCGCTGGCCTATGCCGAACTCACGTCCGAACAGCGCGCTTTCGCCGACAAGGAAATCGCCAAAGGGCGCAAGCCCGAGACCGGCCCCTTCAACATCAATCTGCGCAGCCCGGAAATGGCTGAACTGGCGCAGCCCTACAGCGACTATCTGCGCTTCAAGTCGCCGACGCCGCGCAAGTACAAGGAAATCGCCATCATGCTGACCTCGCGCTACTGGGGCGGACAGTACGTGTGGTACTCGCACCGCCAGCAGGCGCTCGATGCCGGCCTGAGCCCGGCCTTCATCACCGCCATGGCGGCCGGCGAGCGCCCCGCCAAGATGTCGCCTGATGAGGCGACGGTCTATGATTTCTGCTCACAGCTGCTCGCGACGCGTCAGGTCAGCGATAACAATTTCAAGTCGATGGCCGGCCTTGTCGGCGAACGCGGCATTGTCGATCTTGTCGCCCTCATGGGACAGTATACGGGCCTCACCATGCTGTTCGTGGTTGACCGCTATCCGGTCCCGCCCGGCGCACCGGACGAAGTCAACAAGCCCTTGTGAGAACAGCCGTGGGCTAGCGGACGTCACCAAAGCAATCGGCCCGCAAACACGCGGGCCGATCAAGAGATGTCCTGATCTACTGGGCGAATGCTTCGGCGACGATCGCTTTGCCGCGCTGCGTCTGCAAGTACGAGTCTGTAAAGCGCAAAACCTGAAAACCGCCGGCATCACCGACGATCCAGAGATTGAACTCGGGCCCTTTCCCTTGAGCGGCAGGAACTTTGACAAAGCGCGCCAAACCAGCTTGCTTTTCGACGGTTCGATCGACGCCGGGTGACCAGCTACCGGAGCCGGGAAGAAACGCCGTTCCAGGAGCAGGTCCTTTCCAGTACGCGATCTCTGCAGGATGGAGGGGATCACGAATGTCGAAAACGCGGGTACCTGTACCTCTTGAACCGCAAGCGGCCATCGTCGGATTCATCGGGCGGTCTAGAGCGCATCTTTCCGTGGAGTAGTCGAGGACTCCGCCGCCGACCTCTGGCGGCTCAGCAAGGAATTTCGCGCAGTTCTTGGGGTCATGCACCTCGATCATGATCTTGGAGACGATTCTAGGCTTCGTCTCGTCGGTGATGTCGATGACATTCGAATACCCGTACGCTGACGCTCCCCGGGCACAGGCCGCCGCCAGACGGCCGACGCCTGCTTGCCCGCCGGACTCGTCGGTACTGATCAGGTACGAGCGCCCGCGGGAGAAGAAGGGGAGAATCTGTTCCTCTTGCCCTTGATCATCCCAGAAGAGCTTGCTGACAATTCGGATCTGTGGATTGGGGCGACGGAGCTGAATGTCGCTCACGTCCAGGATCACGAGCCCGTCCGGTCCGAACGAAGAATCAGTCCGCGGAGCGCCGAAATTGCCCGGCTGCCCGGCGTACAAACGTGTGCCGTCGCTGTTGGTACTGACGTCGTGGGGACGGCCATCACCCGTGAACGTCCAGTTGAGGAGCCACTTGGCATTGTACGGGTCGGTCACGTCGATAATCGGCATGATGCCGCCGAGGCCTCGAAAGTTCTGGCCAATGTAGAATGTCTTTCCGTCTTCGGCCCAACCGCTCATGTGGCCACGGCTATTGGGCACCGTGATGCTGGACGCCAGCTTCGGGTGGGCGCAGTCCGCGTTGAGGTCATAGACAGCGAAATTCGGCCCGTTGCCTTGCGCCAGCTCGAGGAGTCCGCGCCTTTCGTTCACCTTGTTGCTTTCGTGCGGGTTGAGCCCCGCCGGAGTGTCGGCGAGGTACGCGGTCGCCTTTGGATTCTTGGGATCCGAAACATCGATCACCACGATACCGGGGTGCGCCTGCTGCGGCTTATTTTCCGTTGCCATATAAGCGCAGGGACCAAAGTATGACGGCCCGTCCTGCGAAAAGGCCCCTTCCCACCGGAACTGGCCGACCAACTCGAGATTGCAGT
>Ga0134122_10001390_pt1 | contig 17464 bp, 17 predicted proteins | sample KB302_FD_96461 | JGI IMG/M metagenome (GOLD analysis project Ga0134122, IMG submission 96461) | Terrestrial soil microbial communities without Nitrogen fertilizer from Kellogg Biological Station, Michigan, USA - KB3-0-2 | ecosystem: Environmental > Terrestrial > Soil > Unclassified ... | reverse complement strand
CTGCGCCGGGGCGCTTCGATGGTCGATGCCGAGCGAGATCCCCGCATGCTGCTCTGCGCGCACCAGTACCTGGCGCTCGGGCGGCTCAAGGCGGAGCGTCCCGCCGAGGCGCTGGCGATGCTCCATAACGACCGCAAGCGTTGGGCGGTCGGGGCGACGGAGCTCGATCAGCTCCGCCTGCGCTGGCTCGAAGCGCAGATCCTCGCCCGCCTCGATCGCCTGATCGAAGCGCAGGAAATGTTGATCGAAGTGCAGGCCGGCTTCACCGCCGCGCGGCTGCCGTACGACGCCGCCCTCTCGGGGCTGGAGCTGGCGATGATCTATTCGCGGCGCGGCCTCGCCGGCAACGCGCGCCGGGTCGCCGAGCGGACGCTGCCGATCTTCCGCTCGCTCGACACTCGGCCGGCGTTTGTCGCGGCGGTGATCGTCTTCGAGAGCGCCGTCGAGCAGGACCGCTTGAGCCTCGCCGCCCTGCGCGAGATTTCCACGGTGCTCGAACGAGCCCGCGCCGCCCAGAGCGCCGAGCGGCCTTACTTGCCGGCGAGCAACGTGGCGAGCGCGGTTTCCGGCGCCACCCAATCCGCCGTGCTCAGCCGGCCGATCTCTTTGCCGTTGCTGTAGACCACGCCGGTCGGCACTCCGTGGATGCCGAACTTCTTCGAATCGGCGTCGTTCAGACCTTTTTCGAGGCCGTAATATTCGAACTGGATCTTCGATCCCTTGATCTGCTCTTCCACCTTGAGCAGCAGCGGCACGTGCTCCTTGCAGTGCGGGCACCACGAACCGAAGTACACCCGCACCCGCGTCGGCTGGGCCACCTTCCGTAGCGTCTGGACCGACTTGGCGTTCGGCTGGTAGGCCTTCGCCCGCCGCGCGTATTCGGGATTGTAGGTGGTGAGATCGACGGCCTTCTTCAAGCCGAGCAAAGAAGGCCGCGGCCGGAGCGCCGCCGTGCGCCCCTCGGTCTTGAACCGGACGTCCTCGCCCACGACCTCGAACTTGCCCTGCGGCGAGAGCGCCGCATCGGCCATCAGATCGACCGTTCCGTCCCCGCGCCTCAAGACCTTCATCAGCTGGACGGTCTGGACCGATCCTTCGCCCGGCGAAATCAGGACGGGGGACGGCAGGGCCGAGGAGAAGATCAGAAACGCCGGAACTCCCGAGGGGAGAGAGTAGATCTCGGCTCCCGGCTGAAGCTTGCCACCGACGACCAGCTGGTAGTCCCCCGACCGCTCGAATCCGTGAAGCACGGCATCGGCGCCCACCGCCGCCGTCGCGGGGGCGCCGAGCCCCATTCCGAGAACGGTGCCCAGGGCCAGAGGGAGAAGAGCGGAACGCAGAACGCGGGCTTGCATCATGTCGGGATACCCTTTCGGAGGGGCAGGAGAAGACTGGAGGTTCGAGTGGGCTTCAGGAGGGAAGAGGCCGGGGCGCCGAGCGCCTGGCGGATCTCCTCAAGGGTCGAATAGGTCCGGACGACTTTTCCGTCGCGGACCGAGAAAGCGCGCGGCAACCGGCGGTAGAGCGGCCGCAGAAGCGCCGGAGGCGCCTCGCGGATCTCGAAGGCCGGGCCGAAGGTGAACTTGAATTTCGTCGTCAGCGCCGAAGTGGAAAGAACGACCAGAGGCTCGGCGCCATTTTGGCCGGCGTCTCCCAGCGCATAGCGGTTCAAATCGGGAACCATCCCGGTGAACGCCGGGCTTTCGAGATCCGCCAGGACGACCATGTGGTTTCCTCTTGCAAGATCCGGGACCAGCGTGTCGAGGCAGACCGTCTCCGGCCCCTGGCCGACGCACACCTTGCCGGTCTCCACGCCGGGCTTCAAGCGGGTCGCGAGATCGTCCAACGGCAGATCGGCCGCTTTCGCGCCGAAAGCGACGACGGCACCCGTCGCGAGCGCCACGGCCGCGACTCGCCCGCGGGGGAATCGCCCGCCGCGCGGCCGGCCGACGAACGCGAGGGCGAGGGGAGGCACCAGCAGCAGGAGATCCTGCCAGAACGCCTCGGCGGGGGTGCGCTGGACCAGGTTGCCGAAACAGCCGCAGGAGGCCGCGGCCGGCGCTTCGCCACGGATCGAGCGGGTATAGGTTCGGGCGGTCAAAAAGACCAGAAAGGCGACCAGCAGCGCGCTCGGGATCAACACCCAAAGCCGCCGAAGCCCCAGCAGGAGCGCCAGACCGACCGCGACCTCGATGCCCAAGCCGATCAGAGCGACCGTCGATGCGGAGAACAGAAAATCGAGCTTCTCCGCCCGGATCTGCTCCACGAACGCCGACGGATCGAGCGCCTTGGCCCCCGCCGCGATCAGCAGGACGAGGCCGAGCACGGCGGCCCCGAGGTAACCCAGGGCGCGGCGCCCCCTCCCGGGAACCGCCGGAGCGGAGACGGAGGTGGTGGACACGGGGGGTGCCAGCGAGGCGGCGGTTTCCATACGGCGCCGATCCTATGCAGGGGTCTTGCCTGCTGCAACTGCTGGGGGTTGGATCGGCTACTCGGAGCCCGCGGGAAAGGACCTAAAGGACTCCAAGGACTGCAAGGACCTAAAGCGCCCGCTGCGGGACGTCCTTGCAGTCCTTGGAGTCCCTTGCGTCCTTTAAGCCTTTTCAGCCGCGCAGACGGTCCGTGACCTTTTTCCAGAGGCTCGGCTCCGCGTCCATTTCGCGGGTGGCTCCGGATTCGGCCATTTCCGGATCGATCGCCGCCGATTCTCCGGAGGGATCCTCGATCGCCGGTCCGAGGTGGAGCAACAGATCGTAGTTGCCGATCGAGATCCGATCGCCCTCCGAGATCTCCTGCTCTCCGGCGATCCGTTCGCCGTCGATGAAGGTGCCGTTGCTCGATCTCAGGTCCTGCACGTAAACCCGCCCGGAACGTACCGCCACCAACGCGTGAACCCGGCTGATGCAGGGGTCCGCGAGCACGATGCCGCAGCCTCGGCTTCGCCCGAGGGTGATCTCCCCCTCGGACAGCGCGACCGACCTGCCGGGCAGGTCGAGGCGCCAAGCGGCAGGGGTCGGATCGACCGCCAGCGCGCTCATCGCGAAACCCTAGGCCTTGAGAGCATGATGAAAGTATATACCCATTCCGCCTGCAAGTGTGTAGTTTGGTTTTCGGTCCGCACCGCCGCTCCTAGGCCGAATTCCGAACGCCCTCGCCCGGCTCGGCCCAGCGCAGGTGGCGGCGCAGCTCGTCCGCGGTCGGCCCGGCCGCGTGGTCGAGAAACCCTTCGAGCGGGCCGGAAAAGAGCAGCTCGCCGCCGCGCGAACCGCCGCCGGGACCCAAGTCCACGATCCAATCGGCCCGGGCGATCAGATCCGAGCTGTGCTCGACCACGATCACCCCGTCGCCGCGCCGGACCAGGCGCCGGAGCGTCCGATAGAGCAGGTCGATGTCCGCAAGGTGCAGCCCGGTGGTCGGCTCGTCGAACAGAAACAGCCGCTTGCCTTCCGCCGCCGGGCGATCGAGAAAGCTCGCGAGCTTCAGCCGCTGCGCCTCGCCGCCCGAGAGCGTCGAGGTCGATTGACCGAGCCGCAGGTAGCCGAGGCCGACGTCCACCAGCGCCGAGAGGCGCCGGCAGAGCCCGCGATGGGCCGCGAACGCTTCGAGCGCCTGATCGACTGTCAGCTCCAGGGTCTCGGCGATGTTGCGGCCGCCGACCCGGACTTTCAGCACTTCGGGCTGAAAGCGCCGCCCCTGGCAGATCTCGCACACCACCGTCACCGGAGCCATGAACTGCATGTCCACTTCGGTGACGCCGGTCCCCTGGCAGGCCGGACAGCGCCCGCGCTCGACGTTGAACGAAAAATGCGCGGGCGTGATCCCGCGGGCCAGGGCCTCCGGGCTCGCCGCGAACAGCTTGCGGATCTCGTCGTACGCCTTGAGATACGTGACCGGATTCGACCGGCTGGAACGCCCGATCGGGCGCTGATCGACCAGCACCACGTCCGCCAGTCCTTCCAGCCCGACGAGTGCGTCGCAGGCGCCGGGATCGACGTCCACCACGCCTTTCGACCGCTGATAGGTGCCGTAGAGGACGTTTTCGACCAGCGTCGATTTGCCCGAACCCGAGACGCCGGTGACGGCCACCAACGCCCCGAGCGGCATCTCGACGTCGAAGCCGCGCAGGTTGTGCGCGCGGGCGCCTTGGATCGCGATCCGCGGCAGCGCATCCAGCTCCCGCTCGTGCGGCTCGTACCCCTGCTCGCGGCGGAACCGGGCGAGATGGCCGCGCGCCGGGGTCGGCGGTTTCTCGCGCATGTAGCGGCCAGTGAGCGATTCCTCGACGCCCAAGATCTCCTCGAACGTCCCCTCGGCGATCACCCGGCCCCCCTGCTCCCCCGCCGCCGGCCCGAGGTCGATCACATGATCCGCGCCGCGGATCAACGTCCGGTCGTGCTCGACCACCAGGACCGTGTTCCCCTTCTGGGCCAGATCGCGCAAAAGGCCGAGCAGCTTTTCGCTGTCCTGCGGATGAAGCCCGATCGTCGGCTCGTCCAGCACGTAGAGCGTGCTGGTGAGCCCTGAGCCCAGCGCGGTCGCGAGGTGGATGCGCTGGGTCTCGCCGCCCGAAAGCGTGCGCGCCTGGCGATCGAGCGTCAGGTAGTCGAGCCCCACCCGGTGGAGCGTTTCGATCCGCTCGCCGAGATCTTCCAACAGGTGCCCCGCCATCTCGTGCTGCCGCGCGGTCCAAGGAACGGCGGCAAGCCACGAGCGGAACTCTTCGACGGACAGGGCGACCAGCTCGGGCAACGTCCGGCCGGCCAAGCGCACCGCCCGCGCCTCGGGCTTCAAGCGCGTGCCACCGCACTCCGGGCAGGGGGTATAGGACCGGTACCGCGCAAGCAGCACCCGCACGTGAACCTTGTAGGTCTTCCCTTCGAGCCAAGAGAAGAAGCTGTCGAGATCGACGAACGCTTTGGCTCTGCCGAACCCTTTGCCGGAGCCTTCTTTGCCGCCGCTCCACACCCACTCCCGATCTTTCGGATCGAGCTGCGCCCAAGGCCGATCGAGCGGAACGCCGCGCTTTTTCGCCGCGATCAGCAGATCGTCGTACAGCTCCTCGTAGGCAGGAGTGTTCCACGGCGCAATCGGCCGCTCGGAAAGCGACTTGCGGCCATCCGGCACGACCCGGTCGCGATCGATGCCCACCGCCCGGCCGAAGCCCTGGCACCGCGGACAGGCGCCGAGCGGAGAGTTGAACGAAAAGAGCGGCGGAGTGGGACGGCGCAAAACCTCGCCGCACACCGGGCACCCCAGCTCCCGGGCGTAAAACCGCACCCCCGAAGGGCCGTGCGCCTCGGCCCGCCCGGCGCCCAGGCGGTACGCCTCTTCCAGCGTCCCAAGAATCCGCCCGAGGGCCTCTTCCGTCGCCGGAAAACGCCCGAGCACGAGCGGCAACGGATCGAGCTTCGCCGGCCACTTGTCGGACGCCGCGATCCGCACCACCTCACCGGTTTCGCCGGGAGCCACCGCATCGAGCCGCCGCTGGAACCCCTGGCGCACCAGCTCCTGCAGAGCGGCATCCGCCTGCTTCTTCGGCCGAGCCACCCGGGCGACGAGAAGAAACGGAGCGCCGATCACCCCCGTCACCAAATCCTCCGCGGCCTCCTCCGGAGTGAAGCTCTTCGCCGCCCCATGCCCATTCGGACAGGTGACCTCTCCCAGATGGGTGAACAGCAGCCGCAGAACGTCATGCACTTCGGTCAGCGTCGCCACCGTCGAACGAGCGTTCTTGACCGCGTTCTTCGCCTCCAAAGCCACGGCGGGCAGGATGTTCCGCACGTCATCGACCGGAGGACGTTCCATCTGATCCAAAAACTGCCGCGCATACGTGGACATCGACTCCACGAACCGCCGCTGCCCCTCCGCATAGACCGTGTCGAACGCGAGAGAAGACTTCCCCGCCCCCGAAGGTCCCGTCACCACCGTCACGGCGCCATGCGGCACCCGGCAGCTGACCCCCTTCAGGTTATGCGTCCACGCGTTCTCGACCTCGATCGAAATCGGGCGGCTCGCCCGCTCCAAGGGGGCTGTGGCTTTCGACGGCTTCGGCATCTGACTTTTTTGGATCTCCCTGCGGCACAAAAGGCCGCGGAGGGAGAACAGGAAATGGTCGCGGATGCTTCCCGGGGGGATCTCTTACCGCCCGCGAACTGTTCGGCGGACCCCTGGGGGACTTACACCTGAATCAGGCCGTGCTCCTTGGCCCGTTCGGTGGAGGCCGCGACAAGGGCTCGAAAGGCAGCAGGCCGAAAGAGCGTTCCGCCGTACTCCTTACCCAGCTGACGGGCATACTTGCGGAAAATCCGAGCCTCTTCCTTCAGAGCCTTGGGAGATGGCCCTGGTCCGGTCTGAAAGACATCGGCAAGACAGTCGACAAGCCCATCGACGCGACCGTGATAGAGGAGAGGATCGCGGCCCTTGTAATCGCTCAAGGTTCGATCGAGCCGATACCGAATCGTGTCGAGAACCAGAACCTCGTGTGGTACACCCGCGAGGCCGAAGCTGCAAGCCAACCCCAGCTCGAACGGCATGTTGTAGCGCGCGGTTCGCCCCGCCCGGCTCAGATCGTGAATCGAAATCGCGCACGACCGGAGGAGTTGGTAGATCCTTTCGAGCCGCCCCTGGCCGCGTTCACGAACTTCCAGGACACAATGGGGCTGCTGGCCGAGGGAAACGAGGGTACTGATGAGCGTCGCGAAGAATGGTTCGTACGACGAGTCGTAGGGAACGTTCAAGAAGACCGACTTGGGGTCTGCCTCGAACATTCAGGACTACTTGCTGGAGCGACCGGGCTTCTTTTTTGCGGCAGGCTCAGAGGATACTTCTTCTACCGCCTTCGGAGCCAACAAGCCCATGCGGAGAAGCACCTTCTTGGCAATCCTCGCCTCAGAGGGCCTGACTCCGACCGAGCGCGTGATCTCGCTGGCCGTGGCTTTGGTCAAGCGGATCTTGCCGGTCCGCAGAGGGTATACACGATCTTCGCTTTGCGCTGCTGTGGAAGTCGGCTTGGACATGACCCTATTTTACTCCAGTTCTCGCATCCGGTGAGAGGGCCAAAGCCGGCGAATCAATCCGGAGTTATCCTCAGCAGTGTGAAAACCACGACCTCTATCCCTGACCCGGTATTCGAGGAGGCGGAACGTCTGGTGACGGAGTTCAAAACTTTGCGTAGCCAACACTATAGCCGGGCGCTGCAAGAGTTCGTCGCCCGCTGCATCGTATTGCCGAAGCCGAGCTGTTAATGCGTAGTGCTCTCGCGATCGACGAGAAGGGATTTGGGCCGGATCACCCGAGTGTTTCAATTCAGCTCAACAACCTGGCGCGGTGCCTCAGCACGGGTGCGCAGGCCCCCACCACCGCTGGGCCGACTCCGAGCACCGGTGGGCCGGGTCACAGCACCGGTGAGCGGAGCCCCGCGACCGCTTTGCAGTGTCCGAGCACCGGTGCACCGAGCCCGACAACCGGTGATCCGCTTCTCGGCACCTGTCGTCAGGTCCTGAGCACCGGTGCTGAGGAGCCGCGAACTGGTGCTCGGGGCCCGCGCACCGGTGCCGGGGAGCTGCGCAGTGGTGCTGGGAACCTGCGAACTGGTGCTCGGAACCTGCGCACCGGTGCTGGGGAGTTGCGAGGTGGTGCTCGGGGCCTGCAACGTGGTTTCCGGCGTCCGACCACCGGTTCGCGGGCTTGGAGACCCACGTCTGAGGAGCGGCGCACCGGGGCTGGGGAGCGGCGAAGTGGGGCCGGGAGGCCGAGCACCGGCTCCGAGAACCCCCGCACCGGGTGCGGACGCCGCAGCACTACGGCGGCGATTCGATGAATCGGTTCCGGGCGCTTACACCGGGCTCTCTCGCCTGTTTCTACTGGGAATCAGGTCGAGATCACCGTGCCTGTGCCTCGATCGCCTTCGACAGCATGGCTCCCGAGGTGGGGGTCCAGTCGAGCTGCTGGTGAACCACTTGGCCTTTGGCGTCGATGACCAGGTAGGTCGGGAACCCTCTCACTCCGTACAGCTTGCGCAGGTGGCCGTCGCCGTCCCATACCTGGGTGGCGGGGCTGGGGTGCTGTTCGAGGAACAGGCGGAGCGTCGGTTGGGTGGAGTCAGCGCTCACCGAGATCATGGTGAATTTTGCCGGGTCGTATCGCTTGGCGATCGCTTCCAGCTCCGGCAGGGCGGCGCGGCAGGGGGCGCACCAGGTGGCCCAGAAATCGAGCAGGACGACTTTGCCGGCGAGGTCTTTGGCGTGGATCAGATGACCGTCGAGGGTCGCGAATTCAAGCGTCGGCGCGGGGTACGGAGCCGCAGCCCCCTCGGCCGCGACGGGCGCGGCAAACGCCGAGAGGGCGAAGAGGGCGAGCGCGCCGGCCGCGAGGACGGTGGGGATTTTGTTCACGCATGGCTCCGGGCGGGCTTCAGCTTGCCGAGCTCGGCTTTGATCGCCTGATCGAGCTCCGGCCCGTAGCCATCACGCCAACCGTAGAGAGAGTGGACCACCTGGCCGGCCGGGTCGATCAAGAGGTGGGTGGGCAGACCCTGAACGTTGAAAAGCGCGCTCAGCTGGCCTTTGCCGTCCCAGACCTGGTGCGACATCGGCGGGTGCTGGGCCAGGAAACCGCGCAGCGCCTGCTCGTTCGAATCGGCGCTGATGGAGATCCGGGCGAACGGGTCGGCGGCGTGGCTCCGGGTGATCGCTTCGACTTCCGGCCGGGACTTCGCGCAATAGCCGCACCAGGTGGCCCAGAAATCGACCAGCACGACCTTGCCCGCGAAATCCTTGGGCCCGATCTCCTTGCCGTCGAGGGTCCGGAACGTGAGCGGCGGCGCCGGATAGGGCTTGACCCCCGAGACTTGGGTCGGTGTCGCATAGGCGGCGAAGGCCAGCAAAGCGAGCGTGCAGGCGGCGAGCAGGGCGTAGGTTCGTTTCACGGTCCCTCCTTCAAGTCCTAGCGGTCCAAAGCGGCCAAAGCGGCGCGGCGAAGGCTTGCGCCATTCCGGTTTGCAAACGGCGTGCACAGCAAGGTGTCAGAAGAGAGAGAGAGGCCCCGCCCGGCTTGCGCTAGACTGGCCGCCATCGATCGAGAACACCCACCCTCCCGATCGCTCCGATCTTTCGAGGTATGAGCGAACATGGCTGACGCACCCCGTTTTCGAGTCCAATCCCAATTCCTTCAACAGTTGCGCGGGCGGTTCGGCAAGTTGGGCCGGCGGATCCTGCTGCTGATCGCCCCGATTCTGCTCTTGCGGGCCTGCTTCGTCACCTACGTGCCGCCGGATCAGATCGGCATCCGCCAGATCTCGTTCGGCCTGAGCAAAGGCCTGCAAAAAGAGGCGGTCTACCCGGGCTGGCGGCGCGAGGTTTCCGGCTACGAGCGGATTGAGACCTTCCCGCGCGACATTCAGGTGGTCGAGTTCACCAACAATCCGCAGGAAAAGTCCGAAGGGCACCGCCAGATGGCGACGATCAAGGTGCCGACGGTGGACGGCTATCCGGTGGATATCGACATCACGATCCAGTTCCGGATCGCCGATCCCTATCTGGTCGTCTCGAAGTTCGGCTTCAGCAAGAACTACGAGGACGCCGCGGTCGTCCGGCTGACCGATCCCCTCGCCAAGCAGTTTCTCGGCGAGCTGCTCGCCGAAGAGTTTTACAAACCCAAGCGGTTGATCCAGGTCCGGGCGCTCAAGGCCGCTCTGGCCGAACGGCTCAAAGGGAACGGCCTGCAACTGGTGGACATCCTCCTGCGCCAGTACGACTACCCGGAAACCTTTCAGGCGCTGACCGAACAGCGCAAGCTCCAGGACCAGTCGGTTCTCACCAACCGCGAGATCACCAAGCAGGCGGAGGTGCAGACGCGGCTCAACCAGGTGATCGCCGAGGGCCAGAACCTGGTGAACGTGAAGAGCTCGGAATTCGAGGCGCAGATCACCGAGATCAACGCCAAGAAGGATCTCTACCAGCGCCAGAAACGGGCGGAGGCCGACCTGCTGGTCAAGACCGCGGAGGCGAGCGGCACCGAGGCGATCAACCGCGCGCTCGAAGGGGCGGGCTCGGCAAAGCTCCTGCGTCTGCGCCGCGGGCTCGCGCTGTTGAACGCCATTCAGGGTCCGATCTACATCACGGAAGATCCGACCAACCTCGACAAGTTCGTCGGCGGGAACCCGAAATGAAACGGCTCATGAATCCAACCGCCCGAAGCCTCTCCCGCGGGCTGGCGCTCCTGGCGCTGCTCGGGCCGCTCGCTCTTTCGGGCTGCCTCCCCTCCCATACCGGGGCCACCGAGGTGGGCGTCCGCTTCAACAAACTGACCGGCTCGTACTCCGAATACCCGCCGGGGGCGACCTATTTCTTCTTTCCCATCGTCGGCGATTGGCAGGTGTTCGACATCTCGCTGCGCAACCTCGCGATGACCGCCGACGAGGCCTCCGGAGCGCGGACGGGCAAGGACGATCTGCGCTTCAAGACGCGCGACGGAAACGATATCGAGACCGACGTCACGGTGCGCTGGCGGATCGATCCGACCAAGGCCGCCCACATCTGGAAATTCGTCGCCAGCTCGACCGACGACGTCCAGGAACGTCTGGTCCGGCCCCAGGCGCGAACCTATGTCCGCGACGTGCTGAACCGGCTCGATTCCGAGGAGTTTTACAACCCGACCAAGCGCTTCGCCGCCGCGGCCGATGCGACCCTGCTTTTGGGGCGCCACCTTCAGCCGTACGGCGTGGTGGTCGAGCAGGTGCTGCTCGGCGACTTCCAGTTCAAGTCGGAATATCAGGCGCTGATCAACAAGCGGAAAGAAGCCGAAAAGCAGGCCGAGAAGCTCGAAGCCGAGATCAAGGCGACGGCGCAGTTGAATCAGGCGAACCTGCAATCGAAGATCGCCGAGCTGACTGAGAAGCTGACCCGCGCCGACGGCGAATTCCAGCAGGCGCAGAAGGCGGCCGACGCCTATCTCGTTCAGCGCGAGCAGGAGGCGACGGCCACGCTCGCCGAAAAGAAGGCGACCGCCGAGGGGATTCGCCGCGAGCGCGACGCACTGAACGGCAGCGCGGGCGACGCCTACGTGAACCTGCAGCTGATCGAGGCGCTGCAAAAGAAAGAGCTGCGCCAGATCCCGAAGCTGCCCGGCGGCAACACGATCATCGACGGCAACCGCCTGCTCGAACAGCTCGGGGTGATCCGCTACAACCAGCGGAGCCAGGAAGCGGCCGAAGCGGCGGAGCCTCCGCAGTAGGGTGGCCCGATGATCAACCTCGCCGGCACTTCGTTCGATTTCGGCAACGTCCTGTTCGCCGTGCTCCAGGAGTGCGAGCACCAGCGGCGCGCTTTCCTTCCCTCCGAGGCGGAGGGCAAGCTCAAGGAGATCGCCGCCAAGAAGCTCGCCGAGATCCGCGCCAGCTACGAGGACGCCGGGGGCCTGGCGAGCTACTGGCAGATGCTCGAACGGGAGGTCATGGTCGCCTCGCTGCCGCAGTACGTGGCCCACGCGATCGAGCAGACCCGCCTCGAACAGTCGAACTACGACCTCTGGCGGCGCGGCGAGCCCGCCTCGCGCGCGGCCTACGCGCTCGCCGGCTTGGTGGTGGGCGGTCTGATCTGGTGGGCGCCGTTCATCCCGATCTTTGAGAAATGGCTTGCGCCGGTTCTCGCGGGGGTCGGATTCATCTACCCGGAGCTCAAGCGCTGGGTGTTCGAGCTGCGTCACATCCGCACCATGAACCGCCTGGTCGCCCACGCGGAGAAGTATCAGAAGGACCGGCGCCTGCACGCCTACTCGACGCAAAAAGAGCTGGACGAGGCGCTCGGCGCGCTCGGGGCCGGCCGCACGTTGCCGACCCCTACGCCGAGCACGTCGGAACCCGTCGTGCGCCCTTTCGAAACCACGGAGAACTCCGCGCCGGACGGAGTCAAAAATCCGCCGCACCCCCGAAAGAGACACCGATGACCGCCACCTGCATCGTCTGCGGCAAGACGAACCACGAGCTGGTTCCGGCCGAGATCATCCGACCGGCGCTCGCCGAGCTGATCGCCGCCGATCATCCGGAGTGGGGACCCACGAGCAGCATCTGCGTTCACGACCTGGCGCGCTACCAGTCGCGCCAGGCCGAGCGGCTGCTCGAAAGCGAGATCGGCGAGCTGTCGGACCTCGAACGCGAAGTGCTCGACGTGATCGAGAAACAGAGCTTGATGTCCTCGAACGTTCAAGCCGAGCTCGACCGCGGCCTGACGTTCGGCGAGCGGGTGGCCGACAAGGTGGCGAAGTTCGGCGGCAGCTGGAAGTTCATCCTGAGCTTCGGCGGTTTCCTGATCCTCTGGATCGCCGCCAACTCCTACGTCCTGCTGCACAAGCCGTTCGATCCTTATCCGTTCATCCTGCTCAACCTGATCCTCTCGTGCATCGCGGCACTCCAGGCGCCGGTGATCATGATGAGCCAGAACCGCCAGGAGCAGAAAGATCGCGCGCGCGCCGAAAACGACTACCAGGTCAACCTCAAAGCCGAGCTGGAGATCCGCCTGATCGCGAGCCGGATCGACCACTTGCTCCACCACCAATGGAAGAAGCTGCTCGAAGTGCAGCAGATCCAGGTCGACCTGATCGAACAGCTGGCGCGCGGCAAAGAGTCCGGCGAAACAAAGGATTCATAAAGCGTCTCGGGCCCGTTACAATCTCCCGTAAGTTGCACCTCCTCTGTAACGAACCGCGAGGCGAAAGCGCCCGAACGAACGGGCGGCGACACCGGGCAACCTCCGCGGCGGCTTGGAATTTCGTCGCCGCGGCCGTCTAGCCAGGTGTTCTTGAGCGCCCCTAGCGCGCCAGCGCGAGCCTTGCCGGCCCGCGCATCGAGAGGAGAACCGACATGTCCTGCTGCCCGAATCCGATCCACTGCATCCTGCCTCCCTACGTGCTCGATCACATGGCCGATTCGAGCGATCCGAAGGTGCGCAAGCTCGCGATCGACGCGATCGCCCGGTCGGCCACGTTGCGCGCCACTCGAATCGCGCTCGGCGCGGCCTCGACCGGCGCCTCGCTCGTGGCTCCGGACACGAAGAAGAACCGAATCGTCTACGACAACAAGAGCAACGGCTCGTCGTTCCTGCCCGGCAAGATCGTCCGCCGCGAGGGCGACCCGAAGTCGAAGGACCCGGCGGTGAACGAGGCGTACGACCACGCCGGCACCACCCACGATTTCTACAAGAAGGTGCTGGAGCGCAACTCGCTCGACGACCGCGGCATGCAGCTGGTGTCGAGCGTCCATGTCGGGAGCCGCTACAACAACGCGTTCTGGAACGGCCGCCAGATGGCCTATGGCGACGGCGACGGGCAGATCTTCATCCGCTTCACCAAATCGCTCGACGTGGTGGGCCACGAGCTGACCCACGGGGTCGTCACCCACACCTGCGACCTCGAATATCTGAACGAATCGGGCGCGCTCAACGAGCACTTCGCCGACGTCTTCGGCTCGCTGGTCAAGCAATGGAAAAAGAAACAGACGGCCGCCAAGGCCGATTGGCTGATCGGTCCCGACATCATGGGGCCTGCGACGACCGCGAAAGCGCTCCGCACGTTCAAGGAGGGCAAGGCCTACGAGAACGACCCGCTGCTCGGCACCGATCCGCAGCCGAAGCGGCTGGCCGACAAGTACAAGGGGACCTCGGACTCGGGCGGCGTCCACATCAATTCCGGGATTCCGAACCACGCGTTCTACCTCTTCGCACTGGCTCTCGGCGGCCACGCCTGGGACAAGCCGGGAAAAATCTGGTACGACACGCTCCGCTCGCTCCACTCGACCAGCCAATTCATCGACATGGTCACGATGAGCACGCAGGCCGCGGGAACGCGCTACGGCGTCGGCGGCACGGAGGAAAAGGCGGTCGCCAAGGCCTGGAAGGATGTAGGCTTCTAGGTCTCCGGAGCGCCCACCTCGGGCCGCCGAGAAAGGAAGCCCCCGATGACGATTCGAAAAATCCGGTTCCGCCAGTCGGGGGGCTTCGCCGGATTCATCCGCGGCTGCGAGCTGACGCCGGAGTCGCTCGACAGCCGGGAGCGAGCGCAGCTCGAACGGCTGGTCGAGCGCAGCGGCCTCGCCGCCAAGGGGGACGCGCCCGCGCCGAAGCCCGCCTCGGCCGCGCGCGACCTGACGAATTTCGAGATCGAGATCGAAACCAGCTCGGGCACCGTCCGCACCGAGCTGGACGATCTCGACCTGCCGCCCGAGGTGGCGCCGCTCGTCACCCTGCTCCAGAAACACTCCCGGCCGATCCCGCTCGACCGCTGACCACCCCCGGGGAAAAGATCGATGAGCGCACCGACGATTCGCCCCGCGACTCTCGACGACACGGAAAGCATCGCCGCCCTCTCCGACCAGCTCGGCTATCCGACTTCGCCCGAGCGGATGCGCGAGCGGCTCGCCGTCCTGCTGCCGCGCCAGGATCAACAGCTGTTCGCGGCCGAACGCGAAGGGCAGCTGGTCGGCTGGCTCCACGCGGCAAAAATCGAAATGGTCGAAAGCGACCCCTTCGCCGAAATCTACGGCCTGGTCGTCCGGGACACCGAACGCGGCCAAGGCGTCGGCCCGCTCCTGATCCGCGCCGCGGAAGCCTGGGCGGCAAGCCATGGCCTCGGAAAAGTCCGCGTCCGCTGCAACGTCGTCCGTGAGCGGACCCACCGATTCTACGAGCGCGAGGGGTTCGTAGTGAGCAAGGTGCAGAAGATTTTTGATAAGGGGTAGGGCGACTCGGCGTCACAGTCGTCGACGCTTCGCAGCCCTCACCCCCGGTCCCTCTCCCAGAGGGAGAGCGGAGCAAAACGAAACATTCCTTGCTGTTCTCCCCTCTCCCTTGGGGAGAGGGGCCGGGGGTGAGGGCTGATTTACAGCGGCAACAACCGATACGCCGGCTCCATCAAAGTAGACCCCCGCCGGGCGACGATCAGCGTATTGCCCCACCCGCGGCGCCAGAGCGGCAGGGCGCGAAGCGCCTTCCTCAGCCAGCCGCGCGGACCGGCCGGATCGGGTTTATGGGGCAACGCCCGGTGCTCCAGAATCTCCATCCCCGCGGCCCTTAAGAACCGGACCATCTGGAACGACTGGGCGACGTGGACCGCGTCGGCGTCCGGCACGTACCCTTCGGTCAACACGCGGGGCTGGGCCACGGTGTCGAACCGGTGGCGGCCGTCGATCGCCGAGATCGTCTGCCGGCCGAGGCGGCGGAGTGCTACTTCCAGGCGCCGTTTCGGATCGAGACTCGGCGGCATTTCGTAGGGTAGATCCCAGGCCGAGCCGACCAGCAGGAGAAGTCCGCCGGGTTTGACAATCCGTGCCGCTTCGAGCAGCGTCCGGCCCGGCTCGGCGAAATGTTCGAGCGCGTAGGTCGAAAGCACGGCATCGACGCTCGCGGTTGCCACGGGCAGGACCTCCCCGTCGCCGCGCAGGCGGAGCGCCACGGGACGCTTCTGCTCCCCCGCCATCACCAGCGCGGCGGTCGAGACGTCGAAGCCGACCATTCGCACCCCCGAAGGCATCCAGAGCGCGTTCTCGCACGAGCCGCAGCCGAGGTCGAGCACGATCTGGCCGGGAGCGAGGTACGAGAGCAGCAATTGGCGCTCGGGCGAGGCTTCGGCGTTCGCCGCCTGGGCCTGCTCGTAATAGTCGCGGCTGGCGTTCCAGAACGCGTCGAGGCGACGTTTGGTTTCGGGTTCGGACGATGACATCGGGGGCGAATCCTACCAGCCGGCTGGTACGATGGCGGGAACTTCCCGGAGGTGGCGGCGCATGGCTCTCGATCGGTTCTTCGAACATCGGTTTCGGCAGGTCCGGACGGCCGCCGCCGCGCTCCTCGCGTGCAGTGTCGTGGCCTGTACGTCGAGCGCTCCGCCGACGCCCCAGGCCCTCGCCCCGACGCCCTCCACGGCGCGCACCGCGATGCTGCTCGCGATCAACGACGTCTACCGGATCGAAGGGGTGGAAGGAGGAAAACAGGGAGGCCTCGCGCGGGTTCGAACGCTTCGGCGGGAGTTGGAACGGGAGTACCCCGACCTGCTGGTGCTGCACGCGGGCGATCTGATCTACCCTTCGTTCGCGAGCCGGATGTACAACGGCGAGCAGATGATCTCGGTCCTCGACCAGCTCGACGGCTCGGATCAGAGGGACCCGCGAATATTCATCACGTTCGGCAACCACGAGTTCGACAAGCGGAAGCAGAAGGACGCCGGCATTCTCGCCGCGCGCATCGCCCAGTCGCAGTTCACCTGGCTGGGGGGCAACGTGACGCTCGCCGAGAGCGACGACGGCCGGCCGTTCGCCGCGCCCGGCGCGGTGGAGAGATCGGTCCTGGTGACCAGCGGCGGAATCCGCATCGGCCTGTTCGGCCTGACGATCCCGACCGCCGATGTCGAATACGCCGAATTCGCCGGCCCGAACGAGACCGCCAAGGCGCTCACCGCGCAGCTCCGCAAGGCGGGGGCCGAGGTGGTCGTCGCCTTGACTCACCTCAACGCGGCGGACGATCGCGAGCTGCTCGAAACCCTGGGCGCCGAAGGTCCCGATCTCATCGTCGGCGGTCACGATCACGAAAAAATGGCGTTCGAAGTCGGCGGCCGGTGGGTGATCAAAGCCGACGCGGACGCCCGTACCGCCTCGGTGATCAAACTGCGGCTCGACCGCGGCCCGGTCGAGGTCTCCTACGAATACCGGTCGCTCGGGGAAGGCCACCCCGGCTCGCCAGAACCGGACCCGGCGGTCCAAACGTTGGTTGATCAATGGCAGGCGCGCCACGAGAAGGAGTTCTGCGCCGGCAAGAGGGCTCCGGCGAATTGCCTGGAGGAGGTCTACGGCCGCACCCGCACGGTTCTCGAAGCGGAGGAGAACAAGATCCGCGGCCACGAGACCTCACTGGGGGATTGGATCGCCGACCGGATGCTCGAAACCTTCGCCCACTGCGGCGCCCAAGTGGCCTTCTTGAACGCGGGCACCCTACGGCTCAACCAGGATCTCGCCGCGGGGAGCACGATCACCCGCCGCCAGGTGGAAGAGCTGTTCGGCTTCCCCGCCCCTCTGCGCCTGATCCGCATGAACGGCAAGCTGCTGCAACAGACGGCGGAACAATCGGTCTACGGCTGGCCCGGCAGCGGTACCTGGCTCCAGATCGCGGGCTGGGCCTTCGTCCATGACGCGGCGAACAAGACAGCCACCGGCCTGGTGCGCCTCACCCCCTCGGGCGCGCTCCCGGTGAAACCCGACGACGAGATCCTCGCGGTGACCGGCGACTACCTGGTGAACCCCGAAATCGGCGATCAGGACGGCTACACCTTCCTCCCCACCGAAGAGGTCCCCGGCTGCGCCGCAAGCGGCAAGGACATCAAAGACGTGGTGATCGAAGCGCTCCGCGCGGCCGAGCCCCAGGGGATTGCACCGCGCACGGAGGGGAGGATTTGCCAGGGGGCGGAAGGGCCTTGCCTGGCGGGGCGG
>Ga0134122_10001389_pt1 | contig 17468 bp, 16 predicted proteins | sample KB302_FD_96461 | JGI IMG/M metagenome (GOLD analysis project Ga0134122, IMG submission 96461) | Terrestrial soil microbial communities without Nitrogen fertilizer from Kellogg Biological Station, Michigan, USA - KB3-0-2 | ecosystem: Environmental > Terrestrial > Soil > Unclassified ... | reverse complement strand
TGGAATTTGAAAGACGCAATATTCAGGCTTCACAGCGCAAAAAAGCGGTGAAAAATGCCGCTCTGACCGTGGTCAAAAAAACCGTCGGCGGCGCACGGTACGTTCACAATGCCTGGCGCTCGCACCAAGAAAGAAAACAAAACGTCACCCCGCAACTTATTCCGCAGCCGGGACGACCAAAGAAACGACGCCTCAGCAATTGGTTCTTCGGTGGAGTACTCATCCTCTTCGGCGCTTTTATTGTCAGCGGGGTCGCGATGAAGGGACTCAGCTTCTTCACGAATTTTAAACTCACCAGCTTGGTTTTTCTCGCCGGGACGGATCTGCCGACCGACGATCACGGCTTTACGAACATTCTGCTCCTGGGAGTGGGCGGCAAAGGGCATGAGGGCGAGGATCTGACCGATACGATCATGCTCGCAAGCATCGATCATGCGACGCAGAGCGTGGTGCTCCTCTCCATTCCGCGCGACTTTTACATCGAAAGCCGCAATGTCACGTCGCGTATCAACGAAATCGTGCCGAACATCATTGCGGAGTATCCGCGCAGTCAGAGCGAAACCGGCTATCTGGCGGGCGTCGCTCAGTTGCAGTCAGAGATCACCGCCTTCACCGGACTCGAAATTCAGCGCTTTCTCCAAGTGGATTTCCAAGGCTTTGCCAAGGGGGTAGATGCCTTGGGCGGCGTCGACATCGATCTCGCCAAGGATATCGATGATTCCGAGTACCCCGATCTCAATTGGGGCTATCAGCACTTTGTGCTTGCTGCTGGGCAGCAGCATCTCGACGGCGCTACCGCCCTGAAAGTCGCGCGCTCACGCCACGGCTCTTCGGATTTTGATCGCGCCGAGCGCCAGCGCCAGATCATCGAAGCGATCAAAGAGAAAGCGATTTCACGTCAGGTTTTGACTTCACCGAGCAAGCTCCGCGAGCTCTATGACATTCTTGCCGCACATCTCAAGACCGATCTCAGTTGGCAGGAAATTATCGCTCTGGCGGAAGTCGGCTATGAATTTCCGCACGGCAATATCTTTTCCTTTGGGCTCAATGATGAAGAGGGCAAGCCCGGCGGTTTCCTCGTGACGCCCTCGCGTGAGCTCTACAATGGTGCCTCAGTGCTCGTGCCATTTCTGAATCTGGAAAAAAGTCATAAGTACGCCCAGATCTTGGCATTTGCGCAAAATATCTTCTTGGAACGAGGACTGCTCCTGAAGAAAGTTTCATTGCAGGTGCTCAATGCCACGAGCAGTTCCGGCAAAGCCGGCATCGCGGCAACACATTTAGAACGCTATGGCATTCCGGTGAGTCGAGTGGAAAATAGCAGCCTCAAGCTCGATGCCACCGAAATTCGCTTTGCCGATACGCCGGAAGCGCGCAAAATAGCGTTGCTCCTCATGAAATATCTGAGCGGCAAGCCGGTGCCGGTCGCAGTGGCACCGCAAGATGGCGAATTCCAGCCGGTGGTCAGCGTGCTCGTCGGTCAGGATCATGAGAATTATCGCATTCCGCTCGTTTCCAATCCGCTTTTTGCGCCGAATCTATGAATACCCCTATCGATTTTATCGCGATCTTTGTGAATTGGCTGTTGAATCTCCTGATCTTCTGTCTCTTTCTCCGCATCATCCTTTCGTGGTTTCCGATCCCGCGCGGACGCTTCACCGAATTTTTGCGCGAGCTCACGAATCCTATTTTTCGAGTTGTTTCGTTCCTTCCGTTTGCTCGGGTCGGTTTTCTGGATTTGACGCCGCTTTTTGCGTATTTTCTCCTCGAACTGCTTGCGGGGCTGCTCCAGAAAATCTTTGTCGTCTGGGGTGCGAATCCGGGCATCTACGCCTTTTAAAAAATGATGGGAAAGTCCTGCGCCGCCTGTCGGCAAAATTTTGAGATTTCTGAACGCGATCTCAAGTTTTACGACCGGATATCACCGCTGTTTGCCGGAAGGAAATTCCCTATTCCTATACCGACCTGTTGTCCGGAATGTCGTTTAGTACGAAGAATGTCTTGGCGCAATGATCGCACTTTTTATAAACGCAAATGCGATCGCAGCGGGCAACTCTTCGTTTCGATGTATCGACCCGATGCTCAGGCACCAATTTATCATCCCGATGAATGGTATAGCGATCGCTGGAATCCAATGGATTATGGGCAAGAATTTGATTTTCAGAGATCATTTTTTGATCAGTGGCACGAGCTTACGAATAAAGTGCCGCGACTCGGCATCGATATCGTAAATTGCCAAAATAGTTACTACTGCAACTACTGTGGTGATGATAAAAATTGCTATTTGGATATCGCCGGTGAAGCGAATGAAGATTCTTATTTCAATCTGTTTACCAAATATTCAAAAAACTGTGCCGATTGTACTTTTGCCTATCACTCGGAGCTTTGCTACGAATGTATTTCTTGTTATAAATGCTATCATTGCTGCTATTCCCGGTATTTGGAAAATTGCAGCGATTGCAATTTTTGCTTTGACCTCAAGGGCTGCAAAAATTGTCTTTTTTCTACCAATCTCAAAAACAAAGAATACTATATTTTGAATCAACCCTATTCCAAGGAGGAGTACCAGAAAAAAATCGCCCAGATGAATTTTGGCTCATACGCTGCCTTAGATAAATACAAAAAACTTCTTCATGACCAAGAGCAAAAAGCCATCCATCGGGATATGTATATTTCAAATTCGGAAAATTGTACCGGCGACAATATTCAGAATTCAAAAAATTGTCTTTTTTCTTTCAATATTACCAATTGTGAAGACGGAAAATACCTCTATGACGTTCTGGATGCCAAGGATTGTTATGATTTGAACTACTCCTTGTATAAACCGGAACTCGCCTATGAACTCATGAGCACTCTCAGCATGAAGTTTTCAGCCTTTAATATGGCGAGTCACTACTGTCATGATGTTTTTTACTCTGACCAATGTAATAATTCCGGGAATCTTTTTGGTTGTATCGCTCTGAATCAGAAGCAGTACTGCATCCTCAACAAACAATACAGCAAGGAAGAGTATGAGAAACTCGTACCGAAGATTATTGAGCACATGATTCAAACGGGTGAATGGGGCGAGTTTTTTCCGACAGCAATAGCGCCATTTGCGTACAATGAAACGGTGGCACAGGAATATTTTCCTCTGACAAAAGTAGAAACGGAACGTCGAGGCTGGAAATGGAAAGCAGAGGAAGCGCCGGATTTCTCCGGGGTCACGAAGAAAATCCCGGCCGCCAAGCTTCCCGCTACCATCGCCGAAATTCCGGATGATATCTTAAACTGGGCGATCGAATGCGCAGCATCCAAAAAACCTTTCCGGATTCAAAAAGCGGAATTGGAATTCTACCGGAAGATGAATTTGCCGATTCCGCACTTTCATCCCGACATTCGTCATCAAAAAAGAATGGCTCTGAGAAATCCAAGAAAACTGTGGCAAAGAAATTGTGCCAATTGCCACAAATTTATTCCCACCACCTATGCTCCCGAGCGACCGGAGACGGTGTACTGCGAAGAGTGTTATCTGAAGTCTGTTTATTGATAGATATTCTGTGCTCAGGGCGGTGTTTTTCACCGCACTGCAAATGACGCGAAGGTGCAGAACACCTTCGCGAGCACTCGGGAGTGCTATCTGAAAGCGGTATATTAGTTTTCCTGGAGAAAAAACTTCAGGATGACAGCAGGGGCATTCTCCTGCCATGATATGGCTACTTTCTTGAGCCGCTCCGCCCATGATCCGTTCGCTCATCTTCCAAAAGCTCTTCTTCGCGCTACTCGATGGCGGTGCCATCGTCTTGGCATTTGTGCTCGCCTTTTATTTGCGGCTCGGAAGCTTTGTGCGCACGGATTTTCCATTTTCCGTTTTCTTAGAAAACGCACTGCTGATCCTCCCCATCTGGCTGCTCTTTCTCATTTGGGGCGGGCGCTATGAACTGCAGGAGAAAAAATATTCGGAAATTCTGCGCGTCATTTCGCTCTCGAGTATCACCGGAGCGATGCTTTTTGTGCTCATCTTCTTTTTTCGGCGTGAAGTCTTTTTCTCGCGTCTGATCGTGGTCTATATCATCGTGTTTGGCATTGCGTTTGGGATGTGTTCTTTTTTGCTGGAGAAAATCTGGGAATACAGTCAGGTGCGACGGCAAAAAAATCTGCAGCGCGTGCTCGTAATCGGCATCAATACTGCGGCGCAAGAAATGATTCTCCGGTTAAAAAAATCCCATTCGCGCTTTTTCCCGATTGCCGCCCTGGCACCGTTTGGCGGCAGCATGACCGACATCCATGGCGTTCCGGTCTTAGGCAAACTCGATGCTTTGGAGCGCATCACGGTAGAACAGCGCATCACCGATCTGTTCATCTGCGATGCTTCGGAGCAAATGCTGAACCTGATCGCTTTTGCCGAAGGGCGCTTCCTCGGGATCTATATCGCTCCAGAGATCCTCGGGGTGTTTCGCGAGAATGTGAGTCCGCAGACGCTCGCCGGGAAAAATGTGCTGACGCTGAGTGCCTCGCCGCTTTTCGGCTGGGGACAGCTCTGGAAGCGCGGTTTTGATCTGGTCATCGGGATGCTCATTTTCATCTGCTGTCTACCATTTTGGTTTCTGAAAAAAATTTTTCAGCCGCACAAAAAACTTTTTGCCCGTGAAGAGCGGATCGGCGGTGGCGGGAAGATATTTCGCCTCTGGCGCTTTCGTACCAGCACGAAATTTTTTCGCGATATTCCGAATATCCTCAATGTGCTCGGCGGTGAGATGAGCCTGGTCGGACCGCGCCCGATCCTCCCGGAAGAGTGGAAGCTCCTGCCGCATCATTTGAAGCGGCGCATGGTGCTCAAGCCCGGGATCTTCGGACTCTGGCAGATCACCAAGCTCAAGGGCGCAGCGGACGATATCGAAGCCATGTGCACGCAGGATATTCGTTACCTCCAAAACTGGAATTTCTGGGGTGACCTGAAGATATTGGGAATTAGCTGCTGGCATTTTTTTCGACACAGCAATACGGACAGAACGGTAGTAAGTAGTAAGTAGTAAGTGCTCAAATTTTTCATTCGTAATTCATAGTTTTTTCATTTTACATTTTTCATTTTGAATTTCCTGAGCAATCGACTACAAATATTTACTTCTACCCACTGTCTTCTGACCTCTGCCTTCTCCTCATGAAAGTTATCATTCTCGCCGGGGGATTTGCCACCAGGCTCTGGCCACTTACCGAGAAGACCGCCAAGCCGCTGCTGCTGCTTGCAGGGAAGCCGCTCATATCCTGGATCATTGAGGATCTCCCGCAACACCTCGAAGTGATCGTTTCCACCAATGCCGTTTTTGCCAAAGACTTTGAGCGCTGGCGGGAAGAGAATTTCCCCGAGCGCCAGATAGAAATTTTCGTCGAAGATGCCTTCAGCGAAAGCGGAAAAATGGGGGCACTCTTTGCGACGAGTTGCGTGATACAGGAGCTCAAGATTGCCAAAGATATTCTGCTCTTAGCAGGGGACAATTATTTCGGGTTTTCGCTGCCAGAGTTTCTGGAGAATTTTCAAAAGTTCCCAAACGATGCGCTGCTCGCGGCATATGACATTCGTGAAACCCAGCGAGCCAAGAGTTTCGGCGTAATCGTGCCGCAGGCGGGTACGGAAAAAATCGTCAAAGTTTTTCAGGAAAAACCGGAGCAGCCGCTTTCCACTTTGGTCTCGACCGGTTGCTTTGTCATTCCACAAAAGCTCTTGCCGAGTCTCAGCAGCTTTGCCGCGACCTCCCGTGACGATCTCGGAAAGGTGTTTGAGCATTTTCTGGAGCAGGACAAGACCATTCGCTATTTTTCTTTTATTAAGGAGTGGTTCGATATCGGCTCATTCAGCGCTTATCTCGCAGCGAGCAAGTTGTTACTGAAAGAAAAAATTGTGCAGGAAAAAGCGGTAGAAGTTTCCCCTGACGCCCAGCTCTCCGGTTCGATCTTCCTCGGAGCGAATACCAAGATCGGAAGAAATGTTACCCTGGAAAATGCAATCATTTTCCCAGACTGTCGGCTCGAAAATTGCGTGATCCGCAATTCGGTTTTGGGAAAAGGTACGGTGATTTCCGGGGTTGATCTCGAAGGGAAGGTGATTCGTGAAGAAAGTGTACTGATGCGGTAATCGTGGAACGTAAATCTTGGAACGTGGAACGTCGGAATTAAAAATTACGAATTACGAATTACGAATTACGAATGAAACAACTTACTGCTGACCGCTGATTGCTTTTTGAAATATACAAATAAGCAAAGATATGCCACGATATTTTCCAAAAAGCTAGCTTCGTTTCTCGCGGGAAATATGCGAAACTGGAGCTAATTTTCTCCAGCTCTTTCGTGCCCAAAAAGATTCTCCTGATCGACGTCTCGCACCTCTTTTTCCGCGCCTTTTTTGCGATTCCGCGCGGGCTTACGAGTGTCGATGGTGAGCCGATCAATGCGATTTTTGGCGTGTCCTCGATGCTGCTCTCGATGCTGGAGTCCGAATGTCCGCAATACATCTTCGGCGCTAAGGATGAGAAGGAAAAAACCAAGCGCCATGAACTCGTGGAGGAGTACAAAGGGCAGCGTCCAGAAATGCCCTCGGAACTCGTGAGCCAACTGCCAAAAATATTCGATATCTTCGCCGCCTTTCATATCCCGCTCTGTTCGATTTCCAGTTATGAAGCGGATGATATGATCGCCACGATTGCTGAAAAATACCGCAAAAATCTCGATTTTGAAGTAGAAGCGGTGAGCGGCGATCATGATATCTTTCAGCTCGTCGGCGACAATGTCTATATGGGATTTCCGCAGAATGGCGGGAAGCCGCCATTAAAGATGGGTCGAGAAGAAGTCTTCACCAAGTGTGGAGTGTATCCGGAGCAAATCCCGGACTACAAATCGCTTGTGGGCGATGCTTCGGATAATTTCAAAGGCGTCGACGGCGTTGGAAAGGTCACGGCGGCAAAACTCCTGCAGACCTACGGCACGTTGGAAGGGATCTATGAACATCTCACGGAGATCCCCGGCAAGCTTCAAGAGAAACTCGCGGTCGGCAAAGAACGCGCCATCTTCTTAAAACCGATCGCTACCTTGCATCGCGATCTGGAGCTCCCCGAATTCGAGCTGGAAAAGGGAAATGTGAATCATATCGACTTCGTCGCACTGGAAGCATTCTTTAAAAAAATGCAGTTTCATTCACTTTTAAATCGCCTGCCGCGAGCAATCGCGAGCATGCTGAATCCTGTGAGCTCTCCAGAGCATGATAAACTCTGGCGCGAATTTGAAGAGGTGGAGAAAAAGAGCTTCGCTGAAATACAAAGTGATCAGGCAAAAAAATCCGCTGATGACCAGATGGCGCTGTTCTAATAATATTGTTCTCATAATGCGAAAATTAACGCCCGCACTATTTTCGCCATCTTATTAAATTTTCTATTAAAATCAGCCAATTAATTGAGAAGAGAATGATCTGCATATTCATCATCGTCATCTCTTTTGCAGCGATGATCCATTGTAGGCTCATCGTCTAAAAGCGCAGTATTTCCCCCACCAGCTTGTATTCCTCTAGAAAGATTTCTAACAGTTTCTTTAATAAGCGTAAGTGGCAATTGTGAACGAGAATGGGAAACAAGCCCATACAAAGAAGTTTCAGGACTTTTGGCTGGTAGCTGATAAGATTCCAAAGGCATAAAAAATTTAAAAATTTAGTTTAAATACCACTTACACTATTATGCTTTTAACTTTCCGTGTCAAGTTTTTTTAAAACGTGAAATTTTCGTTATATAAACTTCCGAGCTTCCTCTTGGATTTTCTTAAAAATCTGATACGAACCATTTGCCCGTGATGGCGAAAGGAGATTCTTGAGTTTCGCCTGATCCAAGATATCATCAGAGATACTTAAAATTTCTTCTGGAGTAGATCCTGAACAACCGAGGACAAAAAGAGCGAGAAATCCTTTCGGAATCTGAGCATCCGCTGTGCCACGGAAATACATTTTTCCCTCGCGATACTCTGAAATGAGATAGACATTGGAAGCGCAACCCGAAACCTTCTGCGCCGACGCCTCTCATCTTCAGCAAACGACGGGAGCTCTTCACTTAGGCTCAGGATGAATTTCAACTTCTCATTTGCTTCCGAGAGCTGATCGAGCTCTGCGAGGAACTCTGCCAAGAGTAGAGGGATTTTTCCCATGGAGAAAATAAATTGCGGAAATATGCGCAAGTATAAATTCTCACTCAAAAATACGCGAATGTTCTTGGTGATCTTAGCCCAAGGTTGCGGTGACGAAGCCCACGATATTCCAGGCGACGAGTCCGATCGCCAGTCCGATGACCGCTCCGAAGATGGTCTTCTTCGCTTTGCCCATCTTCATCTCATCACCCGAAGCGGTGGCGAAGAGGATGCCGCCGTAGACCAGCGCTCCGACGGAGACGAAGACCGCAATCTTCCCGATCAGGACGAGGATTTTTTCCAAGACGCCGAAGATATCGGAACCGCCGTCTTTACCTTCCGGCAAGTAGCCGGTGATCTTCCCATCGCAGTTAAAATCCACTTGGCTGTTCGGCGCTTCGACCTCTCCGGGGTTCACATCTTTTCCGGCGACGGCGGTAACCTCAGGAGCAATTATGAGCTCCGCGTCAGTCGTATCCTGCGTAATCGTGATCTGATCGCAACGCGCTTCCTCTTTTCCTTTCGCGAATGGCGCCAGAGTGTCGTCAGCGCTTTCGCAGGTGTAGTAGCGGTCGCCATCGGCGTCGGTACAGGCAGCGAAGGTTTTCGGCATGAGCGCGAAGCTCAAAAGTCCGCAGAAAACGCAGGCAAAAAGCAAAGAAAATCGTTTCATAGCAGCAGAGAGAAAGAAGCTTTTATCTCAGCGTACGAGAAAGGTTTTGAAAAAGCAAGACGGTTGCGCTACCAGCTTTGCGGACGGATGATCTTTTCTTCCCGTTCCCAAATGTAGGGATTCTCGGCAAAAGGATTTTTGGTGAGTTCCGGCAATATCCGTCCGTTTCCATCGACCAGTTTTTCTCCCAGGAGTTTCTCGAGCAGCGCGATCAGGGCAAGAATTTTCGGTTCCTCAGGGACTTTTTTCCCCATCAATTCGGCGATACTTTCTCTCGGCGGAAGCACTTGCGTAATTTCCTGCAGCACCAGGAGTTTTCCGATTTCTTCGGTTTTCTTCAGGAGAAAAGGGATCTCTTCCGCTTTGGCATAGTCGAGTTGTTCCAACAGATTCTGAAAAGCGCTTTCCACTTTCCCGGATTTTGCGCGCAGTGTTGCCGCCATACGGGCAGCTCCCGGCGGACAATTGAGATTCTCGCTGCAGCGCTCGTATGCGGCAATGGCACCCTCAGAATCGTCCAAATAATAAAATCGGATAAATCCGAGATCGTAGGAAAACTGCCATTCCTGCGGCAGATTTCGCGCACCCTTTTCGAGCAACGTGACCGCATCCTGATATTTCTTTTCAAATGGTAACAAGAGTCCACCGAAGTGATAGGCATAAGCGAAGTTCGGATCGATATCGGTAATGACATTCAGGTATTTTGCGAGCGCCGGAAAACTGACGCTGAGGGCATTCCCACCGACATATTGCAGCGTCTGGAGCCAGAGCAGATCGGCGGCAAAATTCTCAAAACCAAAGACAATTTTTTTTAGATCTTTTCCATTCTCCAACAGAAAATCTTGGGACTTCGCTGTCCGAAAATATGTTTCTTGCCAGGGAAATATTTTTCCTTGAACCTGCCAGAGGCTTATTCCGAGCAGTATCGCCACCAGGCTCCAGATGAGAATTTTTTTCATAAGCGGTTATTGCTCAAATTCTTTCCGCGTAAAAATGGCACTCGCCGCCAGCAGAAAAATGATTAAGAAAATAATCGCCATAAGAGCTATCCAGATGAGATTGAGCGCCGTATAGGGGATGCCCGAGAGCACAAAATTCTTCAGATTCAGGCTCGAGAAATTCGGCAGAAAATAGTACAAGAACTCAGTCATATATTTCCCCGCTACACTCATATTTTCCCCGAACAGCCGCAATGAGAAACTGATATTTCCGGCAAGAAAAAAGAGAATGCTTGCCACAGAGGAGAGGAGCGGCGACATCCAGGTTCCGAAAAAGAGCACGATACTTAAGAGCAGTAAGAGAGAGAGATAAATAAAACCGATGATAAGCACCAAGCTCCAAGTGGGTGTAACGAGCAGGAAGAAGACCGCACTGCAGAGTGCTGTGGTGCAAAGCAGCACCGCACTCAAACCCAAAAATTTCCCCCAGATGATATGTGACCGCGGCAAGGGTTTCGCCAACAGCAGAAAAATAGTTTTGCGTTCGATCTCATGGAATACGAGTCTGCTCCCAAGAAATACCGTAAGAAACAGTCCGAAGATATGGAGCATGGCGAGCCCGAAATCCGTGACGAGGCGCACCCCCTGCCCGGGTGAGAGCTTCCCCGCGAGCGGCGCGGCGAGGAGAAACAGCGCCGCAAAAAAAAGAATGACGAGGAGAATGCGATCGCGGATCGCTTCGCGAAAAGTATTCTTCGCGACGGCAAAGAGCGTATTCATGAGCGCGCGTGGGCAAGAGTTGCTAAAAAGAGTTCTCCCAGCGAAAGTTTTTTTCCTTGCTTGAGCCCTTTAACTTCACCGCTTAAGAGCAATTTCCCGTGATCTAAAATCGCGATATGAGTGCAGAGGAGCTCGACATCGGAAAGAATATGCGAGCTGAAAAAGACCGTCTTTTTCTCTTTCCTCAAATCCAAAATGAGATCGCAAATTTCGCGGCGCCCGAGCGGATCGAGTCCGCTCATCGGTTCATCGAGGATGACGAGCTCCGGATCATTGATGAGCGCCTGAGCGAGTCCGAGGCGCTGTTCCATCCCTTTGGAGTAGGTGCGAATTTTCTGCTGCCAGGCTTCTTGAGCGAGTCCGGTTTTTTCTAAAACCGCGCGGATTTGTTTTTCCCGCTTTTCTTTCGGCAGAGCAAAAATATCGGCGCAGAACTCGAGAAATTCCCAGCCGGTCAAGTACTGATAAAAATAGGGCTGCTCGGGGAGAAAGCCGATTCGCTTTTTCACCGCCAGATCCTGCGGACCGCCATTTAAAATTTCGATTGCTCCAGAAGTGGGTTGCAGCAGTCCCAAGAGCAATTTTATCGTCGTAGTTTTCCCGGCGCCGTTTGGTCCGAGAAAGCCAAAGACGGCACCGCGCGGGATTTCGAGCGTGAGGTTTTCGAGGGCAGCTGCGCGCTGTCCGGTATAAATTTTCGTGAGATGTTTGATGCGGATCATGGGAGTGCTAACGCCGGTTCATTATTTGGCGAAAAGCGGAGTTTGACAAGGAAGTTTCGCTTAAAAATGACGAATGATGAATTACGAATTACGAATAGGGAGAAATTTTGAATGCTGAATTTTAAATGCACGTTTCCTGACGAACTAACCAACTGATTTATCCCAACGGGACCCCTTTGGGGCTGACTCATTGACTGCTGATTGCTGACCGCTGACTGCTTTTTTCATTCAAAATTTTCCGCGACGAGAGTTGTTCTTCTCAGCCTTTTTTGCCACAATCTGAGCCGTGCTCAAACGCTACAGTCCCGACCTCGGCTTGCTCTTAGCCACGCTGCTGCTGGTGGCTTTTGGACTCATCATGCTGAGTTCCTTGAGCGTCTATAACTCCTATACCAAAATCTCAGCACAAAAAATTCAGGAATACTGCGACAGCCATGTGGAGGTGGTCAACTGTGAGGAGGGCGAAGGGCAAAAATATGCCGAACAATTTTGCACGGAATACAATTGCAATAATCTCTATTTCAAGCGGCAAGTGGAGAGTGCCGCGGTGGCGCTGCTCTTCGCCCTGCTCGGATTTTTCGTGCCGATGGCAGTGTGGCGCACGCTGGCGCCGGTAATTTTCTTGGGTGCCATAGTCCTCTTGCTGCTCGTATTTTCGCCGGTGGGCGCGAGCTATGGGACATCGCGCAGTTGGCTCAACCTCCCATTACTCCGTTCGATTCAACCGGTGGAGGTGGCGAAGGTGGCGATCATTTTTTACTTCGCGATCTGGATGAGCAAGAAGCAAAATGAGATCCAAACCTTGCAGGGCGGATTTCTGCCCTTCGTCATCCTCGTCTCACTCATCATCATCCCGGTCGCGCTGCAGCCGGATTTCGGTTCCGTGCTGGTCCTTGGCTTTGTGGCAACGGCGATGTTTTTCGTCGCGGGTGGCAGCCTCATCCACATTTTTGGCGGCGGCATCCTCGCGTCACTCCTCGCCTGGCCGATCATCCTTTCGCACGAGTACATCCGGGTGCGCTTTCTCTCGCTGTTCCTCCCGAAACTGGCGGAAGAAAGCGACCGCTATCAGATCGATCAATCCCTGCTCGGTGTTGGCAGTGGACAGTTCTTCGGTGCTGGTCTCGGCAATGGTACCCAGCGCTATGGCTGGCTCCCGGAGATCCAGGGCGACTTCATCTTTTCCGGAATCGCTGAGGAAATGGGGTTTTTACGGCTCATCTTTCTCATCGGGATTTTCTTCTATATCGCGCTGCGCGGCTTTCGGATTGCGCGCAATGCGCCCGATCGCTTCTCTTTCCTCGTTGCGACGGGCATCACGGCCTGGATCGTGCTGCAGGCGGCGATCAACATTCTGGTCGCCTTGGGGCTTTTTCCGCTGACCGGACTCACCTTACCGTTTCTTTCCTACGGCGGATCGTCGCTCGTGATGACGCTGTTTGGCATCGGTATCTTGCTCCACATCTCCACGCTGACGCCACCGGAGCAGACGGCGCGGCGGAATGATTCCAGAGTTCTCTCCAGCACCTTTTCTGTCCGCTAGATTTTCTCTTCATGAAAGTTCTCTTCGTCGCCGGCGGTTCGGGGGGGCACATCATTCCGGCGCTCGCCGTGGCGGACGCCTTGCGCGCAAAATTTCCAAATGCCGAGCTACTTTTCATCAGCTCGCGCAGTGAACTTGATGCCGAGGTTTTCGCAGCACATTCTTTTTCATACCAACGCGAGCAGATTGCTACCGGCAAATTCCGGCGCTACTTCGATCTCCAAAACTTCATCGATCCCTTTCGTTTTCTGGCGGGCATTTGGCAAGCGCTCCGCATTTTGAAGCGCGAGCGACCGGATGTGATTTTCTCCAAGGGCGGATTCGTGGCGCTGCCGGTCGGGATCGCGGCGAAACTGCGCGGCGTCCCACTGGTAATTCACGAAAGCGATGTCGTGTCGGGACTCACCAATCGGATCCTGAAACGCCTGGCAGCACAGGTGCTCACGACCTTTCCAGCGGAGCAGGGGATTTGGGTCGGGACGCCGGTGCGCGCGGAGATCTTTCGCGGCGATTCCGAGCGCGGGCGAAAATTCCTCGGATTTTCGGAAGATATACCTATTCTCTTGGTCATGGGTGGCAGTCAGGGCGCCGAAACGATCAATCAACTCCTGCTCCATGCATTGCCGGCACTCACGGAGAAAATCTGTGTCGTGCATTTATCGGGCAGCGGCAAGTCGGCGGATAAGGATCATCCGCGTTATCGCGCCTTTCCCTATCTCGGGCAAGAGTTCCCCGATGTGCTGGCGGCAGCAGATCTGATTTTTTCCCGGGCCGGCGCGAATACGCTCTTTGAGCTCGCCGCCGCCAAAAAACCGGTCATGCTGCTCCCCCTCACTTCTGCCGCCAATAATCATCAGGTGAAAAATGCCGCATATTTTGCTGAGAAAGGGGCGGCAAAGGTTTTCTTTGAAGAGAATTTTACTTCCGCCGATTTCCAAAGAGTGGTGCTGGAATTTCTCGCTGATACAGATTTTCAAGCTGAACTCCGGAAAAATGTAGCGTCGCTCGCGCGCCCGGAAGCGGCGGAGAAAATTGCGGAAATACTGGTGAACTTTGAGAAGTAGCAGTAAGCGGTAGGGAGTAAGTAGTAGGTCAGTTACAGTTTGTCACCCTGAACTTGTTTCAGGGTCTCTGTTTCCTGCATTTTGCAATACACAATAGATTTACAGTCGTATTCAAATAATCGAAATATAAGTATTACAAAAATCTACAGTTCATTTAATCATAATATGAAATAGAGATCCCGAAATAAATTCGGGATGACAATATTCTCATAAAGATTTCACTTTGCTTTTCTGGGTGCTTGCAGTAGCATAATGGCTGCTTTTGACTTCGTTTATGAAGGAAAAAATCACCGCTCTGACCGAGCATGTAAAATATCTTCCGCTCGCGCGCAAGCTCGTGCTCGCCGGGGCGGCATTTACGCTCATATTCCTGCTCTTCCCGTGGGGCACGCATGGCATCCAGGGCGAGAAATATGAGTTTGTTCCGGAGAACTTCAGCGCTTTCGGAATTTTCCCGATCTTTGGCTGGCTGCTCTTAATCCTCGCGCTCTTCGCACTGCTCTTGCTCTGGCGCGAAACGAGCCAGAAGAAAATTTCTTTCTGGGGACTCAGCCCGGCACACCTCTGGGGACTCAGCGGTGCGATCGGAATCTATACCGTGATCTTGGCGCTGTTTGTGCTCAATTCCACATATCTGAAATCTTTTGACAGCCAGTTCGGTCTCAAGCTCGGGATATTCCTGACGCTTTTTGCCCAAGCCCTCGTGCTCCTTGGAGGGATGCTCGCCCGCAAGGATGAAGCCCGGGATTACCTGAAAGAGTCGCTGGCACACCCGCATGAGGTCGATACTTCACGCGCCCACCTCAATGCCGAAGAGATTGAAAATGAAAAGCAAATGACGCTCGGGGACTATGACCGCTAAGAAAAAGAATCCACCGGCGCCACGTGAGTCTCAGGTGCAGCCAGCTTCCGCGATCGATCCGGTCCTCAAGGAGTTTATCGAGCGCGATGAATTTGGCGAGCAAAAGTCAGATATTAATTATTCGACGCTGCTCACGCTCGGTCCAAAGCCGCGCGAACTTTCGGAGGAAGAAGCGGAGCAAGCCGCGAAAATTGTCTTCTACTGTTGTGATTGTAAGGCGCTGCGGGAAACGGAGAAGCATGAGAAAGGAAAGCTTAAATTTAAGTGCAAGGAGTGCAAAGGGGATCATATTTATTTTGGAACGGAACTCGGGATCAAGAAATTCTTTCACTTGACAAAGTGAATAAAAATTTATAGAGTACAGTAAATTTTATAATTTTTTTCCATGAAAATCGCACCCGCTGCTGAAGCAAATGCTAAAAAACCTATTGAGCCTGAAGTTCAATTAAGAGGGCTTGTTTCGGAGGGTATAATTCCCCGGGTTCAAGCATTTCTTGGTGATAAGCCCTACGAATCAATTGCACTTATACAGAAAGGGTTAAAACTTTCAGTTCATGGCTGTTTGGATAAAGGAGACCCTATTACCATTACGCTCACGCCTAGTACTCAATCAGCAAGTACAGAAGCCGATGAGGCTAGGGAAAGTCTACCCCCAGAAATTTTGGTTTATAGAAATGGGAAGATGGTGCTTTCCGAGGTAACTGCTGATGAACAGAATAGAACTTCACTAGGAATTATATTTAGAATTGCTCAAGGAGCCAATGAAGCTTTACGACTTGGAGCGGTGGCGAAAGAAGAAAGATTTGCAGTAACTCAAGCAATGGTTGAACATAAATTTAGACCATTTCTTAACTTACTGGATGATCTTGGATCAAGATCAGAAAGTCTCGAACAATAGTTAAACTAAGGGGCAGGCTTAATAAATATTTCTTCCGGAAGAAATTAATTTTTTCTTCTATAAAGAGCAACTTCTCTAGAGTGTCTTCAATCAAAGCTTCTCAGCAGAGAGATATTCCCGATCACGTCGGGGAATGACACTCACACTTTGGTTTCTAGTGAAAAATCAATTGGGCGCGAGGTATGAGTCAAAAATCCTGCAGAGATGATATCGACTCCGCTTACGGCATATTCTTGAATATTTTCCGGGCGAATGCCGCCGGAAACCTCGAAGAAGATATTTTTTGCGATGAAGTCTTCTTTTTTGAAATGAGTAAAGATTTCGCGGATTTTCTGAGCACTGAAATTATCACACATGATGACTCCCGGAATTTTTGTTTCTTGATCTTTCAATATACTTATTGCGGTAAAAAAATCTTGAGAGTTATCTACTTCAATTTCCCAAAAACTTTTGAGCGCCGCGGGATTTTCTCGTGCTTGTTGCAAGATTTTTTCTAAAATTCCCGTTACACCTTCCACGCAAAGCGCTAAGTGATTATCTTTGACGAGCACGGCATCAAAGAGTCCCAGGCGATGCGTGAGTCCGCCGCCTTGTGCCACTGCTTTCTTATCGAGCCAGCCCCAGAGAGTTTTGCGCGTGGCGGCGAGGCTCACCTCTGGTGGAAGTGAATTCACTATATTGTGCGTCATGGTGGCGATGCCGCTCAGGCGCGAAAGTATGTTGAGAAGTAGACGTTCCAATAGCAGAATTTCTGTCGCTTTTCCAGAGAGCATCATGATTTCCGATCCCGGCGTGAAACTTTCGCCGTCGGCATATTTCCATGAACTTTTGACGTCATAACTTTTCAGCAAAAACAAAATTTCTTCTTTTCCGCAGAGCACTCCAGCTTCTTTTGCAATCACACGTGCCTCAGCAGCTTGCGGTTCCGGCAAGAGCAGCTCAGTGGTCAGGTCTGCGCCGTCCTGCTGCAGCTGCCAAGCAAAAAATTCTTTCAAGAAATTCTCGTACTCAGGATTCCCCAGTTGTAAGAGTTTTGAACGATCGAGAGGGTGAATTGGTTCCAGCATAATTTTTTCATGAAGCTGCTCTTATTGTTCGATTTTTTCCTCAGAAAACAAAGCAATTTATAATTTAAAATTCGAAATTTTAAATTTCTCCGCACCTCTGCGCATTTAAAAAACTTTCCAAATACGGTTCTTCTTCGCATCAATTCCTTGCCTTTTTCCTGGGCTTTGGCTAGGATTCGAGACGCGTTTTTTCTTCAAGCTATGCGCTTTCCCATCATTCCCTGGACGAAGTTTTGGTTTGCTTTTTCCGCCGTGCTCGTGGGCTTAAGCATCTTTTTTCTGCTCGCGCCGTCGTTTCGCCTGAAAGCCGGAATCGACTTCACCGGTGGGACAAAGCTCTACCTTTCTTTTGCGGAGAATCTCTCGAAAGAAGAATTTCGCGATATTTTTCATGAAGCGGTCGGTACCGAAAAGGGCGAAGTGGTGGTGCCTTCGGGTGAAAATGCCCTGCTCGTGCGTTCCAAGACCCTGAGCAATGATGAGATCGATCTCGTGAAAAAGAAACTGGCAGAAAAAGGAAAAACGCTGCAAGAAGATAAGATTCGTGTTGAAACGGTCGGTCCGACCCAAGGTGCTGTACAAACGAGAAATGGCTTTATCGCCGTGACGATCACGATGCTCGCGATCGTGCTTTTTATCGCGATCGCCTTTCGCAAGGTGCCCGAAGGGCTTTCCTCCTGGAAATTCGGACTCGCGGCGATTGTCGCTCTAGCGCATGATGTGATCATCACCGCCGGACTCTTCGCGCTCTTCGGCAAACTCTTCGGCGTGGAGGTGGATAC
>Ga0134122_10001385_pt1 | contig 17480 bp, 17 predicted proteins | sample KB302_FD_96461 | JGI IMG/M metagenome (GOLD analysis project Ga0134122, IMG submission 96461) | Terrestrial soil microbial communities without Nitrogen fertilizer from Kellogg Biological Station, Michigan, USA - KB3-0-2 | ecosystem: Environmental > Terrestrial > Soil > Unclassified ... | reverse complement strand
GCGGTGCTCGAGAAGACTCAAGGCGCTGAACGCGATGCACTGCTTGCCAGCCTGCAAGAAGGCGCGGTGGTCAAAGGCATCGTAAAGAACATTACCGACTATGGCGCATTTGTCGATCTTGGCGGCATCGACGGCCTGCTGCATATCACGGATCTCGCGTGGCGCCGTGTCAAGCATCCTTCGGAAGTACTCAATGTCGGCGACGAAGTCACCGCAAAGATCCTCAAATTCGACCAGGAGAAAAATCGGGTATCCCTCGGCCTGAAGCAGCTTGGCGAAGATCCGTGGGTCGGTCTGTCCCGACGCTACCCGACGGGTACTCGTTTGTTCGGCAAGGTTTCAAATTTGACTGACTACGGAGCGTTCGTCGAAATCGAGCAGGGAATTGAAGGACTGGTCCACGTTTCCGAAATGGATTGGACCAATAAGAACGTTCATCCCTCGCGCGTTGTTCAACTGGGGGATGAGGTCGAAGTAATGATTCTTGAGATTGACGAAGACCGCCGCCGTATCTCGCTGGGCATGAAACAGTGCAAACCCAATCCCTGGGACGAATTTGCTTCGAATGCCAAAAAAGGCGATAGAGTTCGCGGCCAGATCAAATCCATTACCGACTTCGGGATTTTCATCGGCTTGCAGGGCGGCATCGACGGTTTGGTGCACTTGTCTGATCTGTCATGGAGCGTCCCCGGCGAAGAAGCCGTGCGAAATTACAAGAAGGGCGACGAAGTTGAGGCGATGGTTGTATCCATCGATGTCGAGCGGGAGCGTATTTCCCTCGGTATAAAGCAACTCGAAGGCGATCCATTCACCAACTTTGTGGCCGGGCATGACAAAGGCAGCATGGTTGATGGTGTCGTGAAGTCAATAGATGCCAAGGGCGCTGTCGTTCAGCTTGATGTCGACGTCGAGGGATATCTGCGTGCTTCAGAGTTGGCGCGAGACCGTGTCGAGGACATCCGTACCCACCTCAAAGAGGGGGACAAGGTCAATGCGATGATCATCAACATCGATCGCAAGAACCGCAACATCAACCTTTCGATCAAGGCCAAGGATGCGGCCGACGAGTCTGAGGCCATGCAAAAACATGCTTCGGACAGCGCGTCGAATGCCGGCACGACGAATCTCGGTGCTTTGCTCAAAGCCAAGCTGGATAACAAGAATTCTGCGCAATAGGAAGCGCCATGACCAAGTCGGAGCTGATAGCCAAGCTGGCGGCACATTTCCCCCAGCTGGTCGCAAGCGATGCCGAGCTTGCGGTGAAAATGATCCTGGACGCGATGGCCAAAAGCCTGTCCCAGGGGCATCGAATCGAGATCCGGGGCTTCGGGAGTTTCGGGCTGAACTACCGCCCGCCTCGCGTGGGGCGCAATCCAAAGTCTGGCGATAAAGTACATGTTCCGGCCAAGTATGTGCCACATTTCAAGGCGGGCAAGGAACTGCGCGAACGCGTGGACTTCAAGAGCCAGTAAGGCAGGCGGCATTGTGCTTCACGGCCAAACCAGACAGGCGGCATATCGCGAGATCGTGCCGCTTTTTTTTGCCTGATCTCGATGCACCATTCCCCTTGGGATGATTTTGCGCATGCGCTATCTTTCGTGGGCTTTTCGGCTGCTGTTATTCATTCTGTTATTGGGTTTTGCGCTGAAGAATTCCGATCCGGTGAGCGTGCGCTTCTATCTGGGCGCCCGGTGGGATGCACCGCTGGCGCTCGTTGCGTTCGTGTTTTTCGGGATGGGCGCAGCAGCCGGTGTGGCGGCGTGCTTCATTTATATTTACCGCTTGCGCGGCGAAATCCTGCAGTTGCGCAAGGAACTGCGTGCGAAGATAGCCGCGCCCGAAGACGCGCTTTGAATCGGGTTGCGGCTGGCACGCATTCAGTATCCGGACCGTGCCATGGAATTTGAGTTTTGGTGGCTTCTCGGATTTCCATTGTTTTTCGCCTTCGGCTGGCTTGCTGCGCGCATTGACATCAAGCAGTTGGTCTCCGAATCCCGCTCCCTGCCGCTGTCCTACTTCAAGGGCCTCAATTTCCTGCTCAATGAGCAGCCGGACAAGGCCATTGAGGCCTTCATCGAGCTGGTAAAAGTAGACCCGCAGACCATTGAACTGCATTTCGCGCTAGGGAGCCTGTTTCGCCGTCGTGGCGAAGTCGAACGCGCGATCCGCATGCACGAAAACCTGCTGGAACGGGCGGATCTGGCACCCGAACAGAAGATGACCGCCTTGTACGAACTTGCGCAGGATTATCTCAAGGCAGGATTGCTGGACCGGGCAGAAGAATTGTTTGCCAAACTAAAAGGAACGCTATACGAACAGCAGGGACTGAAATTTTTGCTTGAGATTTTCGAGCAGGAGAAAGACTGGAGCAAGGCCATTGAAACGTCGCGCAAGATGGATTCCGTTTCGGGACAGTCCAGCGCGAAAGACATTGCGCATTTCTACTGCGAACTGGCCGCCGTGGAGATCACGCATTCGCGTTGGGATCAGGCGCGCGATTATCTCAGCGAAGCATTGAGTGTAAACCGCCGCTGTGCGCGCGCAAACATCCTGCTGGGCGATACGGAAATGGGCGAAGGGCGTCCCGCCGCCGCGATCGAATATTGGAAAGCGCTCGAGAGCCAGAATCCGGCCTATATTGCCTTGGTGGCTGAAAAAATATTGGCGGCATATCGCAGCCTCGGTCGCGATGAGGAAGGTTTGCAACTGCTGCGCGGCTACCTGACCAATTATCCATCGCTTGATTTACTCAATGTGATCTTCCAGGGCGAACTGGACCATCTCGGACCGGAGCATGCTTACCGCCTGGTGCGCAATGAACTGGCCCGCAATCCCACTCTCCTGGGCCTGGACAAGTTGCTGGAAGCACAGTTGCTGGAAGCGCCGGTCGAGCGGCGTCACGAACTGCAGCTAATCAAAAACCTCGTGCACCAGCATACCCGCAGTCTTGCGCTGTATCGCTGCGAAAGTTGCGGATTCAAGGCACGCCAGTTCTATTGGCATTGTCCAGCGTGCAACCGCTGGGAGACCTATCCGCCGCGGCGAACGGAAGAAAGGGAATTCGGCGCATGAATTCGCGGATTATTGTTGCGCTTGACTATGCCGACGCCAGGTCCGCGACGGCACTGGTCGATCGTCTGAATCCGGCAGCCTGCAAACTGAAAATCGGCAAAGAGCTGTTTACCGCCGCAGGACCGTCGTTTGTGGCCATGATCGCGCAGCGTGGGTTCGAGATATTTCTCGACCTCAAATTTCACGATATCCCGAATACCGTGGCACAAGCCTGCAAGGCAGCCGCGCAATTGGGGGTCTGGATGATCAATGTCCACGCCCTCGGTGGCAGGGCGATGATGAATGCCGCTCGCGAAGGCATCGAGTCTGCAGCACACAAACCCAAGGTGATTGCGGTCACCGTGCTGACCAGCATGGCGGAAACCGATCTGCGCGAGGTGGGGATCGACTCGAATCCCACGGCGGAAGTCATGAGGCTCGCCGAACTGGCAAGCGACTGTGGGCTGGACGGCGTGGTATGTTCGGCTTGGGAAGCATCGGCCATTCGAGACCAGCTGGGCAGTCGTTTTTTGCGCGTTACTCCGGGGATCCGCTTGCCCGAAGAAGCGGCAGACGACCAAAAGCGCATCATGACGCCGCAACTCGCCATTCGCTCAGGCTCCAGTTATCTGGTCGTTGGCCGATCCGTTACCCGTTCCACCGATCCACTTGCGGTACTCGCGCGAATAAATGGCGAGATTTCGGTACCGGAGGTACAACAGTGAAAATTACGGTCATCGGCACCGGCTACGTTGGTTTGGTATCGGGCGCCTGTTTTGCCGATCTCGGCAATGATGTGGTTTGCCTTGACGTTGACGATAAAAAGATCGCTCAACTTAAAAGCGGTGGCATTCCGATTTATGAGCCAGGACTGCAGCAACTGGTCAATCACAATGTGGCGGCAGGGCGCTTGCGTTTTACCACGGACGTTGAAGAAAGCGTGACCCATGGGGCCGTGCAGTTCATTGCGGTAGGCACTCCGTCCGATCAGGACGGTTCTGCCGATATGCGCTATGTCCTGGCGGCTGCGCGCGGCATCGGGCGTACCATGACCGAATATCGCGTCATTGCAAACAAATCGACGGTTCCCGTTGGCACGTCAGAGCGAGTGCGTTCCGCAATTGCCGAGGAACTCAAAAAACGCAGCCTGGACCTGCCGTTTAGCGTGGTATCGAATCCTGAGTTTCTCAAGGAGGGCGCCGCAGTTGGCGACTTCATGCGGCCGGACCGGATCGTCGTCGGCAGTTCGGATGAACGCGCAACCCAGTTGATGCGCCAGCTCTACACCCCGATTCTGCGCAACCATGACCGCATCTTGATCATGGATCCCCGTTCTGCGGAGTTGACCAAATACGCCGCGAACGCGATGCTGGCCACGCGCATCTCGTTCATGAATGAACTGGCCAACCTGGCTGAAAAACTGGGGGCCAATATTGAATCGGTGCGTCATGGCATCGGTTCCGATCAGCGCATCGGATATCACTTTCTGTACGCCGGAGTCGGTTACGGTGGTTCCTGTTTCCCCAAAGACATCCAGGCGCTGCAGCACACGGCCGGGGAATATGGAGTGCAGTTGACGATCGTCGATTCGGTTGAAAAAGCCAACCGCACCCAAAAGCAGCGCATTCTCGAGAAGGTGCGCAGTCGCTTCGGAGAACAGTTGGATGGGCGCCGGTTCGCGATCTGGGGATTATCGTTCAAGCCGAATACCGATGACATGCGGGAGGCGCCCAGCCGCGTAATCATCAATGGACTGCTTGCGCGAGGAGCCAGCATCACCGCTTACGATCCGGTCGCGATGGAAGAGGCAAAAAAGATTTTCGCAAAAGAATCTGGTGTTCGTTTTGCAAGCTCGACGGTCGGCGCACTCGACGGCGCCGATGCACTGATTATCGTCACGGAATGGAAGGAGTTCCGCAGCCCCGATTTCGAGGACATGAAATATCGCCTGAAGTCGCCGGTGGTGTTTGACGGACGCAACCTTTACGATCCGGCCATGATGCGCGACGCGGGAATCGAGTATTTTTCCGTAGGCCGGCCGCAGTGATCGGCCGCGAAGCCGTCAAGAGGGCGCGAGTGCTCGTCGTCGGCGACGTCATGCTGGACCGTTACTGGTTTGGCGAGGTGGAGCGCATCTCGCCGGAAGCGCCGGTGCCGGTCGTGAAGGTGGGGCGCACCGAGGAAAGACTTGGTGGTGCGGCGAATGTAGCGCGCAATATCGTTGCCGTAGGCGCTGCTGCAGGACTGTTATCCGTAGTAGGCGAAGATGAAGCAGCAGCTTGCATCCAGTCGCTCGTTAAAGCAGACGGTATCGATGCCCAGTTGCACCGGGATCCAGCGCTGCATACGACCATCAAGTTGCGGGTTATCGGGCGGCAGCAGCAACTGTTGCGTATCGATTTTGAGACCGAACCAGGACATGAAGTGCTCATGTCCAAGCTCGCTGACTTTGAAGCCCGGCTGAAGAATGCCGACCTGGTGATCCTGTCGGATTATGGCAAAGGCGGACTCAAGCACATCGAGCGCATGATTTCCGCGGCACGTGCGGCCGGAAAGGCAGTCCTCGTCGACCCGAAGGGCGACGATTATTCACGGTATCGGGGCGCAACATTGCTTACGCCAAACCGGTCTGAATTCCGTGAAGTCGCCGGGCGCTGGAAAAATGAAGAAGACATGACCGAACGCGCCAACAAGCTACGTGCGGAACTGGGTTTGGATGCGTTACTGATTACCCGAAGCGAGGAAGGCATGACGCTGTACCGGCAAGGGGAGCGTCTGCATGTTCCCGCAGTAGCGCGTGAAGTGTACGATGTCAGCGGTGCGGGCGATACGGTGATTGCCGTTCTGGGTGTCATGCTGGCAGCGGGTGCAGGTTTTGCCGACGCTGTTTCTTTCGCCAACAAGGCAGCAGGAATTGTGGTCGGCAAACTGGGCACCGCAGTCGTTCATCCCGAAGAACTTTTCCACTGAAGCGCAAAGATGTATATCGTCGTTACCGGCGCTGCCGGCTTCATCGGTTCCAACCTTGTCAAGGCGCTGAATGCGCGCGGGGAAACGAACATTCTGGCGGTCGACAATCTAAGCCGCGCCGAGAAATTTCGTAATCTGGTGGACTGCGAGATAGCGGATTATCTTGATAAAGAACATTTCCGGGCCGCGCTGGATGCAGGCTCGTTCGATGGCGAAATCGTTGCTGTCCTGCACCAGGGTGCCTGCTCGGATACGATGCAGACCGATGGGCGCTACATGATGGACAATAATTTCCATTATTCCTCCGACTTGCTGGCGTATTGCCAGTCGGAATCCGTGCCGCTGATTTACGCGTCGTCCGCATCGGTGTACGGCGCCGGTCCAATATTCAAGGAAGGTCGCGCCAATGAAAGGCCGCTGAATATCTATGGATACTCAAAATTCCTGTTCGACCAGCTGGTGCGGCGGCGCTGGGAGGACAATAGTGCGCAGGTGGTGGGATTGCGGTATTTCAACGTCTATGGTCCACGCGAAACGCACAAAGGCAGGATGGCGTCCGTTGCCATGCATTGCTTCGATCAATTTCGCGAAGGCGGCAAAGTAAAGCTTTTCGAAGGCAGCGGAGGATACGCAGCTGGCGAGCAGCGCCGCGATTTCATATCGGTGGATGATGTCGTCAACGTCAATCTTCATTTCCTGGATCATCCCGCACAGTCCGGCATATTCAACTGCGGAACAGGCGCATCGCAGACGTTCAACGATGTGGCCGCTGCCACTATCAATGCTTTGCGCGTTGCCGAAGGAAAGAACGAGATGGCGATTGCTGAACTGCAAGCGCAAGGCCTCGTGGAATATGGGCCTTTTCCTCCGGCGCTCAAGGACAAGTATCAAAGCTTCACGGAAGCCAACCTCAGTGCTCTCCGTGGTGCAGGCTATGCAGCGCCGTTTGCGGATGTGCGCACGGGAGTTGGGCGTTATGTCCAATGGATGCTGAAGAACCGCTGATCGTTTCGCTGGAGATGGGAACACAGGCCAATTTGCGCAGAGACCGCGATCGCGCCGGCAGCGGCAAGACGCTTGATGATTTCGTCGGCAATACTCCCTTGGTGCGCTTGAAGCGGATTCCGGGAAACACCACTAATGTAATCCTCGCCAAACTTGAAGGTAACAACCCGGCTGGCTCGGTAAAGGATAGACCTGCGCTATCGATGATCCGTAAAGCGGAAGAGCGCGGCAGGATAAAGGCTGGTGATACGTTGATCGAAGCAACCAGCGGCAATACTGGCATTGCGCTTGCGATGGTAGCCGCGATGCGCGGCTATCGCATGATTCTCGTCATGCCGGAGCACCTTTCGCTTGAACGCCGGCAGAGCATGGCGGCATTCGGCGCCAAATTCGTGCTGACGCCCAAACAAGGCGGGATGGAAAAAGCGCGCGACGTGGCGGAGCAGATGCAGGCCGCTGGCGCGGGTCTGATTCTTGATCAGTTTGCCAATCCCGACAACCCGCTGGCCCATTACGAGGGAACCGGGCCGGAAATCTGGCGGGACACCGACGGGCAGATCACGCATTTCGTCAGCAGCATGGGCACTACCGGTACCATCATGGGATGCAGTCGCTATTTCAAGGAGAAAAATCCGGCCATCGCTATCATCGGATGCCAACCAACTGAAGGCTCCCAAATACCCGGCATCCGAAAATGGCCTCACGCCTATATGCCGCGGATCTTCGAGCCTAGTCGCGTTGATCGAGTGGTTGAAATAGCACAGGAAGATGCCGAAGACATGACGCGCCGGATGGCCCGGGAAGAAGGTATTTTCGCCGGGGTTTCTTCCGGGGGTGCGCTGTGGGCTGCACTGCAGATTTCAGCTGAAACGCGAAATGCAATTATCGTCACCATCGTGTGCGATCGCGGTGACCGTTATCTTTCAACCGGCATTTTTCCCGCCGAATAGCACCCGAAATCGAACGGCGCTAAGTCCAGTATTGGGTCGCGTGCTTTAGACTGGACAACAGCGATTCCCGCTTGAGCGCAAACTCTTGCGGCAAGCGTTCGCTTAATTTTGCGAACAGTTCATCATGCAGCGCGAGTTCACGCGTCCACCCGTCCTTATTCAGGCGCATCAATTCCGTGAAGCGCTCCGTCGGGAATTCAAGACCGCTCCATTCCAGATCATCCTGCCGCGGCATCCATCCGAGGGGACTTTCCTGCGCGCCTGCTTTTTCCTCACAACGATCCACAATCCATTTCAGTACCCGCATGTTCTCCCCGTACCCGGGCCACAAGAATTTCCCCTTCGCGTCCTTGCGAAACCAGTTCACGCAGAAGATGCTTGGTGGCCGTTCGATACTGCGCCCCAGGCGGAGCCAGTGCGAGAAATAATCACCCATGTGATAGCCACAAAACGGAAGCATCGCCATTGGGTCTCGCCGCACTTCGCCGACTTTTGCCGTGGCAGCAGCGGTCGTCTCGGAACCCATCGTCGCAGCCATGTAGATGCCGTCGGTCCAGTTGAATGCCTGCATCACGAGCGGAACAGTGTTGCTGCGCCGGCCGCCGAAAATGAAGGCCGCTATTGGAACTCCTTCGGGGTTTTCCCAATCCGGATCCAATGAAGGACATTGTCCGGCGGGAACTGTAAAGCGCGCGTTGGGATGCGCCGCCGGCCGCCCAGAACCTGGCGTCCAGGGTTTTCCTTGCCAATCGGTAAGGTAGTCGGGAGGCTCGTCTGTCATCCCTTCCCACCACACGTCACCGTCCGGCGTCAGTGCTACATTGGTGAAAATACAATTGGCACGCAGCATGGCCATTGCATTGGGATTCGATTTTTCAGACGTGCCGGGGGCGACACCGAAGAAGCCGTATTCCGGATTGATGGCGCGTAGCCGGCCTTCGGCATCGGGTTTGATCCAGGCAATGTCATCGCCAACCGTCGTGATCTTCCAGCCTTCAAACGCCTTGGGCGGAATCATCATCGCAAAATTGGTCTTGCCGCACGCGCTCGGAAAAGCCGCAGCGACATAGGTCTTGCTGCCGCGTGGCGACTCGACGCCCAAAATTAACATGTGCTCGGCGAGCCAACCCTCTCGCCGTCCAATGTTCGATGCAATGCGCAGTGCCAGGCATTTTTTCCCCAACAAAGCATTGCCGCCGTAGCCGCTGCCGAACGACCAAATGGCATTTTCTTCGGGGAAATGCACGATGTACTTGTGGTCACTGTTGCACGGCCATGCTACATCGGCTTGCCCGTGCGCGAGCGGCATCCCAACCGAGTGCAGGCACGGCACAAATTCTCCATCGGCGCCCAGTGCGTCAATGACCTGCCGTCCCATACGCGTCATGATGCGCATGCTGACCGCCACGTAGGCCGAATCCGTTATCTGTACGCCGATCAGAGAAAGCGGAGAACCAATCGGGCCCATCGAAAAGGGCACGACATACATGGTACGACCGCGCATGCTGCCCTCGAACAGCGACTGCAAAGTGCGCTTCATTTTTCGTGGCTCGGTCCAATTGTTCGTTGGACCGGCGTCCTGCTCGCGCTCACTGCAGATAAACGTACGGTCCTCCACGCGCGCCACATCAGAAGGATCGGACAGTGCCAGATAGCTGCCGGGACGCTTCAGCGCATTGAGCCGACGTAACGTGCCCGCCGCAACCAGGCGCGAACATAGCATTTCGTATTCGCCCTGTGATCCCTCGCACCAATGGATATTTTGTGGTTGGGTCAATCGGGCTACTTCCGCGACCCAATCCAGCAAGCCTGCGTTCTGCACGAAGTCTGGATGGCCAGGAAGGGCAGCCTGATTTCCTCTGCTCAGGCTGGCGATCGTTTTCACAAGTAATTCTCCCCAAAGCTATGATTGGTTTTGTTGCGAGTCTAACATCGGACATCGGGCGCAGGGTCGCGTTCACTGATCGGCCCTGCCTCAGCGCCTTGTTGCGCCGCATAATATTCACAGTTCAATGGCGTCAGCGATGCACCACAAAGTTCAGGAATGTACCGGTCATTTCCGGTATTCTCTCGCGCTTCCGCGCTGCCGAAAAATCGCGCGGCCAGAAAATTCTTTTACGGTATGACACCAATTCTTGCATTCGATATTGAGACGGTTCCGGATGTGTCCGGGCTCCGCAAGCTATATGGTCATGCGCCAGACACACCCGATGGCGAAGTGGCGCAGATTGCGTTTGATCGCAAACGAGAAGCGACCGGCAGCGATTTTCTGCCGCTTCATCTGCATCGCGTGGTGGCTATTTCCTGCGCGCTACGTGACCGGGATAGTTTCCGGGTCTGGTCCCTCGGTGAGTCCGGTGAGTCCGAGGCGGAATTATTGCAGCGATTTTTCGACGGGATCGAAAAATACACACCGCAGTTGGTCTCCTGGAATGGCAGCGGATTCGATTTGCCCGTATTGAATTACCGGGCACTGATCCATGGCGTGCACGCGGCCCGCTTTTGGGACCTCGGCGAGGAAGATCGCGACTTCAGATGGAACAATTATATCGGCCGCTATCACAGCCGCCATCTGGATTTGATGGATGTTCTTGCGATGTACCAGGGCAGGGGCAACGCACCGCTCGACCAGATGGCCCAGCTGCTCGGGCTTCCAGGGAAGCTCGGCCTGGATGGATCCAAGGTTTGGGATGCATTCCAGCAAGGCCATATTGGAGCGATCCGAAGTTACTGCGAGACAGACGTCGCGAATACGTATTTGCTCTATCTGCGTTTTCAATTGGTGCGAGGGATTACGGACACGGTAGCTTATCGTCGAGAGTGCGACCTTGTGCGCGCAACGCTTTTGAAATCCGGGGAAATTCACTGGCGCGAGTTCCTTGCCGGCTGGGCGGATGAGGGCTGAGCCGATCGCGCGTTTTGCGCAGGTGGAGTCGCTCGACCAGGAAGGTCGTGGCATTGCCCATGTCGAAGGCAAAGCCATCTTCATCACGGGCGCGCTCCCCGGTGAATCGGTCGAATATGTGCCATACCAGCGCAAGCCGAACTACGAACTGGCCGACACGACCCGGATACTGCGCGCATCGCCGTCACGCGTAATTCCGCGTTGCCCGCATTACGGCGTGTGTGGCGGCTGTAGTCTGCAACACATGGACTTGCGGGCGCAGGTGGCCGCGAAGCAGCGAATCCTCGAGGACAATCTGGCTCGAATCGGGAAGGTTCGTGCACAGATCATGCTGTCACCAATTCTCGGTCCGGATTGGCGCTACCGCTACCGGGCACGGCTGTCTGCGCGCTATGTCGAAAAGAAATCCAGGCAATTGCTTGGTTTTCACGAGCGCCGCAGCAGTTTCGTCGCCGACATGGGGTCCTGCGAAGTTCTGCCGGCAAGAATATCAGCCTTGCTGGAACCTCTCAGGGAACTGATTGGCTCGCTGTCCATTCGCGAGCGAGTCCCCCAGGTCGAACTCGCCATCGGGGATGCAGTGGATGTTCTGGTCCTGCGGGTCCTGGAAGCTCCCCGATCCGACGATGCCGAGAAACTGCGTAGCTTTGCGGAGCAATACAAGATCCAGTTCTTTCTGCAGCCCGGCGGCCCGGATACAGCACGCGCGTATTACCCGCAAGACGCGGCGGTGTTGCAGTACCGTATTCCGGATTTTGATCTCACTTTTCCGTTTCATCCCACTGACTTCACCCAGGTAAACCATGACATTAATCGGGTATTGGTACGGCGCGCACTGATGTTGCTGGATCCGCAACCGGGAGAACGTATTGGCGATTTCTTTTGCGGACTCGGTAACTTTTCGCTGGCCATTGCCAGACGGGGTGCGCAGGTCCTGGGCATCGACGGCAATGCGAGGCTCGCGCTGCGCGCGAAGGAAACTGCTTTACTGAACGGCGTCGCTGACCAATGCAGCTTCATCGATCGAGACCTGTTTAAAATCACGGAAGACGAATGGAAGAAAATAGCTCCCTTCGATCGGCTACTGCTTGATCCGCCGCGCGATGGGGCAATGGAACTGGTGAAGGCATTGGGACAAATGGCACCCGGACGAGTGGTGTACGTCTCATGTAATCCCGCAACACTCGCACGAGACGCAGGTGTTCTCGTGAACGTCCACGGTTATCAGCTATCCGCAGCCGGCGTCATCAACATGTTCCCGCATACTTCGCACGTCGAATCAATTGCCGTATTTGACCGTTAGTCGCTTTCGGGTGAAAAAAAAGCGGCCTTGCGGCCGCCTTTGATGCCGTGCAATCCGATCAGTCGCGCTGTCCGGTAAACGCCATGAGCAACTGCAGCAGATTGACAAAGATGTTGTACAGGCTGATGTAGACCCCGGTGGCCGCCATGATGTAGTTCGTTTCGCCGCCGGTAACGATGCGGCTTACATCGTGCAGCAGGAACAGGGAAAAGACGACGACCACTAATGCAGAGATGGTCAGCGCCAGGGCCGGAATCTGGAAGAACATGTTCGCCAACATGGCGAGCAACAGCACGATCATGCCCACGAACAAAAATTTGCCCATAAAGCTGAAGTCTTTTTTCGTGGTGGTCGCAATGAGGCTCATGGCTACCAGAATGCCTCCGGTACCGATTGCCGCGATTCCGATCAACTGCGGACCATTCTGCAATCGCAATGCAAAGTTGAGCAAAGGCCCCAGCCACCAGCCTAGAACGAACGTCATCCCGAGCAACAAGGCCACACCCAAACCGCTGTTGCGGTTGGCGGCAATGGCAAACTGCAAACCTATGATCGCGCCGAGCATCAGCAGCGTCGCCATGATGGGATGTTGCAGGATGATTCCGCTCGTTGACAGGCCGACGAAGGCGCCGATAACAGTCGGCACCATGGTTAGGGCGAGCAGCAGGTACGTATTGCGCAATACCTTGTTCTGCTGGACGGACAGCGCCCCCGGCTGAGAACCATATTGGATTTCGGGTTGCATATCGTTTACTGCCTCCTCAGAAGAATTGCTTTCGTAAGACTACGCAGTTGCTGTAAAAGTTTCAATGGCTTGCGTGACGGCTCAATGCCAAAGCAGGTACTATCCTACAGTGATCCGGTACGCGGCGCTGGCCGGAATGGAGCTGGGGGCCGGCCGGCTGGAATGCAATGGCATCATCGCTGAAAAGTCGCAAGTTGGCGCGTTTCAATTGACGGCCCTTTCGAGTGTCCCGCTAAGCAGAGTATCGTATCCCTATGCGGAGGTGGCAGAGCGGTTAAATGCACCGGTCTTGGGCACGCGAAGCTTGCGCTAGCGCAGGGTAACCTTTCAGGTTAGCCGGAGCTAAAACCGGCAGCAGCAATGTATCGCAGCATGGAAGGGTGGCAGAGCGGTTAAATGCACCGGTCTTGAAAACCGGCAGAGGCGCAAGCCTCTCGTGGGTTCGAATCCCACCCCTTCCGCCATCAGGGATACGGGGTCAGTCCACAATGTCCCGGCTGGCATTCAGAGTACAATCAGCGGCCCCGGTACTGTGATATGCCGTGTCTATCTCCTGGCTGGGGAAATAGGCGGCCCGACAAGCAAGATGCAGGCGTGCAGCAATAGCATCACAGGGCGAAAAAGACCTGAATTCGAAACACGCTAGGAATTCTCTGCGATCGCCATGATTAAAATCCTTATCGCTGATGACCATGCTGTGGTACGCGCCGGAGTCCGGCAATTCATTGCGGGCCACGACGACCTCAATGTAGTTGCGGAGGCATCAAACGGCGCGGAAGTCATCGACTACATCAGAAAGAGTGAAATCGATGTGGTCGTGCTCGACATTTCGATGCCCGGACACAGCGGTATCGACACGCTCAAGAGCCTCAAACATGTCCGTCCGGAATTGCCGGTATTGATCCTTTCCGGCTTTGCCGAGGAACAATACGCGGTTAATTTGCTCCGTGCCGGTGCAGCGGGCTACGTCAACAAAGAAGCCGCGCCGGCGCAGCTCGTGGCGGCAATCCGCACGGTGGCGCAAGGCCGGAAGTACGTCAGCCCGGCCTTGGCTCAGATGCTTGCGGACCGATTGTCTATCAAGGACGACGAGCAACCGGTGCACGCCGAACTGTCGCAACGGGAATTCCAGATATTCTGCAAACTGGTCAAAGGGGAGGGCGTTACGCAGATCGCGGACGAACTGTTTCTGTCTGTGAAAACTGTTAGCACCTATCGCTCTCGTATCCTGGAAAAAATGGGAATGAAAAGCAATGCCGATTTAACGTATTACGCCATAAAAAATAAACTCATTACTTAGTGAAATCTGGAATCCTGCCTTCCGCGGACACCGGTCCGGAGTCCGCCCTGCCGCGACAAACCAATAAAACGCTCTTGCGGAGCCCTGCATGGCTTCAGGGACGAGCTGTCATGCTTTGTCCTACACCTCAAGGGGTTGTTGACTGATATTGCGGGACAGGGCCTTTCGGGATGATCCCATACGTACATCCTGAGAGGCCAGTGTATGGAAAACAATACCAATACGGAATCACGGCATAGCATGCATCTGCCGGCAGAGACTGCGACGGAATCAGTCTCCAATACCACCCGGCCCGGACTTCACCCGGTGGACCTGTTGCCGAAAGCCGGGGTTTATCATGCGTGATGGCGTCGATATCCGCGCGAACAACCTGCTCGCCACGCTGGTTGGCTCAGGCTGCGAAGAACTGAAGGCACACCTGGAACTCGTGGCGCTCCCGGTGGGAAAGGTACTTTACGAATCGGGCGGGGCGATGCGCCATGTCTACTTCCCGACCACATCCATTGTTTCGATGCTTTACATCATGAACGACGGGACATCGGATGAAATCGCGACCGTCGGCAGTGAAGGGTTCATTGGCATTCAATTGTTTCTCGGTTGCGAAACCATCCCGAGCCGTGCTCTGGTCCGCAACGCGGGCAGTGCCTTCCGCCTGGAAGCCGGTCTGTTGCAAAAACGCTTCACCCAGTCTTCCGCTGTTCAGCATCTCCTGCTGCGCTATATGCAGTCACTGCTGGCCCAGATATCCCAGACTGCTGCCTGCAACCGCCACCATTCCATTCATCAACGTCTGTGCCGGTGGATCCTGTCCAGCCTCGACCGGTTGCCTTCCAGCGAGCTTCAGACGACCCATGAATCGATCGGGGAGATGCTTAATGTCAGGCGCGAAAGCATCACCCAGGAGCTGGGCGAGCTGAAGGTAGCGGGACTGATCCACTGTCAGCGCGGCCGCATTACCGTAATCAACCGGCTCAAGCTGGAAGCCCGTGCATGTGAATGTTATGGTGGGATCAAAAGGGAGTTCAACCGCTTGCTCGCCGGGTTGAACAGTTCTCCGGTGCGCAATGGCCTGGAAGAACTCTGGCAGGCGCGTTCAACCGATGCCGCTTCGCAGATCAGTTTCGGCGAAGTTCCTGACTACACTTCCGGGCCGGAAGCCTACGCACGCCAGGACGAGGAGTATCTCGGCCGTCACCAGCCCGCCGTTTCCGCATAACAAAAAGTGCGCCCCGGAAATGATCGGATGAGCGCCGAAGGCGTCGCACATCGCTTATTGCCGGTGTCCGCCTGGCGAAAGACCTTCCAGAATGTCGCGTAAGTAGTCCAAATCTTGCGGCTTGTTCCGTCGTCCGTAATCACCGAACACGATCACGTACGGCCTATACGAACCGCGAACGCGAAGCAATCGTAAAATCTGCGACCAGGTTCCGTGTCGGCCGGGTAACTGAAAAATAATTGCGTCGCAGTGAACGTCCTGCAGTTTCTCTATGGCCGTCCGTTCATTATCCGCAAAGCCCGCTAGCGCTATGCGGCCCGTCGAGGTGATCTTTTCGATTACGCGTTCGCGCACAAACGGGGATTCATCAATCAGGAATACCTTTAGCGGCGCTATCGGCTCAGGAGCTTCGGCTTCGACCAGGTGCGCAGCAGGCTGACGTTTTCGGGCGTCCATGGCTGCATCGATTATGCGGGTCATGACGATGGGCGCCGCATCTTGCACCGGTTTACGTTCCCGCACCCTGGTTAGGCGCACGATACTGTCCGGATCGTTTACGCGCGTTTAATCGATAAGGCGATGCCGCACGGCATATTGAGTAAGCTCGGCATTACTGGTCAATTTCATTTTCTCCAATGCGCGCGTACGGTAGGTACTGACTGTCTTTACCGAAAGCCCCAGCTTCTGTGCGATCTTGGATACGCCAATCGCAGCAGCAAGGTGGCAGAAGACCTGAAACTCGCGCTCGGACAGCAGGCTGTGCGGTGGGCGCTCTTCCTGCCTGGCAGCGAGGTCATTGACGAGAATCTCTGTCAGCGCCGGCGTTACGTACTTACCTCCCTGCACGACCATGCGAATGGCAGTGATGAGGTCGCGCGAGTCGCCATCCTTGCTGAGATAACCACTGGCGCCGGCACGCAGCAGATTGACTGCATATTGATTCTCGGAAAAACCGGACAGGATCAAGACCGGCAACTGGGGTTCCAGACTCTTGATTCGCCTCAGCGTGTCGACACCGTTCTGATCAGGCATCGAAACATCCAGTATCACGATATCCCAGTGCCCATCCCGAATCATCGACAGCGCCTGGCCACCGCTATCCGCCTCTCCTTCAACCACCATGTCGGGCTCGTTTGCAATAAACTGCTTCAACCCGGCCCGGACAATTGCGTGATCATCAACGATGAGTATTTTGATCCTGGAAGGCTGTTCTCGAGTTGCCTCATGGCTAGCGTCAAAAGGGTGCCCGGACGTTCTAAATTGGCTGTAAGTGGCTTCTTTATCGCCCATTTTCCACCGATCGTCTTGTTTGAAATGTGGCTTCGCTTGCCTGGATTTCCGCAAGGAGAAGGGCCGCGTCACAATATGGATGCTGCCAGAGCAGGCGCCGGAGCGTAATCCGTCCTATCGGAAATCTGTTGTCGGAAAACTCCTACATAATCGGTTGCACGCCGCTGATATCATTTTCCGTACACTGGAGTACGGCTCGGGTGCGCCGGCTTGGCGTGCGCCGGGCCCTGACGGGAGAGAGCCGGAAGCCGACGCTGTATAAATACAATCCTTACCGAAAATAAAACAAGAATGTCCGAACATGCAGTTGAAGCTGCCCGCTATGCCCTATTGCGACGATTAGCGCCAGCAATACGGCATCGCGTGGTTGGCAAGTTGCACCCTATAGGGCTGATAGCGGAAGCGCTGGAATGGCAGATTCAAGAGGCCGCGCCAAACCTTAAAAATTTGCGGGAAAGCATCGCAAGGGTCGGTAGCATGTCCAGGGCGGCGATGCAGTCGTTTACAACCGAAATGACCTGGCTGACTCACGAGGACAGCGCTAGTGTAACTATTGCTGCCGGCATTGAAGATTGTCTGGCATTGCTGCATACGGACTTCGAACTGCGTGGCTTTTCTATCAGGAATGAAGCAAAGGCGCCTGCCGTGCGCGTTTCGATGAATGCGCTTCGTAACGTGCTAGCCGCGGTAATGATTGCGATATCAGACTCCGCCCCGGCTCCCGCGATACTCGTTCTAGCTGCCG
>Ga0134122_10001384_pt1 | contig 17482 bp, 18 predicted proteins | sample KB302_FD_96461 | JGI IMG/M metagenome (GOLD analysis project Ga0134122, IMG submission 96461) | Terrestrial soil microbial communities without Nitrogen fertilizer from Kellogg Biological Station, Michigan, USA - KB3-0-2 | ecosystem: Environmental > Terrestrial > Soil > Unclassified ... | reverse complement strand
TTTCACCGACGAATTTTTGGGCGGCGAGGGAATAGCGTGAGTCGCTCAGAAGAATTGCTTCATTTGGTGTAATAATGAGTCGTCCGTAGGTGCCCCAGAAGCCGGTGAGGTAGCCGATATTTTTCGGTTCAGAAATGAACAGCGCCGTAAATGGGACATCTTGTGCTGATGTTCCGAAGAGCGTTTTTTGTAGACGGGGAATTCTTTCCATAGAAGTTCAAAGGGCGGGGCGCTAGTTGGTCGTTTTCTTAGGTGCGGTCCAATTCCACTCTGCCACCGCCGAGGAGATGCAGATGGAGATGCGGCACGATCTGCCCGCCATCTTTGCCGACATTGAAGAGGAGCTTATAGCCGGAGAGCCCGCGCTGCGCCGCCACTTTTCTGGCCGTGAGAATGAGTTTGCCCATCAGATTTCCATCACTTTCCTCGAGATCGATCACGCTCGCGATAAATTTCTTCGGAATGATGAGGAGGTGCACCGGAGCTTTGGGCGCGATATCTTCGATCACGATCACCTCTTCGTCTTCGTACTCGATCGTTGCAGGGATTTCGCGATCAATGATTTTTTGAAAAATAGTCTTGTCCATAAATATTTCGGCAAAAGAAATCGAGCGCCATGATACTCCGTCCGGTAAATTTGGGGAAATAGAGTTTCATTTTCAATACCGTGAACTATCATGTCACCCTGAATTTATTTCAGGGTCTCTACTTTCTGGTTGAATAAAAGTGCAAGGAATTTTCTGTCATACCTATACAATTCAGCAGCATGAGATGCCGAAATAAATTCGGCATGACAAGGGTATTCTACGCACTCGTCTTAAATAAGCACACATCGCCGTCTTTCATGACATATTCTTTTCCTTCACTGCGCACGAGTCCTTTTTCACGCGCGCCGCTCCAGCCGCTATGTGCGAGGAAATCATCCCAATGCACCACATCCGCTTTGATAAAATGTTTCTCAAAATCGCTGTGGATCACCGCGGCGCATTGCGGCGCACGCCAGCCCACTTCAAAGGTCCAGGCGCGCACTTCTTTTTCGCCGGCGGTGAAGAAGCTCGCGAGTCCGAGCTTTTCATAGGCGGCGCGGATCACGACACTCAGTCCACTTTCCTTAAGTCCCAAACTGCGCAGCAGTTCGGTCGCTTCGCTTTCCGAGAAATCCACGAGATCCGCCTCGACTTGGGCGGAAATTGGGATCAAATTTTCTCCGGTCGTAATTCCCGCGAGATCTTTTGCAGCGGCAAGGTCAAAATTCGCGAGGTCTTTTTCCGCGACATTGGCGAGGAAGAGAAATGGTTTTGCGGTGAGAAGTTGCAACTCTTTCATGAGCGGGCGCTCATCATCGGTGAGCGGTGTTAGGTTCGCCTTTTCTCCGCTCTCAAGATTCTTTTTCAGTTTTTCGCAGAGCGTAAATTTCAGCGCGGCAGTTTTGTCGCCGCCCTTTTTGTCCTTCTCCGCGCGCTGCAGTGCTTTTTCCAAAGTTTGCAGATCGGCGAGGATGAGCTCGGCTTCGATGACTTCGTGGTCGACTTTTGGATCAACCTTGCCGTGTACATGGTGCACATTTGGATCAGCGAAAAATCTCAGCACCAGCGCGATCGCCGCGCATTCGCGGATGTGTGCGAGGAATTGATTCCCGAGTCCTTCCCCCTGCGAAGCGCCTTTCACCAGTCCGGCGATATCCACAAACTCGGTCGCGCTATGGAGCGTCTTTTGCGGCTTCACGAGCTCGGCGATTTTATCGAGGCGCTCATCGGGCACATTCACGATGCCGACATTGGGATCGATGGTACAAAAAGGGAAATTCGCCGCCGCCGCCGCTTGGGATTTCGTAAGCGCATTGAAGAGCGTTGATTTTCCGACATTGGGGAGTCCGACGATACCGATTTGTAGAGCCATGAGAAAGAAATTTTAAATTATGGATTTTAAATTTTGAATGAAAACGGGAGCATTTTTGCAGAAAGCCTAAATTTTTAGCAAACTGAGGCTGCTATATTTTTGTTTCCCCGTGGCAAAAATTCAAATCTCCACCAAAAGCGCGAAAGAGTTCCGCGATATCACTGCCGATCTCAATAAACTGCTCGACTAGCACGGCTGGAAGGATGGCATACTCACCGTGTTTATTCCTCGGTTCTTTCAAAATAAATTAAATTTATATAAAAAATAATTGACAAAAAAATTCTAAAACTAGAGGATAATCTCCAAATTTTTTATAAAAAATGATTGACGTAATCCCCCAAGCCCCATTGCCTCCTGCAGTTTTTGCTCTACCGCTTGATAATTCAGACTTTATAGAGATTTTTGAAGAGCAAGGGCTCTTGAATCAAATAGCAGCTAACCAAAGTCCTATTTCTCCTGATGATTTACAAGTTTATGTAAAGGATACAAAAGAAAATTGGCGAAGATTCCGCCTTTCTCTGGACGAAGCAGTAAAAGCAGTAATAATTTCCAGAGATTTTCAGAGGTTTAAAGATAAATTGCAAAAAGTCGGACCTCTCGATGATGTTGTAATCGATACTCAAGGTAAAGTTCGGTTTAAAATTGCAGAGATCTTGGCAGCAGCAGAAAGCACATTCCCTTCACTTCCAGAACATCTATACGCTGTTATTAACACTTCACGAGTAGAGATAGATGCGGTTTTTGGGATCGGGAAAGAGGTCAGTGCTTTTCTCGAAATGGGAGATTATCTTGATGCATGGAGTGCCCCTTCGACTATTACTTTTAGGAGAAAAATTAGACAAGAACAAGATGAGATGAACCTCAAAAAACTTGCTATAGCTTTAGCTTTTGCAAGGTGGAAGGAGCAAATAATAAGAAAGATGCAGAATAGAAATCTGAATACTGAAGAAACAGCAGCACTACAAAGGAGGCTTCCTGCTCAAGGGTCAGTTGAATATATTCCGTTTGAAGAGCTACCATCTCGCCTTTCAGTTTTTGAACAACTTTATGAGCGAAGACCAAGAACGGAATTGAGATCGATACATGATGATTTGGAGCAAGCGCAATTAACTAAAAATGCAGCGGCTAGAAAGAAATTTGAGGAAGAATTAAAACTCGCACTTGCCATAAGGAGATACAGAGTGCTTTGGCAAAAGCAAAAAAGAGGATTAAGAACTAGAAAACCAATAACCGAACGAGAATTAACAGAACTTCGACAGATGAGTATATCAGAGCCAGGAACTGCTCTTCCAAAACTTTCATTGGAGGGGTTTATAAGGGAGTTTGAAGCATTTGGAGAGCTAAGATCCGATCGGTTTTATTATGAAGCACTCAAAAAGCTTAAAGCCTATACATCGCCAGATTCAAGAAAAATAGCAAAATTAGAACTTGGATATAGACTTGCGGATAAAAGAAGAAATATGAGAGACCGAGCTCGCAAAGGAATTTCTCACTCCGGTGAGCTGGAGTGGCTGCAAGATTATGATGCACAGTGGTACAGAAAACATTTTCCTCCAGCTTAAGGTAGAATGATTTTTCAACACGTTATTGATAGCTTACTCTTGACTTTGGCGTAGAAAACGACGAAAATCCACCAGCTTTTTTTCTTTTTTCGCCTTTCCCCGTGCTTCGTATCCGCTTCCAGCGCATCGGTCGCAAAAATCAGCCGTTTTATCGCCTCGTACTTGCGGAGCATGCGCGTCCGGTAAAGACCAAATTCATCGAACTCCTCGGACATTACAACCCGCTCGTGAAGCCGAAGATTTTGGAAGTGAAGGCGGACCGCGTGAGCTACTGGGTCGGGGTCGGCGCTCAGCCGTCACAAACGGTGGCACGACTCCTCGCGAAGAATGGCATCCAGGGGATGGAGAAGTTCATTGAAAAGCGCATGATGAAGCCGTCAAATGCCGAACTCGAAACGCAGAAACGCAAGGAGGAAGAAGTAACTGCCAAGAAAGCCGCCCACGAAGAAGCACAGCAGAAAAAGGCAGCGGATGCCGCCAGCGCCGCGCAAGCAGCTGAAGCTCCCGCTGAAACCCCAGCTCCAGCAGCTCCGATTGAAGTTGCCGAGGTGCCCACTCCGGAAGCTCCCGTGGAAATCCCAGCAGCTCCCGCAGCTGAAACTCCGGTCACCGAAAGTGCCGAGCCCGAGGCTCCGGCCGTGGAGGAACCAGCCGCAGAAACTCCTGCTCCCGAGGAAGAACCAAAAGCAGAATAAGCTCCTTCTCTCATTACTTTTTCATTATGGCTGATCCGGCGCAGAATTTCCTCGAGTTTTTCTTCCAAAATCTGTTGGATGCTCCAGAAGAGCTCAAAATCGGGCGCAAAGAAGATGAATACGGGATCCTGTTTGAGGTGCAGGTCGCCGAAGCCGATATGGGCAAATTGATCGGCAAGGGCGGACAAACCGTCAAGGCGGTGCGCTTGCTCCTGAGGATGCTCGGTGCGAGAATGAACCAGCACGTCAACCTCAAAATCCTCGAACCTCTCGCCGTTTAAAGAAAACTTATGGCTGCGCCCGTCATTCCCTTAACTCCGGTTCAAAATGAGATCAGCTTCGTGGATCTCGCCAATCTTTTCGTCGCCCTCACCATCATCGTGGCGGGTGCGCTTTCGGTGATCTACATCTTCATCGGCGGCATTTCCTTTATCCTCTCCGCCGGACAGGAGGAGAAGATCAAGAGCGCCGTGCACACCATTCGCTACGCCGTGATCGGACTGATCGTGACGATCTTTGCGATCGTGGCGGTCCAGATCGTCGGCCGACTGTTTGGCTTTGACCTCATCCCCTATTTGAGCTGGAGCGGCATGCGCACCATGATCAGCATCATCTTCGATCGCTTGCTGGGAGCGGGGCAGAGCACTGGCACGACGCAGTATAATTTTCAGTAAATTCACTGCTCCTGAACGCAAAGAATTCTGACAATGCTTTTTAGCAAACAAGCATTTTTTCTTGTGGCCAGAGTTTGGAAAAAAATTGCCTTTCGGTGCTATACTCCGGCAAGAAATTTTCTCCGAAAGCATTTTCGTGAATCCTCCCCCGAAAAAAAAGCTCTGGCGCATCAATGCGCACTTCCATCCGAATTTTGGTCGCCTCGGCGTCCGCCGCAAGGCGGAGAAAATTTGGCAAAAATTTGCGCAGTACGAGCTCGATGTTGTCATCGTCACCGAACACGCCTTTAAAAATCCGCGGCGCGCTTGCGAACTTTTAGCACTTTACCGTCCACCGGAAGCTCGCACCCGCCTCATCTGGGGTGTGGAAGCGCTGACGAAGGAGGGGATCGATGTGATCGTGTTTGCTGCCGGAGCTGAGCTCTTTTCCCATGCCGCAATCGTCCATCCCTACGAACTCTCGTTGCTCGAGCTGTTGGAGTTGGTGGCGGGCGATGAGCAGCTCTGTGCCATCATTCCGCATCCCTATGCTCCGAGCAAGTCGGCGGTCTCGCATCATTTCTCCGCGGCAGAAATGCAGCTCTTGAGCAGTCGCTGCGGAGCGGTCGAGAAACACAATGCCACTTTCGTCGCGATGCAGACGCTCTTTGAGCGCTTCAGTGTCCTCGGTAAGAAAGGACGCAAAATTCGCCCGCAACTCCGCGAGCATTTCGCCAACACCACCGAAGCGCCGGTCGCATGCTACGCCGCCGGCACCACGCTGTTTGCCGGAGGGGACGAGCACCATGCCGGCGATATCGGGAGCTATCTCGAGATCGCCGCGCCGGAGTTGCCGCAAGATGAGCATGAGCTCGTACGATTCCTCGCCAATTTTCGCGGCGCCGGACGCTTCGTCGCCAAGGACTACACCCTGTTTGGAGCGGCGCTCTCCACCGGTCGTCAGAGTCTGACGGTCATTCGCGAGGGCGTACAACGGCGCCTCATCAAAAACCTGCTGCGCTCAGCGCGCGCCAAACGCTTTATTTTTTCGCGGCAAGAAAAAAGGGCGCTAAAGAGTAGTAGATGGCACCGAAGCAGACGGTATAGATCGCCCAGAGCTCAAATTTTTGCCAAGTGGCGAAGTACGACAGGGCGTGTGCGAGAACTCCTGGCGGCGCGAGCAGCGCGTCCCAAGAGTTCAGGCGTTCATAAAGTCCCATGAGCACTCCGAGGCTGGCGAGACCGAGGACGATAGGGGGAGCCAGATATTTCCAAACCGGATGCCAAAGCTGTGCCAGCAGGGCAGCGCTTTTTCGGATCGTGAGGAGAAAGAATGGCAGCGCGATCAGGGCATAGGTGAAGAATACCGGCACCGACCACGGCGCTTCATAGCAGCGGCGATAAAAATCGGTAGTGGAGCAATGGTCGAGGATATGTCGGGCATCGACGAAGATGTATGGGATATTGGGAAAGAGCAGGATGAAGAAGGCGAAGAGGAGCAAGAAGCTCAGTTTCTGAAGCAGCGAAATAGCGCGCCAGTGTTTCTCAGCGTACTGTTTTTCGAGGAAGAAGATGATGCCGGTGGGAAGGGCGAGGAGGAAGAGATTCCAGAGGGCACCGAAAAGTGTGAGCATCAAATTAAGAAAGTGCTCTTATTAGCTTACACTTCGGAGAAAAACTCAAGATGATTTTTACTCAGCAACTCTCATTAAATAAATTTGTCCTTCTCGGTAGGCTTGTCTCAAAATCACTTCAGCTTGATCGTGTCCAACAGTTGCCTCAAAGCTGTTTGCTAACTCTGCAAATCTTTCTAAAAAACTGACTAATTTTTCTAGATTTCTTTCTAGATCAGTGCTTAAAAGTCCATCGGGACTCTCTTGAAAGACATTAAATTCTGTTAGTGATAGTATTGCATTTTGCAATCTTTGAATCAGTGACCAAGTTTTTTCATGGGTAGGATTGGTAGCTTTTAATTTATGGTAATAATCTCTGCCAATATCTCCAGGAATTCCTATTCTATCAATCAGCATTGCTGTTATTCGAGCATATTCTTCAATTTCATGCCGCGCTTCCTGACTTGACTGCATTGATGCATCTGCAAGAGTTGCATATGGACTTACAGCCTCTGGAATTGTGGCATCAAACTTAAACCGAGCTTCTATTCTTGCTCTTATTACGTCTGGAGAATTTGGATCAACTCCAGCTGCTGAAAGTTCTTCATCAGTTACTTTTCCGCCACTAAGAATTATTTTAAAAAGAAACCGTCCAGGTATATTTTTTAGAAGAGCTTCTACAGAAGGGGCGCTTATATCTATACCTTCTTCTATTAAGATTCCATCTGGTATAAAGACACCTGCCTCTAAAAGCTTGAGCAACAATTCTTTTCTTACTCTATCTTCAATTGTATGTCTTCTTTCTAAAAATTTAATTAAGGTCATTGGCTGATTAGTAGGAGGAGTAAGATTTTGAGTTCTATCCTCTCTTGGTGTGCTATCGGGAACTCCGAGTGGACTACTCACCATAACATTTGAGTTAATTCATATCATTTTAGCATGAAAACCATACTTTTTTCTAGAGGTGGTGCAAATACTGAAATTTTCTATTACTAAAAACTTAATGTTTGGCTAAGAAAAAAGTTTTTGCAGCGCTTCACCGATGGTCCTCGCACTGATGATCTCCATCTTCGTTTTCACACTTTTGAGCTGCGCCTCCGCCAGTACCGCGATGCCAAAGCCGAGTTTTTCCGCTTCTTTAATACGTTTCTCCAGCTGCGCTACCGAGCGGATTTCCCCGGAGAGACCGAGTTCGCCCATAGCGATCAGGTTCTCCGGCAATGGTTTTTGCAGTTTCGACGAAGCGAGTGAGAGTGCCAAGGGGAGATCGAGCGCCGGTTCGGCGACCCGGAAGCCGCCGATGATGTTCGCGAAGATATCGTAATTCTCCAATTTGATGCTCGTGTGTTTCTGCAAGATCGCGGCAATCAGGTTCAAACGGTTTATATCCACTCCGGTTGCGGTGCGCTTCGGATAGCCGAAATGCGTCACGGTCGTGAGCGTCTGGAGCTCGACGAGGAAAGGGCGCGTGCCCTCAATAGTCGGGAAGATGATCGAGCCGATCGCATTTTGGAGTCTGCCGGAGAGGAAGGCCGCGCTCGGGTTTTGTACTTCCGTGAGTCCGGTCTCGGTCATCTCGAAGACGCCGACCTCAAAGACGGAGCCGAAGCGATTCTTTGTCGATCGAAGCAGCCGAAACTCATGGTAGCGATCGCCTTCGAGGTAGAGCACGGTATCGACGAGGTGCGCCAAAGCCTGTGGTCCCGCCATCTCGCCGCTTTTCGTGACGTGTCCGATCAGCACCGTCGGGATCTGGTGCTGTTTGATGAAGTGCATGACCTGCTCTGTGACCATGCGCACTTGCCCCACCGAACCCGGCGCCGAAGGGATCTCACCGCTCGCGATGGTCTGCACCGAGTCCAGAATCAGCATTTTCGGATGCTCATGCGCTACGGTGCTCAGGATGTTTTCCAGGAAAAATTCGGAGAGCAGAAAGAGATTGCCCGGAACTTTCCCGAGGCGATGGGCGCGCTCGGAGATCTGTGCGACGGACTCCTCGCCGGAGACCATCATGATTTTTTCCTGCGGAAATTTCCAGGAAGTGGCGAGCGCCCACTGCAAGGTGAGTGTCGATTTCCCGATGCCTGGATCGCCGGTCAGGAGCACGAGGCTGTCCGGGAGCAGCCCGCCACCGAGCACGCGGTCGAGCTCGCCGATGCCGCTCAGGAGCCGAGTATTTTGCAGGGCGGATTTTTCGGAAATGGGAGAGAGTGTTTTTTTGCTGCCGCTCACGATCATTTTCTTGCCCGGCAGCACGGCTGTTTTTTCTTGTTCGACAAATGAATTCCAGGCGCCGCATTGCTCGCATTTTCCGGCCCATTTGGCGCTTTCATAGCCGCATTCGGAACACTGGTAGAGGGTGGTGGATTTGGGCATGGCACAGAAATTGAAGCTCCAGAAGTATGGCGTGTTTTGAAATCGGGAGCAACGTCAGCGGTTTCATTAATACTTCATTAAATTCAATAATATAAATTTTGCATTTATTTAAAAAAGTTCTATAATGTGAATAATAAATTTCTATTATAGTCTTATGTCATTTAATACAGAAGCAGTAGAAGGTCTCATTAGACAAGAACTCTCGACGAGGAAAATTGAAGAACTAGAAGTTTTCGAAAGGGCTATTCCTATAATTGTGGAAAGAGCTCGCTCAGAAGTTGGAAATTTAGATGTATTTGTAAAAACTGAAGTAGGCAAGCTTGTAGAAATAGCAGGGTTTTTGAAAGAAGAGCTTAAGGAGAAATGGACTGAGGTTAAGACACGTATTGCAACAGTTATAGGAGAAACTCTTCAGCAAATATATAGACTGGAGGAACTTGCAGAATTTGCTCCAAAACCAACCTCTCCAGTTTCTGTAATTTCTTTACAAGATTTAGTAAAGCGCAAAGTAGCACAGCTTTTACAGCCAAAACAATCACCTGCTCAATTAAATATCAAAAGAAAAGCTGTGAGGAGAGAAGTACCAAAACCTGAATATGAACAATATGCAGCACTTATGAGAACACTTCGAGCAACTCCAATTGCTCCTGAAGATTTCGATAAAAATGAAAACCTTTGGAGAAGACTTTGGGAGATCGCTGGCAGGAGAATTACAATTGGGAGGGAAATATTAAATACGCAGAGTGGAGTCAAATTTAGAATATTGGAAGTTACTCCTCTTTGTGAAACTATAGCTCTGAATTTAAAAACAAAGAAAAGAGTAACTATCAAAAATTTAGGAGGATATGCGGTTATTCCTATGTAACCCATGCCTTAAGTTTGTATTTATTTTATGAGTAGAGAATTTCAATATCGACCTTTTAGTCCTTCAGAAGTATTTGGAGACAGATACCCTGCTCAAGAATTACCAGCCCCTATAAATATAGAAGTTCCACGAGAAACTCTCATGGAAGAACTCGCAAGGATAACCTTTGGACTTCTAAAGGCATACGATAAATGTGATGCCCACACAGTGATACATAGAGCACCTTTGGAAAGTAATCCAGGTCTAATTTTTGAAGTAATTGCAAAGGATGCAGACGATGAAATTTGGTTTAATCTTTATAAAGGAGTCCCGGAAAGCTCTCATGATCACGAGAGAGAAATGGTTGCTGAGGTCAATTTACATTGCGATACACTGACCGATACTTGGGATCTCATACATCGCGAAGTAGGGATGCAATATCGAGGGCAAGGAGTATTTACTGCAGTACTTAAAGCAGCAGAAGCATTTATAAAAAGATATGCGCAATCAAGACAAGAAAAACAAATATTTAGGGCGAATGTTGCGCAACCATCTGTGCTCTCAGCTTTACTTGCCGAAGGGTTTACCCCCGATGCTGCTTCTCGAGAAACTCTAGAACGAATCTTGCGAGGCGATAACTCTCTCTATTGTGCTTATGGATATGACGAAGGAAGACCCGGGGAAGGAATAGTTCTTTTGAAGGATACAGATCCATTTATTTTTGAAGCTCAGGGCGGAAGAATGTTAACTCAACCTTTAGCAGGAGATGCAGTTCGAGTAAATCTCTTCAAAGAAATTTCTCTGGAAAGATTGTTGGGTATAGAAGCACTGATCGAAAGATTTAGAGCACAAATGCGTCAAGTATAACCTCAATTATAAGGGTAAATATCTCTACTTTTTTATAAATTCTTTCGTAGTAGGACGCAGGTCTTTTCTCCTACAACCTGAATAACTTCCTCATCACTCGCCTCCCGTATCCCCGACACTGAACCGAATGCTTTTAAGAGTTTTTGCTTCGTCTTTGCTCCGATGCCCGGGATCTCATCGAGCAGGGATTTCTGCTGCTTCTTGCGATGGAGATCGCCCTGATAGCCGATCGCAAAACGATGCGCCTCATCACGGATACGCTGGAGGAGTTGTCCTTCCGGTGAATCCTTGGTGATCGCCAGCGGCAGTGATCTGCCGGGGATATACACCTCTTCAAATTTCTTCGCGAGCGAGCAGATGGTGATCTCCGCAGCGAAAGGAAAAGTCTGTAAGATTTCATTTGCCGCCGAGAGCTGCCCCTTGCCGCCATCAATCACGATGAGCTCGGGCAGAGCCTCCAGACTCTCCGGAGCTTTTTTCTTTTGCGCGAGATTTTTCAGTACCCAAATATCTTTCTCCAACTCAAAACCGAGTTCTTCCAATTCCGTATTCAGATTCGGGACCAGGTTTTTTGGGAGAAATATTTTTTTCGCGACGCTGGTGCACACGAGTTTTCGCAGCAGGAAATACGCAAAATTCCGCTTCACATCTTTCGGATGAATCCAGAGCGTTTGCACCATTTCTTGTTCGTCTTTCTCAGTAAAGCTTAAGAACGCCCGGATTTCCGCCTCCTTCTTCACGCCTAAATACTCGACAGTATCCGGTTTTGGGAATTTCCATTTTGCTTTTTTATAGATCTTTTGTAGTGCAGTGAGATCATTTTTCGCCGTGATTTTCTGGAGTTTGTATTCCGCCGGAAGTTGGCGTGGGATATGTTTCAACCTTCTGGAGATGACTTCGCGCATGCTCTTGAAATCATCGATCTCGCCATGGGCGATGGTGCGCAGGGCGAAGCGGCGATAGTCCTTCGGATGAGCCTCGCCACTCAAGAAGACGGTCATCGAGGCGACGGTCTCGGTGCCGCCCAAATGCGAAATGTCGAAGCACTCGATGCGCTCCGGCAGCTTCTTCATGCCGAGCTTTTCCTGAAGTTTTCTGAGCACTGCTGCGTGATCGACCTCGTGTTTCATGAAATTCGCGGCATTGCGCACAGCGTAGCTCAGGGCATTCTGCTGCGCCAATTCCAAGAGTTTCTGGCGCTTCGCTTTTTGCGGCAGCGATATTTCCACGTTGTGCCCCCATTTCCGGGTAAAGAATTCCGCCCAGGCGGCTTGTTCCTGCTCCGGAAAGATTTCCGCCGAGAGCACCAAAACCTTCGGCGCATCGGCGACCTGCTCGGCGTGTTCGCGGAGAAAGGCGAAGAGCGCTTCGGTCAAACGCTCTTCTTTTTCCAGCGCCAAAGAAAAGGTTTCGGAATTGATGATTTTCCCAGAACGAATTTGGAAAACGTGGAAAAAAGCACGGTCAAATTTCTCAATGGCGCCGATCACATCGGCGGAAAATTCATCCGGCGCCGCGACGATCTGCTTCTCACAAATGGTCTGCACCATGAGGAAGAGATCGCGCCAGTGCGCCGCTTTTTCAAATTCTTTTTCGGCAGCGGCAGCCTTCATTTTACTTTCCAAGTTTTTTAAAATTTCACCACCATCGCCGCGGAGAAATTTAATGACTTCATCGATGCGGGCGCGATATTCGGCTTTGCTGATCGCGCCGATGCAGGGCGCCGAGCATTTCCCGATGTGATAATTGAGGCACGGATATTTGATGTTTCCGGGATTTTTTACCTCGACTTTGCCCGGTTCAATTTCATGAATTGTGAGCGGCGTGGTACGAAATTTAAAAATTTCCTGGAGCAAATCGATGGTTTGACGTACAGATGAGGCCGAAGTCTTCGGACCGAAGTAGAGGCTGCCATCTTTGACGATCCGGCGGGTGAGCAGCAGTCGCGGGAAATCTTCCGCCAGCGTGACACAGAAATACGCGAGATTCTTATCATCGCGCATCAGGATATTAAATTTCGGGCGCTTCTCCTTGATGAGGTTCGTTTCCAAGATGAGCGCTTCGACTTCTGAACTCACTTCCGTCCACTGCAGGTCCATCGTTTTTTCCAGCATTTTGCGGATGCGCGGACTCAACTCCGCCGAGTTGCGAAAATAACTCTGGACGCGTTTGCGCAAATCTTTCGCCTTGCCCACGTAGAGCGTTTCGCCCGTTTCGTTCAGCATTTCATAGACCCCGGGACAGCTCGGGAGACGCGTCAGTATTTTTTTAATTTTCGCAGCTGGCGTATCGGCGCCGGTGATTTTGGAGGCTTTGGGCATAGGATTTCTCACGAGCAATATAATACCGGGTTCCAGGAGTCAGGAGTAGGTTGCAAGTACATGAAAAATGAAAAAATGTTCAATTACGAATTACGAATTACGAATGAAACTGTTTTATTGATTCACTGGCACACTTATTTATTTATCCATATTACTTACAACTTACTACTTACTACTGGCATTGAGTGCCAGTCACCCGCCTCGGGTGACGTCGGAGAGGCGGTCGCCTGAGGGCAGGCGACTCACACGGGAAGTGAAAAAAGTGAAAGCGGTCAGCAATCAGCAGTCAGCGATGATAAGGAGTAAGTAAGTCAGTGAATAAGTGAGTCAGGAGTTCTATTCGTCATTGGTCATTCGTCATTTTTCACTCTGCATTTTGCCTCCCAAATTTTGCTCCATGCCAAAATTGACAACCGCGCCTCTTTTTGCGGAGAATACAGCCAAACCTTTTGTTTCTCTCCCATGCCTTTCTCCGGACGATCACGAATGCGCAGCAGCAGCATGCAGCGCCTTCATCCATTGCTGCTCAGCCTTCTCATTCTGGCCGGGGGCGTGGCGCTCTATTTCATCATTCGTCTGCTCTTCTTCGGCAGTGCCGGAGATGCGCATGAGGCGACGCTCCTGGTCCCGAGTGGCGAAACGGTGTATGTGGAACTTCAGGATGATAATGGTGGACCGCGCGCGGTTTCCACGACTTCATTTCCTTTTTTTGAAAACGAAACCGTCGACAGCCGCAGTGCCGAAAATGGAAGCGTGGAACTCTTTGATAATTCTAAAATCACGCTCGATCGCCAGACGCAGTTGCGTCTGGAAAAGAGCCGCGAACTGGATGGCGGCGCCCGCGATATCCTCGTGACATTGCAAAATGGACGCCTCTGGGTGGAGGTTTCCCCGAGTTTAAATCCGCGCGCACTTTTTGAAATAGGAGTCGGCCACGATCGCTTGGTCCAAAGTAACAACGGACGTTTCAGCGTCGATCTCACCGCCGGACTCGTGAAGGTCGGCGGCGGAACGGTGCGGGTGAGTGAGATGAGCAACGGGGAAGAAAGTTTTTACCAGGAGGTCGGCGTTGGACAGCAATTTTCCTTCACCGGCACGCTCGCGGCCAATACGCTCGCCGCCGTCGCCACCGATGACTGGTTTACGGCGCATCAGAGTGGAGAGGCGATCGCTACCGACACGACTCCGGCGGATGGCGCCGTCGAAGGCGACGATTCACCGGTCGTTCCGGTCGGCACTGCCACCAGCGCTAAAACGGTGGAGATCCTCACGCCGGGCAAAAATAACGCGATCGTGGCGGTGAGTGAACCGGTGCAGAAGATCAGCGGAACGCTCCCGAAAGGCACGGCAAAAGTGGTCGTAAATGACTATACGTTGCAGAAATTCAGCGCTGGCGACACCGAATTCAGCTACACCGCGGCCGTGGATTTTGACAGTCTCAAGGAAGGACGGAACGAATATGAAGTGCGAGCCTATGATGAGGACGGCAAACTTCTGAGCAGCGCCAAGATCGCGCTGATCTATACGAAAGGATCTGCCGCTGAAACCGACGAAACGTCAGCTGAAACTTCTTCCGAAACGCCGACCGGTACGCTCGCGATCACGGCACCGAATGGCGGCAAAGATGGCACGATGAAAGATACGGCCGAGGTGCTCTTGACCGGGACGGCACCGAGCAATGCCGCCAAAATCACGGTCAACGGCTATGCCCTCAGCAAATTCGTAACGGGAAATAGCACCTGGAACTATCGCATCCGCGAAGATCTCGGAAACATGAAAGAGGGTGAAAATCTCTACGAAGTAAAAGCCTATGATACTGCTGGCAAACTGCTCGGTTCCGACTCGATCACGCTGACCTTCCCGAAACTGCCGGAAAAAGCACCCGCGACGACGGCGTCGGAGAGTTCCACCACAACTACGACTTCTTCAGCAGCGGAGAGCAGCGGCACTGGTTCTCCTTCTGCAACTGAAAACTCTAATCCTGATCTCACGACGAGCGGGCAGTAGAAAAATAGTAGTAGGTAGTAAGCAATAAGTTGTAAGCACGTAGATTGGTAAATAAATTTGGCAACGAGTTGAAAAAACAGTTTTATTCGTAATTCGTAATTTTTCATTCGTAATTTATCCAAAATGAACCCGCGTATCGGTGCCGGCGATCATGGCGATACGGGGCTTTTTTCGGGGCGACGGGTCAAGAAGAGCGATGAGCGCATCGAAGCGCTCGGAACGATCGACGAACTGCAATCGATCTTTGGAATGATTCTCTCCAGTGATCTCGATCTGCTTTCGCGCGATATCCTCGCGAACATTCCGCATCTGCTCTTCGATATTTCCGGAGAGATCGCGGGCGAAGGAAAATTCCATGCGGAGAACCTCCAACCGGTGGAAATCAAAAAAATGGAAGACTGGATCGAATTCCTCGATGCCAAACTTCCGGAACTCCATAACTTTATCCTCCCCGGTGGGGCAAACTCGGCGCAACTCATCAATCTCGCACGAGCAGTGACACGGCGCGCCGAGCGCAGATTACTTCCGTTAAAAGACTTGGCAGATCTCCGACATGAAACCTTTGTATTTTTCAATCGTCTCTCTCGACTCCTCTTCTCAGTCGAGCGCTGGGAGAATTTTCAGAAGCAGGGGCGTGAGGAGAAATGGGAAAAAGGGCGAGTGTTGCCGGAAGCACCGGAAAAGTAATTTACAAATTAGCTCTACTTACGATCATCATCGAAAAATTCGTAGTACGATAGGACACTGATCGCACCGGTAAGAAACCAAAAGAAAAATTCTTCAAAGGGAAATTTAAATGCGAAGAGCTGGACCCATCCGATAAAATGAGTGCCCGGGAATGTCCAATGATGGAGCGCTAAAGCGGTGAGTTCAAATGAGATGGACACCAGAAAAAAATAGGCGCCGACTTGCACATATTTTGCCAGGAGTTTTGGAAAAAACAGTAAAAAGGCAATTGCGGGAAGAAAGAAGAAACCGCCCCCGAGTACTAAATAAGCATAGGGGAGGGCCAAGAGCGCGGGCTTGAAAAATAAAACCGCACAGAACAAAAAGGAAAGGATAGCCAGCGGCCAGAGCAGATATTTCATCTTCTCATTCAAGAGCTCAGACTTCCCCTGATCCAAAAAGTGTTTATAGAAAATAACTACGGCATAGATCGAACCAAAGAACCAGATGATATCTTCCACAGGAAAAAGCGCGAATACGCGAAAAGGGAAAACCGTGGCGGTGGTAAACCAGGCACCATCTTTGGTGGCAATATAATCGAGGATAATTCCCAGCGGGATCGCAAATATTGCTGAAAATAAGAGTGTTTTTTTAATCTCAGCCGGTGTCCTCCAGCTCAGCCACAATGAAGGCAGTCCGAGAAATAGAAAGATCGAGGTTAAAAAATTTGCCTGAAAAATAAGGGAGAGCGCGACGGCGAGGATCGGGAAAAGAATCAACAGAAAAATATCTAATTTCTGCAATAATTTTTGCGAAGGCGAGCTGATACCTAAGGCCTTATAAAAAGGGTGGAGCAGGCTGTGTCCGGCACGGCTTAGAGAGTGAGATGAACTCATAGCTTTTTTGATATATATTTATATAATTATTATACCATAAATAACTTAATATACAAATTGTGTATTCAAGGTGGTTATATTAAGCCCCAGTTGAGGTGACAGATTTAGGAGAGGAATAAACTGGGAATATGGAATACATCAATGCACATCAACGGATACAACACCGACAGAGAGTTTTGCGTGATGCAGAAGAGTACGGGGTCAGTAAAGCAGCCAGGAGGCATGGACTGACGAGGAAGACCATCTATGAATGGCGGCAGGAAGTTGTTCCACAGAAACCAGGACCCAAGGGACGGGTGCCTTGGCAAACCTCACCGCAGCTGGAAGAGCAAGTAGTGATCATGAGAAAGGGGACGAACTATGGACCGAAGCGCCTGCGAGCAGAACTCAAGCTGCAGGGGTTTTCTTTGGGCGAGAAAGCAATCAGGGGAATCCTGGAACGAGCCGAACTGGTGCGGAAGCATCACAAGAAGCGCGAGCGGAAGAAACAAAAGTTCTATACTCCCTATCCCGGATACCGAGTGCAGATTGATACCAAGGTGGTTCCTGACGAGAAGGTGGATTTACGCTCCGGAGAGCGCTATCAGTTCAGTGCCATTGATATTGCTACCAAGATCAGATTCCTCTTGATCTATGATGAACTCTCCAACTTCAACTCCATCGACTTCCTCAAGCAAACTCTCGCGTTCTTTAAAGATATCGGAATTAAGGTGGAGTGTGTGCAGACAGATAATCATTCGACTTTTACCAATCTCTATCTCGGAGGAAACAAGAAGAAAGATCATCAACTCCTGACGATTCATCCCTTCACCAAGTATTGCCTCAAGAGTGGTATTGAACATCTCCTCAGTCGTCCAGCTCGTCCCCAGGACAACTGCTTCGTTGAACGCTCCCATCGCACCGATGATGAAGAATTCTATCATTTCCTTGACCTCTCAACTCTCTCCAATGACCAATTGCAGCAGAAAATTAAAGATTGGACATTCCAGTACAACTCCCTCCGTCTGCACTCTGCTTGTAACTATTTACCTCCTCTAAAATCTTTCCTCCTTAATTCTGTCTAGACAACTGGGGCTTAATACA
>Ga0134122_10001382_pt1 | contig 17494 bp, 17 predicted proteins | sample KB302_FD_96461 | JGI IMG/M metagenome (GOLD analysis project Ga0134122, IMG submission 96461) | Terrestrial soil microbial communities without Nitrogen fertilizer from Kellogg Biological Station, Michigan, USA - KB3-0-2 | ecosystem: Environmental > Terrestrial > Soil > Unclassified ... | reverse complement strand
ACGAACTTCGAGAGCCACTCGTAGCCCGGCATGTAGGTCGAAATCGCGTAGGCGACCGAGGCTTCGCGGCCGACGGTGCGGAAGTCGTTGACCGGAGCGAGACCGCTCAGCACGTAAGAGAACAGCACGTAGAGGACCGTGCACACCGCCAGCGAGCCGAGGATGCCGATCGGCATGTCGCGCTTGGGATTCTTGGTCTCCTGCGCCGCGGTCGAGACGGCGTCGAAGCCGATGAAGGCGAAGAACACCACGCCGGCGGCGCCGAGGATCCCCATGATGCCGCCGTATTGATGCACGATTCCCTGAGGTGTCGTGTAGGTCGTCGGCTGCGGGATGAACGGCGTGTGGTTGGCCGGGTTGATGAAGCCCCAGCCGATGGCGATCACCATCAGCACGATCGCCACCTTGGTGACGACGATGATGCTGTTGACGAAGGCCGACTCCTGGGTGCCGCGGATGAGCAGCCCCGAGAGGATGGCGAGGATGATGATCGCCGGGATATTGATGATGCCGTGGGGGCCGGTGCCGCCCATCGCCTCGAGCGGCGAGTGCGACCATTGGTATGGCACGCGCATGCCGAAGAACTCGAGCACCCGGTTGAAGTACTCGCTCCACGCGATCGCCACCGTCGCCGCGCCGACCGCGTACTCGAGGATCAGGTCCCAGCCGATGATCCACGCCACCAGCTCGCCCATCGTCGCGTAGGAATAGGTGTAGGCGCTGCCGGCAATCGGAATCATCGAGGCGAATTCGGCGTAGCAGAGCCCGGCAAAGGCGCAGCCGACGCCGGCGAGGATGAACGCGAGCGTCACCGACGGCCCCGACCGTTCGGCGATCGCCGCCGCGGTGCGCACGAAGAGGCCGGCGCCGATGATCGCGCCGATGCCGAGGGCCACCAGCGACAACGGGCCGAGCGTTCGCTTGAGATCGGCTTCGCCGGTCTGAGTGGCGTCGTGCAGCAACTTGTCGATTGATTTGGTCCGAAACAGTGAGCCTGCCACTATGTGCCCTCTCAATCCTGTGATTCTCGGTTCCGAACAGCGGCCGGCCGACGAGGCCAGTGTGCAGCGCGTATGATTCCGCGATTATACCGGCTCAGCGGGCCGGCGAACGGTCGAACACGCCCGCCGGCTCTTCCCTTATGCGCTAACGCGCCGGCGGCGCGACCGTCTGGACGCTCACCTCGGGGAAATGCGGCCGTCCCGACAAGAGCGGCGAGCGTCGGCCGAGCAATTCCTGGTCGAAGAACTCGCGCACGATCGCGCGCGTGATGTCGTCGACGCGTGCCGGGGCGATCGAGCCGAGCGGCCCGGGACGCTCGCGCAGCGGTCCGCCCCAGAACGCCATGTCGCTGAAATCGAGGTGGCGCGTGTCGCGCACGTCGACGCGGTAGTACGGCCGCGCGCCGCGGCGATAGATCTCGTCGCTCGCGCCGAGGCGCCCCGGACGCGCCGAATACACCATCAGGAACGGCCGGCCGCCTGGCTTGTCGATCATCGTGCCGTACTGCGGAATCCCGTCGAGATTGAGTCCGGCGCGGCAGCGTCGGTCGTCCACGCAGAACTGCGCCGACGTGACGCCGCCCATCGAATGGCCGAAGGCGCCGATTCTCGTCAGGTCGAGTCGCGCCGCCAGCTTCGCCGCCGCCGAATCGCGCGGCAGACCGGAGAGCCGGTCGAGCACCAGCCGCGTGTCGTCGACCCATCGCTGAAGGGCGGCGTGGGTTCGATTCAACCCGGTAAGATACCCGCGCAAGAGCCGCAGCTTCTCGTCCGGGTTGTCGCTCCTGGTGACGGCCGCGGCCGTTTCGTCTTCCGCTCCCCACTCGGCGAAGACCTCGCGCACCCCGGCAACGGGCGCGCCGCTCGCATCGAGCAGCGAGACGACGCGGCCGTCGGCCAGCGTCGCCGCCGTCGCCTCGTACGGGTGAACGATTTCGAGCACGGCGTAGCCGTGGCTCGCGAGATCTTCGAGGAGCGACGTGTACGCGCTCGGGACGCCGGTGTACCCGTGTGAGAAAAGCAAGACCGGGAAGCGTCCCGGCGCTGTCGCCGGCGCGGCGTCGACCACCGCGTGCGTGCGCACGTGCTCGAGCCCATCCCACACGCCCTCGGGAGCGCGCAACATCCTCGCGAACGTCCGGACTTCCTCCAGCCCTTCGCGGAGGTACGGCGCCCGCTTGCCGCTCCCACCGGCGGCCGCCGGGTACCAGGCAAGCACTTCAACGTTTCGCGGTTCGCCGGCGCCGCCGAGGGTTTCCTTCCGCGCCGTGTCGACGAGCCGCCACGTCGTGGTGCCGACCGGCGAGGTCCCCGTCGGCGCCGGCAGCTCGAACGGCGCCGGCTCGGGCTGGATTGTGGTCATCGCGATCAGCCGGACCGAAACGGCGCCGCCGAGCGCGACGGCCGTGAGAAAAAGGCGTGAACGCATGACGGCTATTTGCCGAACGTCTTCTCCCAGTCGCAGCAAGCGCAGCCCTTCAAGGCTGCGCTACACATGCGCGCGACCGAGCCGGGCCAGGAACTCGCGCGTGCGCTTTCGCGGATCGTCACCCACCAGAAGATCGCCAATCACCGCCACCGACGAGGCGCCCGCTTCGATCACCGATGCCGCCCGGCCGAGCGTGATGCCGCCGATGGCCACCAGCGGCAGCCCGCGCGCGGCGGCGCGGCGCGACGCTTCGCGCACCATCTCGAGGCCGACGGCATCGTACCCCGTGTCCTTCGTCGACGTGCCGAAGACCGGCCCGATGGCGAGGTAGCTGACCGGCGCCGTCGCCGCCGCGTCGAGTTGATGGATCGTATGCGTCGAGAGGCCGACGATGGCGCGGTCGCCGACCACGCGGCGGACGTCGTCGGGTGCGAGATCCTCCTGCCCGACGTGGACGCCGTCCGCGCCGGAGAGCGCGGCGATGTCGGCGCGGTCGTTGATCACGACGGTGGCGTCGAAGCGGCGTGCGAGGGCGACGAGACGGGTCGACGCTTCGAGGAGGTCGGCGCCGGGCATTGATTTGGCGCGGAGCTGGAGGAAGCGCGCGCCGCCATCGAGACACGCCCTGGCCAGGTCGAGCAGCTGCCAGCCGGCGCGGGCCGAGGCGTCGGCGTCCACGATCGCGCAGAGCGGCGACGAGGTCACCGGCAGTTCGTGATTACACGGCCTCTGCGAGCCGCCCGCTTGCCGGATTAGGGCGCGCCAGGAAGCGCTCCATGAACGAGGTGCTCAGCTTGCCGGCGACGAACTCCGGATCGGCGAGCACGCGCAGGTGCAGCGGGATCGTGGTCTTGATCCCCTCGATCACCGTCATCTCCAGCGTCCGCTTCATTCGCGCGATCGCCTCGGCGCGGTCGCGGCCGTGGACGATGATCTTGGCGATCATCGAGTCGTAGTAGGGCGAAATGGTGCAGTCGGAGTGCGCGAAGGTCTCGATCCGCACGCCCGGCCCGCCCGGGACGCTGAAGACGTGAATCAACCCCGGCGACGGCACGAAGGTTTCCGGATCCTCGGCGTTGATGCGGCACTCGATCGAGTGGCCGCTGAAGGTGACGTCACCCTGCTTGAACGACAGCCGCTCCCCCGCCGCAATCCGGATCTGCTCCTTGACGATGTCGACGCCGGTCACCATCTCGGTGACCGGGTGCTCGACCTGCAGACGGGTGTTCGCTTCCATGAAGTAGAAGCGGCCGTCGGGGTCCATCAGGAACTCGAAGGTGCCGGCGTTGGTGTACTGGACCGCCTTGGCGGCATCGATGACGATGCCGCCCATCTTCTTGCGGATCTTGTCGCTCAGCGCCGGCGACGGCGACTCCTCGAGGAGCTTCTGGTGGCGCCGCTGGATCGAGCACTCGCGCTCGCCCAGGTGGACGACCGATCCGAAGTGGTCGCCGAGGATCTGGAACTCGATGTGGCGCGGCGATTCGACGTACTTCTCGATGTAGACGTCGGCGACGCCGAAGGCGGCCTCCGCCTCGCGCTGCGCGGTCTTGACCGCGTGCGACAACTCCGCCGGCGCGCGGACGACGCGCATGCCGCGGCCGCCGCCGCCGGCCGTCGCCTTGACGATCACCGGGAAGCCGATCTCCTTCGCGAGCTTCAGCGCCTTCTCTTCGTTGTCGAGCGGGCCGTCGCTGCCCGGCAGGATCGGCACGCCGGCCTTCTTCATCACCCGCCGCGCCCGCGCCTTGTCGCCCATCAGGCGAATCACCTGCGGATCGGGGCCGATGAACTTGATGTGGCACGCCTCGCAGACTTCGGCGAGGTAGGCGCTCTCGGAGAGGAAGCCGTAGCCGGGGTGAATCGCGTCGGCGCCGGTGATCTCGGCGGCGCTGATCACCGCCGGCACATTGAGGTAGCTGTCGGCGCTGCGCGCCGGGCCGATGCAGACGTCCTCATCGGCGAACTTGACGTGCAGCTGGTTCTCGTCCGCCTCCGAGAACACGGCGACGGTCTTGATGCCGAGCTCGCGGCAGGCGTAGATCACCCGCAGGGCAACCTCGCCGCGGTTGGCAATCAGGATCTTCTTGAACATTGACGAGAACCGCTACCTCGTCCTGATGGCAAACAGGCGCTCGCCGTACTGCACCGGCTGCCCGTTCTCGACGTAGATGTTGACCACCTCGCCGTCGTACTCGGAATCGATCTCGTTCATCAGCTTCATCGCTTCGATGATGCAGAGCACCTCGCCCTTCTTCACCGTCGAGCCGATGTCGACAAACGGCGAGGCGCCCGGCTCCGACGAGCGGTAGAAGGTGCCGACGATCGGCGACTTCACCACCGCCAGCTCGATCTCGGTCTCGGCCGCGTCGGCGGCGGCGGGCGCCGGCAGCGCCGCGGGCGCGGCGGCGGGCGGGAGCGCAGCGCCCGGCGGCGGCGCGGCGGCGAGCGGCGCCATCGTCACCGCCCCTGGCAGGCCGATCGAGTGGGCGCCGTTGGCGTCCTTGCGCACCTTGAGGCGCAGCCCGTCGTGCTCGATTTCGAATTCGGAGAGCTCGTGCTCGCGCACGAGATCGAGAATCTCTTTGATGTGTTGTAGGTCCATCACGGGGAATTCGGGAGCGGCGCCGGAGGAGCCGGCCCGTCTCTCAGATCTCGATCAGCTCCGTTGTGACGCCCGTCAGCACCTCGACCCCATCCCCTGTCACCAGCACGTCGTCCTCGATGCGAACGCCGCCCCATCCGGGCAGATAGGCGCCGGGCTCGATCGTGAAGATCATGCCAGGCGCGACCGCTTCGTCGTCCGAGTCGACGTCCGGACGCCGCCGCGTGATCCGCGGGTCCTCGTGCACTTCGATGCCGAGACCATGACCGGTGCCATGGCCGAACGCGTCGCCGAGCCCGCGGCGATCGAGCGTCTGGCGCGCCGCGGCGTCGATGTCGAAGCGCGATCGGCCCGGGGCGACGGCGGCAATGGCGCGGAGACGCGCCTCGTTGACGGCGTCGAACACGTCCCGCGCCCGCGCGCTGGCCGGCCCGACCGAAACGGTCCGGGTCAAGTCGACGCAGTATGAGTCGTAGACGCCGCCGAAGTCCAGCACGACGAGGTCCCCTTCGGTAATTGTTCGCCCGCCTGGACGCGCGTGGGGCAGCGCCGAGTTCGGTCCGCTGGCGACAATCGTATCAAACGCCGACCGCTCGAACCCCGCTTTGCGGACCTGCCAGTCGATCGCCAGCGCCAGATCGCGCTCGCTGTCGCCACGCCGCACCAGGCCCAGCACGACGGCGGCTACCTCGGACAGCCGCCGCGCGGCCTCGCGCATCGTCGCGACCTCGTGCTCGTCCTTGCGCATCCGCGCCCGCTCGACGATCCGCTCGGTCGGCACCAGCGCGGCCGTAGACGCCTCGCTCGCGAGCGAGGAGGTCAGCCACTGATGGCGCGCCAGCGTGAGATGGGCCGCCTCGACGCCGATGCGCGTCCAGCCGTTGCCCCCGAGCAGCCGGGCCAGCGTCGCGTCGTACGATCCGTCGACGGTCACCAACTCGAGCGACGGGCACTCGCCGGGCGTGCCGCGCGTCGCCGTGATCGTCGTGACGTAGCGGAAGTCGGTGAGGAAATAGACGCGCTCGGCGGTGACGACGGCGATCGCCGAGCTGCCGGTGAACCCGGTCAGATAGAGGATGTTCGGGAGCGAGGTGACGACGAGCGCGTCGAGGCCGTGCGCGGCGAGATCGTCGCGGATGCTGCGATGGCGGCGCTCAAGCGCTGCGGTGGGCGCGGACGGCATGGATGGCGTCGAGCCACTGCTCGAGCGCCACCAAGGTGAGGCTGGCGCGCTCGCGCTCGGCAGTGTCCTCCGCCGATTGTACCGGGAACATGTCGTCGTCAGCGGCCATCGCCGTGAAGTCGTCGTCCGGTTCCATCGCGAACGTCGCCGGCTCGACGATTCGCGCGCCGAAATCGACCTGGATTGACGGCTCCGCAGGACGCGATGGCGGCGCGACGAGATCGAAGCCGACGATCGGCTCGGGCATCAGCTCGGGCACGACGGCAGCGACGCCGAAGTCCACCGACGGCTCTTCGACCGGCGGCGTCGTATTCGCGAGATCCATCGCCACTTCGGGCTCCGGCGTCTTCACCAGCTCGAGCGCGGGCAGATCCACTTCAACCGGACGTTCCGGCGGTGGTGGCATCTTCACCGGCAGGTCGATTTCGACGGGAGGTCCTTCAGGCTGCGGCGCGCTGTAGGTCGGCAGATCGACGTCGACCGACGGTTCCGGCGCGGCCTGCGGCGAAATCGCGGCGATCTGGAAATCGGGTGCCGGCTGCGCCGCCGGCGGCGCGACGGCGATCGGGTCGATCGGCTGCGGCTTCGCCTTCGGCGCGGGTCGCGGCGGCGGCGGCGGCAGGTTCTTGAGGAACTCCGCCTCGGCCTGCTCGAACGACAGGCCTTCCTCGACCGGCGCGGGCTTCGGCGGCTCGACGATCGCCTCGAGATCGGCCACCGTGCGCTGCAGATCCGGATCGTTGCGCGCCAGGGCCAGCGCCGCGCGGTACTGCGCGAGCGCTTCGACCAGCGAGCCGCGGCGATGGTGGATTTCGGCGAGGCCGCGGATGGCGGCGAGGTTTTCCGGCGCGCTCTTGAGGACCAGCTCGAGCTCGGTCAGCGCGTCGTCGAGCGCGTTCAGCTCGACCAGCGCGCGGCCCAGCGTGACGCGGGCGGAGAGATAACCGGGATGAATGTCGAGGCCGGCGCGGCAGACATCGACCGCTTCCTCGAAGCGCCCCGCGCGGCGGCACTCCTCGGCCAGCTGCGCAAAAGCAATCGACGCCGGATCCTTCTGGACCCGGCGTCGAAGGTCGTCAATGCGCTGGCTGTCAGCCATCGATCACGGGCGAGGGGCGCTCGACGTCGAGCTCGAGCTGACGACCGTGATCGGGCTCTGGAACACACCCTGCAAACCGAAGTTGTCGGTCACCGTCAGCGTGACGATGAACACGCCCACGTCGTCGAAGTCGTGCGAGGTGCTGACGCCGCTCTTGCGAGTGCCGTCGCCGAAGTCCCACGCGTAGCTGGTGATCGTGCGCCCGGCCGTCGCCGTCGAGGACGAGGCATTGAAGATCGCCTGGTCGCCGACCTTGACCGGATTGGTCGCGATCACGAAGCTGGCGATCGGCGCCGCGGGATCCGCCGGCGGCTGAATCACGCTCGGCGGCGCCAGGCGAATCCGCACCTGCGGATGGTCCGCCAGCTGGAAGTCTGAGCCGGTCGGCGTCGCCACGATGTCGACGCAGATACCGGGCAGGCCTTCGCAGGTCTGAACGCGCCCGGGCGGCGAGGCCGGCGGCGCCGTGAAGCTCACCGTCGCCAGACCGTTGGCATCGGTTCTCGCCGTCCGGCCGGGCCGGAAGGTGCCGAAGTCGGTCGCGATTCCGTTCACCGTCATGTCGAACCGGATTTCCTGGTTCGCGACCGGCTGACCCAGCCTCTGCATCGTCACCGCGATGGTCGACACCGACTGCCCGTCCTGCGTGATGGTGTCGGGCGTGGCGCGCATGTCGATCGTCTGGGCGGGACCTGACGGCCCGGTCAACGCGGGCGGCGCGTCGGCTTTATGTACCGTGCACGCGGCCACCGCCATCGCCGGCAGCGCCACCGCGAGGAATTTGAAAGCCTTCATGGGACTAGAAATCTCCAAAGTTCCCGAAGTTGATTTGAATGTTGCCTTCGGCCGAGACCTCGTTGCCGGCCTGGTCGCGGCCCCAGAAGGTCACCTTCGCCAACCCGGTGATGATCCGACCGTTGGTGAGCAGCTGCACGAGCGGCGCCTCTTCCTTCGCCTGATGGCGGACGAGATCGAAGCCAACCAACGTCTGCTGCGGCGTCACGGTCTGGGTGATGATGCCGTCGAACGGGTGCGGCACGTCGACGCCCGGCGTATTGCGGCCGTCGGCGCGCGAGTATTCGACGCGATAGCGCGACAGCGTGATGTCGTTGAGGCTGCTGGGCGTCGTCGGCGTCGCCGAGCCGGAATCCTTCATGACGATGTGCATCACCGCCGAGCCGCGATCGTTGAAGATGGTCGGGCACGGGCTGTCCTGCGTGCACGGCGCCGGAGAGGTGACGTTGGTGAGGACGTCGGAGAGCAGGACCGACGACGCCGGCCCGGGGGTGACCGCGCCGCGGATCCCCTGGAGCGAGTCGAGCACGATGAACGACCCGCCGCGACCTTCGCGCGCAACCGAGCCGCACGACACGGTCGCCGCCACGAGGCCGGCCACCGCAAGCAATTGAACGAGATTCGTACGAGTCATCGCAGTTAGCTCTTGATGATGCGTGGGGTGATGAAGATCAGCAGCTCGGTGCTCTGGTCGTTCAGCGTGTCGCGCTTGAACAGCCAGCCGAGCAGCGGGATGCGATGGAGACCAGGCGTCCGGTCGTTGGCCGTCTGCTCCTGGCTGACATAGATGCCGCCGATGACCGTCGTCTGCCCGTCGCTCACCAGCACCTGGGTGTTGGCACGCTGCGTGTTGATCGGCGGGATGTTGTTGACGGCGCGGCTGAAGTCGGGCGAGGCGTTCTCGACCGCGATCTGCATGATCACCGTGTTAGCGGCGGTGATCTGCGGCGTCACCTTCAGCGTCAGCGCGGCGTCCTTGAAGCTCACCGTGACGGTGTTGTTGGCCACGGTCTGAATCGGGATCTGCACGCCCTGGGTCATTTCCGCGGCGACGTTGTTCTGCGTCGTCACCCGCGGCGTCGACAGCAGCCGGCCGTTGCCGCTGCGCTCGAGCGCCGTCAGCGCGACGTCGAGGCCGAAGGCGCCGTTGACCGATCCGAGGGCGAGGCCGACTGCACTGGAAGCGGCGGGGACGCCGAGGTTCACCGCCGTCGAACTTCCGGCGGCGCCGGCGGCGCCGCGCAGGCTGCCGTTGTTCGGGAACGCCAGCGGCGTGGTGTTGCCGAGGGCCGCGTTGACGTTGCCGTTGAAGCCCCACTGGACGCCGAGGGCGCGCGCGTAGTCCTTGTTCGTCTGGACGATCCGCGCTTCGATTTCAACCTGCGGCTGCGCCTTGTCGAGGGTGACAATCAGCTCGTTGGCGAGCGTCAGACGGTCGCGCAGGTCGGTGATGATCAGCGTGTTGGTGCGCGGATCGACCTGCACCGTGCCGCGCTGCGACAGCGCGCTCTTGGTCAGCAGCGCCTGCAGTTCGTCGGCCTTGGCGTAGCTCAGCGTCTTGGTCAGCACTTCGAGCTGGCCGGCGAGCGCCTGCTCTTCCGCCACCTTGCGGCGCTGCGACTGCTCGTCGGCGAGCACCGACAGCGGCGCGATGCGGACAATCGTGCCGTCGATGATGTAGCCCAGCTTGTTGGCCGCCAGGATGATGTCGAGCGCCTGGTCCCACGGCACGTCGCGCAGCGCCACGTCGACGGTGCCGGTCACCGCCGGATCGATGACGATGTTCAGGCCGCTGATCTCGGAGAAGGTGCGCAGCACCGCCCGCAGATCCGCGCCCTGGAAGTCGAGACTGATCGGGTGGCCGGTGAACTGGCGGCCGCCGCGCGTCGGCGTCGGCTGCGGTTCCGGCTGCGCCTGCGGGTTCGGCGTCTGTGCCTGCTGCGGCGCGAACGAGGCGCCGGTCACCTTCACCACCGGCGTCACGGCCGTGGCCGCGGCCGGCTTGGCCGCCGCGGCGGGCGCGGCCGCCTTGTTGTCGAGGCCGAGCGCGGCAATCGGGTCGGCCGCGGGCGCGTTCTGCAGCGCCAGCATCGCGTCGGGCGCGGCGCCCTTCGCGCTCGCCGGCGCCAGCACGAACGGCGCCGCATCCGGCGACGGCTTGTCGAAGTCGACGACGACCGTGTTGCGGTCGCTGCGCACCCGGTGCGACACCGGCTGCGACAGCGTGACGCGCACCCGCGAGGCGGGACGGCCGAGCGATTCGGCCGGCTCGATCGAGACGCCGGCAATCGGGCTCTTCGCGCTGGCGACGACCGAGTTGGCGACGTCGCTCGCGGCGACGTTGCGGAAGTCGAGCAGCACGGTCAGCGGATCCGGCCGCGTCGCGGTGTACGCCACCGGCTCGCTCGCCTCGATGACGAGCGACGCGCCCTTGGCGTTGAGCCGCGAGCTGATGGCCTTCAGCCGGACGCTGGAGGCCGGGGTTGAAGTCGCGGCTGGACCGGACGCATTGACCAGCGTGCCGGCAGCGGCGACCAGGGTGGAAAGGGCAACGGCCCGCATCAGAGTCATTACTTGGCGTCCTCGAGCGATCGCAACAGCTTGCGAACCTCCCGCTGCTTCACGAGCGACAGCGGGTCGTTCACTTCTTGGATGACGATGAGGCCCTGCGGCGTGATCGTCTTGATCGTGCCGTCGAGCAGCTTGTCGCCGGGGTGAACGATGTAGGTCTTGGTATCGGGGCCCTGGATCATCGCCACGAGCGCACCGCGGCTCTGCATGATCCCGCGCACGGAGACTTCACCGAGCGCCATCCCCGCCGGCCCCTCGCCGCGGCGCGATGTCGCTTCGGCCTCCGACCCAGTCCCAATCAGGCTCTGGAACGGATCGCGTCGCCCCTCGGCCCGGTAGCTGTAGCTCTCGGCGGGCGGCGCGGTGGCCGCCGGCGGCTGCGCCGGCGTCTTCTGGTTGGCGCCCGCGGCGGGCGCCGGAGTCTTGTCTGGAGCCGGGGCCGCGGGAGCCGGGGCCGGTTTCTCGGCCGGCTTCGCGGCCTGCGGCGTCTGCGCCGGTTTGGCCGGCGACGGCGCCTGCGCGTGCGCCAGCGGGGCGCTCAACGCGGCAACGACGGTGAAGGCGACGGCAATGCGCATGGCGTTACGCACCCTTTGCCGCCGGCGCCGCCGGCTTCGCGCCGGGCTTGCCCGGCGCCGGTTTTTCGAGAAGCACGAACGTCGTGGCGACGCACGTCGCGGTGATGGTCGCCCCGGTCGATCCCGGCTTGTCCTTGCCCTTCACATCGAGGCCGTTGATGTTCACGATGCGCGTGAACTTGCCGACGCGGTCGAGGAAGATCGCGAGGTTGTGATAGGTCCCCTCGAGCTCGAGCGTGATCGGCCACTCGGCGTGCAGCTGCTTGGTCACGGTCGGCGAGGGCTTGAAGCCCTTGATCGTCATGTTCGACTGTGCCGCCACCGTCTGCATCCGATTCAGCAGGTCGGCCGCATCCTTCTCTTCCGGGAGAATCGCCTTGAGGTTGGCGAGGCGGCCTTCGAGGTCGCCGACCTGGGCCTCGAACTCGGGCAGCTTCTTGGCGGTGTTCAGGCCCTTGGTGACGTCGGCGCGCAGCGATGTGAGCTGCGTCTGACGCCCGACCATGTCGGCCCGCACCGGCATCTCGTAGTAGTAGTAGAAAACGCCGCAGCCGCCGACGGCGAGCACGACGAACGCGCCGACCTGGGCGTACCACGGCAGCGCGGTAAGGGTCAGTTTCATGACTTGGCTACCCGGGCGTATCGGGGCAACTCCGTACGACCTTTAAAGTTCTCGTGCACCACGACTACCCGCCCGTCTTGGTCGCCGGCGCGACCGGCGCCGCTTCGCCCGGCCGCTGAAACACGGCCTTGATGGTGAATCGGATCAGCGAGGCCGACGACTGGCTCGCGGGATCGGTGGTCGTGTTGACGATCTCCACCGAGCGCTTGAAGTAGCCCGAGGTCTCGAGGTTCGACACGAACTCCGACAGCCCGGTCAGCGTCGTCGCCTTGCCTTCCATGACGATCTCGGCGTTGACCTGCTTCAGCGTCGTCAGCCAGAGCATCTCCGGCAGCGCGCGGCTGATCTGGTCGAGCATGTGCACCGGGCCGGTCTGGCCCTTGCGCAGCTGCTCGATCAGGACGACGCGCTGCTGCAGCTGCGCCTTGCGCTGCTCGAACTGCTGCACCTGCAGAATCACCGAGTGCAGGCGCGCGGTCTCCTGCTGCGCCGCCGCGATCTCGGCGTCGAGCTGCGACGACTCGCGCGACAGCGCCAGGTAGCGCCAGCCGATGAACGACATCGCCAGGATCAGGATGATGCTGCAGCCGATGGTCAGCTTCTGGCCGGTGGTGCCGAAGGTGACCGCTTTCTTCTTCTTGCCGCGATCTTTCTCGACCGCGAGCAGGTTGATGCGAATCATCGGTCGCCCCCTTTTCTCAGCGCGAGGCCGACCGCAACCGCCGCCGCCGGGCTCAGCCCCTCAGGATCCGAGACCCCGAGCTTCGACGGATCGAACGAGATTTTCTTGAACGGATCGAAGACTTCGACCGCGGTGTTGAACCGCTCCTGCAGCGCTTCGACGAAGCCGCTGACGCGCGAGGCGCCGCCGCTGACGACGATCCGGTCGATGCGGTCGGAGGAGGCGGTCGCCTTGAAGAAGTCGAACGTCTTCTGGATTTCCAGCAGCACGTTCTCGGTCATCGTGTGCAGCACCGGCGCGACGTCCTCGGGGTTGACTCCTTCGACCGGCAGGCCGCGCTTCAGCTGTTCGGCCTGGTCGAACGGCAGGTTCAGCTCCTTCTGCACCGCCTCGGTGTAGGAGTTGCCGCCGATCGAGATGTCGCGGGTGAAGGTCGACTGGTCGCCGGTGAGGATGTTGATGTTGATGGCGCTGGCGCCCGCGTTCAGCAGCACCACCACCTGGTCGGCCTCGAGGCCGTAGTTCGCCTCGTACGCGTTCTGCAGCGCGAACGCATCGACGTCGACGATGATTGGCGTCCGGCCGGCCTGCGAGATGACGCCGGTGTAGTCGGCGATCTTCTCTTTCTTGGCCGCGACCAGCAGCACGTCCATCGTGCCCTTCGACTCCTCGCCGGTGCCGGCGTCGAGAATCTGGTAGTCGAGGTTGACGTCCTGGATGTCGAACGGGATGTACTGTTCGGCCTCCCAGTAGATCGACTCGGCGAGCTCCGCCTCGGTCATCACCGGCAGGTTGATCTTCTTGACGATGACGGCGTTGCCCGAGAGCGACGCGGCCACCTCTTTCGTCTTGAACGCCTTGTTCTCGAAGACGCGGCGGATCGCGTCGGCGACCGCAGCGCCGTCGATGATCGCGCCGTCGACGATGCTGTCGGGCGGAACCGGCTCGCTCGCGAAGGCGACGACCTTGAAGTTCTTGCCCGATGCCTTCAGTTCGACGGCCTTGACGGCGCTCGAACCGATGTCGAGGCCGACGACTGCCTTTGATTTACCAAGACCAAACACGTCTTTTGTCCTAACTGAACCAGCCTGGTTGTTCGTGTGAGACGACGAACAGACCGCAAAGCCGGTACCAAACCTCGACGGTGCGCGAACAGGGGCGAATTCCGAGGTTTCCCGGTCAAAAGTGCGATCCGGGGCCGCTCGGCCGGCTCGCCGCGTGTAACGGTTGCGTGATCGACTTACAAAACCGTGCGCAACCATTGCCATGCGGTCTGCGGGTGCCGGCGCGTTCGCGCCGGGCCGCGGCAGGAGTCGTTCTCCCGCCCAGCTTTGCTTATCGGCGTGACGCCAGAGTCACATCAGCGGTGTTGGCGCGGGCCTTGACAGTGCCCAGAAACGCACGTATGCTTTGGGTTTACGGTTGCCTGGACCTGCCCGACTGATTGCACGTCCGGGCGGGAACTCCCCCCACATCGGCAGGACAGCTCAGAGTTCGTGAGTTTTCGAAAGGCTTCGTCAGGGATGTCTACGTTCATGGCCAGCGCGGAGAAGGCGGCCGCCGAGAGTCGCTGGCACATCATCGACGCCGACGGGCAGGTGCTCGGACGGATTGCGAGCGTCGCCGCGCGGCTCCTGCAGGGCAAGAACAAACCGACCTATACCCCTTTCATCGACACCGGCGATCACGTCGTCGTCGTCAACGCGGCGAAGGTCAAGCTGACCGGCCGTAAGGAAGATCAGAAAATCTACCGGCAGCACAGCGGCTACGAGGGCGGCCTGCGCGAGGAGCGCGCCCGCCTGGTGCGCGCGCGGCGCCCGGTGAAGCTGGTCGAAGACGCGGTGCACGGCATGCTGCCCAAGACCAAGTTGGGCCAGGCGATGTACCGCAAGCTGAAAGTGTACGCCGGTCCGGATCATCCGCACGCGGCGCAGAAACCCTCCAAGCTCGAGGTCGCGTAACGTGGCAGCAGCGCAGTACTACGCAACCGGTCGGCGCAAGACATCGACCGCGCGCGTCTTTCTCAGGCCCGGCACCGGCACCATCAACGTCAACCAGCGCGCGTTCGAAAGCTTCTTCACCACCGAAGCGCTCCGCACCCAGATTCGCACGCCGCTCGTCCTCACCGAAACCGCCGACAAGTTCGACATCCTCGCCACCGTCGCCGGCGGCGGCGTGTCGGGCCAGGCGGGCGCGGTGCGGCTCGGGATCGCGCGGGCGCTGGTCGAATACAACGCCGAGCTGCGCAAGCGGCTCAAGGACGAAGGCATGCTGACGCGCGACGCGCGCGCCAAGGAACGCAAGAAGTACGGCATGGCGGGGGCGCGCAAGCGCTTCCAGTTCAGCAAACGGTAACAACTCGAATCGATCCCGAGAGGACGGAGGACGCTTGGCCGCGATCGCGATGAAGGATTTACTGGAGGCGGGGGTTCACTTCGGCCACCAGACGAAGCGGTGGAACCCGAAGATGAAGGAGTACATCTTCGGCGAACGGAACGGCATCTACATCATCGACCTGGGCAAGACGGTGAAGCTGTTTCGCGACGCCGAAGAGTTCGTGAGCCGCCTCGCGGCCGAGGGCCGCACCATCCTGTTCGTCGGCACCAAGCGCCAGGCCCAGGACGTGATCGCGGAAGAAGCGCAGCGCTGCGGCATGTTCCACGTCAACGAGCGCTGGCTCGGCGGCCTGCTCACCAACTTCGCCACCATCCAGCGCAGCCTCGGCCGGCTGCGCGATCTCGAGGCGATGGCCACCGACGGCCGCTTCGACACCCTCTCCAAGAAAGAGATCGCGCGCAACGAGAAGGAACGCCGCAAGCTGGCCAAGAACCTCGACGGCATCCGCGGCATGTCGCGCCTGCCCGACGCCATCTTCGTCGTCGACACCCGCAAGGAGCAGATCGCGGTCGACGAGGCGCGCAAGCTGAAGATCCCGGTGATCGGCATCGTCGACACCAACTGCGATCCCGACGAGGTCGACTTCGTCATCCCCGGCAACGACGACGCGCTGCGGGCGATCCGGCTGTTCGCCTCGCGCGTCGCCGACGCGGTGATCGCCGGCCGCGACATGAAGCAGTCGGTCGACGCCGAATCGTCCCGCGACCTGGGCGACGAGCCCGACGAACGCGGTCCGCGCCCGGGCTCGCGGCCGCAGCGGCGGCGCGAACCGGCGCCCGCCTCGGCGTAACCAGGGATTGGGGATCAGGGCTTAGGGACTAGGCGGACTTCAGAACGGAGGGCGCCGGCTTTCGAGAGCCCGGCGCCTTTTTTTTCGTACCAGTAGATGGCGGCCCGTCCGGGCCGCGGCAACGGAGACTGAGAGCAATGGCGACGATGGCAATCACGGCAGACATGGTGAAGAAGCTCCGCGATCAGACCGGCGCGGGGATGATGGAATGCAAGTCGGCGCTGACCGAGGCCAACGGCGACTTCGAGGAAGCGACCACCATCCTGCGCAAGCGCGGCCTGGCCAGCGCGGCGAAGAAGGCCGGGCGCACCGCCAGCGAGGGGCTGATCGCGCACCGCGTTTCGTCCGACCATGCCAGCGGCACGCTGGTCGAGGTGAACTGCGAATCCGACTTCGTCGCCCGCACGCCCGACTTCCAGGAATTGATGCAGAGCGTCCTCGACGAGATCGACAAGGCCGGCGACGCGGCCAGCGAGGCGTGGCTGAAGGATCCCAACGGTCCGGTGCAGAAGCTGGTGGCGGCGAAGATCGCCAAGCTCGGCGAGAACATGGCGGTCAGCCGGTTCGTGCGCTACGCCGGGAAGGGCTACGTCGGCCAGTACATCCACATGGGCGGCAAGATCGGCGTCCAGGTCGAGTTGAGCGGCGTCACCCCCGAGGTCGGGAAGCGCGACGAGTTCGCCGCGCTGGTGAAGGAGATCGCGATGCAGATCGCCGCCGCCAGCCCCGGCTACGTCTCGCGCGACGCGGTGCCGCCGGAGCTGCTGGAAAAGGAAAAGGCGATTTACCGCGCGCAGATGGAGAACTCGGGCAAGCCGGCCAACGTGCTCGAGAAGATCATCGAGGGCAAGCTCGGGAGCTACTACAGCCAGGTGGTGCTGATCGACCAGCCGTCGATCCGCGACCCGAAGATGAGTGTGAAGGACGTGGTCGCGGCCGCCAACAAGACGCTCGGCGCGCAGGTCGCCGTGTCGCGCTTCGTCCGCCTGAAAGTCGGCGAATCGGTCAGTAGCTGATCGCTGGCGGCCGAGCGCTGATGGGTTGTGGGAGGGCGCGTCAGTCACCAGTGGCCAGTCGCGCCCGCACTGGCCATCCCATCAGCCATTAGCCATCAGCCATTCGGCATGGCTATAATCGCCACTCGTGACTGCCGACCGTCGCCCCGCCTATAAGCGCGTCCTCCTCAAGCTCTCCGGCGAAGCCCTGATGGGCGAACAGACCTACGGCATCGACCCGGCCGTGGCGACGCAGATTGCGCTCGACGTCGCCGAGATCCAGAGCATGGGGGTCGAGACCGCGATCGTCATCGGCGGCGGCAACATCTTCCGCGGCGTTGCCGCCAGCGCCCGCGGCATGGACCGCGCCACCGCCGACTACATGGGCATGCTGGCGACGGTGATCAACGCGCTGGCGCTGCAGGACGCGCTCGAGCAGCAGAACGTCCTCACCCGCGTCGTCACCGCGATCGAGATGCGCGCGGTCGCCGAGCCGTTCATCCGGCGGCGCGCGATCCGCCACCTCGAAAAGGGGCGCGTGGTCGTGTTCGGCGCCGGCACCGGCAATCCATATTTCAGCACCGACACGGCCTCCGCGTTGCGAGCCCTGGAGCTTGGCGCCGAGGTCATTCTGATGGCCAAGAACAAGGTCGACGGTGTGTACACCGATGACCCCTTCCGCAACCCCACTGCTACCAAGTTCGAAGAAATAAGCTATCGCCAGGCCCTCGAAATGGACCTCAAGGT
>Ga0134122_10001381_pt1 | contig 17498 bp, 8 predicted proteins | sample KB302_FD_96461 | JGI IMG/M metagenome (GOLD analysis project Ga0134122, IMG submission 96461) | Terrestrial soil microbial communities without Nitrogen fertilizer from Kellogg Biological Station, Michigan, USA - KB3-0-2 | ecosystem: Environmental > Terrestrial > Soil > Unclassified ... | reverse complement strand
CGCGAGCACCGAGCGCGCGGCGATCTCGTAGCCCTCCACCCGCGGCATCTCCTGGGGCAGGAGCCCCACCTGCATACGCGCCAGCAGATCCACCTCGTGCTGGACGCGGCGCTCTTCGGCCAGGCGGCGCATGAACGCCGGCAGCGGCACGCGGCCGGTCTCGCTTCCCTCGGGACGGGAGATCCCCACGAAGCCGAGGACGAGGAGGACCGCCGAGAGCCCCGCCGTGAGGACGAAGGAACCCGGCATCCAGGCCAGGTGCAGAGAGGAGAAGAGCACGGCCGGCAGCAGCGCGGAAGCCACGGCGGCCGCCAGCAGGGCCGTCAATCCATGCCGCCGGCCGACCCAGACCAGCAGGCCCGCGAGGGCGGCGTTCGCCGCCAGCTCGACCGGGAACGGCGTCATGTGGACGGGCGAGAGCACGTAGCCGGCCAGCAGAGCAGCCGCCGGCACGTCCCAGCGGCCGGGGAGGAAGCGCAGGCCGAGCGCCAGGGCCAGCGCGGCGATCGCCGCGGTCGAGATGCCGCTCCCCAGCGGACTGTTGGAGAGGTTGAAGAGCGGCAACTGGACGCTGGGGCCCGCCGGCGCGAGGCCCGGCAGCACGGTGGCGAGGGCATAGATTCCCAGCCGGAGGCCGGCGAGAGAAGCCCCAAAGGAGAAGCCCAGGAGGAGGGCGCGGCCGCCCCTGGGTCCCAACCGTCCCAAGCGCAGGGTATCCAGACTGGTCGTGAAGTCGGGCCGCAGCGAGCGCAGGAGCGACTCGCCCGCCGACCAGGCGAAGAAGACGGCCAGCGCGCGCCAGGGAGTGGAGAAGAAGAGAAAGAGGGCCCCCCACCAGGCGTTGGCCTGGAGATCGAAGAGGCGGAAGGGATTGGCGCTCACCAGGGCGATGAGGCCGAGAATGGCGCCGTTGACCAGGTCGATGCGGCCGCGCAGCAGCAGCGAGAGGAAAACCACCGCCACGGCCAGGCCGACCAGGGCGTAGATCAGCAGCCAGACCAGCCGCTTGCCGGTCAGGTCCTCAGGGCGTGCGGGGACCTCCGCCAGCCGGCCGGGCAGCCGTTCGAACAGGATCTCGACGGGAGGGTTGTTGATGACCAGGAGATGCTCGCCCGGTGAGCTGCCGGCGACGTCGATCATCCGCCAGGAGGTCAAGCTGGCCCCCTTGCCTTCGCGGCTTGGGCCCGTGGCCTCTCCCGGCGCGAGCAGCAGCGGGACGAGGTCGCGGATCAGACGCTCGGAGCGCTCGACGTCCGGCCGGTTGAAGATGAAGACCGAGAAGTCCTCCCAACTGATCTCCCGGGGCGCGCCGGCGGGCGAAAAGGCGACGTCGAGCCGTTGGTCCTGGGTCTCCCCGTCGCGCCGTACGAGGTGGCTGACCTCGGCGCGCAGCGAGGCCTGCGGCTCCTGCCCCGGCCGGCCGGAGAACCCCGCCACCAGCGAGACCCGGGGCTCTCCGGCCGCCAGGTGAAAGCCGGCAAGGCTGACGAGACGCCGGTATTCCCTGCGGAAGAAGCGCTCCGGGCGCACCGGTCCCGTGGACCACTCCGGCTGGACCAGGAGGGCGAGAACCGCGCCGGCCGCGAGGATGGTGATCCCCGCGCCGACTCTCGCGGCCAGGCGGTCCGCACCCGGACCTCGCGGAGGCTTCATCGCACGGGCTCCGCGGCCCGTTTCAGCACCACGACCGTGGTGTCGTCCAGCGGCTGGCCGCCGTGCAGGAAGTGATTCCAGTCGGCGAGCAGCGCCTCGAGGATCTCGCCGGCGTTGCGGCCGGCGGCGAGCCGCAAGATCCGCCGGGCGCGGTCGAATCCGTAGAAGGATTCCTCGCCGTCCGCCGCCTCGAACAGGCCGTCGGAGCAGAACACCAGCGCACCGCCCGGCGGCAGGTAGAGGGCCTGGTTCTCGTAGCGGCGCGATGGGCCCTGGCCCAGAGGCAGAGCGGAGCTCGTGATCTCCCGCACCTCGCCGCCTGCGGCCAGCAGCGGATACGGATAGGCGGCGTTGCCCAGCATCGCCTCGCCGGTCTCGGGCCGCAGGCGGAGGAGCGCGAGACTGGTGAAGTTGCGCTGCGCGCCCGCCGTGCGGATGACCCTGTCGATGCGCTGGAGGACCTCGGCCGGCGTGCGCCCCTTGCCGGCCAGGCTGGCGAGCGCCGCCTTGGTCATCGCCTGAGCGATGGCGCAGGAGTAGCCGTGACCGGCCACGTCGCCCGCGGCGAGCCAGAGATAGCCCTCCTCGTCGCGCAGGAAATCGTACAGATCGCCGCCGGCTTCGTTGGCGATCACCGAGCGGGCGGCGAGCTCCCAGCCTTCGACAGCCGGCGGCGAGCGGGGCAGCAGACCGCGCTGCATCCTTGCCAGCAGGCTCATCTCGTGCCCGAGGCGCCGTTCTTCCTCCAGACGCCGGACGAAGGCGGGCGGGCTCAGGCGCTGGATCTCCGCGGCCGATGAGCGCGAGAGCCCCAGCCAGCCCAGCAGCACGATGGCGGCCGAGGGCAACGCCGTCGCCGCGAAGGCGCCGGGCATCCAGTCGAGGTGCAGGGCGGAGAAGACCGCCGCGGGGAGCAGGCCCGAGACCACGCCGGCGGTGAGCAGCGCCGTCAAGCCATGCCGGCGCGCCACCCAGACCAGTGTGGCGGTCACCAGTATGCCGCCCGCCAGGCTCGCGGCCCAGGGATGGATCGCCGCAGGAGAGAGGAGCGTGCCGGCGGCGATCGCCGCGGCCGCCGGTGCCCAGCGGCTGGGTACGGCGCGGTAGGCGAGCGCGAGCGCGAGTGCCACGCCGGCCGCCAGCCGGACGCCGTCGGCCACCGGGCTGCCCAGCGAGCTGAACAAAGGTAGGCTCACGCTCGGCGCCGCCGGCCACAGGCCGGGCACGGCCCTGGCGAGGCTCGCGAGGGCGAGACGGAGCCCGGCGAGCGCGGCGCCGAAGCCGAAGCCGAGAAGGAGAGCCCTGGCTCCCCGGGGACCCAGCCGCCCGGACCGCAGGGCGTCCAGGCTGGTGGTGAAGCTCGCGTCCGTCGAACGGAGCAGCGATTCGGCGCTGGACCACAGGAGGAAGATCCAGAGTCCGGCGCCCCCCACCATCAGCGTGCACCAGACGGGCGAGCCGGAAGCGGTCGTCGGAGCCGGGTTCATGGTGATCAACGCCAGCAGCGCCAGCAGCGCGCCGTTGACCACGCTGAGCCGGGATCTCAAGGCCAGAACCAGGAAGAGGCCCAGCAGCAGGAAGAAGCCCAGCAGGTTCAGGAGGAACCCGCTGAACATCCGGGTCACGCCGGCATCGATTTCCGCCGCCGCCGTATCCGTCAGTCCGCCAGGGCGCCGGCTCGCGGACACCGGCCGCGCGGCGATGACCGCCAGATGCTGGGGAGGGGAGCTGCCGCGGATCGGCAACAGCAGGCACGGCGAGCTGACGAAGTAGTCCAGGCGCCGGGGGCCGAAAGACTCTCCGGGGTGGAGCAGCAGAGGCGCCACTCGCTCGGCGAAGCGGATGGCGTCGCCGGGCCTCGGCAGCTCGAAGGGATTCCTGCTGCGGTCCCACCACGAGAGCCGCAGGGGTTGGCCGTCGAAGGAGAGATCGATGCCGAGGTTGCCCGCCGGCCAGCTCTGGGGACCGCGAACGCCCTGGAGGACCGCGACCTGGACCGCCGTCTGTGCGGCGAGCCGCCGGCTCGAGCCGCTTTCGTCCAGGGAGCTGAAGACGTCATAGGGCCGCCTGGTGCCGGTGGCCAGGAAGATCCGCGGCTCGCCGCGCTCGAGGAGGAAACCGGCCTGCGTCGCGAGATTCCGGTATCGCTCGCCGTAGAGAGCCGGGGCGGCCGGCTCGTCCGCTCGCCATTCGGGCAGGAACGCCGCAGCCAGAGCGACGCCCGCCGCGCAGGCCAGCAGGCCTCCGGCGATCCCCAGCAGCAGGGTTGCCTTGCGAGCAGGGACGCTGGCGGTCATTTCTTGAGAAGATACGAGAAACGGTCACGCGAGTTCTCCCAGCGTGCCCGTGGGGCCTGATGAGACGTGAAACCTAACCCTGGCCGAGCCTCATTTCGTCCAGTGTCTTCGCCCGCAGGACTCTTCGCGCCAGCTTGCGTAGCTCTTGCAGCGAAGAGATTTCTTCGATCTGCCGGCGCACGTTGGCGGGCAGACGGCCGAAGCGGAGGGTCATCTGCTGAAGTAGCATTTTCTGGAGGCTGAGGATCTCACCCTCCCGCCGGCCCTCCCGCCGGCCTTCGCGCCGGCCTTCCTGTCGGCCCTCTTGGCGGCCTTCCCTCAAAGCCTCTTTGCGGATCCTCTCACTCCACCTGATCAAGTTTTCTTCCAGCATGGAAGGCTCCTCGAAGTTCACGCCCTCTGGAATTATAGTCTTCGGGACTGTCCTTCGGACCACCCCTGAGAACCACGCATCGATGGTCCGTCGCAGCTCCGAGTCTCCGGGCGGAATCCGGTCTTTGAGCTGCTCGTACAGATCTGGCAAGGCCTCCGTCATGTCATTGACTTCGACCTGGAAGAAGGCGGCGGTCGGATTGCGCCCAAGGTCCGGGCGGTTCAGGTTGAGGCGGCGCTCGTCGAGGAGAGAGTAGGTCAAGCGAGGCAGGTGCCGCCTCAGCTCTTTGGGGATCGGAGCGAAGTGGGTTTCCAGACGGAGTGGCGCGCGCCAGCGGCGATGGCCGCTGTAGAGCACCACGGGAAGCACGGCGGGGAGGCGGTCTCCTGGCTTCAAGGATTCCTTACGAATGATGTCTTCAAGCAGCAGGCCCACATAGGTGAGCAGCCGCACGGCCATGAACGAGTCGGAAGCGGACTGGAACTCCAGCAGGAGGTAGAGGTAGACCCAGCCGCTTCCGTCCCCCCGAAGCCGCAGGCGCCAGACGAGATCGCTACGGCGCTCGCGGAGATCGTCGGAGACGAAGCTGTTGCTGACCCGTTCAAGGGTGGAGAAATCGAGCCGTTCGATCCAGTCCCCGTGGACGAATCCTCGGAGCAACTCCTCCACCATGACTGAATGGGAGAAGATCCGCTTGTAGCCAGGATCGTGCCTCGAAGGTGCCTTCTTGCCTGCGAGATAGGGTCTCGTCACACCCTATATAAAACGGAAAAAGCATCACTCTTCTTGCAAAGGCCCGCCGGATATGGGTTTGCGCAGACGCCTCCCCCTACAGCACCGGCGACAGCCACCTCGCCGCCCGGTCGCCGAGCTTCTCGGTGAACGGCCGGCGGCGCCAGTCGGCGAGGTGCACCTCGGTCGACTTCTCCAGGTCGTCGTGGAAAGCCTGCTCCAGCGTCGCAGCGGTAGTGGGACAGAGGATCAGCAGGTCGCACTCGGCGTTGAACAGGAAGGAGCGGAAGTCGAGGTTCGTCGAGCCGACGACGGAGGCGAGGCCGTCCGCCACCAGGGTCTTGGAGTGGAGGATGGCCGCCTGGTACTCGAAGATCCGCACGCCCCCTTCGAGCAGCGCTCCGTAGTAGCCGTGAGCGGCCCGGCGGACGACCGGCACGTCGGTCTTGCCGGGCAGCAGCAGGCGGACGTCGACTCCCCGGGCGGCGGCCTCCTCGAGGATGCGGACCGCCTGCCGGCCCGGGGCGAAGTAGGCGTTGGTGATCCACAGCCGTTGCCGGCACGCCGCGGCGATGGCCGCCAGCGCCGCCGCCGACTCGGCCTGGCCGCGATGGGGACGCGAGTCGAGGACGAGGATGCGCGAGCCCGACGCGTCGGCGGCTCCGGCCGGCAGCGGCTCGAGCTCGAACGGCTCGCCCCCGGCGCGCTTCCAGCCCTCGGAAAAGACGACCGTCATCTCCCAGGCCGCCGGACCGATCACCCGCACGTGCGTGTCCCGCCAGAGCTGGCCTGGCCGCGGGCTCGGCGAGCCGTACTCCTCGCCGATGTTCATGCCCCCCGTGAAGGCGACTTCGCGGTCCACCAACAGGATCTTGCGGTGGTCGCGGAACGGCTGGTACCAGAGCTGCTTGAACACGGGATGAAACAGGTGGACCTCGATGCCGTGACTCTCCATCTCCCGCCAGAAGCCGGCGCGCGTCGCGAACGACCCCATGGCGTCCGCGAGCACCCGCACGCGGATGCCTCTCGCGGCGGCGGCCTTGGCTCCGTCCAGGAACAGGTGCCCCGTCGCGTCGTCCTTGAAGATGTAGGACTCGAGCAGGATCTCCCGTTGCGCGGCGAGCGCCGCCTCCCGCATGGCGGCGAAGGCGGTGCGGCCTTCGAAGTAGATCTCGACCTGGTTGCCGCCGAGAAAGGGCCCGCCGTCGATGCGGCGCAGCAGGATCTCGAAGCCGGGATCCTCCAACCCGCCGGCCAGCGCCGCGGCCAGGCGCCCCACCCGGTCCACGCGCAGCTCCCGCGGGAGCTTGCGTCCGGGCGCCGGACGCAGGACCGCGCGGAAACGCCGGAAGCGATGGCCGCGGCTCATGGAGGAGCGAAGTATGGCAGGTAGAGTAGAGGCAAGCGAGATACGATCTCCCCTCATGAAGCGCTACGCCACCCTTGCCCTCTCACTGCTCCTCCTCACCTCCATCCTCCTCGCCCAGCCGCCCTCGATCGAGCTCCCGAAGCCTGACGACTCTACGGCCAGGGCCACCGCTTTCCTCGACCTGCTGGTCAAGGGGGACTTCCAGACTGCGGCCCAGAGGTGCGCGGAGCCGATGAAGGCGTCAACGGTGAAGCTCGCCGGCATCTGGACCTCCCTCCAGGCGCAGAGAGGCCCTTACAAGCGGCGCATCGCCACGCGCACGGTGAAGGAGGGGCTCTACGACGTGGTCTTGGCGACCACGGAGTTCGAGCGGGGCACGGTGGATCTCAAGGTGCTCGTCAACGAGAGAGGGCGCATCGCAGGCTTCTTCATCGCTCCTGCCGACGGGGAGCCGACGCCGGCGCCCGCGGACCCCGGCTAGACGAGGGGGAAGGCTCCGCCGCCGCATCCTGCGTTGCCGCCGCCTGCCGCAGCTCGACGATCCACCATGGCGTCTGACCCAGTGGTGTACGGGGCGAGCTGGTGCGGACCTGCAGGAAGAGGCGCCGGGGTTCGCCGAGGGAGGCGAGGGGCAGCCGCGCCACGACCTTCCTGCCGCGGGCCGCAGCCCAGGCGGTGCTGCGCGGCAGAAGATGGACCTGATCGCGGACGGTGTAGGCGTGCGGCTCGATTCGGACCTCGAGCTTCGGCATGGCCGAGAATGGGAGGTCCGGCCGGTAACCGAAAGCGGAAAGGGAGACAACGGAGCCTTCCGCCAGCGCCTCATGGAGATCCATGCCGATCTCCACGTGGCTCCGGGTCAGCCGCAGCGAGAGATTCTGAAGATCTATCACTTCGCTCGCCTCTCCTTCCGTGTCTTGCACTGACTCTTCCTCGCCGGTCGCGCCGGGTCCGTCCAGCAACCGCACGGCGCCGCCGGGAACGAGCGTCGGGACGGCGAGGTCGCCGTACAGCTCGTTGGGACGGACGAAGGGAAGCAGGTGCGAGGCGCTGTAGCCCCACTGGGTGCGGTGCGCCGTCAGGGCCTGCCGCTTGGCCGCGATCTCTTCCGCATTCAGCTCGCGGGTCTGCCAGGCGAAGCCGGCCAGCAATGGCGCCGGCGGCGATAGCTCTTCGGCGGGGCGGAACCCCTTCCCCCGCGGCCAGCGCGGATAGTGGACGAGGAAGGGGTGCAGGGTCGCCGCGACCTCGCCCTGGAGGTCCCACAGGGCCACGCGGGTGAAGAGATAGAGGGCCGCGTGGTCCGGATGGTGGTCCGCCGGATGGGAGACGAAGATCCGCGTAGGCCGGAATTCTCGTAAGACTGTTTCGAGGTCGGCCAGGATCTCTTCCCCCTTGAAAGGAGCTCCGGGGCGGAAGGCCGCGGGGTAGGGCACAGCCCGGGCGCGGGTGAGCCGGCCGCGGTCGGGAGGCTGCGAGCCCCAGTGGAAGCGCCAGATGCCGAGGGTGCCATGGTCGGGGTACCCCAGGAAGGTGAGATCCTCGGCCGCCACGCCGAGGGCTTCCGCCGCTACGACGGCCTCGCGCTGGCGGATCGTGCCCATCGCCAGGGCGGCCCGCGGCAGCACCACCGGCCGCTTGCGGTAGGCGAGGAAGGACCACTCGTTGCTGTCGCCGCTGGTGAGGAAGACCACGCGGACGGGGATTCCCCGCTCCGCCGCCTCGCGCAGCACGCCGCCCGCCCCGAGCACCTCGTCATCCGGATGCGGCGCCAGCACCAGGATGCGGTCGTTCTCCGAAAGCTGGATCTGCCCGGCCGCGGCCGCTGGAGCAATGGGGGCCGCCAGCCGGCAACCGGCGAGCAGCAGGACGGCGGTGAAAGACAGGACGCGGGTCATGCGGAAAAACAAAAACAAAAACGACATCAGAGGCTTCGCCTTGCGAGGTTCTAGGGTCGCAGCTACGGAAAAGTTGCTCTGATTGTACCCGATGTCACTGCCGGCATCGGAGAGATCCCCGCCTCCCGCAGCACCTCCTCGGTGTGCTCGCCGAGGGCGGGGACCGGCGCGACGGGCTCTGTCCTTCGGCCGTCGAAGAGGAAGGGGGCGGCGAGGGTGGGCAGGACGCCGTAGGCGCCGCCGGGTAGGTCCACCACCTGGCCGCGGCGCCGCGCCTTTTCGACGGCCTCGCCGACGGTGGCGAGCGGACCCGCGGGCACGCGGTGGAGCCGCATCGCGGCGTCCCAGTGGGCGACCGGCAGGGAAACGAAGACTGCGCCGAGAAGGGCGTCGAGCTCCGCGCGGTTCCGCACCCTTGCTTCGCCGTCGCGGAACCGGGGATCGTCCGCGAGGTCCGGCCGTTCGACGGCGGCGCAGAAGCGGCGCCAGAGGTCCTGGCTGCCGGCGCCGACCACGAACCAGCCGTCCGCGGCGCGGAACGCCTGGTAAGGAGCGAGGTTGGGATGGCCCGAGCCGAGCCGCGCGGGCTGGCGGCCGTCGGCGAGCCACGATTGCGCGGCGTAGGAGAGGAAGGCGGCGCCCGCGTCCACCATCGAGACCTCGACCTGGCCCCCGCGGCCGGTCGCATCCCGCTGGCGCAAGGCGGCGAGCACCGCCGAAAGGCCGAAGAGCGCCGAGAGGACGTCGATGATGGCGACTCCCACGCGCACCGGCTCGCCGTCCGCGAAGCCGGTGAGCGACATCAGGCCGGACTCCGCCTGCAGCACCAAGTCGTAGGCCGGCCGGTCCGCCTCCGCGCCCGCGGTGCCGTAGCTGGTCACCGTGCATTGCACCAGGCGTGGATACCGCCGCGTGAAGCGTCCGCTGCGGAAGCCCAGCTTGCGCCATTCCGCGGGCAGGAAGTTCTCCACCAGCACGTCCGCTCCCGCGAGCAGCCGCTCGAAGGCCGCCCGTGCCTGGGGCCGCTTGAGGTCGAGCGCCACCGACCGCTTGTTGCGGTTGGCGGCGACGAAGTAGGCGCTGACGCGCTCGGCGCCGTCGCCCACCCAGGGCGGTCCCCAGGCGCGGGTCTGGTCACCGCCGTCGGGCTTCTCGATCTTCACCACGTCGGCGCCGAGGTCACCCAGCAGCATGGCGAGATAGGGACCGGCGAGCACGCGCGAGGCGTCGATCACGCGGAGGCCCGCGAGAGGTCGGCGGGAGCGGTGGGAGGGCATGCCGGCCGGGATGGTACCAAGGACTGCGGTAGGAGAGTATGTGGCCATCGCCCGGCGCGGAGATTCAGCTTCTTGAATCCGCCGGCCTCTCCGTGTGCTCATCTTTCATCTGTCTTCCGGCTTGACTTGGCGGCGAAGGTCGCATAGGGTTTGTCAGCCAAATACTTATTCTTCACCGCACCTCGTTGGGTGATAGAAGGTCGCGTCCAGTCGGTTGATTTCCGTGAACCTCCGCGCGAGCCTCTCGGGCTTGCCGGTCCTAACCGTCAGGGGAGGAGTCCATGCTCCAGAGTCTTTCGCCTCAATCCCGCGGAATGCGAGGCTCAGCCGTATTGCGAGCCGCCGTCTTCCTTTTGGCCGCGCTGACCTTTTCCGCCGGGTTGTGGGCCGCTCCGCCCAAGCCCACGGCGAGCGCGCTGCACCAGATCGACGCTCTGCGGAGCATCAAGACGTCGAAGACCGCGGTGCAGAACAAGATCGACTCGCGTCTGTACCTCGGCCTGCTGCACCTGCGCAACGACGCGCGGCTCGCGCCGTTGACCTCGTTCCGCTTCGTGCAGCCACAGGCCGACGGCAGGGTGCCGGTGGACGTCGTCGTCACCTCCCGCAACGGCGTCAAGCCGGTCCTCAACCGGTTGGAGGCGCTCGGCGCGGTGGTCAAGTCCACGAGCGTCGCCTACCAGCGGATCAAAGCCCGCATGCGCCTCGACGACCTCGAGACGCTCGCCGCCATGCCGGAGGTGCGCAAGATCCGCCAGGAAGTACCGGCGTTCACCAACGCGGTCAACGTCTCCGAGGGCGACAAGACGCACGGCGCGGACGAGTCCCGGAGCTTCTTCGGCATCACCGGCACGGGGGTGAAGGTCTGCGTGCTCTCGGACGGCGTCGATTCGATCGCGGCCCTGGAGGCCTCGGGCGACGTGTCGACCGTCGACGTGCTGCCGGGGCAGGCGGGCAGCGGTGACGAGGGCTCGGCGATGCTGGAGATCATCCACGACCTCGCTCCCGGCGCGTCGCTCGGCTTCGCCACCGCCTTCACCAGCGAGGCGCAGTTCGCGCAGAACATCCTCGATCTGCAGGCCGACGGCTGCATGATCATCGTCGACGACGTCATCTACCTCGACGAGTCGCCGTTCCAGGACGGGCCGGTGGCGCAGGCGGTCAACACGGTGACAGGCCTCGGCGCCCTCTACTTCTCTTCGGCCGGCAACGAGGGCAACACCACCGACCTGACCGCGGGCACCTGGGAAGGCGACTTCCTCGCCAGCGGCGCCGCGGACCCGGCTCCCCTCGCCGGCGCCAACCTGCACAACTTCGGTGACGGCGGCAATTCGATCCTGGTCGAGTTCGGCGGCGGCAATCCGCCGCTGCTCATCTGGGCCGAGCACTACGACCTCGCCACCGGCGCCGCGTCGACCGACTTCGACATCTACGACATGGACGGCGGCCTCACCACGATCTTCGACGCCAGCACCGACGTCCAGGATGGCACCGGCGGCGACGACTTCCCGATCGAGTTCATCGGCGGCGGCACCTTCGGCGGCGAGCGCCTGCTCATCGACAAGTTCGCCGCCGGCACGACCTCCAGCCAGCCGATGATGAACCTCATCGTCTTCCGCGGCGAGCTCGACGACGCCCTGGTGACGGGCGGGGCCACGCGCGGCCACAGCGCCGCCGCCGACGCCTACAGCACTGCGGCGACGCCGGCTGCCGCCTCGTTCGACGGCGTCACGCCCGACGGGCCGTACCCCGGCCTGTTCACCGCCGCGAACGAGAGCGAGAGCTTCTCCTCCGACGGTACGCGCCGGATCATCCTCAGCCCCACGGGCGTCGAGATCACACCGGGCAACCGCACCAGCACCGGCGGCGTCGTGCGCCAGAAGCCGGACATCACGGCCGCCGACGGTGTCTCCTGCGCGGCGCCGGGCTTCAACCCCTTCTACGGCACCTCGGCCGCGGCGCCGCACGCCGCCGCCATCGCCGCGCTCTGCAAGTCGGGAAATCCGGCCATCACGCCGGCGGCTCTCCGCACCGCCCTGACCAGCACGGCGATCGACATCGAGGCTCCCGGGGTCGACAAGGACACCGGCGCCGGCATCGTCATGGCCCATCCGTTCCTGCTGGCTTGCGGTGCCACGCCGCAGGCCTTCCTCGACGACGGCACCTGGGTGGCGGCGCAGGTCATCGGCGACGGCGACGCCTTCATCGAGCCCAACGAGACCTGGAGCCTGACCATCCCGCTCACCAACGTGGGTGGCGCTGCGGCGACGGCCATCAGCGGCGTGGTGTCCACTTCGACCACGGGCGTGACGATGGGCGTCGCCAATTCCACCTATCCTGACCTGGCGGTCAGCGCCACGGCCAACAACAACACGCTGTACACGTTCAAGGTGGGGAGCGCCTTCCCCTGCGGCGGCGTGATCGATTTCACGCAGACCGTCACGTACACCGGCGGCGCGAGCCCCCAGGCCTTCAACAACAGCTTCGGAACCGGTGGCGCGGGCACACCGGTGACCTTCAGCTACACCGGACCGCCGGTGCCCATTCCCGATAGCGCGGGTGCCAACACCCCCGGCCCCACTGCGGTCGCCCTGCTGCCGATCGTCTCTCCCGGCAACCTCGTGAGCCTCAAGGCCAGCATCGACGGCACGTCGTGCAACACCACCGCCGGCTCGACGACGGTCGGTATCGACCATACCTTCGCCAACGACCTGCAGATCGATCTCAAGTCCCCGGGCGGGACGCTGGTGACGATCATCAACCGGATCGACGGCGGTGGCAACAACTTCTGCCAGATCCTGCTCGACGACACCGCCGGCACCAACATCCAGACGGCGGCCACCGCACCCTTCACCGGCACCTGGCAGCCGGCCAACCCGCTCTCCGCCTTCGGTGGCGAACCGATCACCGGCACCTGGGAGCTGCACGCCACCGACTTTTTCGCTGCCGACATCGGCAACATCCGCGCCTGGTCGGTGACCGCCACTCCTGCCGTCTGCAACGCTCCGATCTTCGCCGCCGTCGTGACGGCCACCAAGACGGTGAGCCCCGGGCCCTACACCCCCGGCGGCGCCGTGACCTACACCATCACCCTGAGCAACTCGGGCAACGCTCCGTCGCTCGACAACCCGGGCAACGAGGTCTCCGACACCCTGCCGCCGCAGCTCACGGTGGGGACGCCCACCGCCACCTCCGGCACCGTCTCGGGCACCGGCGTCAACCCGGTCACCTGGAACGGCAGCGTCCCGGTCGGCAGCAACACGGTGACGATCACCATCCCGGCCACCATCAGCGCCGGAGCCGCGGGGCAAGTGGTCTCCAACCAGGCGACCGTCTGCTACGACGCCGACGGCGATCTCACCAACGAGACCTGCACGCAGACCGCGCCCCCGACGGTGTTCACCGTCGGCGGAGCTGCAGGGAACGAGATCCCCACCCTCTCGGAGGTAGGGCTCGCCCTCCTTGCCCTGATGCTCTCGGTCGCCGCCGTCTTCGCCATGCGGCGGCGGAAGAGCGACGCCTAAGCAGCATCCCGAAGCTGTGACATCTCGCCCCGCGGCCTCGTGCCGCGGGGTTTTTGTTTGTGCCGGTCGATGCTACGGTTTGCCAGGCAGCTCGATGTTCAAGTCAGCCGGAGCGAACAGCGTGTACACGAGACCCAGCGGATTGTTTTTCGTCAGCAGCACCCGGCGCGCCTCCAGGAGCGCCCGCCCCGCGCTCGTGCCGCCGAAGAACCTCGACAGGAACTCGCGCGCGAAATCGCCGGCCAGCGCCTCTGCCACCGGCACCTCGGTTCCCAGCACGCCCGAGGCCCTCCGGCCGTCCACCAGCGCCTTCAGGAACGGCGACAGCGCGTCTGGGCTGTAGCCCAGCGTGCCGCAAGCGTTCAAGAAGACCAGCGGCCCCTGCGACCAGGGGGGATACCCTCCGAAGTCCTGAGGGCGGATCTGCCCGGCGCTGCCGCCGGCCGCCTGGAACTCCAGGTAGGGAGGATAGGTGCGGTCCGGGTCCACCTGCCCGCCGCGCGCGTGGCAATAGAAATAGATCAGATCCGGCTCGTTCGCCTGTAGCAACTCGAGGATCTTGTCGCTCTCGAACTCGGGTTTGATCCACGTCGTGACCCCGCTCAGCTCTTTCCAGTGATCGTTCCAGAGGGCGAGCGTCGCGTTGAGCCCCGCCGCGAGTCGCAGCGCGCCTTGCGGCTTGATCTTCGAACGTTCCTCGTGCGCGTCCTTCTCGTCCTCCACCTGCTGTGGCGGCATCTCGAGCACGTGCCGGAAGCCCCAGAAGCGCAACGGGCAAGCGACCGTGCGCTCGTCGTAGAGCGGCTTGCCCTGCGCCTTGCGCTCCGCCTGCCGCTCCGCGTTGAGCAGGCACTCGGCGTGCTCGCCGCACCGCAAGGTCCGAAGATCGCTTCCGGTTGGCGGCACCGCCGCCAGGCAGACGCCCTGCTCCACCGGCTCGCCTTTGAGCAGGCGCATCTTCTCGTTGTAGGGGCGGTCGTACACGAAGGCCCACGGAATGACCTTGTCGCGCAGGAGGTGCGCGACATGGATCGTCTTCGGCCCGCCTTCGAGCAGGCCGTTGATCTTCTCCTGCAGCTCTGCCGAAGGCGCCAGGTTGAGGAACAGGTCCCACCCCGCGGCGGCGAGCTTCGAGATCGCCTCCTTGCAGCGCGCCTCCAGGTCCTGCGGCGATCCCAGGAACCGGTACTGCGGCTGCGCCAGGCCCGCGATCTTCGCGAACGCGATCTCGTCCAGCGCCTGGCGCACCCGCGTGACGACGTTCGGCATGTTACCGTCGGGCAGCACCTCGGTGCTGTAGACGTCCGCGCCCTTGACCGTCAGGATGTCGCGGCCGTCGAGCCGGTTGGCCACGACGGTGAGACTGCGCTCGCACTGATCCTCGACCGCGGCGAGATCGCTCGTCCGCGAGTACTCCAGCCTCGGCATGTAACCGTTGCCGCCCACCCGTGAGACCGGGACCGCGAGCGCCTTCGCCAGCGCCTCCGGCTCCGGGACCTCCGCGTCGTCCGGCGCGCGCACCTTCGCCGCGAGCCGGTGCGATTGGATGAGGTTGTTCTCGTAATAGAGGCCGAAACGCAGTTGCGCGATGCCCTTCTCGCGCGGGCGGACGGCGAAGTACACCGCCTCGCTGGCGTCCTCCCGCGGCAGCCACAGCTCCTGCACCGGATCGCCGATGACGTCGAAATCGATTCCCGCGATCGCGACCTCGACCCAGGCGCCCTTGCGCTCCCGCGACCATTTGAAGACCTCTTCGATGACTGCGGCCTCGTCGATCGTTTCGATGCGCAGGTCCTTCGGTCCGACGTAGACGGCAAGATGCACGACCTCGTCGGCCACGAGCCCCGGCGATTTCTGCGGGATCAGCTCCAGCTCGCCGCCTTCCTCCCGCCACAGGCCTGAGTTCACGAAGCGAGCCGCCGGTGCCTTGCCGTAGGACTCCTGCGGCGGCGGCGCCGGCGACTCCACCACCTCGCGCGCCGCCCCGAGCGCCCCCCTCGTGATGTCATGGTGAGCCCTCTCCCAGCGGATTCTCTCCAGGTGCCGGGAGACCGGCAGCATTCCTTCACCCTCGTGGAAGCTGAAGTGGTAGCCCTCCCAGTCTTTCTCGACGGCCTCGAGGGCGTTTCGCAACCCTTCCTCGGGGCCAAGGCCGCGATAACGAGCCGGCGGCTTTTCGATCCGGAGAGTCTCTTCCCTGAGCTTCCGGCTGAGCTTGACCAGGTTGAGCCCGACGTTGGAGATGCGCACGCCCTCTTCGCGTCCGGCCCCTGCGAACAGTGCCGCCGTGACGCCGGAGCGGCTCGTGACGGAAAGGATGTGATCGAGCGCGAAGTCGTGGATGAGGCGGTCGTAGAAGTCCTGGTAGAAAGACTGCGCCTCCGGGATCGGGATCATCGCCACCAGCACCGCCGGCCCGCCGCGGTCGCAGAGCGCCGCCGCCAGCCGGCGCGCCGCCGCCGCTTCCGCCGCCGTCTCGCAATGCATCACCACCAGCCGCGTCTGCCAGCGCTCGGTGCGGCGCGCCAGCCAGCCGAGAGTGCCCGGCCGCTCCGGCTCGGCCGTGGTCAGCGCCAGCTCCGATTGCGCGAGGGTCGGCAGGGTATCGAGGTGCAGCACGTCCACCGTCGGCCAGTCGTCCGGCGGCTCCCACTCCGGCGTCGCCAGGACTCTCACGGCGCGCTCCACCGCCGCCTCGGGATGACCGCCGAACACCTTCCGCACCCATGCCGGAATGGGGTGCTGGGGCCGCGGCTGCATCTGCAGGATCCGCAGCGGCAGCGTCAGCGGCAGGGTCGCCGAGCGCGGTCTCACCGCACAGGTGCGCACGAGGGTCCAGGCCGCCTGCCAGGTCGCCGCCGGGTGCCGCACCTCGCTCGCCGCCTGCTGGAGCAGCGTCTCCCAGTCGAGCTCCGCCAGCTCGAGCCCGCGAATCTCGAGGACGACGCGATGGAGCCTCTCGATGGACCCCTCCGGCGGCTGGGCGCTCTCGACGAAGGCCGGCAGCGGCAGGTTGCGAAACAGCCATGCCAGGTCTTCGGCGCGGACCTCTCCTCGCCTGAGCCACTCCAGGCCGAAACCGATGGACCGGCCGGCCTCGTCCGCACCGATGCGCAGCACGGCGAGCCCCGCCGCCTCCAGCGACACCCTCACCGGGAGATCGATGCGCTGGTACTCGTCGCGCGGCAACGCCTTACTCCTCTTTCTCCTCCGTCAATTTCTTGGTGATGGCGGGGAGACCGTCGAGCGACGATCCCGCCACCTGGTGCAGCCCCAGGCCCCAGAGCAGCGCCGTGGTGTAAGACTTCCAGCCGCCCCAGACGGGATCGGTCCACCACAGGAGGCTCAGTCCCACCGCGACGGCGATCAAGAGCAGCGCGACGTTGAGGGCCAGGTCGTAGCGCTCCAGGGCGTCCGAGATCTGCTGCGCGGTGCTCTTCCGCCGCGGCGGCACCGCCCCCAGCGGCTGCACCGTGCCGACGGCCGCTCCCGCCGGCACCGGCTCGCCGAAACGGGCGGCCGCCTGGCCGCCGGCCGCGCCTTGCGCGCCGGCTCCCGCCTTGGCGCGGGCGGCGAGCATTGCGGTCACCGCCTCCGCGGCCTTCTGGTACTCCGCGCGGGCCGTATCCCAATCGCTCTTCTGCACGGCGAGGGTGGAGGCAGTGAGCGCCGCCGACGCGCCATCGAGCTGCTTCTGCTCCTCGGCGGTGGCTGCCGCCTTCAGGGCCGCGACGAGGTCCTTCAGCTTTCCGGCCACGGTATTCAGGTAGCTCTGGTTGGCGCTTTGGTAGATCTCCTCCGCGCGGTCCGGGTCCGTCTCCTGCTGGATCAGCGCCAGCTCCGCGGTGATCTTCTCCCGCAGCTCCGGCCAGCTCTTGCCGTCCAGCCCGAGCGGCGGCTGCGCAGCCTTGACGGCCTCCTCCAACTCGCCGGCGAGCACCCGCGTGTAGGCCAGGCGGGCCTCGCGGAGGTGTGTCGTCAGGCCCGCCCAGTCCTTGGCCTCGACGGCCGTCTTCGCCTTGGCCAGGAGCGGCGTGACCTCCCGGTCGATCCGCCCCTCCGCGGCTGAATGCGCGGCCTTGTACGCCTCTACACTGGCGGAAAATTCCTTGAGGCGCTCGCTCACCGCCTCCTCGATGCCCTTGTCGATCGCCAGCAGAGAAGCGGTGATCTCCTCCTTCGTTTCCGGGTCCAGGAAGTACGAATCGGCGAGCGCTTCCCACGTGGCGCGCGGCGTCTGCACGATCTCCGCAGGCTGGACGGCGTCCAGCTTCCGGCCCGTGGTCAACCAGCCCGGCAAGGCGCGGATCTTCTTCTCCACCTCGGCGAGATCCGCCGCCGCGCCGTCCTTGGCGGTGCCGTCGTCGAGGTCGCG
>Ga0134122_10001378_pt1 | contig 17516 bp, 16 predicted proteins | sample KB302_FD_96461 | JGI IMG/M metagenome (GOLD analysis project Ga0134122, IMG submission 96461) | Terrestrial soil microbial communities without Nitrogen fertilizer from Kellogg Biological Station, Michigan, USA - KB3-0-2 | ecosystem: Environmental > Terrestrial > Soil > Unclassified ... | reverse complement strand
GTTCCGGCCCGACGTGGTGATTCACGGCGCCGCGCGGGCGACGCCTTGGGGGACGCTCGCCGAATACCGGCGCGACAACGTCGAGGCGACGCGGCAGGTGATCGACTATTGCCTGAGGAACGGCCGGCCGCGGCTGGTCTACGTCTCTTCCAGCTCCGTCCTCTACCGCGACGGGCCGCAGTTGGGGCTCACCGAGGCGGCGCCGGTGGGACCCAAATTCGTCAACCGGTACGCCGCGACGAAAGCGGAGGGCGAGCGCCTGGTGCAGGCGTATTCCGGCCCCTGGCTGATCGCCCGTCCACGCGCGGTGTTCGGTCCCGGCGACACCGTGCTCTTTCCGCGCATCCTCGCGGCGGCGAAGGCGGGCAAGCTGCCGCTGTTCAATGCGGGTGCCGCCGGCCCGGCGATCGGCGACCTGATCTACGTCGATACCCTTGGCGACTACCTGCTCGCCGCCGCCCTGCGCACAGATCTTTCCGGCGTCTACCACCTGACGAACGCCCGGCCGGTGCCGATCCAGGCCCTGCTGCTCGACCTGTTCGCGCGCCTCGGGCTCCCCGCGCCCCGGCGCAAGGTTTCGGTCGGCAAGGCGATGTTCGTCGCGACGATCTTGGAAGGCGTCTGGGGTCTCCTTCGCCTCTCCGGCGAGCCGCCGATCACCCGCTTCGGCGTCGGAGTGTTCGCCTGGTCGAAGACCTTCGACGTGAGCAAAGCGCTCGCCGATCTCGGCCCCCCCTCGGTCTCGCTCGAAGAGGGGATCGACGCGTTCGTCCGCTGGCAGTTGGCGCAGGAGCGCGGCTCATGACTCCGTTCTCGTGGATGGTCGGGCTCGCCCTCCTCTACCTGCTTCTCCTGGCCCAGAAATCGAGCCTCGCCCGACACGTCGCGCGCGGCGAGGCTCGGCTTCCGCCCTCGGACGGAGCTGGCGTCGCGATCGCGCAGCCAATCCTCTCCGGCGACCCGCGCCTCGCCGAGGTACTTGGCGACAATCTGCGAGAGCTGCCGGCGGCGCGCTTCTTGTGGTTGGTCGATCTCGACGACGCCGAGGCGCAAAGGATCTGCAACGACCTCGCGGTCCGGCATCCGGAGACGGAGATCGAGATCTCGCTCCATGCCCAACCGCCCGACGGTAAAAACCCGAAGCTTTGGAAGTTGGAAGCCGCGCGAGCCGCGCTGGCGGCAGACACCGCCGAGCCGATTTTCCTAGTGCTCGACGACGACACGCGGATGCCGGGTCCCACCCTCGCCGCCCTGCTCCAAGCGCTGGAGACGCATCCCCTCGCGACCAGCCTGCCCGGGTATCTCGACGACGGCCGCTTTCCGTCCCGCCTGCTCGCGCAGTTCGTGGACAACAACGCCGCCCTCACCTACCTGCCGCTGCTCCCCTTCCTGCCGCCGCTTACGATCAACGGCATGGCGTATGCCTTGCGGCGCGAAAAGCTCGACGAAATGGGAGGTTTCGCCGGGATGCTCAGGGCCTTGACCGACGACCTCGCCGTCGCGGAGGCCGTGCTCTCCAAAGGGGGCACGATCTTCCAGAGTGCGCGGCCGCATTGGGTGGAAACGACCGTCCGCGACGGCAAGCACTACCGCCAATTGATGCACCGCTGGTTCCTGTTCGCGCTTCTTCTGCTGCGCAAACAGCCGATACAAATCCGCTCCACGATAGGGCTCCTCCACGCCCTGCCGCCGCTCCTGCTGCTCGCTTTGGTCATCGCCTCCGCCATCCACCCCAGCCCCGCGGGCCTTGCCCTCTTAATCGCGACGCTCGCCCTCCGCGGTCTCGGCCTCGCGTCGCTCCAGCGCGCGATCTACGGACGCAGCCTCGAAGCGCCGGCCACCTCGATCTTGAGCGAGCTGCTCCAGCCGTTTCACCTGCTGCATGCCGTCTTCCGGCGGCGGATCGTCTGGCGCACCCGGCGCTACAAAGTGCAGGACGACCGGCACTTCACCGCGATCGAATGAAGCCCCCTCTTCAGATCGCCTTCCTCACCGGCCAGAGCAACCCCGGCAACGCCGCGCTCAGCCCGCTTCAACAGGCGTTTCTCGAAGCCCTTCCCGCTCCGGCCGAGTGGAAAGTGCCGGTCAATTTCCCCTACCCAGACATTCCACAATCGTTCCGAAAGACTCCGCTGCCCATCGCGAGCCTCAACAACCTCTCGCTCTACCTTCGCTCCCGCCGCCCCGCGTTCGCCGCCGCCTACCGCCCCGCGGTGCTCGCGCAAATCGACCGCGCCGAAAAAACCTTCTTTCTGGCCGGAAGCTCGGGACTGGAGCTGCTCGCCAATCTCAATCTCTCCCCGACCGCGCTCGCCCGCCTTCACGTCTTCGCCTACGGCCCTGTTGCCCGTCGGCTGCCGGCTTGCAATGCTCGCATCGTCCAGGGCCACGATTCGATCTCCCGCCTGTTCTTCCGCGTCGGCCTCCCGAAAGCGAAGATCGCCCGGGTCGATTGCGACCACCTGTCTTACCTGCACCACCCGTCGGTCCTCGCGCACTGCGTCGAATTCCTCTGCGAGATCCGAAGCTCGGAATCGCCTGCATGAGCCGCCCGCGGATCGATCTCGTCGGTCCCCCGTTCGCCGGGCATCTTCACCCGCTGCTGGGGATCGGCCGCCGGCTCGCGCGCGACTATGAGATTCGCGTGATCAGCACGGAAGGAGCCCAGCCTGAGATCGCGGCGGCGGGCCTCGCCGGCCGCGTCGTCCTCCCCGGCCGCGACGCCGAGATCCGCGCGATCGTCGAGCCGCCTCACTCCGTGGGGAGCAACCCTCTTCGCCTGCACGCCCAACTGCGCGAGAACCTGAAGCTCCTGCTCGCGTTCCGCCAAGCGATCCTGGCGCTTTGGACCTCCGAACCCCCGCCGGATCTTCTGATCGCCGATTTCACCGTCCCGGTCGCGGGCTCGGTCGCGCGCGATCTGGGGATTCCTTGGTGGACCAGCCATCCCTCGCCCTGCGTCATCGAAACGCCCGACGGTCCGCCCGCCTACCTCGGAGGCTTGCACCCCGGCCGCGGTCCGCTCGGAAAACTGCGCGACGCGACCGGTCGCGCGCTGATCCGCACCTTCAAACACGGCGTCCATCGGCTCTACCGCGAACCGATCCGCGCGCTCGGCTTCCCCCGTCTCTACCGCGAGGACGGCTCCGAGGCGGTCTACTCGCCCGAGCGAGTACTCGGTTTTTCGATTCCCGAGCTTGAATTCCCCCGAACCCTACCCGCCGCCGCCGACCTGATCGGCCCGGTGCTCTACACTCCCCCCACCACCGCGCCCGAGCCGCCGTTCCGCGAGGGACGACCCACGGTCCTGATCACTCTAGGGACCCACCTCGCCTGGAAGAAAGATGAGCTGGCCGAAGCGGTCCGCGCCGCGGCACGGGCAACCCCTGAGATCGACTTTCATTTCACCGACGGCCGCGTCGAGAGCGACCGCCGCGAGTCCGCGGGCAACTTCCATCGCCTCGGCTATGTCTCGTACGCCCGCGATCTCGCGCGGTACGCCCTGGTCGTCCACCATGCCGGCGCGGGGGTGCTGTTTCACACCCTGCGGGCGGGATTGCCCGCGTTGGTGCTGCCGATCGATTACGACCAGTTCGACCACGCCGCAAGATTGGAGGCCGCGGGGGTGGCGCGAAGGATTCGCGATCTTGGGCAGCTGGCGGAGCAAGTGAAGGCCGCCCTTGGGGATGAAGAGCTGGGCGCGGCGGGTCGGAGATTCGCGGAGGTGCTTCGAGGGTATTCGGCCGAGGATTGGGTAGCCGAGAGAGTCGCGGTGAAGCTCAGCTTTTAACCTACGCGCCTTCTTGCTGCGTGAGACTCTTCTGGTAAAAGTACCTCTTGTAGCCTTCCGGGTAATCGTCGAGCACCCCGAACAGCTTGTACCCCTGCCGCTCGTAGAAAGTCGGCGCCTGGAAGTCGTGGGTGTCGAGCCAGATCGCGCGGCAGCCGTGGGCTCGCGCTTCTTCTTCGGCTTTGGCGAGCAGGGCCTGGCCGAATCCCTGGCCGCGCAGGTCGTCGGAGACCCAGAGGAATTGGACCTGCATCCACTCCCAGCCGGATTCGGCGAGCAATCCGCCGTGAATCGAGCCATCTTCCGCGCGCAGCAGCAGGTGGAGCGGGCGCCAGGTGGGGACCGGCGCATTCCTCCGGTTGTGCGCGCGAAGACCATCGATGATCCGCTCGCGATCTTCAGGGGTGATCTCGGCTTCTTGGTGGATGGTGTAGGTCGTCATCGAAGCACCCTTTCCGGAACGATCTCGGCGACGCTCGGGCAGCCGGAAAGCGCCATCGCAAGCCGCAGCTCCTCGCGCAGCAGATCGAGAACCCGGCGTACCCCCGCCTCCCCTTCGACCGCCAGCGCCCATAAATACGGCCGGCCGATCAGCACGGCCCTGGCGCCGAGCGCGAGCGCTTTGAGCACATCGGTGCCGCGCCGGATGCCGCCATCGACGAAGATCTCCGCCTCGCCCGCGGCCTCCACAACTTCGGACAACGCGTCGCAGGTGGCGATCGCCGTATCCAGCTGACGCCCGCCATGGTTCGAGACCACGATTCCCGCCGCACCGTGCTCGACGGCGAGCCGCGCATCCTCTGCTGTGAGCACGCCTTTGAGCACAAGAGGAAGGTTCGACAGGGCGCGCAGGCGATCGACCGATTCCCAAGTGAGCCCCGGGTCGAACTGGTCGGCGACGTATTTAAGCAGTGCCGAACCGTCGGCCGCGTCCGGCAGGTGGTGCGCGAAATTGCCGACCCGCAAATCCGGCGGCACGCGGAAGCGGTTTCGTGCGTCGCGCTCGCGCACTCCGGGAATGGAACCATCGACGGTCATGCAGAGCGCCCCGTACCCCGCCGCCGCCGCGCGCTCCACCAGCTCGCGGGTAAGTCCCCAGTCGCGGTAGGCGTAGAGCTGGAACCACCGCGGGCCGGGGGCCGCTGCATCCACCTCTTCGAGGCTGTAGGACGAAAGGGTGCTTACGACTTGGATGATTCCGGCACCCGATGCCGCGCGGGCGACCGCCAACTCGCCGTCCGGATGCGCCAAGCCGTTCATCGCGCAGGGCGCCGTCAGCACCGGCATCTCGACCCGCACCCCGAGGACGGAGGTCGCCAGATCGCACCGGCTGACATCGACCAGCACCCGGGGCCGCAGCCGGACCCGACCCCACGCCGCGACGTTGTCGCGCACGGAGATCTCGTCCCCGGCGCCCCCGGCGTAATAGTCGTAGACCATCCCCGGCAGCACTTCCCGCGCCGCCTCTTCGTAATCCTGGAGGTTGATCCGTTCGGTCATGGGCTCGATGTCCGCTGGGACGCGGGGACTATATCGCCCGGGCTCGGATATCATTTCCCCGTGCCCCAAGTGATCTTCACCTCGGCCCTCGAACGGCATCTCGCCTGCCCGCCTCAGGACGTTACGGGAGCCACCGTCCGCGAGGTCTTGAATCAGGCGTTCGCCGCGAATCCGGCGGTCCGCAGCTACGTCCTGGACGAGCAGGGCGCCCTGCGCAAGCACATGACGGTGTTCGTCGATGGCGACGCGGTCCGCGACCGGGACGGTCTTTCCGACGGCGTGAAACCGGACAGCCAGGTCTACGTCATGCAGGCCCTCTCCGGCGGCTAGCCAACCCCCTTCCCCATCCCAGGAGATCCCCGATGAGCCACTCCCCCAGCAACCGTCTGTTCGTCGCCACGCGCAAGGGCCTGTTTACCCTGGAGCGAGCCGCCGCCGGCTGGAAGATCTCCCAGACCGCGTTCTTGGGCGATCCGGTCTCGATCGTCCATATCGACCGCGCCGGGAGGATTTACGCCGCGCTCGACCTCGGCCATTTCGGGAGCAAGCTGAAGCGCTCGGCCGACGGCGGCGCCACTTGGGAAGAGCGGGCGGCCCCCGCGTACCCGGAAAAACCGGAGGGCGTGGATGACCGCGACGACAATGGCACGTCGATCCCCTGGAAGCTGCAAAAGGTCTGGGCTCTGGCGGACGGCAGCGCCACGGAGGCGACCGATTCGCTCTGGTGCGGCACGCTCCCCGGCGGCCTGTTCCGCTCGGACGACGGCGGCGCGACCTGGGAGCTGAACCGGCCGCTCTGGGACAAACCCGAACGGAAAGGCTGGTTCGGCGGCGGCTACGACTGGCCGGGCATCCACTCGGTCTTCGTCGATCCGAGAAACGCCCAGCGCGTCCTCGTCGCGATCTCCTGCGGCGGCGTTTGGGAGACCGAAGACGGCGGAGCCACCTGGAGCCCTCGCGCCCAGGGCATGCGTGCCGAGTACATGCCGCCGGAACGGGCCTACGACCAGAACGTCCAAGACCCGCACATCATGGTCGCGAGCCGCGAAAATCCCGACGCACTCTGGGTACAGCACCACAACGGCATCTTCCGCTCGACCGACGGCGCGGCGTCCTGGCAGGAAATCAAGGACATCCCCCGTTCGGGATTCGGCTTCGCCACCGCGGTCCACCCCCAAGACCCCGACACCGCCTGGTTCGTCCCCGCGATCAAAGACGAAAAGCGCATCCCGGTGGACGGCCAACTCGTCGCCTTACGCACCCGCGACGGCGGCGCAAGCTTCGACGTCCTCGACAACGGCCTCCCCCAAGAGAACGCCTACGACCTGATCTACCGGCATTCGCTGGACGTCGACGCCAGCGGCGACCGCCTGGCCTTCGGCAGCACCACCGGATCGCTCTGGATCACCGAAGATCAGGGAGATTCCTGGACCTCCCTCTCCGCGCACCTGCCGCCGATCTACTGCGTACGCTTCGCGCCATAAAAGTTTGGAGTGCGCCGACGCGTCGGCGCTTTCCTCGCGGCGACGTGTCGCCGCCCACCGCGATGCCTACGCCAGCCCAAGCTCTTCGAGAGAACGAGCGGTCAGCAGCCGCTCGGCCAGCGAGCCGAGTCTCCTCAGGGGAATGGATCGCGGCGACACGATCGATCGCCTGTCCAGTGAGGCTCGGAAAGCGGCTACAGGGCGCTGAAGGGTTCCTCCTCTACCCCCGGAACGTCCGAATCAACTGGTACGCAAACGCCGCCACCACCGCCGCGATCGGGATGGTGAGCACCCAGGCCCAGACGATGCGGCCGGCGACTCCCCATTTGACGGCGGAGAGGCGGCGGGTGGAGCCGACTCCGATGATGGCTCCGGTGATGGTGTGGGTGGTGGAGACGGGAATGCCCGCGATCGTCGCTCCGACCAGGGTGATCGCTCCGGCGGTTTCGGCGCAGAAGCCTCCGAAGGGTTGGAGCTTGGTGATCTTGGTGCCCATGGTTTTGACGATGCGCCAGCCGCCGAACAGCGTGCCGAAGGCGATGGCGGCGTGGGAGAGCAGAATGACCCAGAGCGGCACCGCGAACTCGGTGAGCCTGCCCGAGGCGACCAGGAGACCGGTGATGATGCCCATGGTCTTCTGGGCGTCGTTGCCGCCGTGGCCGAGGCTGTAGGCCGCGGCGGAGAGGAGCTGGAGGCGGCGGAACAGACGATCGAGCCGGGAAGGGGCGTAGCGCCGGAAGATCCAAGTGACGGCGATCGACAGGATGAACGCGACCACCGCTCCGATGATCGGGGCGAGGACGATGAACAGCAGCGTCTTGGTCCAGCCCGACAGCAGCAAGGCGCCGAAGCCGGCTTTCGCCACCGCCGCTCCGGCGTAGCCGCCGATCAGCGCGTGGGACGACGAGACCGGCAGGCCGTAGTACCAGGTGACCAGGTTCCAGAAGATCGCGCCGAGCAGGCCGGCGAGGATTACGTCCGGCGAGACGATGTCGAGGTTGATCATCCCTTTGCCGATCGTCTTCGCGACGTGGGTGCCGAGGACGAACGCGGCGACGAAGTTGAAGAACGCCGCCCAGACCACCGCCTGCTGGGGGGTGAGGACCCGGGTCGAGACGACCGTCGCGATCGAGTTGGCCGCGTCGTGGAAGCCGTTCAGAAAATCGAACGTCAACGCGACGAGGATGATGCCGGCGAGTGCGAGCTCCGTCGTGCCCACGTGGACCTCAGGCGTTCTTGACCAGAACGTTGCCGATGATGTGCGTGTAGTCCTTGCAGGCGTCGCAACCGTCTTCGAGCACCTGGTAGACCTCTTTCCACTTGAGGATCTCGATCGCCCGCGAGCTGTCGTAGCGGAACAGCTCGGCGATCACCCGGTTGAACAGGTCGTCGGCGCGGTTTTCGAGGTCCGACACGCGGACGATCGCCTCGTGGATGCGCGCCTGGTTCTTCGCGTCCCAGACCAGGTCGGTGATCTTGATCACCTCGGTCACCATGTCGACCAGGATGTCGGCGAATTGGCGCAGGGGCTCGGGGGCCTCGGACAGCTCGAACAGGATCAGCGAGTTCGCCGCCGCTTCGAGGAAATCGAGGATGTCGTCCATGTCCACCGCGATCGAGCGGATGTCCTCGCGGTCGAACGGGGTGATGAAAGTCGAGTTGAGCGCGTCGAAGATCTCGCGAGTGATGCCGTCGCCGGTTTTTTCGATCTCCCGCAGCCGCTGCGTATGGCTCTTGCGCACCGCGAAGTCCTCGGTGTGGGCGACCGCGCCGAACACCTTGGCGGCCTCGCCGAGGTTGACCGCTCCGCGCCCGAGCAGCTCGTGAAAGCGCTCCTCTTTGGGCATAAACCACTTGATGATCGCGTCGGCTTTGCTCATAGGCGCCCTCCGCTCCAAGGCTCCAGTTCACTGTGACGAGGGGTGACGAATCTGTGACGAATGCGGCGGGGCGGGATGCTAACACAGGGGATCGAAGGCTTCGGCGGCGCCGCCTCGGTCGCGGTACAATCCATCATCCCGCTCGCCTCTTTCCCGGAGACGTACCCCCGCGTGATCATCGACGTCCGCTGTCGTCTGCCGTCCGCCTCCGACGGCGCCTACCTTTCCGGGCGCCCGGACGGCCGTCGGTTCGCCCCGTGGGTGGGCCTTTCGGCCGAGGGATTCTTCGCCGAGCTCGACCGAGCGGGGATCGCCACCGCGGTCTCGGTCTCGGGCAACAACGACGGCCTGCGGCTCGGGGCGCGCGAGCTGCCGCCTCGGCGTACGAACAACGACGACCTCGCGGCGCTCGAAGCGCGCTTCCCCGGGAGGTTTCTGGGCGCCGCGGGAATCGACGTCGGCGGCGCGCGCCACGATCCGCTCGTGGAGCTGGAGCGGGCGGTGACCACCCTCGGCCTCCGGCGGATCGCGATCGAGCCGGGACGCGCGCCGATGCTCGCCGAGCACGTCGCCGATCGGCGGCTCTATCCCTTTTATGAGCGCGCCCAAGAGTTGCAGGTGGCCCTGTTCCTTCAGACCTCGGGGATCTGGGGAGGAGAGAGCCTGGACCAGGCGCACCCGCGATGGATCGACCGGGTGGCGGGCGACTTTCCCGACCTGCATCTGATCTGCGGCCACGGCGCGTACCCCTTCGTGCGCGAAATGATCGCGGTCACCGTGCGCCGGGCCAATGTCTTCCCCTCCCCCGACCTCTACCTGTTCACCCCCAGCGGCCGGGAGTGGGTCTACGCGGTGAACAGGGGGCAGATCGCCGACCAGTTCTTGTTCGGCAGCGCCTTCCCGCTCTGCGGCGGCTTGGCGCGGACGGTCGATCGGTTCCTGCTCCAGGGGTGGCGGCCGGCGGTGCTCGATCGGATCCTGTACAAGAACGCCCTCCGGGCCCTGCATCTCATGGACGATCCGCGCTTCGCGGCGGGGCACGACGGCGGGCGGCGGTTCGGCGCGGGAGCGATCGCGCGGGCGGCGGTGCGGTTGCCGGTGAGGGAGGCTTGGCGGGGCCTCAAGGGCAGGCGGGAGCGCGCGGGGGCGGCCGGGTGATGGCGATGGAGATCGCTCGGGCGGAGGACCTAAAGGACAGCAAGGACCTCAAGGACGAAAGCACCGGAGGGTTGGCCTGCGCGTTCTCGGAAGCGGCGGCGCGGTGGCCGGAACGGCCGGCGGTGCACGCCGCGGACGGTTGCGCCACCTATGATGAGCTGGAACGTCTGGCGGCCGGGGTAGCGCGGCGGCTGATCGGTGTGGGGGCTCCCGCCGATCGGCCGGTGCTGCTGATCGCAGAGCCGGGATTGCGCCTGGTCGCCGCGATGCTCGGAGTTTGGCGCGCCGGGCGGTTCTTCGTGGCGCTCGATCCCGTGGCACCCGCGGAGCGCAACGCGCGGATCGTTGAAGATGCCCAGGCCCGGGTAGTGATCGCCCCGTTGGGGAGCGGCCTGAGCCTTACCGAGCCGGCCACCCCGCGGACCTGGCTGGCGCTCGACATCGCGGAGTGGCTCGACGCGGCGGGCGAAGCCCCGGCGGAGCCGCCGGCAGAGGTCGATCGCGGAGCAATCGCCGCTCTCACCTACACCTCGGGTTCAACCGGCCGGCCGAAAGGCGTGATTCAAACCCATGGCGCGGTGCTCCGCAACGCGGCGCTCAACCGGGCGGCGCTCGGGGTCGAGCCGGCCGACCGCTGCACGATGCTCTATCCGCCGAGCGTCAATCCGGCGCTGCGCGACCTGGCGACCGCTCTGCTCTCCGGCGCGGAGCTGCTCCCCTACCTGGTGACCACCGAAGGGATCGACCGGCTTGGCGCCTGGCTCGAAGAACGGCGGATCACGGTCTACAGCTCGGGGGTCACCCTGTTCCGGCAGCTCGCCGCGACGCTGCCGGCGGGCGCCACGTTCGATTCGATCCGCCGGGTGCGGCTCGGCGGCGAGGCGGTCGGCCGGCGCGAGATCGAGCGGTTCCGGCGCGTCTTCCGGCCGGGCGCGCGGCTGCTCTTCGGTCTCGGCACGACCGAGACCGGCACGGTGACGATCTGCTCGTACGGCCACGACGAGGCGCTGCCTTCCCATGTGCCGCTCGGGCGTCCGGCGGCAGGCGTGGAGGTCCGGCTGCTCGATGCCGCGGGCGCTCCCGTGGCGCCCGGCGAAGTGGGCGAGGTCGAAGTCTCAGGCACGGACGTGGCTCAAGGCTATTGGCGCGATCCGAAGAGCGCCGAGGGAGTGGCCGGCGGCCGACCGAGCTTCCGCACCGGCGACCTTGCCCGCCGCGCCGAGGACGGAACGCTCGAACATTTCGGCCGGGTCGGCGACCGGATCAAGATCCACGGCCTGCGCATCGACCTGGCGGAAGTCGAGCGGGCGCTCGCCGAGCTGCCGGGGGTGGCGGATGCGGCGGTGGTGGCGGTCGAAGGTGAGTCGGCCGAAGAAGAGGCACGGCTGATCGCCTACCTGGTGGCCATGGGAGAGCCCCCACTTTCCCGTAGCGAGCTACGCCATACCCTCACCGAACGGCTCCCCCAGCCGATGGTTCCGGCGTACTTTCGGGTCGTCGGCCGGCTGCCGATGACCGCCAACGGCAAGCTCGACCGACGGGCGCTCGCCGCCCTTCCGGGGCGCGAGCTGGTCTCTGAGCGGACGCTCACCTACCCGCGCGATCCGATCGAGACCCGCCTGGCCGCGCTCTGGTGCGAGGTGCTCGGGATCGAGCTGGTGGGGATCGACGAGAGCTTCTTCGACCTCGGCGGCGATTCGCGCACGGCGGTGGGGCTGTTCACCCAGATCGAGCGGCGCTTCGGCACGGCCCTGCCGCTCGCCTTGCTGTTTACCGCGCAGACCGTGCGCGAGCTGGCGATCCACCTGCGCGAAGGGGTCCGGCGCGACGCTCGGGCTCCCGTTCTCCAATTCGGCGCGGAACCCGCTGCCGGCGGACCCTTGCCGACCCTGTTTTGCGTTCCGGCGGTGGACGGCTACGCCTTTGTCTACCGCCCGCTGGCCGCGGAGATCTCGGTGCATGCTTCGCTCCGCGTGCTGCAGTTTCCCGGGCTCGACGGCGGGAGCGCACCGCTCGCGACGGTCGAAGCGCTCGCCGAGGCGCTGATCGAGCGGATGCGCTCGGTGCAACCGGCCGGACCCTATCGTCTGCTCGGCCACTCCTACGGCGGCCTGGTCGCCTACGAGATGGCCCGCCTTCTCACGGCGGCAGGCGAGCGGGCAGCGCTGCTCGCGATGTGCGACTCGCACACGCCGGATGCGGTGTCGTTCGTCGCCCGCAGGGTGCGTGACTTGGAGCTGCTGGGTTTGACGGCGCGGCGGATTTGGCGGGCGAGCGGCGGACGGCTGACCGCGACGGCAAGGGCGGTCGTCCACATGGCGGGGCGCGCGCTCCGGCGCAAGGCGGGAAACACCCTGGTCGAGCACGAGATCCACGAGGTGCGCCGGGTCTCGATGGCCGCGCGGCGGCGCTACCGTTTCGCCGCGCCGGCCGCTTTGCCGGACACCGCGGTCTGGCTGCTGCGCGCCGCTCCGCAAGCGGGCTCGGCCCACCTCTGGTGCCGGCTGGTCGCCCGCGACAACGGCTGGGCGCGCCGCCTGGTCGGGCCGATCGAGATCGTCGACGTCCCCGGCGATCACATTCAGATGCTCAATCCGCCGCACGTCGCGGCTCTCGCGGCCGTGCTACTGCGGGCGATCCGGTCGAGCACCGCCAACGAAGGCACGCAGCGCGACCGCGGCCGGACCTAGCGCCGCCGAGAGCGCCGCGAGCACCACCCCGCCGAGCACCAGCCAGGGAGGCGCCGCGGCCGGCCAAACCGCGAACCCGAGCGCCACCGCGAGCGCGGGCGCCGCGGCCCCGAGCAAGCGGGCGAAATCGACCGGGGCCAGCACCGCGCGCCGGAGCGGCCGGTCGAACAGCGCCACTCCCGCCGCGCCGCGCAGGGTCTGACCCGCCGCCACGGCGAAGGCGGCCCCGAGCGCACCCCAACGCGGCACCCAGAGGAAGAACAGCGCGGCGGTCGCGACCGTGCTGCCGAGGGTGATCGCGAACACCTGCGCCGCCCGTCCGCGCGCCACCAAGGCTTCTTCGGTATATCCGGCGATCGAGCGGGCGAGCCAGCCGGCGGCGAGCCAGCGCAGCGCCGAGCCCGCGACCTCGTAGTGGGCGCCGAACGCCACCCGCACCAGCTCCTGCGGACAGAGCAGGCAGGGACCGAGCACCGGCCAGAGATAGGCGAAAGCGAGCTGCCGCGATCGGCGATAGCCGGCCGCAAGGCCCGCCTCGTCGCCCGCCGCCACCGCCGCCGAAGCGAAGGGCAGAAAGCGATGGGAGGCGCTGTCGCTCACCTGACCGAGGACGCGGCCCAAGCCTTGCGCCGCGCCGTAGACCCCGACCGCGGCGAGCGGCGCGAGCGCGCCGAGCAGCACGATGTCGAGCCAGGTGGCGGCCTGGTTGATCAGAGTCATTCCCAGAAACGGCGGCAGCGAGCGGAGCAGCCCGCGATCGGCGCGGACCGAAGCGGGCGCCGAGCGGCGAAGCCAGCCGCGGCGGACGCCGTAGCCGACGAACGACAGCTCGCCGAGCAGCGAGCCGACGCCCCAGCCGAGCGCGAAGCGCGCCGGCCCGCCCGAAAGGAGCGCCGCGGCCACGACCCCGGCGAGCCGTAGCGCGCTCCCTCCCGCGTCGCGGAACAGCGCCCGCCCGCGCGTGTCGCCATGCCCTTGGGAGATCCCCCACATCGCCACTCCGAAGCTCAAGCCCAGCGCGGCCGGCGCCGTGCCCAGGAGCACCGAGAACGGCAGCTCGCCGAGCCGGCCGAGGCCGAGGCGCGGAAGGAAGGGAATCAGCAGCGCCGCCGCAAGCCCGGTCGCCGCGCTGAACCCAAGCGCCGTGCGCGCAGCGGACTCGGCCTCCGCCGGAGCCCTGAGCGCGAGCCGTTCGGCGATCCGCCGCGCGGAGGCCGAACGCAGCCCGCAGGAGGCGACCGTGCCGGCGAAGGAGGTCACGGCGATCGCCAACAGGACGGCGCCGAGGTCGTCCGGCGCCAAGAATCGCGCCATCGCCACCCGCACGCCGAGGGCGCTCGCGATCGCCACGCCGGAGCCGAGCAGGACCCCGGCGGCCGAGCCTTCGAGGCTGGTCGTCGGATTTTCTTGCGACGGTCTAATACCTGGGGCCGCGGCCATCGTCAGTCGTTCGAGAGGCCGGGGCGATCCCGATCCTCATCCGGGAGAAAACGACCATGAAACGGAAGCTGAGGCTGCACCGCGACACCGTCCGCAATCTCGATACCCTCGAAGAGGTTCAGGGCGGCGACTTTCAAAGCATCAGTCTGACGACGGTGACGCGGACCCCCAGCTGCTTCGGCACCTGCGCCGCTCCCTGCACCCTGTCGCCCACGGCCTGCGTACCGAGAGCCTGCGTCTAACACCGGTCCGCACCGCCTTCGATCGAGCAGGAAGAGCCGGGCGGTCCGCGGGCCGCCCGCCTCGCTCCCGGGAATCAAGCGACGACCGCGTCGAGCTCGATCTCGATCAGCATCCGCGGGTCGATCAGCGCCCGGACCTCGACCATCGAGGTCGCCGGGGGATGGTCGCGAAACACTTCGCCGTGCGCCCGGCCGTACTCCTCCCAACGCGAAATGTCGGTGACGAACATCCGCGTCCGCACGACGTGGGAGGCATCGCCCCCAAGCCGCGCGAGGGCGCCGAGGGCGATCTCCAGGCATTTGGCCGCCTGGGCGTAGGCGTCGCCGGGCGCGAACGTCGAACCGTCCGCGGCGACCGGCGCCGTCCCTGAGACGAAAATTTGATTCCCGGTCCGGATCGCCCGGCAGTAGCCGACGACCGGCTCCCACGGCGCTCCGGTCTGCACGCGTTCGACGGCCATGGCGAGACCTCCAGGTTCAGGCCGCGGGGCGCGGCGCGGTGTCGGGGTGACCTTCACGGAGAGCCGCCCGGCTCGCCGCGGGGTGCGGCACGCCCTGCGGCACGATCAGGCGCGGGGTGAGCGCCAGCTCGAATGAGAATCGAACGTCGGGGACCAGCCAGGACGAATGGAGCGGCGGCAAGGCGAAGTGCGCCAGGCCGAAACAGGCCGCCAGCAGGTCGGCTTCGCGCACCTCCGCCCGCACCGGCCAGACTGCGACCGGCGGATGGCTGACGTCCATCCGCCGCAGGCCGTCGGGATAGAGCGTGTAGCCGCGCGGCCGGTCGTGGACATAGCGGACCGTGCGCTCCCAGGAACCGAGCCGCGGGCCGGTGCCGATCTCCGGGCTCGCCGGCTGGGCGCTCACCGTAAAGCGCAGGCCGCACGCCGCGCGCCAGAGCCACTCCCCCGCCTCCGGCCGGTTCGAAGGGCGGGGAAAGTCGAGCTGCGCCGCGGTCACCGGCGGCCCGCCGAACAGCCGCGCGCCGGGATAGACCCACGCGGGAACCAGCACCCGCCGGATCAAGAGGGAGGGAACGCCCTCCTCGTCGAGAACGCAGATCCGGACGTTCATCTGCGGCCAGGAGAAGCGAAGCCAGGGCAGGGCCGGCCAGTGCAGCCGCTCGAAATGGGACAGGACGGCGGAGACGATCACCCGCTCGCTCCCCTCCTCGGCGTGAACCTGATAGCGCAAGGTCCCCGGCAGGGCCGGCAGGACCTCCTTGGGCAGCGCCCAATTGAGAACCAGGCCGTCGCGGAGCTGGGTTTCGATCTTCATCCTAGGGAGCGTGACCTTAGCTCGGCGCGGGGCCTACGGGCAACTCGCGGACGAGTCGCGATCGACCTTCCCCGATTTGCTACAGTCTCCTCGACCCGTGATGCCTTCCGCGCTCCCTCCGATCCCCTCGCCGCCATCCGTTTCCCCAGAGGAGCTGACCATGCAGAGATCCCGACCTTCGGGCCTCGCGACCGCGAGCCTCGCCTTCTTGCTTTCGACCGGTGCCGTGGCGGGCACGGCCACCGCCGCCGACCTGACCCTCCCCGCGGGCGCCGAGCAGGCCTCGCTGGCGATCCACGCCGGCAGCCTCGCCGCTCCCATCCGCTTTCTCGCCTCCGACGCGCTCGAAGGGCGCGGCCCGGCGAGCCGGGGCGATCAGCTCGCCCGCGCGTACCTCGCGAGCGAGCTCGAATCGCTCGGCCTTCATCCGGGAGGACCGGACGGCAGCTGGCAACAGAGCTTCGACATCGTCGGCATCAACGCCGCGATGCCCGCGGTCTGGAGCTTTTCGGTAGGAGGCAAGTCGGTCCAGTGGAAGCGGAGCGACGACTACATCGCGGCCTCGGGCGTCCAGGCCGCAAGCGCGGAGCTCAAAGACGCCGAGCTGGTCTTCGTCGGCTACGGCATTCAGGCGCCCGAGTACCGGTGGGACGACTTCAAAGGGATGGACTTGAAGGGCAAGGTCCTGGTGATGCTCAACAACGACCCGGAGGACGACGACAACCTGTTCGCCGGCAAGAGGCGCCTCTATTACGGCCGTTGGGACTACAAGTACGAGAGCGCGGCCCGGCAGGGCGCGGCCGGGGCGATCATCGTCCACACGACCCCTTCGGCCGGCTATCCCTGGCAGGTGGTGCAGACCTCCTGGACCGGCGAGCAGTTCGAGCTGCCCGCGGGAACCGAGCCGCGCCTTCAGGTCGCGGCCTGGTCCACCGAGGAGGCCGCCAAGCGCCTGGTCGCCGCCGCCGGGTTCGATCTCACCCAGCTGATCGCCGACGCGCAGCGACGCGACTTCCGGCCGATTCCGCTCAAGAGCCGCACCACGCTCACGCTCGCCACCAAGATCGAGAAGACCAGCACCGCCAACGTGCTCGGCCTGCTGCCCGGCAGCGATCCGAAGCTCGGCTCCGAAGTGGTGATTCTCTCCGCCCACCACGACCACCTCGGCATCGGCGAGCCCGACAAAGACGGCGACAAGATCTACAACGGCGCGGTCGACAATGCCTCCGGCTGCGCGCAGATCCTCGCGATCGCCAAGGCTTTCGCCGCCCTGCCGGAGCGTCCCAAGCGCTCGATCCTGTTCGCCTTCGTGGCGGCTGAAGAGCAAGGGCTGCTCGGCTCCAAGTACTACGCCGAGCATCCGACCTTCCCGGCGGGCAAGATCGCCGCGAACGTCAACTTCGACGGCGGCAACATCTGGGGCCGCACTACCGACATCACCTACATCGGCCTGGGCAAAAGCTCGCTCGACGGCGTGGTCAAGGATCTCGCGGCGGAGCAGGGCCGCGAGGTGCTCCCCGATCAGGCGCCCGACCGCGGCTTCTTCTACCGCTCCGACCAGTTCAGCTTCGCGAAGATCGGCGTCCCGGCGATCTACCTCGACGCCGGGAGGAAATTCCGGGGCAAGCCCGAGGGCTGGGGCAAGGAAATCCAGGAGAAGTGGGAAGAGGTTCAATACCACCAGCCGAGCGACGAGATCTCCCCGGACTGGAACTACGACGGAATGATCGAAGACGCCCGGCTCGGCTTCTTCGCTTCTCTCTGGATCGCAGACCAGGACGCCATGCCCACCTGGACCCCCGGCGACGAGTTCGAAGGGGCGCGGAAACAGGCGCTCGCGGCGGTGGCGGGTAAATAAGGTCGGGAATGTAGGGGCGGCCCCCCGTTGTCCGCCCTTCGGTCCCGGTGCGCACCCGATCGGTTCGCGTGATTCCAGGGCGGCCACGGGGGTGTCCGGCCTCAGGACATAGGTAACACCTCGACCTCAAGACATCGGTAACAGGTTGGGGCAGAGTTGGGGTCCAAGGAGGGCCGCGACGATGCCCTGGCGGGAG
>Ga0134122_10001377_pt1 | contig 17524 bp, 27 predicted proteins | sample KB302_FD_96461 | JGI IMG/M metagenome (GOLD analysis project Ga0134122, IMG submission 96461) | Terrestrial soil microbial communities without Nitrogen fertilizer from Kellogg Biological Station, Michigan, USA - KB3-0-2 | ecosystem: Environmental > Terrestrial > Soil > Unclassified ... | reverse complement strand
TCAACACACTAGCCATAGATAGAGTATTCGATGTTATAGGCCACTTCGCCAGTGCCGGACAGGTTGATCTTCAAATCTTCTCCTGGAAGTCCAACGAACAGTGGATTCTTTGCACCGGCTGCACTCATTCCTCCAACTCCACCAGCCGGACAGAGAATAGTTGCCTTCACAGTAACGCCAGTCTTAATCGTAACGTCAATGTCGCTGGCTCTGCCCATAACGGAGTAGGACCAAACCTCAATACCCTGCGGAGTCGTAATGTCGATGAGTGCAGCAGAATCGCCGCTAGCAGTCAGTTTACCAGTAATCGAAGGCATGTACTACCTATGAATGTGATGTGGAAGCAGTAGAGAGTGGACCGAACCGAACCCAGAAACAGTTCACAGTGCAGGTGAAAAGTACACCTACAGTGCTGTAACACTCTCTACTGCTCCGATTGCGAAGTGTGTAACAAACCCAATAACCTAACCCCCAACCTCTTTTAGTCCGCTAGTAATAAAGGTGAGAGTAGCAACAATCTGAGTAGTAAGATTGATTACCAACAGACTGCGGTGAAAAGATCACAATCTGCTGGTGCTACTCTCACCTAAGAGCCGAACGCCATAAGCTGGAGTTGCCGTTGCGACCCCTCCAAACCAACAACGGTGAATTTATCATTGGTCGTTCCCACCGTACAGCGTTCGGCTCTTATTCCAGTACCAACTTGTTCTTCTTCAGTGCCAGTTTGACCGGACTGATTCCGCTGGCTCTTTGAGTCATTGCCTTACGCTCTGCTCTGTTATATGACTGCATTGAGTCGGCGTTGGAAAAAGTACATCCAGTGCGATTATGAGTGTGCATCAGAATCTCTGCGACGTCCTCTAACTCATCTTTGGAACAACTACGCAGGAACGGAAACATATCGTTCAGGAAGGCAATGGCCGTCATCGTCAACTGCTTTCTGGCAGTCGGATCGATCTGGTTGGTGGGATGATCGCCGAATGACTGACCGGCATCGTTACGACTGTTCGCCATCACCCTACGAACGTAGAGATCGACGAAGATACGCTCCACTCTGGGGTCTGCCCTACGAATCCCAATGGTACCATCTGGATTGACGTAGATTCGGTTCCCACTGCGAACAGCGTCCGACTCCTCTGAACGTCCGTCTTTTTCCAACGCAGTCGCCAGTGCTCTACGCAGGCTAGAACCTTCGATTCCTGCTGTGGTGTCCCAGTCCGACTGGCTCATGCCTTTGATGAGTGAGTCAGTGTCTTCGATACCCAGTTCGTACCTTAGTACTCTGCTGAGTTCGTTATAGAAAAAACTGTTGTCTATTTTAGGCATCTGTGACTTTACCATAGTATTAGCCGATCTTAGTACGTCGACGGAAGCTGTCATCGTCCGGATGTTCGCTTTGCTGGTGGCAGTGTCGGTCCAGTGACTCAGCAACCTGCTGCTTTGTAAACCCTTCGTTGAACAGTTTTTACAGCGTCTTCAATGGTCGAATTGTCCGAACGACCTACAGCCGCATCATAGATGAGATGGCAGGCGAAGACGAACGGCGTCTCAGTCATTCGTTTCCCACCCACTGCCAACTGCCTGTTCGATCAGGCTTCCAATCGCTTTGTCCAATTGACTCACATCATCCTTCGCTCCGTAGCGAATCGACTGCTCTCTTCGACGAAACGCATAAAAGTCTTCCGGAATCACCTCAGTCGAACGCCAATCAACTTCGCCAGCGTCCATCTCCGGTTCCTTCAACGCAATCTCATCAACCTTTTTGTGTTGACGACCACTGATAAACCGATCACTACTATTGCCCAGTTCGTTGAGGTGAGAATGTAGTCCGGTAAAGTTGACTTTGTTGGCGAACTCTGGATCAGTCTCCGACAAACGATGGTGAAGAGCCGTCAGCACCGGCTTGTCATCGTACTTGCTATGGCCAACAATGTGACTGAGATAATTGGCGTCTCCGGAGGACCAGTGTAAGGCTTTTCCTGCCAACGCTCGCACACCCTCATCGTTGTGATTCAGTGACATATCCTCTAAAAGTCGACCGGTCTTATTCAGTTTGCCTTTTGTATTGGTATAGATGGGGTCTGGTTGGTATCGACCACCTTTGCCGTCATCCAATGGGTGTTCTGTAGTCAGGTACTGCTTTTCAGGATCGGCCGGTTTGAATTCTGGAACCTTAACCCCATAACGAAGAACACTATTCAGAGAATAGGCGTAGTGATCTTCCGGAATCGTCTCCATCGAACGCCAATCAACATCGCTGGCAGGAATCGGATTCAATCGACCTGTCTTGTCCAGATAGTCCACTCCCTGACGGAATGACTCATCGGAATCGGTTTTGGGAAGATCGGTGAAGTGTGACCCAACGAACTTGTGAACCCAGTTGCTGTCCTTCGTTGCGTCCGGATTGTCGGCTAAGTGCTTCGCAGCATCTTCGACCAGTGCAGCAAAGAGAGGATGCAGTTTGCCATCATCATCCAGATGAGGTTTCACTTCCTTCTGCTTCATCCAGTCAGCTTTGAGAGAAGGATTGACTGGAATCGTTCTTCCCAGTCCACTGTGACCCAGATCACTCAACACAGTCATCACATCTCTGAATATTCTGCCAGCGTAGTTTGACAGCACCTTTTCCTTAGACCATCTCTGACTATACTTCATTGACTGTTCGGATCGGTGCATTGCGTAGAAGTCCTCTGGAATCGACTCAGTAGGTCGGTAATCAATGTCGGAGGATCGGAAGTCATAATCTTTACCACCAGCCAGACCAAACAGTCCCAGCTGATGCGGTGTCAGCACCGCTTTCTCTATCGGTGCCAGTTCATGCTCATAAGGAACAGCATTGGGGTTATTCTCTTTCACTTCCTCTTTGTTGTCGTATTGCTTGTAGGAACCCAACCGGTGCCAGACGTACTGGCCATTCACCTGTTTCGGTGCGAACTTGCCGACGATGAAGTTACCTTTGCCGTCAGACTTCCACCAACTGAGGTGAGACAGGTTCTTGAGTTCATATCGCACCGGCGACAGAGCATTCGACAACGATTCAGTGTAGGACATTAGTAGGCTTTTTGGTTGGGGATTGGCTTATTTTTATTTGTAATCTACTACCGACGCTTCTTCGGATTCAGTGCGTTGTTGATGGCAGAGATGTAGTCGTAATCGACGAAGGTGTCGATCTTGCCCATTGGTGGCATTGTCAGTCGATAAGACGGCTCATCGACAGCGTACTTGTACTTTGACGTCGATTCGCTGACTCTGTAACGGAAAGGAACTGCTGGCATTTCCATCAATTCCGGTGCTGTAGCCTTCAACGCACTGATTGGCCACAGACGCTTCGTCGACGGATAATACTCAGGTGACAGAGATACGACCTGTTTCAGTTTGTGCTTGTCTTCCTTTGGTAACACCCATGTCGAGTAGAGAATGTAGTCGTCTGGTTCGCCTTCAGTATCCCTTTCAACGAAAAATCGAATAGCTCTGCCAATGCAATCCGGTTGGTACTTTTCTAATACGTCACCGTCAAGTGTATGTCCGTCACTGAAAGGAGCACACTGTTGGTAACGCTGGAAAAGACCATTGTGATTTGCAGCAATGTCTTCCAGATCGTTACGGACGACTTTGATGACTTTGCCGTTCTTTTTACGTTGATGAGTGCGAAACACAGCTACTCGTTCGATGTACTCATATCGATCCAGAGGAAACAATTGCTCAGCGTTATCTTTGTGTCGCATATTAGGATTTCATTACTGAGGGACTGAGCCACTTTTCTTTGATGACGTTTTTGACTTCTTTGAGGTAGTTGGAAATCGTCGTCGGTGCGACTCCCAGACGACTAGCGATGGCTTCTTGCGTTTTGCCGTCAACCCAGTACATCACAGCCGCATGTCGAAGAGTTTCTTCCAGACCCAACCCTTTGAAACCTACAATTTCTTCTTGTTGCAACTGGTCGATCATCACATCTTCGACGTCTACTCTGTTCTGGTAGTTGTTCTCAGAAACTGGGAACTTCGCTCTGCGTTCGGTACGAATGTAATCTTTCATTGCAGACTGAGAAACCACCACATAATTCTTCCACTTACGCTTACCGTCGATCAGTGCCAGCAGAGCAGCCTGCACTAAGTCATCCCTGAAGGATTTGCATTTACTAAATCGACCTGCCAGTGAGTAGAGTTTGGGATAGAGGTATTGAATATCGTCGTTGGAGAGAGGGAAGGAGATTTTACGTTCGTCTTCATAGTGTACTGATTCATTGAGTGTGTCCTGCACATTGCCTCTTTATCTTCGATGTGAAGTGAGAAGGTGTTAGTGAGGGGTTACAGCTTCGACAGATACTCAGCGATGAGTGAGGCGTTGGTGACGTCAGCAAGTGAAACGGTCAGATCGACAGCCTTTTTCACAGACAGCCAGCGGTTGAAGGCGACAGTGCCGACTGCGGTCTTGTGATGCGTACCGATTAACACATGCCGTTCCCCACTGACTACTTTGATTTGCGTTATCAACAGAACCGGTTTGCCTTCTGGCAAGTCGTCAGGAAGAGTGAATGGTCGATTGAGTTGAAGCGAACCACTTACCCTTTCAACGATACCTGAATCAACTGAACGAACGATGTGAGCAGCTAACGCCAGCCGTCCTTCCTTATCCAACCAGCGTGCATAGACTTTCGGTAGCAGCCGGTAGTCTTTGTTGCTGACGATCTGACGGACCAAAGTAGCATCCGTCATTACAAAAGATTTTGGACAGAGAGTTGCCAGTTCTTCCATCGTCATTCGCTAGTCACCCTGATTACTTACGGTCGTTCTTTTCTCTCTCCCTGACAGTCTTCATTGCCCGTTCGTAGACTTCCAACTGCTCCTGTTTTTCTCTTTCGGCGTTGGTCAGTTTGCGTTGGTATCGGACCTTCGCTCTTTGCACATGCTCATTCGCATTGGCTTCGTCTAATTGGGCAACAAGATCGACTTCCTGTTGGCGAATTTTCTCACTCTTGAAGTCGATCTTGTCGTCCGTCTCCAACTTGTAAATCAGACGCTCCGCTCGCTCTCTGCCAACACCCTTACCCACTTGCTTCTTCACCTCATTGACGACGTCATTAAAAAAGCGATTGAGTTCCGGATCACTGCGATAATCAGACATTGTAACCTTTCAGAAAAGAAATAAAAACCGATGTGAAAAAAAAACTACTGACGTTGGGAGTGAGCGAACGCCCACTCCAGATGTGCCATAGATCAGGTGTCGTATTCGTCTCTACTATTGAACAAACCCAACCATCTCAACCAAGAACAAAACTGGTCATTAAGGCCCAAACTACGCCACTGCCACCACTGCTTCCGGTTCATCACTTTGTTTCTATCCTCAACACCAGCCAGAATTGCATCAACAACGGTCCGTACTCTTCTCTGGTGATGTTTGTTCTCAACGAATCGATCCAGTCCATCCAACTCAGAAAAACGCCGTAAGCGTTCATTTTGAATTGCCTCTGTTTCCGGTTCCAAAGTAGAGGCACTGGTAGCCGCTATAGCGTCTTTGTCTTTTTGACTCAGAGTGCTAAAGTGTTTTTGGTTTTTCTCAAACTTCTGCTGCTTTCGTCTGGAGACACAAATATCAACAGCTTTGGACGCTAGTCTGTTGTTAGACTTTATGATTATGATACGCTGAGCGTCGGTCGGATTAAGTCTGGCGTTCAGTTCATCATCAGTCTTGTGTTTTAATTCCGCAGCCAGTACCTCCCAGCAGCAATGCCTCAAATCCAGAGCCGTATTAGAATCAATAACCCCTTCACTACCCAATTTCATTCGCCTACGATAAGAGTAGTAGGCAACGGTTTGGATAGCACTTACCCCCAACTCTGATTCCAGAGCCTGTCGTTCTTTTGGAGTGTAGTAACTCTCATACCCCCCTCCCCAATTCGGTACATCTTTTGGTTCAGTAGCAGACAATCTCTCTCCTCATATCATCGACTGATAGCAGTGGTTTCAATAGACTAGTTTGGTTGGGGGTTAGGATTAAATGCTTCGCATCTGAATCGTTTTGAGTTGATCTGGGAACTATTCACTTTTCACACTCTTATATCCTAACCCCCAACCTCTTTTAGTCCACCACCGACTCTCACTCTGTCTCTGTCCTTCCAGTCGTTAACTATTCGTTACTCACTCCAACTCCTACTTGTCGTTTCACTTTTCATTGTTGACTTGTCTTTTTCATATTCACTACTGACTTTTGATTTTCGATTACGACTCCCACTCCAACTACTACTATAAGTAATTAGCCAAAATTCCAGTCTTGGACAAGTAAATTAACCAAAAATCGGTCAATTTTGGAGTCGATTCCTTTCGGCAAATGCTTGTGGATTCAGTACCTGCGACTATTCGGCGGAATCCGAACCGGAGAAGTAAAATGAAACCGACTCCTACGGACGAACGTTGAAGTGTTCGGTGCCGATCAGCCTCTGTTTTCGATCAGACGAGCAGTGCCAAAGCCGATGATTTTTGCTTGTTGGTATGGTCCCATCTCTTCGCTATTCCAACGCTCTCTGTCGTTGCGAATCGCCAACAGCCTCACATCGTCATCGCTCAGTGGATCATCACCGATGATTGGTACGATTCCAACTAGAACGGTTTGCGTCTTCTTTTCCTTCAACCAGTACACTGACGCCGTAGCGTAGAAGGTGACGGTTTGATTGGCAGGAAGTGTTCCGGTTTCCATTGGTCGGTTTTTTGCTGGTGTTGTGTAAGAATAGTAGTGGTGTGTGGTACAGTCACCGACGACCCATCAGTTCAGGTTGGCGTCGGTCGATTTGCAGGAGTCGGAGTTGTGGCTGAAGTACTCGAAACAATGTGGCGTCCGAAGACTGCGGCTGATACAATTGCCTCACTTCGGAGTGAATCGGCTATGACTTTCAGAGACAAACTTCGCTCTCTGATGGATCAAAAAGGCTGGAGTATCGAAGAAACCGCCAAGCGTTCTGGGCTGACTTACTCATCGATCAAGTCGTACTGTGCGAAGGGTAAGGGCAGTCGGTTACCGAATTTGCAGAGTGCAGTGGCTTTGGCGAAAGCATTCGGACACAGCGTTTCGGTCTTTGAAGACTGTGAAGACGTAAAAATGATAGAATCCGAAAAGCAGTAATTTGAAGCACTTATCGACTATTTTTACTTTTTTGTAGCAGGACAATTGTAGCAGGTCATTTCTTCAGGTAAACTCTTCGTAACCAGTCGCACAACCCTAACGACTGGCACTAACGGAGGGTGTCATGCCCCAGTCCACAATTCATTCGATCCTTTGCGATCTGGCTGAAATCTCTCAGAGCTACCGGTTCGACGAACAGGAACTGGCTGCTGCTGGCTGGTCACCGGAGTTCGTCAACAGCCTCCAACTCATCCATCTCCGAATGCAGCAACAAGTCACCGACGACAACCTCAGAGACGGACAAGCCAGTTAGTTTAACCAACCTGACTGTATCGAATCGAACTGTCGATCACCGGCAGTGGAAACGATCAACAGTCAGGTTGGCTTGTTCAAAACCGTCACTTGCAATTCACCTTCAATGCAGCATCGAAAGGACCGAACTCTGTGGACATCGACTCTGATCTGATCGACTGGTACTGCGAACTGCTTCAAACGACTACTGACCACAGAAGTGAAAGAGGAAGAGAGTACGTCGTTGGGCCTGGACTGTCTCCAAACCGAAAACCGCACAGGAACAAGAAGGTGGAGGATGACGGAGAAGAGCGAACCGTATAGCCAAAAAGCCCATCTGCACTAACAACCCTCAACTGCAAGTCTACGTTGATCATAGTCTTTTGGTTGGGGGTTGGTTATTTGAAAATCTTCTCCAACAAGATGGTGAAGGCGGTAAAAGCACCAACGATTACTGCAATGACAACCACTCCAGCAATGATGTATAACCAATCCTCCGGTTTTGCACCGACATGAATCCGTACTGATCGTTCTTGTTCTTCTTCGTCGTCATCCTCTTCTTCTGGTGGCAGTGCTGGAAGAGGTGTTTTCAAATCCGGTAGCGTAATCGCCTGTCCGCATCGAATGCAGTGCAAGACCTTTCCAGAGTCGTCGTCTGGGTTTTGCATCAGCAATCGACACTTCGGACAACGAAAATCAATCATGCTTGTACCGCAATCGCAGGAGACGTCGCTGCACCGATGATCTGGCTGTCACTGAAAAACCGTCCGGGAAACAGCGAATCACCGATGTAACTGTAGAACTCATTAGTGAATGATACGTTCTGGGCCATGTTGTGACAAGCCAAAACGTCATTTCCTGCGACTGACACCGGACCTGTTGCCGGTCGACTACCCTGTCCGAAGATGAGAGCAACGGCTTGTTGGGTTGGTGTTGGGAAGGGATAACCGCTGAGTACCAGCCCCTGATCCAGATGCGAATCGACGGTAAACGCTGAGACGAAAGTGTAATCCCCTTCGATGTGCCAGCGTTTCGTAAAGGCGTCTCCCATCATCGCTGGACCATGCACGTAGACCGTACCACCCAAAAATGCATACCCAGCCACATCTTTCGGTGCTTGGATTTTCGGTGGAGCACCTTCTTTGAGGACGTCAAACGGTGTGCGTCTGGTGACGAACGGAGCATGTGCCTGAACGACGACGACTGGAGTTGTACCTGCTGCTATCTCAGAAGCAGACAACGCCAGAGGCAGAACAAACTTTCCGGAATGAAACCCATACTCATCCGCAGAACCATAACTCTTGTATAACTCTCTCTGTGAATAATCGGAAGAGGAGTTTGACATTTCTATTAGCCCCCAGTGAATCTGTTAGCGTCGGTTGGCAAGACAAAAGTGGAAGGACCGGTTTCGGCTTGTGAACTCAGTGCAGCAATGACCATACGAGCCAGTGTCCCTCTGCTGCGAGCATCACCCTGCGGACGGAGGTGTTTGGTTGGTCCGATTTCGCCTGCTCCTCCGATTGCCGGATTGGGATCAGGACTAGTAGACGCTGCTGTGAGAATGGTCTTACCAGCAAATTCCAGAGTCGGATAGACAATTGGTCCGGAGCCGACTGGAATAGCACCACCCAACAACAACGGAGGTGCCGCTGTGAACCGGAAATCCCATTCACCGCCAATCGTTGTAGACTCTGGACCGGAGATGACTGGCTGTCTACTGACCGCCGCAGCACCAGCACCAAAGAGAGTACTAGTTGCTGTCAGTAAGCCTCTGTTTAGTCTGAGTTCAAAAGCCAACTCTTTTCTGGTCAGTGAATACTTGACACCCATTGCACCTGGGGGTGGCAGTGGGTTGAATCGACCACCAGCAGCAACAAGTCTGTTGATTTTCCCAAAGGCCACAGCAGCAGCCAAACGGAACAGTTGTTTCATATCAGACTGCGGACCGCCTTTAATAGTGATGACAATGCGATCCTGTAATTGCCCTAACTGGTTGGCTGTTTTCTTTAAGTCGCCTGCTGCACCAGCACCAGCAGAGGCTGCACCTGGATTTCGTGCAACAGTACCACCAACAGCAACGGCTGCTCTTCCAATAGCTGCGATTGCAACAGGAATAGCCATTTATTTGTGTCCTTTAAGGAGTTGATTTTGGAGTTTTCGGTGTCTTCGGTGGTCTGGGTGATCCCCCACCCTTCTTCTTTTTCTTTTCCTTCTTCTCTGGTTTCATCGTATCTCCCAGCCACTTGCGGTTCAGTGCGGAATCCAGCGAACCCAGCATTCCACCCAATACATCGTCTTCACAGAGAGTGTACTGTTCATGTTCACCGTCGATCTCAACCGCAGCTACATATGGACCAGCCGGAAACATGATGTCTACTTGATGGTCGATAAAGTGATAATGAATAGTTCTGCCGTCTTCAGATTCAGTAATTTCCATATCTCTACGCTCATAACCCTGTGGAATGGGCAGCAGCAGTAGTGGACGATAGTTGTCAGCGTCTAAGGCGTTCTTGTGGATGATTCCCAGATCGAAGTGAGCATGTCCTTCTACTTCAATGTCGGTGTACGAACCGTCTCTAATGTGGTGAGTCATCACCCATCGGTTACTCAGCAGAGGGTCGTTAATATCGGCTCTACGCAACCTACGCAAGTAGGTGGTACAAGCCCAGTTCACAAAGAAGGTAACGCCATCGCCCTGCACATGCGTTATTTGCAAGTGGTGGGGAATTGGTCCACCATTGGCATCGCAGTGATAGTTAAATCCAGGGCTGTGGATGATGATTTCGTTAGCAGCACCAGTATTTTCGTAGACAAACAACTGTCCTCTGGGTTGAAGAAGACGCTGGTAGATCAACGGCCATGTGACTGTCGTAAGAGCAGGTCCGGCTACAAGTCGTTCGACTACGGTTCGTTCAGTAGCATACGCTGGCGATGTGACAGAGGCTCTGTAGGGAAAGAGGAACAGACTCAATTCGTCAGTGACTGCACCTTTTTGACGTTCTGGACCTTCTGAGTTTAGTGGTCCCTCTGCTCCAACTGGGGGAGCCGGAAGACCAGCAGGCTTAGTACGCACAGCTTCGATTGGTCTGGTGGAGTCTGCACCGGAATCGGAGTAGGACGTCGGTGGAGCGTCTAGACTTCGTATCGCAGTTTGTCCGTTGACCATAAAGCTGCCAGACATATGTGCCGCAACAAAGCACATATCCAACTGACTTTCATCTGTGATGACTTCGTATGTGATTTGGAAATCAGCCACCGGAGTCATACTGATGCCATTGTAGGTTATATTCATATTAGTGCAGGTCCGCCACAGTCGTAGGGCGTAGAAATGTGGGTAGATTCTTCGATTTGGGTTCTAGTTTGGGAGCAGAGAGGTGCTGACGATTCAAAGAAGGTGTCGAAGAAGTGAAAGATGGCGTATTGCGACTTGTCGGAGGAGGTGAATCGAACGGCAGCAGACGTTCTGCATCAGATTGGTTTACTTGTGGCGGACGATTCTGAAACAACAAAGAGGTTTCTTCAGAAGTGGCTCTAATCGGAGGTGTGTTGTGAATATTCAACTGAGGCATAGATTGCGGATTGGTTGGTCCATCACCACTGTTGACAAAAGCCGAAGACAGTTGGGGAGGTGACTGCGATTCCTTTTGGGAGTCTATCTGTCGCTCTGGAGTCTTCACTTCCAACTTAGGGGGAACATCCAACTCTCTGTTTCTGGAAGTACTTCCTTCACTAGTTGTTTTAATTTGTGGCGGTTCAGGATAGGTCATAGGGCCACTAAGACCGACGCCTGGAAGTGGAGGCATTGGAAGTTGCGGTCTACCGAAGTCAGGGTTCCACTTAAAAGGAGTTGGGTTTTTTGCACCTAACTTTTCATCGTTCTTTCCCAGTCCCAGTTCTTCCATTGATGTATCCCAGATGTGCCTTTAACCGCCGCTGTAATCCAGTGTGCAGGCATTTTGCTTTGCCCGCAGCCAACAGCAGTAGAAACGGCGTTGTGAAAGTCGGTAGTGTGATTTGCAGAGTCGGTGTTGAGCCAGAGACAGAAGAAGTCGTCGTAGGACAGGGAACGATCTAAGCCCACCAGTCGGTAGACCGCCATATAATCGCTCCCCTCTAACCTTTTTTTGCTGTGTACTCCATGAAGTGATCGATCACCTCTAACACCGCCCCATCGCCAACACCGCTGTCTGCCGTCAGAGATTTGAAGCCGAATGCAGAACGAGCAACGGGCACGATGGCTAGTGCCACTGATGCCAGTGCTACAGCGTCGTTGGTTGGGTCGTAACGAGCAGCGAACCACTCATTGAACTTACCCTGACTGTGAACGATCAGTCGGTGTGTTACTTCGACAGGGTCATGATGAGTACCAATCGGAGAGATGTAGATTCGCTTTTCAAGTTCGGTGTAAATCATTCAGTAGTTACTCCAGGCATTTCTTCATCAGCTTCAGTATAAAGCCTCAGCAATCCACCAGAAGGGAAAGGGTTACATTCCAACAGAATACCTAACTCTTGCACTCTAAAAGGATTGTCTTCTTCATACTGTAGTACGATGGAAGAGTAGTATACCCTACCTTTGGGAGTGGCTTCCGGTCTAGCAGGTCCGTTCGCTAGAAATGTCGATGAGTGACGAATGTGCAACTCAAAGTCATTTTCACCGATAACCCATCTACCGGAAACAATATTGCGTACTAGATTCTCACCGATGCCGGTGGGTCGTCCAACATCTTTGATTCTGTTCCAGTTACGATGGTTGATTCTGTTGAGTACAGCAGACACCACATGCTGTTCGGTGTCCAACATTCGGTTATACGGCCCAGGCGACACTCTATCAGCATCAATCGGAGTGTAGATCAAATCCGCTCTAACTCTGGGACTGGTTACGGCAGTACCTAAGTAGAGCCAGTTTGGATAGAATCTGGGCTTAACAAAAAGCTGTATCTCACCTGCTGCAAAAAAATCTGCTGGCATAGCCTGTCTCCGTATTGAATAAGATTAGGAGAGAGTTCCCCATGCCGAAGAGTCTTCTGTGTAGCCGATGAATGTTCTGGTTGCAGGGTCTAATCGACCAACTGCTTCAAAGTGAAGCGTCAAATCGACCAATCGGGTTTGAGCAGAATCTTCTCCCCAGTCTTTCAGTTTGGCACCGTAGTAGAGTCTGCCCTTTGGTGTGTCGCCTGCTCTATCAACACCAGCAGAAGGAAATGCGAAGGTGAATAGCAGATCAAAGTCGCTAAATCCCAACACAGGTAGACCATGATCTGTTGGAGTCTCAACGTAGGAACCGTTGTTTCCAGCGATCACCGCACCGATAGCACCCAGAGCACCGCCGCTGCCCCTCATTCTTTTAAGCAGACTGTAGGCAGACCAGTTGATGTTGTTTATAGTGGTAATCAGGTGGGACTTGCGACGATCTCTAATTGTCTGCGTCTCAACAGACCTACCACCAATGTCGTTGAAGATAGGGATGTAGTTATCTCCCTCTCTGATTGAGGGACTTGTAACGGCTGTCCCTAAGTGAATGAACTGTGAAGAGGTGACAGGTCGAATCCAGTGGTCAATCGTACCTAACGGTCGAAAATCAGTAGGCATCTATTCCCTCTTAGTTTGTGCTGTGGAAAATGAACTGTTGGAGATGGAGGTAGAAATAAAAAACGATATGATGTGAGTTGGAAGTGGGCTAAAGCAGGTTGGGGGTTGGGGTATTTATTGTATGCGAAGTGAAAAGTCAAAGCGTGTAGTCAGTAGGAGCGAAGCGATCTATAGCCAATCCCCAACCAAACTAGTCCGTTGAAGGATTCAGTTTGTTGGATTACCAACTGGTCCGAATTGCGAATCTGACATCGTTGTAGCGTCTGCCGTTTCGCTCTTTACGGTGAGGAGTAGCTGTGATCTTGCCGACGACAAACTCATTACCCAATACCAACTGTGCAATTTCCTGTATCAGCTTCAACTTCTCTTTGAGGTAGGCCGATTCAGTTCGCTGTCGTTTGGTCAGTTTCTTATCGGTCATCGTTCCCATCACTTTCGACAACAGGCGGCACACTGATATAAAATTCCCAGCCGTCGAATCCTTTGCATCCTCTACAAAACACCTCACCGTTTCGGAGAAGTCGAACTCCCATCAGTGCTTCGGCTGGAACACTATCAGTAAACTCAATCAGATCATCGATCAAGTCCTGAACGATTTCTTGTCGAAACATCTCTGCGGTGATTGTTCGGCTGTCGTCATTGACTGGCCGTTCTGGTGCAACGCAGACCATCTGAGGTGTCGAACGTTCTGTTTCGCCTTCACAGGCTGAACGAAAAAGAGGGTGAAGCGAAGGAACACAGTCTTTGGTTGGTATCATGTAGGTAAGGTTTGGGTTTAGGAGTTGAATCGCCTATTTGTCATAATGTCCGGAGAACTCCGGTGCCATTTTTATGGCCGATTTGCAGAGAAGGGGAGTTCAGCCGGAGAAGTGGGAGTCGGTCGATTCAGTTGATCTGCGACAGACCGCCAGTGATTGTAGGGATCGGATTCTGTTTCTGACCAGTTCGGTTCGACCAGTGCTGTCGTCTTGTCGTCTCTCAACTCAATCGCCAGACCAGTTGCCGGATTTCGATATAGGTAGATCGTCTTAATAGGCTTTTTGGTTGGGTTATAGAAGTGCGAAACACCATAAACTGCTCTACCTAGACAATCCAGATAGAGCAGTCACAGAGTTACTTTTTCTTCTTCGGTTTCTTTACAGCCTTCACAGCATCCTTCAGAGTGTCGTCCAGAACCTTCCGCTCACCGGTCGGCTTGTCGAACGCCGTTGGGAGACGGAAGACGTCAGGATCGGTCTTCTGTTGAGCCGCTTTCGTTGCGGCAGTCTTCTTTTGGTCACTCTTCTTCATTTGGTCTTTCATGTTCAGTTGGGGATTAGGCATTGGCCAGACGTTGCTTCTGTTCATCAGTCATCGCTGCAAACTCTACATCGTCGTTCTTCCAAGTCGCTAGAGTGTGGTTGAGTTCTTCGACGATTTGTGTAGAGGAGGGTCGTCGATTGTACTTCAGATTCAGATGATCTTGCGTCTCAGCACATTCAATCCAGCCCTGACGATGCACTGAGGGCACATTGGATTCCATCTTCTTCGCATGTGCAACGTAACTGTTCTGTTCAGATAAGCCAGAGCGTTCGTCGGTCAGTCGGTCAGCGTACACAGTGTCGGTCATCTTGTCTTTCGGTTGGGTAAGGTGGGCTTTGTTGGGAATAAAAACACTCAGACGTTTACCATCGGAATCTTTTGATACGCTGTAGAACACTTTGTCACTGAAAAGATCAGCCTTAAACAGGCAGTCAATGCCTTTGGAGGTAGTGGCCAAACACTCCAGCGTTCCGACGATTTCTTCGGTCGTTGTTTCACAGACGGTGTTCAATGTTCTCTGGTTGTTGTGGGTAAGGGCGAACGGTTCTACTTAACAGTCGATAGTGAGGTGGGCAATGGCTTTAACATCAACAGTAGACTGAACTCTGATCCGGACGACGCTGTTGGGTTTGATCTTCCGGCTTTTCGCTGGGAACAGACGATGCACAGAGCCATCGGTTCGGATGATTGCTTTGTCCAGCAGGCGAACTCTGGTGGGATTGCCTTCATCAGTAGCGTTGAATCCAGTGCCCTCCTGCCCCCAGACAAAGTAGTGAGTAAGATACTCATTCCGAACTGCCCAATCGTCCATCCTGCCGACGTTGTCTGGGTGAATTGGCGTCACCGTTGCACCCACATCGACTTCGACCAATTCCACCTTTATCCAACCGGAGGACTTCGCTGTTGGGAGAACGGATACACCCCATTCAGCAACGGACGATTCGCCGTTGGCTACGACTTGCAGGAGTGTCTTCAGTTCGGTGCTGATGGGAATCAGGTCGAAGGTTTCGTTCAGTTTCGGTAGGTCGGTAGTGAATTGAAAAAGCATTAGTTTTCTTGCGTTGGGGTTAGACGTTTCGCTTCCAGCCGTCAAACAACAGTTCATATTCGTTGAATGAGTGGATCACATACCTGTAGTGAGTGAATGGGCCATACTTCTTGTCGTCCCACTTCTTCTCCAACAGTTTGTGGACCATCTGCTTCTCTTCAGATTCATTGGTGGGCTTTTTAGCATCTTTGTCATCTACCTCCCAACACAATTCAACCGAACGTCCAGGAGTCACCTTCAGTGTACCAACGGATTCCTCTTCTCCGACATACTTCAACTCCGCAGTACCGTAATACAGAGTCTTACTGCGTTGATACGGATAGAGGCGATAGATTCCGACCGGTTCTTTTGGGTATGTAGTCGACGTACTGAATTCGATTACGATATTCTTCTGGTCTTGTTCCTCTTCGGTAACCGGACGTTCCTTACCTTCAATATCATCAATTAGTCGCCAACCGGAGAAATGACCCAAATCGGCCGATTCCCACTTGTCTCTGAAACGCTTTGCGACCTGATTACTCTGCTTCGGATCACTGATGATGGACAGAATGTCCTTGGCGGTAATCTTGTCGAACCCAGTGAAACGAAATACAATGGTGAGTCGTTTGTGTGGCTCTGCGACGTTGTACATAGGAAGTGTAAACGTCTTTGCCATCTTCGGCAGTTCGACTTCTGGTTCAACTGGAGGAGTGGGGTCAAAGCCCAACTGCCGAATCAAAGCGTCTCTGACTTCCTTACTAACTTCAAATTTCGTCGGTGTTTCGTTGCTCATACTGTGTATTCCTTTTTGTTGGGGTTAGATGTTCTTGTAAGGTTTGTCAATTTTACCAGATTCTTGCAACCAGCCCTTAATTTGACTGGAGTAGTCCAGAGCAAGCCGTCTAAGTCTGGGTTGCTGGCCGATTAGATTAGCTGGTATAAAATACGTCAGCCTCTCCATTACGTCGTAAATGGCTTTAAGCACCGACTCTTTGATTGCATACTCTTTGGCTTTGATCGGCACTTGCTTGACTTTGTACTCTCCTCTAAAATAATCATCCTGCAAGTCGCCTTTCGATCCCAGCAACGATCTTACTTTGATATAGAGTTCGCCAATCCAGACTACACAGAACTTGCTACTATTTTCGGTAGTTATAGTTGATCTTAGTCCGAAAAGTTCTTCCATCAAGTTCAGTAGCCATTCTTCGGTTACCGGCAACTCTTTGTCTTCTTCTTCGATCATAGGTCTTTCATTGGGGTTAGGGGTTATTGATTCACAACTCACAGGCTATCGGTTCAGCAGTCTTTTAATGTAGTTCGCAGCCGTCTGATACCAACTGACGCTGACCACTGGCTTTACTGGTAGCGTTGGGTCTTCCACAATCATCTCCACAATTGAACTGCCTACATACTTTGCGTCGGCATAAGGTCCGTAGCGTTCGGCGTCCCAGTCCTTCTTCACTTTGTTCAGTCCGATCTTCTCTGCCAGTGAGCCACCGATGGGTTTTCTGGCAACGACCGTTTCAACGACGCTGATGGTGTCCGATACCGGCTGTTCGACGGTGAAGGTGGAGACGACAGTGTAGATCGTCTGTTGTCGATTCTTGATGGAAAAGGTTTTGTTCATATTGAAGTGGGTAGTTGATCTGGACTAAAAGAGGTTGGGGGTTGGGATTAAGTGCTTCGCTCATCAGTCAGGTTGGTTGTGACCATTCCTTCATCTGCTCTGCTCGTTTCAATCGATCACCACCAGACCAGTGTAGTATTGCGTCTTTCGGTGCAGAACGAAATCTGGGATCGGTCCACCACTGCCAGTTGCAACGTCGGTCCAGTAGTCGGTAGGGTAGACCAGACTCCAACAGTACAGAGTTGATGTAGTCCTGCTCTGAACGGTGTTTGGCGTCTGTGCTGTCGAAATCTGGAAAAGGGTAGGTAGGCGGAACTAGTAGACGCTGGTGACTCTTTGGAACGATCATCACTCCGCAGTTCATCATAAACGGTAGGTGTTTGATGTCCTCAAATCCCATTCGTTGACGGAACTTCTTGTAGTAACTCTCCCTACCCAACTGCATCCATTTGTGAAAAGCGACTTCGTCACAGGCACCGAATGCGTCAGGATGACAGTGCTCAAACAGATTCACACAATCTTTACGAAACAGCACATCGGCATCAGCGTAGACAATGCGTTCGTAGTGGT
>Ga0134122_10001376_pt1 | contig 17526 bp, 15 predicted proteins | sample KB302_FD_96461 | JGI IMG/M metagenome (GOLD analysis project Ga0134122, IMG submission 96461) | Terrestrial soil microbial communities without Nitrogen fertilizer from Kellogg Biological Station, Michigan, USA - KB3-0-2 | ecosystem: Environmental > Terrestrial > Soil > Unclassified ... | reverse complement strand
GCTGCTGGTCATCGCCGGGCCCACCGCCTCCGGCAAGTCGAGCCTGGCCCTGGAGATCGCCGAGCGCACCGGCGGGGAGATCGTCTCCGCGGACTCGCAGCAGATCTACCGGCACTTCGACATTGGCACGGCCAAGCCTTCGGCGGAGGAGCTGCGGCGGGTGCCGCACCACCTGATCTCCGCGGTCGACCCGGCGGAGCAGGTGAACGCCGGCCGCTACGGGGACCTGGCGGACGCGGCGATCGCGGACATCCTCGCGCGGGGGCGGCGGCCGATCGTCGCCGGAGGGACCGGGCTGTACCTGAAGGTCCTGCTCCACGGCGTGATGCCGGGGCCGGGCGCGTCGGCGGAGTTCCGGGCCGCCCTGAAGGGCGTCGCGTCCCCCCACCAGCGCCTGGTGGAGGTGGACCCCGAGAGCGCCGCCCGCATCCACCCCCACGACCTGGTGCGCATCGAGCGGGCGCTGGAGATCCACCACCTCACCGGCGTCCCGGCCTCCGCCAGCCGGCGCGCGCACGGCTTCCAGGAGCAGCGGTACCCGCACCGGCTGGTGGTCCTCGACCCTCCGCGCGAGGCGCTCTACGCCGCCATCGACGCGCGCGTGCGATCGATGTTCGTCGAGCGCGGGCTGGTGGACGAGGTCCGGCGGCTGGTGGCGCAAGGTCACCGGGACGCGCCGCCCATGCGGAGCGTCGGCTACGCGCAGGCGCTGGCCGTGGCCGAGGGGAGGATGAGCCTGGCGGACGCGATCGAGGACGCCGCCCGGCAGACCAGGCGCTACGCCAAGCGGCAGCTGACGTGGTTCCGGAAGGAGCCGGGCGCGCAATTCCTCTCGCCGCCGTACCCGGCGCTCCCGTAGCCCGCCGCACGGGGATGTCTCCCGCGCTCCCGTGGCTCACTGCGCGCGGAGGTCCACCTTCACCAGCGTGTCCTGCCCCGGGAGCACCTCCACGTCCCGCGTCTCGCTCCGGCTGGTCTCCTTGTTCACGAAGCGGAACTGGTGGTGGCCCTCGAAGAGCGACACCGGGTCCAGCGGCGTCAACCCCAGCCGCTTCTCCCCCACGAAGACGTCCGCGTACGGCACCGCGCGGATGCTCACCGTGCCCTTCGCCGGCCGCCACTCCTCCTTGTGCGTCTCCCCGGCCGCCAGCGCCACCGTGGTGGAGCGGTTGAGGCCCAGGCGGTCCTCGCGGAACACCACCGCGTGCGCGCCCACCGGGAGCTTCACGCTCAGCGGTGTCTTCCCGCGCAGCACGCCGTCCACCCAGACGTCCATCGCCGGCGCGGCGGCGAACGCCATCGTCCCGGTCTCGGGGACGGGCTTCGGGGACGGGGTCTGGGTCTGGGGCGGCATCGCCGGAGGCGGCGGCATCGGCAGATCCGCCGGCCCGGTCCGCGTCCTGGCCGCCGGATCCGGCTCGTCGCTCCCCGAACGGCCGCCCAGCCAGAAGCCCGCCGCCACGCCGAAGGCGATCGCCAGCCCCACGATCGCGACCAGCCGGCGCTGGCCGTCCGACAGGAACTGCGCGATCCCCGCGACGATGGGCCGCACCATCGCGGGCATCGGGATGTCCCTGGTCGTCGTCGGGTTCGGCGGCGCGGGCAGCGGCGCCAGGCGCGTCTCCTGCTGCCCAGGTGCGGCGCGGGTGGTGGCTCTGCTTCCGCCGCCCGCGACCTCGGTGGGCTCGGAGGACTCGGGCCACTCGGTGGCCGCCGGGGGGCCGGACGCCACCGCCATGCGTCGCGACGACGGGCCGGACGGTGAGGGGGAGGAGTCCTCGGCGCGCGCCGACGTGGGCGGCGCCTCCTGGACGTCCACCAGCAGCCTGATCAGGTCGGCGCCGGTCACCACCTGGCCCTGCTGGGTGATGAAGCGCTCCAGCGCCTCGCTCATGTCCTGCGCGGTGGCGTAGCGCGAGTCGCGGTCCTTCTGCAGCGCGCGCCGCACCACCTGGGCGATGCCCTCCGGGAGGTCGGGGCGGCGGCGCTCGATGGGCTCGAAGCTCATCCGGATCGCCGCCTCCATGATCTGCACGTCGGTGGTCCCCTGGATCGCGCGCGCCGAGGCGAGCAGCTCGTAGAGCACCAGCCCCAGCGCGTAGACGTCGCTGCGCCGGTCCAGCGGCTGGGCGCGGATCTGCTCCGGGGACATGTACGCGTACTTGCCCTTGATCAGCCCGGTGCGCGTGTGGTGCGTGGCGGTGGAGGCCTTCGCCACCCCGAAGTCGATCACCTTCACCGTGCCCGCCGTGCCCAGCAGGATGTTCTGCGGGCTCACGTCCCGGTGCACCAGCCCCAGCGACGCGCCGTCCGCGGTGGTCGCCCCGTGCGCGTAGTCCAGCGCCAGCGCCGCCTGGGAGACGATCCGCGCCGCCACCGGGACCGGGAGGTACGTGCCCCGCTTCTGGTTGGCCTTCACGATCGCCCGGAGGTTGGTGCCGGGGACGTACTCCATGGCGAGGTAGTAGGTCCCGCTCACCTCGCCGAAGTCGAAGATCTGGGCGATGTTCGGGTGGTTGAGCTGCGCCGCCAGCCGCGCCTCGTCCAGGAACATGCGCACGAAGCTCGGGTCCCCCGCCAGCCCCGGGAGCATCCGCTTCACCACGCAGACCTTCTCGAATCCCTCGGGGCCGGACTGGCGCGCCAGGAACACCTCGGCCATCCCGCCGACGGCGAGCTTGCGCTCCAGGGTGTAGCGCCCAAGCCGTTCGCCCATTCGGCAGCGAGTCGGATGCTACCCCACCTCGCCGGGCGCCGAGCCGTGCTCCGGAAGAATCCCACCGCTCTCGCCCACCCAGGGTGCGGGCGCGTCCGCCAGCCGCTGGAGCACCTGGTGCGGGTCCAGCGGCTTGGGCAGGAACGCCTCCGCCCCCGCCTCCAGCGCCGCCGCGCGCACGTGCGGCAGGTCCAGGCCGCTCATCACCAGCACCCGCGTCGCCCGCGTGGACGGGTGCTGCTTCAGCCCCTGGCACAGCCGCAGCCCATCCACCCAGCGCAGCACCACGTCCAGCAGCACCGCGGTGGGCGGGCGGCGGGCGACGGCGGAGTAGAGCGCCAGCTCGCTGGAGAAGGACACCACCTCCGCGCCGTGGGACTCGAGCAGTTGCTGGAGCGACTCGCGCGCCGCGTCGTCGTCGTCCACCACGTAGTAGAGGTCCGCCTGGGGCGTCAGGCGCGCGGGCGGGACCGGTTCGGTGAGGGAGCGGAAGAACCGCGAGGCCCAGGTGCCGATGGCGGACCAGCGCGCGGCCCGGCGGAGGGCTCGCGCGGAGGGCTCCGGGAGGCCGAGCACGCCGGTGGCGAACGGGTTGACGTCGGCGGGGTGGCGGATCGCGCGGCGGAAGGCGCTCGCGCCGCGCTCCCGCGCCCGGGTGAGCCAGAGCGAGGCGGCGGCGCCGTCGTTGGCGTCCAGCAGGAGGTCCTGCAGCCCGTCGCGGACGTAGCGGCGCTCCAGCGCGCGCGCGTCGGCGAACGCCCCCTCCGCGAGCGCGATCGCCGCCCGCGTGCAGCCCGCCAGCGTCTCGGAGAGGCCCAGCTGGAGCGGGTGCCCGGAGGCCGCCGCGCCGATGGCGAGCTGCCCGTGCGCGGTGAGCCGCCGGCCCGCGCCGCAGGGCACGGAGGTGGGGCTCACGTCGGCGATCTCGAAGCCCTCGGCGAGGTGGCCGTCGCGCGCGGCCGTCATCAGCGCCTGGCACAGCTCGCCGGTGCCCGCCGAGGGCCCGTACGCCAGCGCGTACACGGTCGACCCGGCGGGGACGAGGTAGAGGCCGTCCACGCCCTCCACGGGGTCGAGGATCAACCGGATGACGCGGCCGCCCAGCGGCATCAGCGCGCGGAAGCGCAAGCGGGCCTCGGCCGCCGAGAGGCGGGGCGCGCCCTCGAAGCCGCGGAAGAAGCGGTCGCCCCAGCGCTCCGAGGCGCCCGTCGCCAGCGCCACCGCGTGGAAGCGCTCCGCCCGGCCGGCGACGCGCACCACCAGTTCGCCCGGCGCGGAGTAGAAGCGGTCGGGCGGGTGGCGCTCCACCGCGTCCGGGCGGCGCGGCGACAGCTCCACCCCGGAGAGCTCCGCGGCGGAGGCGACGGTGGAGGCGAGGAGCTGCTGGCCCGGCTCGCCCGAGGCCCACGCGTCCAGCACCCACAGCCCGGAGGTCGGCGCCTCGAACGTCTCGGTGGCGCCGCCGCGGGAGACGACCTCCAGGGCGTGGATCTCCTGGACGCGGCGCTCGGAGGGGACGCGGATCCCCATCCCGGCGAGGCGGGAGCGGCACTCCGGCCCCAGCACCGCCGGTGCCAGCGTGCGGCGGTGGCGCGGGTCTCCGCGGAAGAGCTTGACCTGGAGCGGGCGGCCGCGCATCCGGCTCGCCTGGGCGATGGCGAGGGCGCCGGCGGCGGCGGAGATCCCCGCGCCGATCACCGCGACGCGAGGCGGGCCCTTGGGCGCGGGAGGGGCGGCCCTCGGGTCACGGGTGCTCTTGCGGCTCATGGCGAGGCTCCCTCGGCGGCGGCGGGGAGGTCCCGCTCGAAGATGACGACCTGGTTGCGGCCCTGGCGCTTGGCCTCGTAGAGCGCGGCGTCCGCGGCCTGCAGCAGCGCCTCGCCGGACGGGCGGGGCGAGGTGGGCGCGTGGGCGGCCACCCCCACGCTGATGGTGGTGGGGAGGTCGAGCTCGTCGCCGCGCGGGGAGAAGAGCGGGCGGGTGAGGAGGCTGCGGCGGAGGCGTTCGCAGAAGACCGCCGCCTCGCGCCAGCTCTGGTGGGTGAGGAGGATGGCGAACTCGTCGCCGCCGTAGCGCGCCGCGAAGTCGGTGCCGCGGAGGGAGCGGGTGAGGCGGCGCGCGAAGGCCGACAGCACCTGGTTGCCGGCGGCGTGCCCGAGGCGGTCGTTCAGGTCCTTGAGGTGGTCGAGGTCGATCATCGCCAGCGCCAGCGGCGTGCGGTAGCGGCGCGCGCGGTCGAACTCGTGGCGGAGGCGGGCGTCGAGGGCGCGGAAGTTGGCCAGGCCGGTGAGCCCGTCGGTCTGGGCGGCGGCCTCGAGTCGGCGGCGGTCGCGGCCTTCGCGGACGGCGCGGTCCACGCGGGCGAGGAGGACGCGCGGGTGGAGCGGGTGCTGGAGGTAGTCGGCGGCGCCGCGGTCGAGGCAGGCGGCCTGGAGGTCGTCGCTCGCGGCGCGCGGCGCGAGGATCAGCACCGGGATGGAGGAGGTCCGGTCGTCGGCGCGCCAGTGCCGCAGGAGCGTCGGGCCGTTGGCGCCGGGGAGGTCGCGGTCGAGGGCGAGGTCCAGGGCGATCAGCGCGGCGTCCGGGGTTCCGGCGGCGGCGAGCGCGTGGCCGGAGGAGGCGTCGGAGGCGGTGAGGACGTGGTAGCGGGAGGCGAGGTGGGAGGCGGTCGCCTGGCGTGAGGCCGCGTCACCGTCGACCACCAACACCGTCCCCCGATTCGCGCCTGCCTCGACCGCCGATCCCGTCCCCACGCAGAGGGGGAGGGTGAGCAAGGCGCGTGCCCTGGGGTGTTGGAGGCGGAGCGCGGGGGATCGCGGAGTTGTGATGGCGGCGGCGGACGTTGGAGACGGGGAACGGAAAAACGCGGTTGGGCGGGGGAGCGCGCGGGAGATAGATTTCCTGCATGGACGCTCGGCGCGTGACGATCTTCGGGAAGGACACCTGACCGCACACCATCGCGGCCCGTGAGGTCCTGGCGCAGCAGGGATGGGATGTCGAGTACCGGAACGTGAAGAAGAGCGAGCGCGACCTGGAGGAGATGCTGCGGCACACCTCGGGCGCGCGGCGGGTGCCGGTCATCCTCCGCGAGGGGCGGGCGGAGGTCGGGTGGCTGGGGAAGAGTTGAGGGGTGTGACGGAGGGCCCGCCGTGCGCGGGCCGAAGATGCGCTGAGCGCTAGCGGCGTTCGAAGCGGACCTGCCGGCCACCCATCTGCTGGAGGGGCGGGTTCTCGAGGCCGAACTGCCACCACATGGGCTCGTAGGGCTTCATCTTGAGCTTCTTGTCGTTCTGGAGGGCGGTGAGGCCGGCCTTGAGCTTCTCCTCGGTGGGGTTGGTCTCGACGGCGCGGGCCATGACCTTGAGGGCCTTGTCCTTCTCCTTCTGCTGCAGGAGGCACCAGGCGTAGACGGCCCAGAGGATCGCCTCCTTCTTGCCGTGCTTGACGGCCTCCTCGAAGGCGGCGGTCATCTTCTCCGGGTCCTTGCGCTGGAACCAGAGGGCGCCCTCCATGGCCTTGCCGAAGTAGTCGCGCGGGTTGCCCTTGCGGAAGTGCTCGAGGGCGCCGTCGTAGTCCTTGAAGGTGTACTTGAGCTGGCCGATCTGGGAGTGGAGGCTGGAGCCCACCTGGAATTGCCACTTGTCGTACTTCAGGCCCTCTTCCAGGATCTTCACCGCCTTCTCCAGCTTCACCTTCTGCTCGCGCTGGTTGCCGGTCATGGTGGAGAGTTCCTTCTTCACCCCCTCCGCCAGCGCGGAGATGCGCGCCTGGACCTGGCGGCCGAGGAGGACGAAGGTCGCGCCGAAGGCGAGGAAGCCGGGGATGACCCCCGCGAGGAGTGGGAAGCCGAGCAGGCGGACCGCGGCGGAGATCACGATCCACACCGCGAAGGAGATGAGGAGGTTGTACATGGGCGAGGGCTCTCCTTTAGCCACCCTGCGCCCGCCCGGCAACCGGATGGATGCGCGCGGGCGACGGACGGGCTATAGGACGGCGGTCGGGCCCTCTGTCGAAACTGGTAGACGAGGCGGACTCAAAATCCGCTGCGGCTGACCCCGCGTCCCGGTTCGAGTCCGGGGAGGGCCACTTGGTTTTGCGAGTCGTTGTGCGGGCTTAGGTTCCCGTTGTAGCAAGAATGTAGCAAGGCCCTCTTCGGGAGCGCGATGACCTCCGCGGTAGGGCGGCGCTGGATCTTGAGCTTCAGAACCTCGGCGCAGACGACCGGCCACTCGAAGGTCGTGTAGCCCTCGAAGACCTCGGGAGGCGGCTTGTGCGTCACCCGGCGGAGGACATCGGCGCGAGCGCCGTCCGAGCGAGCGAGGCTGATGAAGGCGCGCCGAAGGTCGTGCCCGCGGCGGTGGCGGAACCCGAGCGTGGCGAGGTCGCGCTCGAAGCGGTCGCCGGAGTACTGCCGAGTTCGCATCTCGCTCGAGCGGGCTTCCGCATCGGCCGGGATGGGCAGCACGAGATCGTTGGAGGCGGGCTTCCGCGTTCGACCTCCTCAGTGAGCCGATGGAGTTCGGCTTGGAGCGGCAGCAGCTTGGCCTCCAGCGCGGCGGCGATGGCGTCTTCGATGGTCGATAGGTGAGCGCGTTCCATAACCACCGCATCATCACCATTCGCCGAGGAAGCGCAGCGGAGCAACTCGGGCACTTCGGTCGATCCGGGCGATCCGGACACGATCCGGCGCACGTTGATGGGCGTGGCTGTGCACGTGGTGCTCATCCGATCTGCACATTCCCTGGCGCGGAATGCCGCCACGTCCCGCCATGCCGTCAGGTTGGCGCCCGCGTTGTGACCAACACGTGGCGCTCAGATGGTCCAACGCTTGCGCAGAAATGCCGGGGAGGGGGTCAGTTTGAAGGTGCCGGAAAGGCGATGGCTCTCGACTGGCCTCCACCCGTAGTCTCCTCGGACCACCTTCGCCCTCGAGGAAGACCCTATGAGCACCTTGCCGCCGCTGTTGGAGACCTACGAGGAGGCCCGGATGCTGCTGGAGGCGAAGGGCTGGGGGGTGACGAAGGCGGCGGAGCATCTCGCCGAGATGCCCGAGATGGCGCGCTTCCACATCTCGCACACCAAGTTCTCCAGGAAGACGACCCTCGGAGCGGACAAACCCATCGAGCCCGAAGTTGCCGCCGCCGTCGAGGGCCTGAAGACGTGGCCCGGGTACCAGCGGAAGACGGACATCGTCACCAAGGGCCTGTTGGCCCGTCGCGGTGCCCGGCCCCTGCCAGCCAGCCTGAAGCTCGGCCAACGCGCCTTCAGGTTCCTGCGGCAGCTCGCGGACAGGTTCGGCCGCGCCTTCTGGACGCGGATCGCCATCACCGCCGCGTCGGGGGCGCTGGTCGCCGTCCTGGTGGCGCCGCTCCTGGCGGGTGCCACCCAGCCCGGGCCGTTCGTGGTCATGGTCTTCGGCCCTGCGGGGGACGATCCCCGGCGCTTCGACCCAAGGAGCCTGATCGACATGCCCGTCACCTGGGGTGAGAAGCCCCTGGACCAGACCATCCCCACGTACACGCTGCCGGGACAGAGGGCGGCACCGTGCGATGCCGGGGTCGGCCAGTTGGAGATCAACGGCAACTGCTGGGTCCAGGTGGGGACCATGAAGCCCCCGTGCGGGCGCCTCTTCCGGCAAGGGGACGCCTGCTATGCCCCCGTCGCTGAACCGAAGAAGCTGACCCACCCGTGAGCAGGCCGGGCGGCACCTTCACGGGCGAGCCGTGACTCCCTCCGGAGCCGGGCCCATGCGCATCCAGGGGGCATGCCCAAGCCCACCAAGAAGAAGCGCTCGCGGTCGGAAGTTGCTGAAGAGAGAGTCCGGGTGTCCGAGGTGACGCTCCGCCGCGCCGCGTGCGCCTACGCCGAGGTGGCCGACCTGGACCCCTCCGATCCGCGCTGGCGTCGCTGCTGGCGCGCCCTGCAACTTGCGGCATTCCGGGTGGCCGAGGCTCTCTAAGATGGGGCGGACTGCCAAGCCCGCCTTGCCGGTGTCGGGGCCACGTGTCGCCGCGCTCGCCTACGCCGCGGTGGCCAGCCTGGACCCTCTCCCGGTAGTTTCGGGGACGACCAGGAGCGAGCGCCATGCCACCCGTCGGCAGCACCTTCGACACCAAGGAACCATTTCTCCACGAGCTGCTCGAGGAGATCCATCAGGGGGCCATCCAGTTGCCCGACTTCCAGCGGCCTTGGGTCTGGGACGACGAGCACATCCGATCGCTGATGGCGAGCATCTCGGAGTCGTTCCCCATCGGCGTGGTGATGCTGATGGAGACCGGTGGGGATGCCACCGGATTTAAGCCGCGGCCGGTGGAGGGCGTCGAGTTGGCGGAGTCCCGGCGGCCGGACCAGCTCATCCTCGACGGCCAGCAGCGGCTGACGTCGCTCTACCAGTCGATCCGGAGCGGGCGGCCGGTCCAGACCAGGACGGACAAGAAGAAGCCGATCGAGCGCGTGTACTACCTGGACATGAAGCAGTGCCTCGACCCGAACGCGGATCGCGTGGAGGCGGTCGTCTCGGTACCGGCCGACCGCGTAGTGCGAACGGACTTCGGCCGCGGCGTCGTGCTCGACCTGAGCACGCGCCAGAACGAGTTCAGCGCGGGGTACTTCCCGGTCGCTCTCCTGTTCGACCACTCGGGCTGGATGGAATGGCGCAACGGCTACCAGGCGCACTTCGCCTACGAGGCGCAGAAGACGAAGTTCATCTCGGCCTTCGAGCAGGCCGTGTGGCACCGCTTCCAGCAATACAAGGTGCCCGTCATCTCCATCCTGAAGTCGATGCCCAAGGAGGCGGTCTGCCACGTCTTCGAGAAGGTGAACACCGGAGGCGTCTCGCTCACTGTATTCGAGCTGGTCACGGCAACGTTCGCGGCCGCGGAGTTCCGGCTCAGCGATGACTGGGTCGACCGCGAGAAGCGCCTGAAGGCGTACGACGTCCTCCGTGATTTCGACGGCACTGACTTTCTGACCGCGGTGACGCTTGCCGCTTCGTACAAGCCCAGCCTCGCCAGAGGCACGGCTCCGAGTTGCAAGCGAAAGGACATCCTCAAGCTCCCGCTCACCGCCTACTGCGAGACGGCGAACGCCGTGGAGGCCGGCCTGGTGCGGGCAGCGAAGTTCCTGGCCAAGGAGAAGGTCTTCAGCGCCAAGGAATTGCCATACGTGGCACAGCTCATTCCCCTGGGCGCCATCGCCGGGACGCTGGGGAACGACTTCGAGGACGACGCGGTGAAGAAGCAGATCGCCCAGTGGTACTGGTGCGGCGTCTTCGGCGAACTCTATGGGGGCGCGAACGAGACCCGCTTCGGGCTCGATCTCCAGGGCGTGCTGGGCTGGCTCCAGTCCGGCGAACTCCCCAAGACCGTAAAGGACGCGTCCTTCCTGCCGACTCGCCTGCTCTCGATGCAGAGCCGCCTCAGCGCCGCGTACAAGGGGGTGATGGCGAGGCTGATGCAGCTAGGCAGCCTGGACTTCATCAGCGGCGACCCGCTCGAGATCACGACCTACTTCGACGACGCGGTGGACATCCACCACGTCTTCCCGGAGGACTACTGCGAAGGGCTGAAGCTCCCGAGGGAGAAGTGGAACAGCGTGGTGAACAAGGCGCCCCTGCGCGCCCGCACCAACCGGATGATCGGCGGGCACGCGCCGAGCGTGTACCTCGGCTCGATCGAACGGAAGCGCAAGGGCGTGCCGGTGGACGATCAGATCCTGCGCTCCCACGCCATCGACCCGGCGAAGCTCCGGGCAGACGACTTCCACGGCTTCATCCGCGACCGGGCGAGTCGGTTGCTGGACCTGATCGGCAACGCGACCGGCAAGGAAGTCCAGGGCCGCGAGAGCGACGACACGGCCCAGGCCTTCGGCGGTAGCCTCGCCCGCGCGTGAACCAACTGGATCGCCTTAGGACGACCGCGAATGCCCAGTCCCGCGGGTACCAGTTCGAGCAATTGCTCACCCGGTGCCTCGAGGCCGATGGACTGGACGTGGTGCGCAACAGTCGAGCGGTCCCCGGCCGGCAGAACGACCTCCTGGTCCAGTCCGAGCACATCGCCCTCTTGATCGAGGCCCGCTGGCGGAATTCCAGGTGCAACATCGCGCAGATCTCCGACATGCGGGACCGCTTGCGCTCCGCTCGCCCGGGGGTCATCGGAGCGCTCTTCAGCATGAGCGGCTTCACCGAGGAGGCGGTCCGGAGCGTCGAGTCACAGCGCAATCCAGAGATCCTGCTCTTTGGCGAAGAGGACATCGTCCAGCTCATCGAGGGCACTCCACTGGAACGGCTGGTTGACCGCAAGCGAGGAGCGCTGCTCGCTCGTGGGCGCTCCTTGCCACCAGAGAAGAGGAAGCACCGGGCCCGCGCCGCGGCCAGCGGCGCCCTCAAGATCAAGCTGAACGACGGAACCACCGTTCCATCCGTACGAAGCCGCACGGCTTCGCTAAGCGAACTTGTCCTCTCCATCGACCTCCAGGACGTGACCTGGAACGTGGCCCGCTCGCGAGGCGTGGCGGTCCTCTGTCGCTTGGAAATCGAGACCATCGATCAGCTTAGGCACGTACTCGAGCGTGCGCGTCACAAGCTGGGAATGTCCTCCTCGGGCGCATTTTCGATCCAGCAAGTGACCGGTGCCGCCTGGTTCGGGTTCGGTTCCGATCACCTGCTGAGAGAACTCCAGAACCACCCGTCCAGGTATGCCGCAACGAAGTTGCCTGCCAGGCACCACTCCGAGGAGTTCGCGTACCACGCCGAATCGTCAGGCCAGGGGCTCGTCATCGTCAGCGGCCGACAGCGCCTCAAGCGCAGCGTGGTGACTGACGTCGAACTGCTGATCTGGCTCCCCGGCATCCCGGTGGACGCACGCCGCCTGCGTGAACTCCTGCGGGAGCTCGATCAAGAGCACGCGTACTTCTCCGACCTGCACGGGGACGAGTACTTCGGCGCGCGCTTCCGCGAGCAGGTCCGGCTTGAACCCATCGGCGCGGTCCTGAAGGGAGCGGAATTGGTCTGCGGCCTCGTGTGCCGCAATCCCTTTTTCGGTGAGCCCGCCAAGCTCGCCAGAGCGCTCGGGCTGAAGTCGATCGGACATCCCATCGCCGGGATCGCTGGCTTCGAGCACGTCGTCTGCTCGCTGGATGACTGGATCGACGATGGAGAGGTGGCCGATTACTACTTCTTGACGCAGGTCGAATCGGCCACCACGCCCACGACCTCGCTGGTCAGGCTGGCGGCGACGTGGAACCAGATCGTTTCCTGATTGGCCCTCAGCGCGAGCTGCCCATCCACACGCGCACTTCGTGCGTCGGGGGACCACCACGTCGATCCGGCCGTCGCCGTTGAGATCGACTGCGTTCACCGTCCACGAACTCACCGCCGGTCCATCAGCCCGGTGACCTGGTCATGTGTCGTTCCCGGCACCGCGCGGCACGGCCACCGCCCTTCCGCTGGCCAGCGGCACCACCACGTCCAGTTTTCCGTCGCCATCCAAGTCGGCCAACTTGAGCGAGTATGGTTCCGCTCCGAGCGCGACCGGCGAACCCGGCGCCGGGGTCAGCCGCCCCGTCCCGTCCCCCCGCAGCACCGAGATGGACTGGTCGATCTGGTTGGACGTGAGCACGTCCGGGATGCCGTCGCCCGAGACGTCCCCGACCGCCAGCCCGTGGTTGTGCGGCACGCGGCCATGCGCGGCGAAGGGCGAACCCGCCGCCGCCGCGAAATGGCCCTGCCCGTCTTCGAGCGGGACCGACACCCCCACGTTGTCGTGATCGCTCGCCACCACGTTCAGGTCCCCCATCCCGGTCCAAGTCGGACAGCGCGCCGATGTGCGGAGCCAGGCCCGGGGGGGACGACCGTCGCCGCCACCACGGAGGTCGGCGTCCGCGCTCGGGACAGGACGGCCATCCCGCCGGCCAGAGTCGCGGGTCGCTGAACAACAACGTGACCTTCACGGGCCGCGAAATGGCGTGAGGGGCCCGCTCGCTGGCTCGACCATGGGGACCGAGCGGAGGTGAACGAGGCCCCCGCTGCTCACCCGCAAGGCATGGACCGCATGCGCCCGCCCGGGGCAGCGGACAGAGCGCCGTGGCGCTCGCGGACTGGTATAGGCTTGGGCGGGTTTGCCCAGTCGGACTAGTCATGTCTTCTGACAAGACATTTCTTGGTCGTCCCCTGCCGCAACGGCAATTCCGAGTCGTTACAGAATCCGGCTCCTACTCTCTCACTGTGGCCGAGTCAGACGGCCGGCCTATGGTCGTCCTTCGAGGCAAGAAACCTGGTTCGAATCATCCTCTTGAGATCCACGACTACGCCCCCAGGTTGGGCGGGGGCCGGTTGCTCCTCGATGTCGAGCCCGAGGATTGGGCCGGTGCCGTACTCGTCGTAGGAACGTTGAAGACGTCCAAGATCGTGCGCGTCATTGAAGAAACCGAGGTCCGTGGAGGTCTTGCAGCGATCGGACGTGAAGCCGGCCGGCGATCCGCAGGAAACGACGGTGCCGCCCACGAGATCCCCGTTGAGCCTCAGACGACGGTCACGCGCGTCACCTCAGTAGCGACCATGGTCGAATATTCCTCACCCGAAGGTGCCTCGGGACCTCAAGGAGGACGCTTTCTGGTGTCGGCCCGGGATGGTGTGGTGCGGGATGCAGAGACCGGCCTTGCGTGGCAACGGAAAGGGCCGCCTGCCGATATGACCTGGCAGGATGCGCGCACTGCGGCCAAGGCGTTTGGCGAGGGGGCGACTGGATCTTGGCGCCTCCCAACGCGGAAGGAGTTGCTGGCCCTCGCAGCCGCGAGCCCGTACTGGGGTGGTTCCCCACCGTTCGCGGATGCCGCGACCGGATGGTTCTGGTGCGACTCCAAATGGAGCGATGATCTCGACTTCGCTTGGGCGGTATCCTTCACCTTCCATGAGGAGCGGCCCTGTCTGGCCTCGTCGCGTTTCCGAGTCAGATTCGTTCGCGAGCCGAAATGAACGCGCATCCCGCTGGCGCACCGGTCCCACGGATATACTGACGACATTACCGAGCTTGAAGGTCCTCGACGTCGCTCCTCAGGCTTTCCGTCGCGTCCTCCACGTCAGTAACCTTCGACCCAACCTCAGTAAGGTTCGACTCCACCTCAGTGAGCTTCGACTCTAGCTCCTGGAGGCGTTCACGAAGCCTATCCGCCTCCTCCGCGGTATTGACCACCTCCTCTTTCAATTCGTTGAGACGGTGACCGAGCCGGGAAAAGGCGACCATCCAGACAAGGCCAACCACCATGAGGCAGGTCTGCCAGCGATACGGCGAGGTGGAGGTCGAGTCATCGGTCCAGATCGTGTAGACAATGAGGGCCGCTACTGGGAGAATCTGCCAGAAGTACGACGAGAAGAAACTCGAGTGCTTGCTCATCCCTACCTAGGCAGTCGTTCAGGGGTAGGTTGAGAGAGGAATTGACTCGTGTGAGTAGGGCGCATGACCACGAACCTTATCGAGGGTTGCAGGCACAGATCGAGTGGCTGGTGTCCGAGTCCCTCAGCGCAGCAGAAGGCGGCAGTTGGGTGGGCATTCGCTCCTTCTCCTTGTGGTGAAGCTTGGTTGAGTGAAGAGAGGGCGGCCCTGGAAGGCCGAGAACGCGCCCTCAGGAGCCCGCCAGGTGTCACCACCGGAGGCGCCGGGTAACCGCTTCCACCGGAAGACCGGGGACAGGAGACCACGATCCCGCCGCAGGGGTGGGTCAAGCTCTGGCCGCCGCTAAAGCCAGTCAGGACACTGCCAGTGGCCGCTGACGGTATCGACCAGGTGAAACCACCGTGATGTTCCCTACGAGGGCTGACGCCGCGAGCGCATCGAGCAGCTACGCCACCAGCGCGCCGAGTTGAGGTGCCGTCGCGTTATCTGGGGTACGCAGGAGCACGAGGCCGGGTGGGCGCATGGTCCTTCCCTGAAGCGGAAAGTCGAGATCGCGCGTGACAAGGATTCGTCGCTCCGTCGCCGCGAGTGTCCATACGGCGTCGTCCTTGAGCCCGCGGAGGGAGCGCTCAGCGATGTCGGTCGCATCGAGGCCACGCCTCCGGAAAGCCAGCGTCACCTCCAACGGGAGACACTCGTCGATCAGGAAAGCGGGATCGCTCACCTGGCGAGCGCCACTCCGAGGGATCGCTCCTCGCCCAGCACCTCGACCGCGTAGCTGAGGGCGGCACGGACGTCCTCGGGGGTGACCCGAAAGCTGGCACAGACCTCGTCGATGGTCATGCCGCCTGCCAGGCCGCCCACCAGGACACGCACGGGTACGCGCGTGCCGCGCACTACGGGCTGGCCGCCCAAGACGTCAGGAGTCTGCTCGATCCGCGCCTGCCAGGACATGACCCCACCATCATAGCCACTTCCACCTCCACCTCGAAGCCGCAGCCCATCGCCCAAGGTCGGGCAGCAGCGAGGCCACGGCGGCCTCCCCCCTTCAGCGGTTCGCCCCGTACTCCTCGAGCGCGGCTCCGGCAGCCCGGAGGGCAGGGTGGGCAGGGTCGAGACCCGAGCGCTTCGCGTGCTCCAGCAGGTCCCGGAGTGCCCTTGCTACATTGCTACACGCACCGGGCCGCAGACGGCCATCAACGGCCATCGGACTCCCGGCGCCTTCCTCGCAACCTCCTGGAATCTGGGCCGCAGCGTCCATAGACTGCCCTGGACGGCCATCAACGGACCTCTCCGCCCCCGGTTCGAGTCCGGGGAGGGCCAATTCCTTGACCTTGGACCGGCGCGGTTGGCCGGGCGATCCTTCGGCTCCCTCGACCCACGTTGACCCTTGGTCAGGATGCAGGGTGACGTGAAGGTTCATGGCTCAAGGATAGTCCCTCGGCCGACGACGCGTGCGCCTTCACGTAACTCGAACTGCTGGCCGACGAAAAGGGAGGGTAGTTCCTCAGCAGCCCAAAACGAGAGGCGGCCAGTTCCGGAGGCTCCAGGTGCGACACCGCTCGGAGCCAACTCGGGATCAAGCTCGAGCCCGAAACCGATGTCCACGTCACTACCCTCGAAACGTAGCAGGCTCCGATAACCCGATAGAAGTGGCCCGGATCGCCCTCCCTCATGCGTCGGGAGTAAGTGAATTTGTGCTCTGACTGTTCTTCGGCTCACGGCGGCACCACCGAATTATCCAAGATGGTAACCGGGCCGGATGGCACGTCGGACGTTTTGAAGAAATACCCCGGACCTTCCCTGGCTGGATTGACCGGTTGCGCTTTGCCCAGTTCTGCGGGTGAGACTCGAACAGATGTCGTAGCGTAAGGTTGGTCGCCCATCATCCGCGCGAAGTTGGAAGCTTGCTCAGGGGTTCGGAAAAGGTACTTGCCCTCGACGCCCCCGGCAGGAACGCGGTAGCGCCCCACGGCCTGAATGTCGGCCAGTTCCCGTGCTCCGACGGCTCGGTAGAGCGTTATCGTACCCTCACTGCCGCCACTGGCGGTCTTTGCCTGAGCTGATGGGCCACTTCCTATGGGGCCCCGCACGACGTCACTGCCCTTGGGATCTGCGGACATCTGGGCGACGTTCGGAATATTGGGGGGCGAAGACGCAGCTCTACCCCCGAGCGTTCTGGACAGTGCCGCAACCACTCCCGCATCGAGCGCGCCTGAAGCGACGAGCTTCCGCACCACCTCCGCCAACTCAAGGGAGGCGGCCCCATCTAATCCGGCCGCCGCCATGCCTCCGCCGGTTGCGAGCGCGGGGAGGGGCGGCATCGGTGGGCGGCCTGCCGCGGCGAGCTCCGCGGCGGCTCCCGCCGCCTCGTACGTCGCCACCACTAGGAAGGCGATGTCCCAGACCACCATGGCAACCTTCACCTGGTGAGACGCGTCATCGATCTGAACTGGCCACTCTCCCAGGAGCTTGGCCCACCTGGCGAACACCTCGGGGTGCGCGTCGAGCGCGCGCACGATTTCCCTCGGGTCCTCGGTCTGCGCCGCGTCGAAGATCGGCGCTGCTTCGCTCTCGAACCTCTGGAGGATCCGGGTGACTTGCCCTTCCGGATGGTCCTTGATGTCCGCATACTGCGCCATGGCGTACACCGCCACCCCGAACGCCAGCACCTGAGACATGACCAGGAGCGATTGATACTTCCTCCCGGCCTCGGCTGTCCGTCCCGCCATGGCCAGTTCCCGGGCTCGCTCTAGCTGCCCGCAGAAAAAGGGCAGGAGTCCCTCGGCAAACTCTTTGTGGAAGAAGAACACCAGGAACCTGTTCAAGTCGCGCGTCGCGACCGTCATGTCCGTGGCGCGGCGAAGCAACAGGGCATCGATCTCGGCGAACCCGGCCGGGAGCGCGGGTGGCGGGATAGGGTCCGTGACGAGCCGACAGCGCTCGACGATCTTCGGCAGACACGCCAGTTGCACCGCCAGCGACAGCACCAGCAGTCCGCGGAAGGCGCCCCAGCCATTCCATCGAACCGAGTGTGAGACCATTCCTGGATCCTAGCCCATGTGGATGAGCAGCCTAGCTCCCACAGCCCGTGGCGCCAGGGCGGGTCGGGGCTTGCTGGCGTTCGGGAGAAAGGCATCCTGGATCGGCGATGCCGCCGAATCCCAGGGGATACGGTTGATTCGCGGGGGGGGCGGGCCGCCTGGTCCCGATGGACGAGAACTTGTCCGTTCAGGAGCTTTCCTCGTCATCCTTGAGTGCGGCTTCAGCGGCCCGCAGCGCAAGGTGGGCGGGGTCGAGGCCAGCGGATCGCGGCACTTTCGACCCGAGCTGACGCTTGGTCAGGATGCACGGCGACGTGGAGAGAAGATCCGCAAGGGCCGCGTCGCGGAAGAACGCCGAGAGAGACGAGTAGGCGTT
>Ga0134122_10001374_pt1 | contig 17527 bp, 17 predicted proteins | sample KB302_FD_96461 | JGI IMG/M metagenome (GOLD analysis project Ga0134122, IMG submission 96461) | Terrestrial soil microbial communities without Nitrogen fertilizer from Kellogg Biological Station, Michigan, USA - KB3-0-2 | ecosystem: Environmental > Terrestrial > Soil > Unclassified ... | reverse complement strand
TACGTCGTCTGGGACAAGGCGGCGACGATCCGCTTCCGCCGACCGGGTCGGGGAACGGTCCATGCCCGCTTCGAAATCGGACCGGAACGGGTGGCGGAGATCCGCGCCGCGGCCGACCGGGACGGCAAGGTCGAGCCGACGTTCCTCGCCGAGGTGCTCGACGACGAGGGGCAGGTGATCGCCGAGGTCGAAAAGCTGCTCTACGTCCGGAAGAAGCCGCCCCAGGCCCCCGCGCCTTAGCTGTCCGTCAGCTCTCTACGGTGCGCCCGCCAATCCTCCCGCGGTAGCTCGAACTGGGCGAAGCGCGTTTCCGGCGGCCATTTGGGATGGGGGTTCAGGCCGAAGCCGGTGAAATGGAACCCGACCTTTTCGAGGATGCGCCAAGAGGCTGCGTTGGTTTCCAGGCACATGGCGATCAGGCGTTCGGTCGCCAGGTCGTGGAAGGCGAGATCGATCGCGATCTTCGCCGCGGCCGTGGCATAGCCGCGCCCCCAGTACGGACGGCCGATCCAGTAGCCCAGCTCGGCCTGGCCGCCGCCGACCGGCTCCTCCCCTCCGCTCTTGATCCCCAGCAAGCCGCAGACGCCGACCAGTCCCGGTCCCTCTCCGGCATCGACGATCACCGCGAACAGGCGCTCTTCGCCCGAGGCCCGCTTTTCGATCGCGGCCCGAACGAACAGCTCCGCTCCGTCCGGCGGATAGGGCACCGGCAGATTGGTCGTCGCACCGATCGCCGGATCTTCCGCCAGCGCCTGGATGTCGCGCGCATGGTGCCAGCCGACCGGCTCCAGGGTGACCGCAGACATTCGTTCACCTCACCGTTAAGGACCCGAGGATCGAATAAGAGTAAGCAATTCTAGCCTCGGCGCGAAAGCTTATTTGTTGATGGCTCTGAGTCGCCCGCGCCGGGCGTTTCGTTCTCAGAGTTTCCCGCGGACCGCCCTTGTCCCGCTACCCCCCCCGGTGCGCACCTCGATTTTCGAGGGAGCGAAGCGTTTTATGGAATCGACGACGATCCGCAACGGTAGCCCCGGACCCGAAATCGGCGACCCGAGAGACGGCCGGGAGGCTTGGCGATCGACGGCTCCCGGCGCGGTTCGGCTCGGGCGTCTGATCGCGATCTCGCAGCCGATGCGCCAGGTGCTGTCCCAAATGGTCGCTCTGTCCGGGTCGGACCTGCCGATCCTGATCGAAGGAGGCCCCGGGACGGGCAAGAGCCTGGCCGCTCTCACCCTCTGCGAGCTCGGGAGCTGGGCGCGCCACCCGCGGCTGGAAATCGACCTCGCGGGTCCCGGTTCGCCCTTCGACGAAGGGATCCACGACATTCGCGCGCTCGCCCGGCGCAGCCGCGGAACTCTGATCCTCGAATCGGTCGAGATGCTCAGCCCGGATCGCCAACGCGTGCTCGTTCACCTGCTCGACGAGATCGCGGCGTCCGAGACCGGGGGCCGGCTTCGTCCCATCTCGACCAGCCGGCGCGAACTGCGCGCCGAAGTGGCGCGCGGACGTTTCCGGGCCGACCTGTACTACCGGCTCCGCGGCGCGCTGCTCCGCATCCCGAGCTTCGCCGAGCGGCCGGAGGATCTGCCGTTCTTTTTCGCCCAGGTCACCGACGAGATCGGACGCGACGCCTTCGCCCGGTTCGAGCCAAGCCCGGCGGCCCTGGCGGTCGAAGCCCCCGGCAATCTGCGCGAATACCGGCGACGCCAGGAGCGTGCCCTCGTGCTCGAAGCGCTCGAAGGGGTGTGCTGGAACGTCTCGGCCGCCGCCCGCGGACTGGGGTTGAGCCGGGTGGGCTTAAGCAAGAAGATGAAGGTGCTCGGACTGGTCCGACCCGCCGTCTGAAAACGTCCGGCAGGGGCGCCGTTTCGAGATCCTGCCCCCGCCGGCTTTGCCTCTGCAATCTCAGTGCGACTCGTTGGCCGGAGGATTGACGGCGCCTTGCCCGGCAGTATTTGGCGATCCGTCCGGATCTAGGCCGGCGCCGGCATTCGCGAACACCCCAGAGGGCCGATCGCTTGCCGGAGCGCCGGAACCGATCGTGCCGAGCAAATCGGCGAACAGAGCTCTCACTTCGGCCCAGAGCCCGGCGCCAAATTCCACTCGACTCTCCGTGGACATCGCTGCCGCGGGCTGCGCGACGGCAAGAAGAAGAACCAAGCTCGAAAGTACAAGAACCTGCGGGAGTTTGCTGCGGATCATTGCGGCTCCTTGCGAGGCAGATGCTCGTAACCGGCCGCCATTGGTCGGCCCAGCCTGTCTCGTGATGGCGTTAGACGGGTACTCTTATCAGGAAATTCGTCGATCGCAAGTATCCTGATTCGAGAACATGGCGAACACGGGGAGTCATCGAACCTCCTTTGGGTATCTCTTCCGGCATCAGATGGTCGGAAGTCGGCGCTCGTGAGAAAGATGGTTCGCCAAGTGATGAGCTAGAGCGAGAGTGAGGCGCTCTTCCTCGCAGGCCCGCTGAAAGAGGAGGAGCGAAGCGATGGCCTCGCGATGGATCGCGCGGTCTTCGAGGATCGGAAGAACCTCTGCGGCAAGTTCTTTCAAGGCACCCGTCCGCGAGGTCTGGGTGTAGAGGATGGCGAGATCCAGGCAGACCAAAGCCGCGTCATATCCCATCCGACGCTCCAGAAATTGCTTCTGGACCTCGCGCAGGAGCTGCTCGGCCAGATCGAAATGACCCCGGTGGATTCGGATCCTTGCCTCGTGCCAGGAAAGCCGGATCAGATCGAGATCGCTGCCCAACTTGCGGGCCAGCGCGTGGACCGAGGGAAGCAGAGCCTCTGCCTCGTCGAGAAGGTGGGTCTGCACCAAACTCCCGAGCAGGTTGTGATGCAGGACGAGATCGAGCCGCGGCTCGCGTTCCGGCGTGACCATCGCCGCGGCACGGCGCAGATGCGGGATGGCCTGGGCAGGTTTGCCCATTTCGAGCAGGGTGTACGCCTTGTTCAAATAAGCGCGCCCGGCGAGGTGGTTATCGCGTGCCGCGGGGTCTTCGCGGTAGATCGTGATCGCGCGATCGATGAGGCCGAGGGCCTCGCCGAATCGGCGTTGATCGCGTCGGAGCGCCGCTTTCAAGACCAAAAGCTCGGCCTCGATGCGCAGGTTGCCGGTACCGCTGAGAGCCTTTTGTCCCTCGGCCAGGCGAAACGCGTCTTCGGCGCTCCGTAGCTCGCCGAGCACGCGGCGGGCGTTTCCCAGGCAGCCATAGGCGCGGGCCTGAAGATCGAGCACCCAGGCGGTGTCGTACGCGGGTCCCAATTGCAGGGCGATCTGAACCGCCAGCTCCGCGGCGTCGACCGCCCGGCCCGGATCTTCGAGCGCCTCGCGCCGGCTGCGCGAAAGCAGAAGCTGGCAAAGACCCCAGGTGTGCAGCTCGTCGCGATCCCGAACGGCGCAATGCTGCTCGTCGAACGGCATCCGGTCGAGCTCGGCGAGGAGATCCTCGGCCTCCCGCGCTTCGACCGCCGCGACCATCTCGTCCCAGTGCCCCACTTCGTCGAGCTTTTTCGCCAGCTGGGCCGCGGTCTGTTGGCAGACCGGGCAGGAAGAGAAGAGATGCGGCGCGATGGACCGCAAGACTTCGTCGTGCTCCATGCGGCCTGAGAGCCAGCGCGCGAGAGCCTCCATGTCCGGATGGGATTCCGAAAGCGATTCGACCAAGATGCTGCCCTCCCCAAAAGCGGAAACCGTCAGTTCCCTCAGAAAAAGTGTCGCCTAAGAGAATGAGTTTCCGCAGAGGGGTAATTCGGGACAACAAATTTGTCGGAGCGCAAAAAAAGTCGAAACCGTCAGACCACCGGGGTGCCCTCCGAAGCGGTCAGCTCGCGGAACGAGGCGGAAAGCCGCGCGGTCATCGGACCGGGGACGTCGCCTTCGGGAACCCCGATCCTCCGGCCGTCGATCTCCTTGACCGCGGCCAGCTCGCCCATGGTGCCGGTGCAGAACACCTCGTCCGCCCGGTACGCCTCGGTGAGCGACAGGTCGCGCTCGCCGTGCGGAATGCCGTTCGTCCGGCAGAGATCGAGCACGGTCGCGCGGGTGATCCCTTCCGGGCAGGAGTGGCAGAAGGGGGTGAGCACCTCGCCCCGGCGGACCAGAAACAGGTGGGTCGCGTTGGTCTCGGCGACGAAACCGCGCGGATCGAGCATCACGGCGTCGTCGGCGCCCGCCTGGTTCGCCTGGATCTTCGCCAGGATCGACTGGATCAGGTTGCAGTGGTGGATCTTCGGGTCGAGCCCGTCGGGCGGAAAGCGGCGGATCGTGCTGGTGATCAGGGAGAGGCCCGCCCGGCCGTAGACCGGCGCTTTGTGCTCGGCGAGCACGATCAGCGTCGGCCCGCTCCGGTTCAAACGCGGGTCCATGCCGCTGGTGATCTTCACTCCCCGGGTGAGGGTCAGGCGGATGTGGACCTCGTCCCGCATGCCGTTGGCTTCCAGGGTCTTCCGGATCGCCGCGGTGATCGCCTCGGCGGTCGGGATCTCGGCGAAGCTCAGCGCCTTGGCCGAGCCGGTCAGCCGGTCGAGGTGCTCGGCGAGCTTGAATACCCTGCCGTCGTAGACCCGCAACCCCTCCCACACCGCGTCGCCCCCCTGCACCGCGGAGTCGAACGGGCTGATCCCGGCCTGATCGCGATGGACCAGGCGGCCGTTAATATTAACCAAAAGATCGCGGTTCTTCTCGTTCCAGCTCTGGAGCACGGCGGTTCTCCACCTCTAGCGGCCGAGCCGGCGGGCCAGGATCTCGATCCCGCGCTCGACCACATCGGGCGGCGCGGCGGTAAAACAGACGCGGACGTGGTTCGGATAGGGACCGAAGCTCGGCCCGGGGGAGGCGAGCAACCCCTCGTCGGCGCAGTCGCCGAGAAAACCTTCCAGGCCATTCTCCCGGAAGTGCTCGGCAACGTTCAGAAACAGGAACGTGCTCCCCTGCGGCGCGGGCACCCCGAGCCGGGCCGCCGCTTTCGCGCCGGTTTCCGCGTAGAGCCCCCGGGCGTTCTCGATCCAGGCATCGCCCGCCGGGCTCAATGCCGCGAGTCCTGCGAGCTGAGAAGCGGTCGGCGTGCTGTAAAAACCGTGGGTGCTCACCTTGCGCAGCTCGGCCATGGTCGCCGCGGGACCCACGATGTAGCCGCAGCGGTTGCCCGCCATGCCGAACGCCTTGGAGAACGAATGGGCGGCGAACGTCCGCTCCGGGGCGAGCGGCCGGGTATAGGCGTGCTCCCCCTCGTACAGATAGTCCTCGTAGACCTCGTCGGCGATCAGCCAGAGATCCTCCCGGCAGGCCCAGGCGACGAGAGCCTCGATCCACGCCCGCGGGATCGCCAGTCCGCTCGGGTTGTTCGGGGTGCTCAAATAGAGGGCGATCGTCCGCTCGGTTTTGAACCGCGCAACATGCTCGACGGCGGATTCGGCCGAGTCGGGCAGCCCATAGGAGGTCTCGGGGGCGGCCAGGAACGGCACCGGCACGGGAGTGCCGTGAAACGACCGGACGATCCCCGAGATCAAAGGCCAGTAGGGCGCGAGGATCAGCACCTCGTCCCCCGGGGCGACGATCGCACCGGCCACCGTGCTCAACCCCCCCGTGGCCCCTGTCGCCATCAGCACGTTTTCGGGTCCCGTCGAGGCGCCCGATCGTTTTCCCACCCGCTCGGCCAAGCGCAAGACCAGCTCGGTGATGCCCTGGACCGGAGCGTATCGGTGCATCCCGGGGTGGTCGGCAACCCGAAAATCCTCCATCCGGCAACCGGGCGGCGGCTCCATCCAGGTGTCGCCGACCGACAGGGGATAGATCTCGCCTTTGTACCCATCGAGTCGGTGGGCGAGCCGGGAGTAAACCGAACCGGGAATGGCAGCGACGGTGGGGGCGACCTCTGGGAATCTCGGCATGGGAGGAGCCTAGCACCAGGAATTCCCGGCGACGCAAAAACGCAAAGCGACCCAGGGCGTCGCCCTGGGCTGGGGTGACACGGCCCTTCAGGCCGTAAAAAAAGGCGTTATCGGTCCATGAACGTGCGGCCTGAAGGGCCGCGTGTCCGTTAGCCAGGCCAACGGCCTGGGTTGGCACGGGTTGGAACAGGGCTGGAACCCGTCGCCGGGAATCCGTGACCTCCCTCCAGCTATACTCGCCCGCCGAATTCTCGTGGAGGCTGGCATCCCGTGAAAGCACTCATCCTCGCCGGCGGTAGCGGCACCCGTTTCTGGCCGCTGTCGCGCAAAGCCCGACCGAAGCAGCTGCTCGCGCTCGAAGGGGAGCGGAGCCTGCTGCAGGAGACGGTCGATCGGTTGCAGCCGCTGGTCGCCCCGGCCGACGTTTGGATCTGCACCACGGAAGCGCTGGCCGAGGCGGTGCGGGAACAACTGCCGGAGGTTCCTGCCGGCCAAGTGCTCGCCGAGCCGATGGGGCGGAACACCTGCCCGGCGATCGGCTGGGCCGTCGGTTTGATGGATGCCGGAACCGAGCCGATCGCGGTGCTCCCCGCCGATCACCGGATGGCCGACGACGCCGCGTTTCGCTCCATCCTCGGCCGGGCCGCCCAGGCGGTCGAAGAGCACGATTACGTGATGACGCTGGGCGTCATCCCCCGGTGGCCCGAGACCGGCTACGGCTATCTGGAGTTGGGGGCGGAATTGGCCAACGGCCTGCGCCACGTCCTCCGCTTCGTCGAAAAGCCCGGGCTCGCGGCGGCCGAGGCCTACCTGGCGGGAGGGCGCCATCTGTGGAACGCCGGGATCTTCGTCTTCCGCGGCACCACGTTTCTGGAACTGCTCGCCAAGCACCAGCCGGAGCTCGCCGCGGGGCTTGCGGAAATCGCGGATCAGCCGGCCCGGGCGGCCGAGATCTACGCGTCGCTGCCGGCCGAATCGATCGACGTGGCGATCATGGAGAAGCTCGACGACATCGCGACCTTGCCGCTCGATTGCGGCTGGAGCGACCTCGGCTCCTGGGAAGCGCTGCACGAGATTCTGCCCAAGGATGAGGCCGGGAACGCCCTTCGCGGCGACGCGCTGGCCCTCGACTCGGCCAACAATTTAATCGTCTCCGAAGGGGGACTGGTCGCCGTGCTCGGTGTTTCCGATTTGGTCGTCGTGCGGACCGGCGACACCGTGGTGGTGCTTCCCAAGGCGCGCTCGCAGGAAGTTCGCCGATTGGTCCATGAGCTTGCCGCCCGCCAACGTGGCGATCTGCTGTAGGCCTCCTTTTTACGATGCCCATTCAACCGGCCCGACTCCTCACCGCCGCGGGCGACTCGACCCTCGCCCAAAGCGGCGCGCCGATCCCCCTCGACGCTCTGGTCCCGCCCGCCTCGGCGGGTATCCCTTGGGAGGTCGAGATCGGTTTCGGCAAGGGGCGCTACCTGTTCGAGCGCTGTCGCACCGAGCCCGGCCGCCGCTTCCTCGGCATCGAGATCGCCGGCCAATATCTGCGCGAGTGGGTCCGCAAGAGCCGCAAGCAGGGACTCCAAAACTTTCTCGTGCTCCACGGCGACGCCCTCGCGCTGCTCGCGACGTCGCTTCCCTCCGGGTTTGCCGAGGTGGTGCACGTCTACTTTCCCGACCCCTGGTTCAAGACCCGGCACAAGAAACGGCGGCTGCTCGATCCCGAGACGGTCGATCTCGTGCTCCGCCTGCTCGCGCCGGGAGGCAAGCTTTCGTTCGCGACCGATTTCCTGGAGTACGGAGAGAAGGTGGTGAAGATCCTCTCCGCCATCCCCGGCCTGGAAATTCGCCGCATCGCGGAGTGGCCGGAGGGACCGCGAACCCATTACGAAGCGAAGTTCGTGGCGGAAGGCCGGCCGATCGTGCGCCTGGAGGCCTGGTTCGCGGAAGGTGCGAAGGTGGGACTGCATCCGCTGGGCGAGCGGGGTCTGCTGGCGGCGGTGCGCGGGTTCGGCGGGCAAGTGGACGAAGAAGACGACCAGGACTTCGCGGACGGGGGAAGCGATGAGTGAAGGCACCGAAACCACCTACCCCGTCCGGGCCGAGATTCCGGTCCGGTTCCGCGACATCGACGGTCTGGGCCATGTGAACAACGCGGTGATCGTCACCTATCTGGAGATCACCCGCGAGACCTACCGCCGGAAGATTGGGGAGTTCGTCGACATCTCCAATTTCGGATTCCTCCTCGCGCGGGTGGAGTGCGATTTTCGCAAACCGATCCCGTACAACACGGTGGTCCACGCCCGGGTCGGCTGCGCGCGCATCGGCACCAAAAGCTGGGAGCTGGTCTACCGCCTCGAATCCCCGGACGGCGCCACCCTCTGGGCCGAGGCGCGCACGGTTCAGGTAGTGGTCGATCTCGCGACCGGGGCGTCGAAGGAAATACCGGCCGAAATCCGCGCCGTGATGCAGGCGCTGGAGACAGCCACCGAGGTGTAAGGCAATGCGTTTCTACGCGGCCTCGCCCGGCTTCTCTCGATTCGAGGACCGAGCGAGAGTGACTACACGGTGCCCCGACGACACCTGCTCCTCTCGGAGCCGACGGCAAAACTCGAAGATGTCGTCCCCGGCTGCCGCAAAAAGTGCCTGCCGGGCAACCCGGACCTCTTCGACGATCGGATCACGCCACCGCTCGTCACCAGGTCGTTCGTCGTTCATCTTCCTCTCCCATGAGCTCATCCGGCGTACAAAGGATCGGCGCAGGATACCCATAATTCTGGCACGTCTGCTCAACTCGTGGACGAAGCTCGGCATTCGCAATGTGGGTGCAGTTCCAGGTGAGTAGAAAGTCGATTCCGTGGAACGCCGCGAGAGCGATATGCGCAGCGTCTGCCTTGGCCCTCGGCGGCAGCCGCAAGTGCTCGATCAAGCCTGCTGCGAGATCGGCTACCTCCGGAGGAAAATCGAGAAACGGCAGCCCCGCAACAAAGTTCACCCTTCGCTCTACGGCCTCGGAATCTCCTACCAGAATCTCGTCGAGCACCACCTGGGATACGTAGAGATCAAGATCGCGGCGCCGCCACTGCCACCAGTCGTGTGTGACCTGCTGGCGGGCCGCGACAATCAGGTCTCGGGTTGGTCGGGCCGCGAGATAACTGATCACGCTTGTCTCGACATACACCGTGCGCCGCATATCTGCATGCTACTGCGCCTTGAGAAACCCGTCATCCCAGCCGATGCGAACTAGAATGCCTCCCGTGCGCCGCGCTCTGCCGATCGTCCTTCTCTCGCTCGCCCTGGTGGCCGGCTGCCGGCGCGAGATTCCCAACCTCGATTCTCCCGGGACCACGATCGTCGCGTTCGGCGATTCGATCACCGCGGGATATGGCGCCGACGGGCCGGGCACCACCTATCCGGAGCGGCTCGCCGAACGGATTGGCCGGCCGGTGATCAACGCGGGAGTTCCGGGCGATACGACGGCCGACGCGCTCGCGCGGATCGAACCGATGTTGGCGGAAAACCCCTGGCTGGTGATCGTCGAGCTTGGCGGCAACGACCTGCTCCAGCAGGTGCCGATCGAGCGCACCGAAGCGAATCTTTCCGCGATCGTCGAGCGCCTGCTCGCGGCGCGGACGGTGCCGGTCCTGATCGAAATCCATGGTCCGTTCGGCGGCGGGCGCTACGCCGATTTGTTCGAGCGGCTCGGCGACAAATACCACGTGCCGGTGCTCGAAGATGCTCTTCCGGAGATCTTGTCCGACCGCACCCTGAAGAGCGACGAGATCCATCCGAACGCCGCCGGGTACGAAAAACTGGCCCAAGCCGTATACGAGAAGCTAAGACCCCTGCTCGAACGGCGAGGTGCGAAATGACGGGAACCCCGCGGCTCCCTTCCCTGTGGCCGACGATCGAAGGACCGTTCCGGAAACACGACACGGCGTACTGGCGCGCCGCGTCGGGAGACGTTCGCCTGCTGTTCGTCGGCCGCGGCCCGACGCCGGAGCGCATCGAGCGCGAAGAAGTGTTCCGGCGCGTGGCGCCCGAGGCAGCGGCCGCGGGAATCGCCATTGCTTGGGCGAAACAGATCCACTCCGACCGCGCCCTCGTCGCGAGCCCCGGCTGTTCCGGAGAAGGGGACGCTCTGGTCGCCCCGCGCGACGCCGGCTTGGCGCTCACCCTCTCGACCGCCGACTGCGTCCCCGTGCTGCTCGCCGGGCCGAGCCACCTTGCCGCCGCCCACGCCGGCTGGCGGGGCCTGGCAAACGGTGTGCTCGCCGCGACCGTCGGCCGCCTGCTCGATCCTCCCGAAACGCTCGCCGCTTGGATCGGTCCTTCGATCGGTCCTTGCTGCTATGAGGTGAGCCCGGAAGTGGCGGACGAGGTCGCCCGCGGCGCGGGAGTTGGAAATGTGGCGATCGCCCGTCGCGGCCCGACGGGCAAGCCTCATCTCGACCTGTTCGCCGCCGCCGAACGCCAACTGCGCGCGCTCGGAATCCGCCGCATCTCGGTCTTGCGAAACTGCACTCGCTGCGACGAAGGAAATCTTCACAGCTACCGGCGCGAAGGCAAGGGCGGCGGGCGAAATTTGAGCTTCGTGTACGTTCAACCGGGGGGATGACGCATTCGGGGTCTGCGGTAAACTCCCCGTCATGCCTCCCTTCACGCGCCGAGATTTCCTCGGGGCGACGGCCGCTACGGCGGCTGCGTTCGCCCTTCCCCGGGTCCTGTTCTCCGACGACCGTCTCGATGCGATTCAAGCCGAGATCCTGAAGCGCCACGCCGAAGGCGTCGAGCGCCTCCAGCAGTGGGTGCGGCAGCCTTCAATCGCCGCCGAGAACCGGGGGATGGAGGAGGGCTGCGCGCACATGATGCGGCTGGCGCAGGAAGCCGGCTTCCTGCAGGTTGCGCGCGTGCCGACCGACGGCCAGCCCGGGGTCTTCGCGACGCTCGACGCCGGAGCGAAAAAGACGGTCGGCCTCTATTTCATGTACGACGTCAAACAGGTCGATCCCGCCGAGTGGTCCTCGCCGCCCTGGGACGCCGCGCTGGTCGACAAGCCCGGCTTTGGCAAGGTTCTCATGGGCCGCGGCGCCGTGAACCAGAAAGGGCCGGAGGCCGCATTCCTGGCGGCGCTGCACGCGATCCGGGGAGCGGGCAAAAAGCTGCCCGTCAACCTGGTGCTGGTCGCGGAGGGCGAGGAGGAGATCGGCTCGCCGCACTTCTCCCAGGTCGTCCGGCGCCCGGAAGTGCGGTCCGCCCTGGAGCGCTGCCTCGGCGTCTTCATGCCTTCGGCGGCGCAGGATCCGGACGGCACCGTCCTGGTCTCGCTGGGCGCTAAAGGCGTCGTCGAGTTGGAGTTGGTATCGAGCGGCGAAAAGTGGGGCCGAGGGCCGAAGAAAGACGTTCACTCCAGCAACCGGGCGCGGCTCGACAGCCCGGCGTTCCATCTCGTCCAGGCCCTCGCGACATTGATCACGCCCGAAGGCGACCCGGCGATCGACGGTTTCGCGGCCGCCGCGCGGGCCGCCTCGGCCGAGCAGAAGGCAATGCTCGACGCCGCGGCCTCGCGGCTCAACGAGGCGACCGCGAAACAACTCCTTTCGGCCGACCGCTGGGTGCACGACCTGTCCTGGCGCGCCTCGCTGGATCAATTCCTCTTCACGCCGACCGTCAACATCGAGGGGCTGGTCGCCGGCTATACCGGACCAGGCGGCAAGACCGTGCTCCCCCATCGCGCGGTCGCGAAGCTCGACCTTCGCCTGGTGCCGGATATGACGTTCGACGGCGCGGTCGCGGCGCTCAGGGCGCACCTCGCAAAGCGCGGTTTCGGCGACATCGAGGTCAATCCGAGCGGCGGCTACGATCCAACCAGCACGTCGCCCGACACCGAAGTGATCAAAGCCCAGCTCGCCGTCTACCGCCGCGCCGGGCTCGACCCGATCCTCTGGCCCAGGAACGCCGGCTCCTATCCGGGCTTCGTGTTCACCAGCGAGCCGCTCAAGCTCCCCGCGGGCCACTTCGGCCTAGGCCACGGAAGCGGCGCCCACGCCCCCGACGAGTACTACGTGATCGAGTCGTCGAATCCCAAGGTCATGGGCTGGGACGGCGCGGTGCGGTCGTACGTGGATTATCTCTACGAGCTGGGCGCTTGACAGTCTGAGCGCAGAGACCTGGCGGCCAACCGAGGCGATGACATTCTTGGGACTCGGACTCGGTGATTGGGCGAACGTCTCGACGATCCTCGGTGTGATTGTCGGAGGATTGGCGCTCGTCTACTCGGCGTACCAACTCCGCATTTCGTCCCGAGTCAGCCAGGCGCAATTCTGGCTCGATCTACGCGAGATGTTCGCGGACAAGCATCAAGAGATCCACCTGAAGCTTCGTAATGGGCTCTGGTCCAACGACGACGCCCGATTTCCGGCCGAGCCGGAATGGGCAAGCCTGGAGGCCTACATGGGCCTGTTCGAGCACTGCGAGAAAATGCTCGAACAAAAACTGCTCGACGCGCCAACCTTCGAATCGATCTACGGCTACCGCCTGGAGCGGATCGTCGAAAATCCCCTGATCGTGCGCGAAAAGCTGGTCGGCCGCCGCTGGGGCTGGGGCGACTTCATCCGGCTTCTGGAACGCGTGGACAACCGCCTGCCGCAGACCCGCTACCTGATCGGCTTCTGGGAAGGGAACCAGGGAATTCTTTGGCACGGCACCGCGGTCCGTGCCCAGATCCACGAAAAATTTGGTCCCGACGGCCGGCCCGAGTTGGAGCGCCAATACCGCGCCGCGTTCGCCCAACTGAAAGACCGGCCGGGGGAGATTCAATACGCTTGGCTGCGCTCTAACGGGCACACGATCGAGAGTTGGCGCGAAGCGTAGGCGGATGGCTCGGGCCTACAACCCCCGAATCTCCCCGGACCGAAGATTCGGGCCGGCTTGTGGTTATCCAATGGCTGGAAAGTGCGTGAGGAGGATCCATAACCACAGCCCGAGCAAGATGTTGATCCCAAGTGCGGTCGTGGCAGCAGCCAGACCGTTCCTCGTTCTGACTGCCAGGGCGAGTCCGACAGCTCCGGCGAGGAATCCGACGACAGGCCCTGCCAGGATGAACGCCCACTCCACGTCGATGGCGAGCATCCACGCAGACCATCCTAAGCCCGAGAAGATGTTCTGGCTCCAGGCGAAGAAGTTGAGGACGGTGAGGAACGCCGCCAAGAAGGCGAGCCCGGTAGCCACCTTGCGGGCAACGGGAAGCCTCGATGGTAAGGCGCGCGCGTTTTCACTGACAAAGTCAGGCATTGTTGCTCAATCTGTCGCCTAGGACTCTGGGGCCAAGTTCATGCCGAGATCGTAACTCAGGAGCAGACCGCCGCAGTGTTGTCGGGAGCCAGGGGATATGCCCCTCTTGCCCCTCACCTGCCTACCATTCCCGCACCATGCGAGAGAGCGATCTGCGAGAGCTGACGGCTTTTTTTGATGCGTCGCGCGGCCCAGGCATCCAGGCGCGCAAAGCACGATCTGGAGGCGGCGATGGGGGTGATCAGCTCAGCTTGCGCGGCCGCCGGCTTCGCGGTCGCGCCGGTGAAAGGTAGCCTTCGGTAAAACTTCGAGGCTAAGGAATGGGCTGGCGACCGCGAGACGGGTCGTCGAGTATCGCTCGCGCCGCGATGGTTCGCTTCGCGTCGCCGACATACGCATGCACCCCGGGCCGGGAGCCGGACCGGCCCCCGGCGTCAGGCCTCAAGCCTGAGAGTATGGCCAAGAAATGAACGGCTGCGATCAATATCCCCCATCGCAAAGTTGGAAACATTGGCCGATCGTCCCACCACCGCATCTGCAGCAGGCCATGCAATCACCCGTCGCCTCGCAATTGCAGCAATTCGGAGTGCCGCAAGGGCACGCCGGACATTGGGTAACGATGCCGTTGCAGTTGATCTGCCCCCTGATACCGGCGGCGCAGTTCTGGTTCGAGAACGTGCAGGAGCCGCCGCTTCCGCTAAACGTGCAACTGATATTGACGTGGGAGGTGTCATTGCAGGTCGCGGTGGCTGAGCAGGCCAAGGAGACGCCCGGGTGTTGGTCGGGAAGCTCCAAGCTCTTTTGAGGTTGGGGGCAACCGACGCCGTTGGGTTGATTGAAGATCGCGGCCAGAGCCTCGGCACTCAGCGGAGTGTCGCTCGGGGCAGACTGGCCGAATCCTGCGGCAACTGACATTAAGGAAAGGATGGCTCCGACGATCCAAGCTCTTTTCATCGCTTTCTCCTCGATAGCGGTGGGACTGCTTTAGAGAGTGCAAGGCGCCGCACGTTGGTCAAGCCTTGAGCGAAAGATGGGAGAGATCTGTCTGATCCGTTTCCGGCGAGGTGAAGAGCACGCGACGGGGGCCGAGTCGGCCCCCGTTTACAGCTTCGCGATCAAATTCCCCCGCAAGCATTCAAACATTGGCCGATCGTCCCGCCATCGCATCTGCAGCAGGCGAAGCAGTCACCGGTCGACTCGCAAGTGCAGCAAACCGGCCTGCCGCAAGTGGAAGGACACGCCGGACAAGAGGTCACGGCGCCGTTGCAGTTGACCTGCCCCGTGATGCCGGCAGCGCAGTTCTGATCCGAGAACGTGCAGGAGCCGCCGGTTCCGCTAAACATGCAACTGACGTTGACGTGGGAGGTGTCATTGCAGGTCGCGGTGGCAGAGCAGGCCAAGGAGACGCCCGAGTGTTGGCCGGGAAGATCCAAGCTCTTCTGGGGCTGAGGGCAACCGACGCCGCTGGGCTGATTGAAGATCGCGGCCAGAGCCTCGGCACTGGGCGGGGCGTCGCTCGGGGCAGACTGGCCGAATCCTGCGGCAACTGACATTAAGGAAAGGATGGCGCCGACGATCCAAGCTCTTTTCATCGCTTTCTCCTCAATAGCGGTTGGTCTACTTTAGAGAGTACCACGCGCCGCGCGATAGTCAAGCTTTGGAGAGAACGGTCGGAGAGAGCTGTCGGAGCCGCTTTTTGACGGGGTGGATAGAAAAGCGACGGGGGCCGAAATCGGCCCCCGTCTACAACTTCGATGGATCTCGCCTTTACCTTACTCCCGAGGCGTCGGGATGCTCGGCACCACGACCTTCTTCCGCGGGTTCTTCGTCAGCTCGGCAAGCAGGACTTCGATCGCTTTTTCGAGCGTCGGGTCTTGGCCTTTGGCGATCAGGTCGGGGCGGTCGATGACTTCGATGTCAGGGCTCACCCCTTCGTTTTCGACCGCCCAGTTGCCGTCCGTGTCGAGGAAGCGGAATTGCGGGACGAGCACGAAACCGCCGTCCATGAGAGCCGGGTTGCCCGAGAGGCCGATCAGGCCGCCCCAGGTGCGGGTGCCGATCAGAGGGCCCAGCCCCAACTTCTTGAAGTAGTAGGGGAAGGCGTCGCCGCCCGAGCCGGCGCTCCAGTTGATCAGGCAGGCCTTCGGACCGGGGTTGACGAAATCGGGCGTCGTGCCCGGCTCTTCGCCGCGGCGCACCCAGTAGTTGAGCAGCGGGCGCGAGAGCAGCGCGATCATCGAATCCGGGATAAAACCGCCGCCGTTGTAGCGGTCGTCGAGGATCAGCGCCTCTTTGTCCACCTGCGGGTAGAAGTGCTTGAACAGCTCGCGGTTGCCTTCGATCGCGGTGTTCGGCAGATGGATGTAGCCGATCCTGCCGCCCGACGCCTTCTCCACCCGGCGCCGGCTCGCATCGACCCAGGCGAGGTAGCGGAGGTTCTGTTCGCTGGTGATCGTCGAGATTTTTTCCTCGTGCGCGCCGTCGGTCGTCGGTTTCTTGTTCAGGAGGAGCGTGACGGTCCGGCCGCCTTTGTTCTCCAGCAGGCGGTAGACGTTATCGACCCCCTTGGTCGAGGTGCCGTCGATCGCCAAAATCAAATCGCCCACCTCGGCGTGGACGCCGGACTCGGTGAGCGGCGAGCGGAAGTCTTCGTGCCAGTTCTCGCCCGGGAAGATCTGGGCGATGCGGAAATAGCCGGAAGAATCGCCGACGATCTCGGCGCCGAGCAGGGCGCCGTCTTTCCGCTCGACCGGCGACCAGCCCGGCCGTCGCTCGACGTAGGCGTGGCCCGCGCCGATCTCGGCCATGATCTCGTTCAAGATCCAGTCGAGGTCGTTGCGGCTCGAAACGTACGGCATCAGCTCGCCGTAGCGCTTGATGATCGCGGGCCAGTCGCGGCCGTGGAGATTCGGGTCGTAGAACCAATCGCGGACCAATCGCGCGGCGTCGCGATAGATCTGCGCCCATTCCTCGCGCGGGACGCTCCGGACCTGGAGGTGGGACAGATCGAGCTTTGCGTTCATCTTCTGGTCGGGAAGGGCATCGACGAAGCCGAAGTCCTCGCCCTGGTGGAAGAGGATCTTCTTGCCGTCGGCCGAAAGCGTGTACTCGCTGACCGCGTCGAGCACGCTCTTTTCTTCCCGCGCCGCGAGGCCGTAGCGGAACAGCTGGGTCGTTCCCGGACGGATCTGCTTCAGGTAGAACAGGGCGTCGGTGGAGGCGGAAAGCGAGGTGTACGCGGCGGAAGCGCCGGGGATCGCCCGGACCCGGCCGTCGAAGCCGTCGAAATCGATCTGGACCTTCACCAGCTTGGCCGCTTCGCCGGCTTTCGCGGCGCCGGCCGGCTCTTCGTCGCTCTGCGGCGGGAAGAGCGCGGGCTCGTCCTTGTCCAAAGCGCCGACGTAGACGCGGGTCGGGTCGGTATAGAGGTACTGGGTCTCGAAGCCGCTGAAGGTGAGCGTGAAGTCGCGATTCGACAAGAAGTAGAGAAAGTGGCCGCGCGGATCCCAGACCGGCTCGTAGTCGTTCGCGCCGCTGTCGGTCAGTTGCCGCGCCTTGCCCTCTTCGAGCGCGTAGATCCAGAGAGAGCTCAAGTGGTTCGCGCCGGTTTTCGGGTAGGCGAGGAGCCGGCTGTCCGGCGACCAGCGGTAGGTTTCGATCGTGCCGTAGCGGCTCGAATCGGCGTCGCGCACCTTGCCGGAATCGACGTCGGCGATCCGCAATCGGGATTTCTTGTCCCCGAACGCGAGCTTTTTCGAGTCGGGCGACCAGACCGGCGCGAAGCGCCAGATGTCGCCGTCGGTCGTCACCCGCCGTTCGGGTCCGGCGCCGTCGCCCGGCCGCACCCAGATCTCGTATTCGCCGGTGCGGTCGGAGAGGTAGGCGACCCATTTGCCGTCCGGCGACCAGCTGGCCGACATCTCCCGGATGCCCGGAGTGGCGGTCAGGTTGCGGATCTCTCCCTTCTCGGCCGGCACGGTGAACAGGTCGCCGTTCGCGGTCAACAGGGCGCGCTTGCCCGTAGGGGAAGGTACTGCGGCCTCGACGCTTTTCGAGAGATCGACGAACGAGGGCACCGCCTGGGGAAAGTCGCCCGAGACGTGGATCGGCACCTTCGCCGTCTCTCCCCGCTGCGGATCGAACAGCCAGATCCAGCCGCCCGCCTCATAGACGACCGCGTCGGGGCCGCCGCTCGGCCAGAGCACGTCCCAGTCACCGTTCGTCACCTTGGTCGTCGCCTTGCTGCTCACGTCGTAGGCGAACAGGTTGAGCGTGTGCTCCTTGTCCGAGGCGTAGTAGATCTTGTCGCCGAGCCAGACCGGCCACATCTCGTTTTCCGGCGTCTT
>Ga0134122_10001371_pt1 | contig 17562 bp, 17 predicted proteins | sample KB302_FD_96461 | JGI IMG/M metagenome (GOLD analysis project Ga0134122, IMG submission 96461) | Terrestrial soil microbial communities without Nitrogen fertilizer from Kellogg Biological Station, Michigan, USA - KB3-0-2 | ecosystem: Environmental > Terrestrial > Soil > Unclassified ... | reverse complement strand
GCGGCAAAGTGGGCTCGGACAGGATCCTCTCCATCCGATCCCAGCGCGCCTTTGGGTCTCGGCCGGCCGCCTCGACAGAAGCCCGGACCAAGTCTTGGCCGAGGCCGTAGTTGATCACGTAAGTGCGATACTGGTCGGCGAAAGCGAGGCTCTTTTCGGCGCGCTCCTTCGACAGCAGCTGATATTTCCGGCTCAGCTCGACTGCTTCGCCGCGGCTGATCCGCCCCTCGAGATAGTCGCGGACGATGGTGAAGCGCGCTCCGGAAAGGTCGCGCATGGCCTTGGACAGGGCGAGATATTTGCCGGCGTCCGCCGTCGGCAGGCCAGCCAGCGGGTAGAGCCTGGCCGTCTCGAACGCGAGCTGCTCCTGGGCGGGGAACGCGAGGTCGATGCCGTAATTGGCCGAACCTTCGGCGATCAGCGATTGCGGCGAATAGAGCGGGTAGACGCTGAACTCGATCCAGTCGCGGCCCCTGGTCAGCTTCTCCTCGAGCAGCGCGTTCAGCACATGGTGGCCCGGGTAACCTTCGTGGCAGCCGAGGTCGACCGCGCGGCCGATCCGGATCGGCAGGTCGGTGTTGACCTGGATCAGGCTGTGCGCGTTGCCCTTATAATAGTTGTAGCCGCTCCAGCTCTTCCCGGTGACGAACTCGAGCGTGAAGCTCTCGTTCTTCGGCAGCGCGATATGCCCGAGCGTTCGCCGCCGGCATTCGGCGATGGCGGCATCGAACACCGGCTTGAGGCGATCGGCGGGGATATTGAAGCGGTTCTGGAAGGCATCGACCCGCTCGGCCAGCGGGCCGCTTCCCGGTACCAGCGCGTCGATCCTGGCCAGCACCGGGTCATAGGCCGTGAGGGGCTTGATCTCCGGAGCGACCCCGAACAGCCCCTTGGCCTCGTCGGCGAAGGACAGTTTCTCGCCTTGCAGCATCCGCAGCCGGGTCGCGGCCGCAGTCAGCTGCGCGGCGAGGAAACGCACGCGGCGGGCATCGAGCGAATCGCCGTCTGCCGGCACGGCCGCGACCCGGGCCTGCAGCGCCTCAGTGCGCTTGGCGAGCTCGGGGAGCGACAGCTTCGCGGCCTCGGCCTTGGCCCGGTCCTGCAATTCGGCCGGCCCGTAATAAGCATCGATGTAACCGGCTTCCTTCTCGCCGATCTCGAGGCTCAGGAGGACATAATCGCGCGCGATCGAGTCGACCCGGGCGTCCGCCTTGGGCGCTTCGCCCCGGCAGGCGGCGAGGGACAGAGCGAGCAGGGCGGCGACGGGGACATGCTTCATGAACGGGAGGCCCTTGCGGATGAGGTCGCCCGCTCATCGGCACCGCAATGGCTCGCGTCAACTGGAGTGGATGGGCCCGCCGCCGGCTGGGGGGAGCGGCGGACCCGGTTACGACTTAGTGGCTGACCTGCGGGTGCCGCTCGCCGTACGCGACCGGAGTCGACTTCGTGCTGCTCGTGCCTGTCGGACTCCGCGACGCGCTCTGGCTCTGCGGCGGGGTCGCGCGCGGCGCCTGGGATGAGCTGCCAGGCGTCGTCGACGATCCGCTGGACCCGCTTGGGGTGCTGGATCCGCTGGGCATGCCCGAGCCGCCGTGCTTCCCGCCGATCACCGCCATGACCGCGGCGGCGGCGGCCGGAGTCAGCGGCGTTCCGTCCGGACCGCAGAGGACGCCGTTGATGAGCTGGACTCCGTCCGGAAGCCCGAGCCCGCCGTTGCCGCCGCCGCCGTGCCCGCCGCCGTGCGACCCGCGCCCGTTGAGCACGGCGACGTTGACCAGCTTGCCGGTGCCGCCGGCCGAGCCGTTGAGGGCCGCGGCGTTGACCGCCGAGCGACCCGACGTGCCCGTCCGGTTGAGGACGGAGACGCTGACGACCTTGCCGGCCGTGCCGCCGGTGCCGTTGAGGGCGGAAACGTTGACCGCCGAGCGGCCATGGCTGCCGGAGCGGTTGAGGACCGTGACATTGGCCAGTCGCCCGGCGCTTCCCGCCACGGTGTTCGCGACCGAGACCTTGGCCAACGAGCGGCCGTTGACGGAGCCGCCGGCGCGGGCGTCGCGGCGCGTGACCGATGCGGCGACGTTGGCTGCGGCATTGACCGTGCCGGCCAGCGCCAGGCCCTTGCCGTGTCCCCGACCGAGGGCGGCTGCGGCGTTGGTCGCTGTGTTGACGGTCCCCGCGAGGGCCAACGCACCTCGGCCGGCATGGCCGGCGAGTGCGGCATTGGCGGTCCCGGTGACGGTCCCCGCCAGCCCGATCGCGCGGCCGTTGCCGTGTCCTGCCGTGAGCGAGGTCACGCTGCCAGCGGTTCCGGAAACGGTGCCGGCGAGGCCGACCGTCTGGCCATTGCCGTGGCGGCCGACAGCGCCCAATCCGACCACGGTGTTGGCCAGCGCCGAGCCTCGGAACGTGCCCGTCCGGACGGCGCCGGTGCTGCCGGATCGGGCCCGGTCGGCGAGCGTCGTGACAGCATTGCACAGGCAGTTTCCGAGTGAGCCGGTGGCCCGGTCGGACGAGCCTTGGCTCGTCGCGGCACCGGTGAGGCCGCCGAGAAGATTGTTGGCCAGCGGTCCGCCGGCGACGGCGGGCGCGGCGCAGAGCGCGATCGCGGCCCCGGTCATCAGGATGAGCTTGCCCATGAATATCCTCCTTTTTCACCAGGAGGACGGGATGCCAAAAAACCCGTCCCCCTTGCGTCGAGAACGACAGGGGGACGGGTCTTCATCCCTGGGACTGGGAAGGAGCGTTACTTGCCGCGAACGGACTTGGGGTCGATTCGGCAGTCGGCGCAGACGATTCCACGCCCGACCTTGCCCTGGCCGGGGCGCGCCTCCAGCGCCAGCCGCTGGTACGATCCGGTAATGGCCAGCCGGGCCGCGGCGAACGGCGCCGCGAAGCTGGTCCCGCGGACGATGGCATAACCCTTGCCCGGCAGCGCCGCGATCATGTCCGCGCCGGGTGCGGCGAAGTCGAGGTGCGCGGCCTTGCCCGCCTCGGGGAGCGCGCGGCCCCGCCCGTCGACCGCGGTCACCGAAACGACTCCGGGATAGGATGCCGGATATTGCGGCGGTGCAGCCGGCCCGTCATTGCCGACCGCGGCAACGATCTGGATGCCGCGGGCGCGCAGAGCGGCGATGGCTGCAGCCAGCGCGCTGTTGTTGGGGCCGACCAGGCTGATGTTGATCACCCCCGGGTTCTTCGACGCGGCCCAGCTCAACGCGCGCAGGATGCTGGTCACCGAGCCCGCGGCCGGGTTACCGCCGTAGACGTCGCCGACGAACAGTTGCGCGCCACGGACCGCGCCGCGGAACGGCCCCTGGTCGCCGACCAGGAGGGAGCCGACGGCCGTTCCGTGGCCGGTGGGTTGCGGGTCGCCGGCAAAACCGCGCTGCTCGACGCTCGCCCGGGCGAGCGACGGATGCGCGGCGACGCCGCCGTCGATCATCGCGATCCGAGTCGCCGAGCGATGTGCCGGCGCCGCCGCGAGCCGCGCTCCAGCGGCCGGCCGGAGCGCGCCGCCCGACGGTTCGTAGACATGGTTGAAATCGACCCGGAGCGCCGGCGCCGCGCGGCGGATCGCAACCAGCGCCTGGCGCACATTCATGCCCTTGGGAACAGCGAACGTCACCAAGCGGATTCCGAGCATTCCGTCCGGCTCGTCGCCGATGACCTGGAAGCCGGCGTGCGCGGCGAGGCCGAGCGACCCGGCGTCCGGGTTTGTCGCGATCAGCTCGCGCTTGCGGACCGGCTGGCCGTTGGGGTCCAGGTCGAGCGTGGCGCGATTGGCATCGACCAGCGCCCGGTAACGGGCGAGTCGATAGTCCGCGATCGCCTGGGGCGCCGCCGCCGAAACTTCGGGCGGGATAGAAATCTGGTTGAGCGACGCGGGCCAGAAATAATCCGAGAAGCCGCGGCCGCCGCCAGCGCCGCTGAGCGCGCCCGGCACGGCGCCAAGCGCGCCGCCTGGTCCGAGCAGGGGGCTGGTCATGTTGCCGAGGCGGCTGAAGGTACCGGTGAGCAGCCCGCCGCTGGCGCCGCGATCGCCGCCGCCGCCGCTGGTCATGCCGCCGACCGCGCCGCCGACCGCATTGCCGATCGGGTTGACGACGCCGCCGACGACTCCGCCGAGGGGGCCGCCGAGCAGCTGTGCCGAAATGGGACCGGACAGGATCGACGCAGCGGCCGCGAAGACGACCAGGCGAGAAAAGCGCGTCATTGCTCCATCTCTCAATTGCGTTGCCTGGGGATGAAACGCATGAGACGGCTCGTTTCATCCGCATGGGGACGAATGCCTTCTTCAATTGTGTTCGACGACGAGCTGGTCGCCTTGCTGCCGCGGCTGCGGCGGTTCGCGTACGCCCTGTCGCGTACGACCGCCGACGCGGACGATTTGACCCAGGCGACGGTCGAACGCGCGCTGCGCTCGAGGGAGCAATGGCAGCCCGGCACCCGGCTCGACAGTTGGCTTTATCGGATCATGCGCAACCTGTGGATCGACACGGTCCGGGCGCGCGGGCGGAAGGACAAGGTCGAAGCGCCGGCCGCGGAGGCCGACCGACTGGGCGAGGATCCGCGCGAGGCGATGGATGCCTCGGTCGATCTCGCGCGAATGATGGCGGCGATGCAGCGCCTGCCGGACGAGCAGCGCGAGGTGGTCGCGCTGATCCTGGTCGAGGGCTTCGGCTATCGCGAGACCGCAGAAATGCTTGGCGTGCCGATCGGCACGGTGTCGAGCCGATTGGTCCGCGGCCGGACCGCGCTGCTGGAGATGGTGGGGGTGTGAGATGGTGAGCGACGAAACCTTCTTCGCCTGGCTCGACGGCGAGCTCGGCCCGGGCGAAGCGGCCCGCGTCGCGGCGACGGTCGAAGCCGATCCGCAGCTGGCGGCCAAGGCCGAGCGCCATCGCGCGCTGCGGGCCCGCCTGACACGGGCCTTCGACGCAGTCGCCGACGCGCCGGTGCCCGAGCACATCGTCGCAATGGCGCGGCCGGTCGGAGCCGAGGTCGTCGATTTTGTCGCCGCCAGGAGCTCGCGCGAACGCCGGCGGGGCTCGCCGCCGCAGTGGGCTGCGATCGCGGCCACGCTCGCGATCGGCATTTTCGTCGGGACGATGGTTCCGCGCCACGACAATGCTCCGGTCGCCCTTCAGGACGGCAAGGTCTATGCTGCCGCGGCGCTAAGCGACGCGCTCGACACCGAGCTCGCCAGCGATCCGTCGTCGGGTGGCGTGCACATCAATCTGACGTTTCGCGACCAGTCTGGCGCAATCTGCCGCAGCTTCACCCAGGCCGCCACGAGCGGTCTGGCGTGCCGGGACAAGGAGCGCTGGCAGCTGCGCGGGCTATTCGCTGCGCCCGAAGGGCAGGGTGGCGCGTATCGCATGGCGGCGGGCATGGATCCCAACCTTGCCGCGCTGGTCACGTCGACGATGGCCGGCGAACCGTTCGACGCGGGTGCGGAGCGAGCCGCGAAGCAAACAGGCTGGCGCTGAGCGCTACCAGCCGTTGACTCGGTTCCACGCGGCGACGATCCGCTCGCCGCCCTCGGTCACCAGATAGCGATCATAAGCGGCAGCGGTGGCGCAGGCGTGGTTGGGCAGGATCCTGACCCGGCTCCCGACCGGGAAGCGGGCGAAGTCGAGCTCGCCCGAGCGGGCGGTGATGATGCCATGCTCCTGGTTGGTCGCCGAGACGGTGACGTCCGCGATGAGCTCACCCGTCGCCGGATCGCACACCGCGCCATAGCCCCAGTCGACCGGCAAGTCGGCGGTGCCGCGGTCGCGGCTGAGCGCCAGGAAGCCGCCATCGATCAGCACCCGCTTATGCTGCCGGTTATGGCCGATGACGCTGGCGAGCACGGCGATTGCAATGTCGTCGTGCGCGCAGGTGCCGAGCTCGGCCTGGACGAGATCGCCGAAGGCATAGACTCCGGCGCGGACCTCGGTGACCCCGTCGAGGTCGCGGGCATAATGGAGCGTCGGCGTCGAGCCGACGCTGACGATCGGGCAGGGCAGCCCGGCGGCGCGGAGCCGCTCGGCGGCATCGACGGTGACCGCGCGTTCCTGCTCGGCCATCGCCTCGAACTCCGCCAGGGCGCGGCAGTCGTAGGACGCGCCCGCGTGAGTCATCACGCCGGCGAGCCTGCTTGCGAGGCGCCGGCCAATCGCGATCAGCAGCGGATCGTCGGCGGCGACTCCGGCGCGGTGCCCGTCGCTGTCGATCTCGATCAGGACCTCGATCGGCACGCCTTCGGACTCCGCGAAGCCGCACACGGCATCGGCGGCTTCGAGTGTGTCGAGGACGATCCTCAGCGTGCAGCCCGCGCGGACCAGCTCGGCGACCTCGGGCAGCTTAACCGGCGCGATGCCGACCGCGTACAGGATGTCGGTGATTCCGTGCGCGAAGAAATAGCGCGCCTCGGCCAGCGTCGAGACCGTGATCGGGACGTCGGACCCGCCGGCGAGAATGTGCAGCACGTCGATCGACTTGGAGGTTTTGACGTGCGGGCGCAGGGTCACTCCGAGCGCCCGGACCTTGTCGCGCATGCGCGTCGCGTTGCGCTCGAGGCGCGAGCTGTCGAGGATCAGCGCCGGAGTGGTAACATCGAAGATGGTGCCCAGGGGCGGGATCGAACCACCGACACCGTGATTTTCAGTCACGTGCTCTACCAACTGAGCTACCTGGGCATTCGCATCGGACGGGGTTGGCCCCTCAAGAAGCGAGCGCGCTCCCTAACCGTCGTCTGTATCGCTGTCCACCCTTGCGGGATCGGCGGTCGGGCCGGGGATGCGATAGCCCTCACCGAGCCATTTCAGGAGGTCGCGGTCGCGGCAGCCGCGGCCGCAGAACGGCGCGTGCTCGGGCGATTCCGGCTTGCCGCATAGCGGGCAGTGCTGGGCCTTAGGCGGGTTCCGCATACCCGCCCGACATGGGGACAGCGGGATCGGCCCGCAACCCGACCGCCCCGCCGACCTGCCGCGCCAGGGCGTCGAGCCACTCCGGCCTGGCCTCGAGCACCGCAACCACCGCGGGATGCGCGACCAATCGTTTCGGCCCGGGGCGGTCGAACGCGACCCGGCGCAGCAAGGCACGAGCCTCGAACGGCGCGCGGTCCTGGGCAAGCTCGACCAGCGACGCGCCGGTCCGCGGACGGACGATCTGGACGAAGCCGAAGCCGTTCACCGCAGTCCGCTCGAACGGCTGCAGCAGGACGGCGTCGACGGCCGCGGCCGCCCGCTGCCGGGCCGCCTTCGAGCCCGCGGTCGGCAGGTCGATGCCGATCGATCCGCCGATATCCAGGCGACGGATGGCTTTGGCCGCGGCGGCCGCGCCCTGCACGCCAAGTTCGTCCGGCGCGAGATAGCCGTCGACGTCGATCAGTGTCATCGCCGCGGTCGGCTCGATCCGCAGCTCCCCCCCGGCGAAACGCACCACGCCGGTTCGCGCTTCTTCGATCAGGTCGTCCCAGCCTGCGGCGCCGAGCCGGTCTTCGGCGGGCATCGCAACCGTCGAACCGGGACCTTCATTTCCGACGAATGCGGGGGTGCGGGTCGCCGGCCGCCCGAGCGGTCGCTTCCACGGCTCGGAGCCCGGAATTTTTGGCCGCGTGACCTCAAGTTCGAAGGTCGTGCCCTCGCTGATTCCGTCGGGCGATTCGCGCAGCAGATATTCCTCGCCGTCGGCGAGGGCGATGGCGTTGCGGCCGTGGCGCCCGACGTCGATCAGCTTCGCCTGAACGATTCGGCCGGCGCTGATCACGCCTTCGACGGAGATTCGGGCCTGGACGATTTCGTCATTTTCGACGAGCGCGCCGCGCACCTCGCCGATCCCCATCTCGATCAGCCAATCAGGCAAGCTCGTACCCGGCGCTGCCCAGCAGCACGCGTGTCTCGGCGAGCGGCAGGCCGACGACGTTGGAATAGCTGCCGGCGATATGGCGGACGTAAACTTCGCCATAGCCCTGGAGGGCGTAGCCGCCGGCCTTGCCGCGCCACTCCCCGTGACTCGCATAATAGTCGATTTCCGCCTCGCTGAGGCGCTTCATCGCGATCATCGTTTCAACCAGCCGCACGCGCACGCCGTCGCCGGGCACGGCCAGCGCGACGCCGGTCAGTACGCGGTGCCGGCGTCCGGACAACAGCCGCATGCAGCGGCGCAAAGTCGCTTCGTCCTCGACCTTGGGCAGGATTCGGCGCCCGACCGCAACCACTGTGTCGGCTGCGAGGACCAGCGCCTCCGGCTCAATTGCCGCGACCGCTTCGGCCTTCTCGCGCGCCAGGCGCAACGCATGGACTCGCGGCAGTTCGCCCTTGGGCACGCTCTCGTCGATTACTGCGGGTAGCACCGCGTCTGGAACGACGCCGATGCGGGCGAGCAGGTCGAGGCGGCGCGGGCTCGCCGAGGCGAGGATCAGCCGCACTGCAACCTAGCCGTTGTAGCCGGGCGGTCCTGCGCGGCCGGGCATGAAACGGTAGGTGATCCGGCCCTTGGTCAGGTCGTACGGGGTCAGCTCGACCAGCACTTCGTCGCCGGTCAGCACCCGGATCCGGTTCTTGCGCATCTTGCCGGCGGTATGGCCGAGGATCTCGTGGCCGTTCTCGAGGCGGACGCGAAACATCGCATTGGGCAGCAGCTCCACCACCGTGCCGCGCATCTCGAGCAATTCTTCCTTGGCCAAGCAATCCTCTTTCGTTCCGGCAAAAAGTCGCGGAGGCTTAGCGGCGCAAGGCGCAAAAGGGAAGGCACGGCCGGGCGGAGCGTTCAGGCGGGATTGTACTTCGCCAGAAACGCTTCGAGCCGCTTCAACCAGTCTTCGAGATCGGCCGAGCTGCCGAAGCCGTGGCCGCTATCCTTGTAATAAACCGACGTGACGTTGGCGCCGGCCTTCGTGAGGGCATCGGCAAATTCGTGGCTTTGACTTGGCGGTACTCTCTGATCCTTCTCGCCATGGCCAATCAGAAGGGGGATCTTGATCTTGGCTGCAAATGTAATCGGAGAGACCGATCGGAGGTCAGGCTCGCTTTCACCCGCGACCTGCGTCCGCCACTCGCGATAATAACGCGGTGCCGAGAAGAGGCGTCGATCATAGCGGAGCAGCGCAGGCAGATCGGAAACGCCTGCCAGGCTCGCTGCACAACGGTATCGATCCGCGTTGCGGATGGCGCCCCACAGGGCCGCATAACCGCCGTAAGAAGCGCCGACGATGCACACGCGTTTGGGCTCGATCTGGCCGGTCCTGGCGAGCCAATCGACGGCGTCATCAAGATCATCCTGCATCTTGTGACCCCATTGGCCGTAGCCTTTTTCGACCAGGGTTTTGCCGAAACCGGTCGAGCCGCGAAACTGGGGTTGCAGGACAGCGTAACCGCGACTGGCGAGGAACTGCACGACCGGATCATATTCCCAATCATCTCGGGCAAAGGGCCCGCCATGAGGCATGACGACCAACGGCAGACCCTTAGGGTCGCGTCCCCGCGGCAAGGTCAGGTAACCGCGCAAAGCGAGGCCGTCGCGCGCCGTGTAGCGGATCGGCTTTACGGGAGACATCAGCGCGGGGTCGATCCGCGGATAGGGATCGACGACCACGTGCATCTTCGACGTTGCCCGGTCGAGCAGGAAATAGCGGCCCGGATCGGATCCGGATTCGGACCACACCAAAATCCGGTTCTTGTCGCGCGACCATGCGATGACGAGGTTGTCGTCGCTGGGAAGCGCCCGATCCAGCTTCGTTTGGAGTGCCGCGAAGTCCGGGTCGAGCCAATGGACGTGGTGCCGGTCATCCTCGTAGCGCACGGCGCCGATTTCGCCGCTTGCTTCGCTGTAAAGGACGTCGTCGATGTCGGCTTCGGGATGCTCGTAGATCGGTTCACCGATCATGCCGGTGGCGACGTCATATTTATAGAGGGCGAACCGGCCGGTCCGTTGGTTCGTCAGAATCCAGCTCTTGGCGCCGCGGAAGATGAATTTGTCGACCGAGCTGTCGTCGTCCTTGTCGAACTTGCCGTGGAGTTTGCGCAGGTTCTCGTCGGGCTTGTCGCGATACCAGACGGTCCATTTGCGATTATCGTAGGACACGCCGGCCCGGACGACCCCATTTTCGTCTGCGTACCAGTCCCAAACGCCGTCGCGGGGCTTCTCGACGACCGTGGCGTCGCCGGTAGTGAGGTCGACGCGTTTGACCGACGGATATACCCACGAGTCGGTTTGGCTGGCGACCAATGCCCAGGCCCCGGTGGGATCGGTGTAGAGGACATCGCCGGCGTAGGCCCCATGGCTCTTTTCGTCGACCAATCGCGACGCGCCCGTCGAGACGTCAATTGCAATCAGCCTGAGATAGGGCAGGTCGACATTGACATGATAAATGTGCCGCGTCGTTAGCACGGTCAGCAGCAGACGATCATTGCCGGCCCAATTGAGCCCGGCGATCTCCGCTTCGCCAAGTGCGATGGTCCGCGCGACGGCGTCCGGGTGGTCGGCATCCAGGATCGCGAGCGTCGTTCTTCCGGCCGCGACCTGCCGCGCGGCGATTCGTCGTCCGTCGGGTGACAGGAGCGGCTTCGTCAGCACGGGGAGGGCGGCGAAGTCAGCGACTGGAATCGGTGGTCGCGGCTGCGCCGGCGCGCCGCGCGCCTCAGTCGCCGCCAGTGTTAGCCCAGCCCACAACAATATTCTTCGCACGCGGCCCCCCGAAAGTCGTTCGTGTGATGCTAACGGACGACCAAGAAAAGCAAAAGCTGGCGGGCCGAGCTAGACGGTGAGTACGGTCGAGCCGCTGGTCTGGCGCGCCTCGAGCGCCCGGTGCGCCTCGGCCGCGTCCCGAAGCGCGAAGCGTTGGTTGACCTCGACCCTGATCGTACCGTTCTCGACCAGCTCGAACAGCTCGTTCGCCGCGGCTTCGAGCTCCGCGCGCGTCGCGGTGTAATGATATATGGTCGGCCGGGTCAGGAACAGCGAGCCCTTCTGCGCAAGGATGCCGGGCGGGAACGGATCGACCGGTCCCGACGCGTTGCCGAAGCTGACCATCAGTCCGCGCGGGCGCAGGCAATCGAGCGATTTCAGGAAGGTGTCGCGTCCGATCGAATCATAGACCACGGGCAGCTTCGCCCCGCCGGTGATGCGCCCGACCTCGGCGACGAAGTCGTCGCGCGTGTAAACGATCGGATGGTCGCAGCCGTGAGCCCGCGCGAGCTCGGCCTTCTCGTCGGATCCGACGGTCCCGATCACGGTCGCGCCGAGCGCCTTGGCCCATTGGCAGACGATCAGCCCGACCCCGCCGGCGGCCGCGTGGATCAGGATCGTATCGCCGGGCTTCACGCGATAAGCACCGCGCAGCAGCATATGGGCGGTCAGGCCCTGGAGCATCATCGCCGCGGCCTGCTCGGTCGAGATAGCCTCGGGCAATTTGACCAGCTGGTCGGCGGCGATCAGCCGCTCCTCGGCATAGCCGCCGATCGGTCCGGCATAAGCGACCCGGTCACTCGGCCTGACGCGCTCGACGCCGTCGCCGACCGCCGCGACCACGCCGGCGCCCTCGACTCCGGGGATGAACGGCAGCGGCTGCGGGTAGAGGCCGGTACGGTGATAGACGTCGATATAGTTGAGCCCGGCGGCCTCCTGGCGGAGCCGGACCTGGCCGGGGCCGGGCTCGCCGACCTCGACCGTTTCCCACTTCAGGACTTCGGGCCCGCCGGCTTCATGGATTCGGATCGCGCTGGTCATGGCGGCCAGATGGGCGCGGGCGCACCCAAAGAAAAGCCCCGCCGCGGCGAACCGCGACGGGGCTTCGCTCTCGACAATCGAAGCCGGTCAGCCGGCGGCGTGGCCCGCGAGCGCGGCGAGCAGCAGCAGCGCGACGATGTTGGTGATCTTGATCATCGGGTTGACGGCCGGTCCGGCGGTGTCCTTGTAAGGGTCGCCGACGGTGTCGCCGGTGACCGCGGCCTTGTGCGCTTCGGAGCCCTTGCCGCCGTAATTGCCGTCCTCGATATACTTCTTGGCATTGTCCCAGGCTCCGCCGCCCGAGGTCATCGAGATCGCGACGAACAGGCCGGAGACGATCACGCCCAGAAGCAGCGCGCCGAGCGCCGCGAAGCCCGAGGCCTGGCCGGCCACCAGCGTGATCAGATAATAAACGGCGATCGGCGCCAGCACCGGCAGCAGCGACGGGACGATCATCTCCCGGATCGCGGCCTTGGTGACGAGGTCGACGGTGCGGCCGTAGTTGGGTCGGGTGGTGCCTTCCATGATCCCCGGATTCTCGCGGAACTGCGCGCGGACGTCCTCGACCACCGAGCCGGCGGCGCGGCCGACCGCCGTCATGCCGAAGGCGCCGAAGGTGTAGGGCAGCAGCGCGCCGATCAGCAGGCCGACGATGACGTATGGGTTGGACAGGGAGAAATCGACCGCGACGTTGGGAAAGAATTGCCGCAGGTCGGTCGTGTAAGCGCCGAACAGAACGAGCGCGGCGAGCGCGGCCGAGCCGATCGCATAGCCCTTGGTCACCGCCTTGGTGGTGTTGCCGACCGCATCGAGCGCGTCGGTGCGCGTGCGCACGTCGTCCTCGAGTCCGGCCATCTCGGCGATGCCGCCGGCGTTGTCGGTGACCGGGCCGTAGGCATCGAGCGCGACGACCATGCCGGCCATGGCGAGCATCGAGGTCGCTCCGAAAGCGACGCCGATCACCCCCGCGAGCTGGTAGGCGGCGATGACCGCAACCACGATCGCGATCGTCGGCAGCGCCGTCGATTCGAGGCTGATCGCGAGGCCCTGGATGACGTTGGTGCCGTGGCCGGTCTGTGACGCTTTGGCGATGCTCTGGACCGGGCGGTAATTGGTGCCGGTATAATATTCGGTGATCCACACCAGCAGCCCGGTCAGGCCGAGGCCGATCAGCATGCAATAGAAAAGCTTCATGCCGGTCAGCTGGATCTGGGCATCGCCGACACCCGGGATCGTCGCGACGACGGCGTTCATGTCGCCGAGGACGTACTGGGTGACCGGGTAAGCGAGGATCGCGCCGAGCACGGCCGAGGTCCAGAAGCCCTTGTAGAGGGCGCCCATGATCGAGCCTTTGCCGAGCCGGACCATGTACGTGCCGATCACCGAGGTGATGATGCACACGCCGCCGATCAGCAGCGGCAGGCTCATCAGCTTGAGCAGCATGTCGGGGGCGCCGCCGGTGATGGTCAGCGCGATCGACACCATGGTGACGCCGAGGGTCACGACATAGGTCTCGAACAAATCGGCGGCCATGCCGGCGCAGTCGCCGACATTGTCGCCGACGTTGTCGGCGATGGTCGCGGGATTGCGGGGATCGTCTTCGGGAATCCCGGCCTCGACCTTGCCGACCAGGTCGGCGCCGACATCGGCCGCCTTGGTGAAGATGCCGCCGCCGAGACGGGCAAAGATCGAAATCAGCGAGGCGCCGAAGGCGAGGGCGACAAGCGCGTCGACCACGATGCGGTCATTGGGGGCGTGGCCGGCAAGTGTGGTCAGGCAATAGAAGAAGACCGAGATCGCGAGCAGGCCGAGACCGGCGACGAGCAGGCCGGTGATCGCCCCCGAGCGAAACGCCATGGTCAGGCCGCCCTGAAGCGATGTCCGGGCCGCTTCGGCGGTACGGACATTGGCCTTCACCGACACGTTCATGCCGACGAAGCCGGTAACGCCCGACAGCAAGGCGCCGATCAGGAAGCCGATCGCCGAAACCGGTCCGAGGAAATAGAACACCAGGGCCACGACGACCACGCCGACAATGGCGATGGTGCGATACTGGCGCGCGAGATAAGCCTGCGCGCCTTCCTGGACGGCGGCGGCGATGTCCCGCATCCGCTCGTTGCCGGCAGGCGCTTTCAGCACCTGCATGGTGGTCAGAATTCCGTAAAGGACGGCGATCACGCCACAAGCGATGGCGATCAGAAGCAAGTTCATTGGTTTCCCCGTTTGGCGGCAAAACAGAAAGCCGGGCGCGCGGGTGCGCGTCCGGAGTGTGGCGCCCCTTTATGAGGCGCGGCGGAAGCTTGCAACTGTGCGGGGAATCCGCGCCGGCTAGTGGAGCAAGAGGGCGGCGACGGCGCCCGACAGCAGGCCGCTAAGGCCGATCAGCCATTGGCGAAGCGGAACTGCTGCGATGTTCATGGCCCAATCTCTCCGGCAGCGCGATCGGCCGCCCGCCGCTGGTCAGCCGAATCATCGGCGGGCCGTCCGCGAGGACTCCGATCCGCTCAATCCTCGTCTTCGATGGTAAAGAAAGGGTTGACGGGTCGAGCCCGGCGGGGAGCGCAGTCAGCAGCGCATAATCATCGCCGCCCGACGCTGCGAAGAGCCGCGCGTCAGCGCTGTTTCCCCGATCCCGGACGAATGCATCCGACAGGGGCAAGCGATCCACGTCGATTTCGACCGAGCAACCGCTGGCCTGGGCGAGTCGCAGGGCATCGAGCAGCAGTCCGTCGGAGACGTCCATCATCGCCTTCGCGTGAGGCGCCAGAGCCTGCCCCGCGGCGAGCTGGGGCACCGGTCGGCGATAGATATCGACCAGGGGACCGACCGCGTTCGCATCGTCCACCAACTGGGCAAGCCCCGCTCCGGAGTCGCCAATGCTTCCGACCAGCCACAGCGCGTCGCTTGCTTCGGCGCCCGACCGATCGGGTACGCGGCTCGACGCTCGGCCGATCGCCGTCATTCCAAGGACGCGTGGCGCACCGGTGGGAATGGCGACGGTGTCGCCGCCGATCAGCGGCAGTGCGTAGCTCTCGCACGCCGCCTCGACTCCGGTCAGGAATTCGCTTTCCCACTCGCCGTCGCCGCTGAGGGTCAGCGACAGCAGCGCCCCGGCCGGGGTGGCGCCCTTGGCGGCAAGGTCGGACAGGTTCACCGCCACCAGCTTCCAGCCGACGCTGGCCGGGGGGTCGAAGGGCAGGAAGTGGACGCCCTCGGCGATGGTGTCGTGCGTAATGACCAGGCCGTCGAGGACGGCCGCATCATCGAGCAGCCCGCGCGCCGCCGGGTCGGTCGCGAAGCTCCGCAGGCGCGCAATGATTTCGCTTTCACGCATCACTCGGCTTTCGACCGGGCCTCTTTCGCGATGGCGTCGAGCAGCCCGTTGACGAACCCGCTCTCGCGCTTGTCGTAGAAGGCGTGGGCGACGTCGACATATTCGGAAATGACCGAGGCGACGGGCACGTCGGGGCGCGCGATCAGCTCATAGGCGCCGGCGCGCAGGATCGCGCGCATCGGCCGGTCGAGCCGCTCGAGCGTCCAGCCTTCGGCCAGCCGTCCGCTGATCAGTCCGTCGATGTCGTCACGCCGCGCCTCGGCGCCGGTCACGAGGTCGTCGAAGAAATCGCGCTCGGCTTCGTGATACTGCTCGTCCTCGATGGTCGCCCCGAGCCGATGCTCGTGGAATTCGTGGAGAAGGCGCGCGAGCGGCGTGCCCTCCATCTCCTGCTGGTAGAGCGCCTGGACCGCCGCGAGGCGGGCGGCGGAACGCGAACGGGATCGGACGTGACTCATGCCGCCGGGGCGATAGCGGGCGCATCCTCGGCAAGGAAGGGCTCGAGCGCGGCGGCGACCTCGTCCGGCGCCTCCCACGGCGCGAAATGACCGGCGTCGGGCAACCGCACGATCGTCAGGTCGTCGACCAGCTCGTCGAGCCCATCGAGCTGGATCGGTAGCAGGGCGCTGTCCTTCATGCCCCAGATCACCAGCGTCGATACCGCGACCTTCGGGAAGGCGCGCAGCAGCCAGTCGGGTAACGGCAGCGTGACTCCGGGCGGCGGGACGACCAGCCGCGAGCCGCGGTACCAGTTGAGCATCGCCGCAAAGCCGCCGGGCTGCGACCAGTCGGCGAGATATTGCTGCTTCTCGTCCTCGGGAATCGCGCCGAGATCGACATGCCTGGCGAAGGTCTTCCGAAAGAAGGCGTCAAAGCCCATCGCTTCGACCGCCTGCTCGAAGCCGGGCTGGCGGAAGGCCGAGATATATTGCGACGCTTCGCGCTGTGCCGCGTCCTCGATCACGCTCTTCTGGAAAACCCACGGATGCGGCGAATTGATGATCGCGAGGCGGGTCAGCCGGTCCGGCCGCTTGAGCGCCGCGGCCCAGGCGATCGCCCCGCCCCAGTCGTGCCCGACGAGCGCGAAGGTCTCCAGCCCGAGCGCGTCGGCCAGCTCGAACAGGTCGCCGACCAGCTTGTCGCTCGCATAGTCTTTCTCGTCCTGCGGCCGGTCGGAGCCGGCGAAGCCGAGTTGGTCGGGCATGACCAGGTAGAAGCGCTCGGCGAGCCGCGGCGCGAGCGCGCGCCAGGTGCGGTGCGATTCGGGAAAGCCGTGGAGCAGCACCACCGCCGGCGAGCGCGGATCGCCCGCCAGTGCGACGTTGAGATGCACGTCCTTGCGGACCTGGCTGCGCCGGAATTCGGTCATGCGATCACGACGTCTAGGTCACCGGCATAGAGCGGGCTGCATAGTTCGCGGAAATTGCGGATCTTTGCCCTGACGCGATCTGCGGCCAAGCTCATTGCCGTTTCTCCATGGGCCGCGGCAGCGGTATCGAGCCTGAGCGATCGGATGACGTTCCCCGACCGATCGGCCGCAACCACGAACGCGGTAGTTCCCGATTCGGCGAGTTGGCTCAATTGCTGGCGCGAGACGCGGATGTGATGCTGGTAGGCTTCGGTAGAGCGATCTATCAAAGTCGGATCGGATTGTTGCCGATCAATCGCCCCGATCCTGACCTCTGTCGTGACGCCACGACGGAAGAAACTGGCGGGCATATGTGCGACGAGCGCCACTTCGTTATCGGTGGGCCACTGCGGCGTCAGCGAAACGCGGAAATCCCGATCACTGGCGTGCCATTCCCAATTGCCGCCTCTCTGTGATGGCCGACCCTTGGCATCCAGGTTGTAATAGGCGTTAGCGTTCACATCGGCGACGGTCACTCCGCTGACGCAGCTCCACAAGACCACCGGTCCGCGCATGAAAGAGGCACAGCCGGATTGGAGCCCGCACGCCGCCAAGCCGATCAGAACGCGAGCGGCACTTCTCACGGATAGCTGACCGTGAGCGGCACCTCGGGCAGCGGGATATACTCTTGGTCGTCGCCGGGGATCCTGGCGAAGCGCTGCGCCTTCCAATCCTCTTTCGCCTGGTTGATCCGGTCGCGCGATGAGGAGACGAAGTTCCAGAACACGTGGCGCGGAGTCGCGAACGCCCCGCCGCCCAGCAGCATCACGCGGCCGCCGCCGGCGCTCGACAGCCGCGCCGCATGGCCGGGCCGGAGGATGTACAGCGCGAACGGGTCGAGCCGCTCGCCGTCGAGCTCGGCCTCGCCTCCGACCGCCATCACCGCGCGCTCGTCCGCCTCCGCATCGACCGGGATCGCGCCGCCCGCCTGGTGCGCAATGTCGGCATAGATGGTCGGCGAATGCTGCGGAGTCGCCGCGACCACGCCCCACAGGTTGCCCATCAACACCCGCGCGCGGACGCCGCTGTCCTCGACCAGCGGCAGCATCTCGGCCGGGACATGGTCGAACGCCGGGTCGACCTCCTCCTTGCGGTCCGGCAGCGC
>Ga0134122_10001370_pt1 | contig 17571 bp, 10 predicted proteins | sample KB302_FD_96461 | JGI IMG/M metagenome (GOLD analysis project Ga0134122, IMG submission 96461) | Terrestrial soil microbial communities without Nitrogen fertilizer from Kellogg Biological Station, Michigan, USA - KB3-0-2 | ecosystem: Environmental > Terrestrial > Soil > Unclassified ... | reverse complement strand
GAACAGCGAGAGTAATACGACGGTCGCCGCAGTAATCGTTGCGGCGATGGACCAGCTCTTGCCTTCGAATCGCATGTGTGAGACCTCCTTCCTCCAAATTGTTGCCCGAATTCCCAGACAACACTATTCGCTGGGATAGCATTCATACAAGTGGAAAGTGCCTTATGAACTGCGACACGGGGTATTGGTGTGAGGCGAAATTTACAATACAAGGTTGTCTTCCGGCTGTAGGCGCGGTCTATGACCGCGCACAATCCTTCAATTGAATTTGTTGTAGAGATAGAGCGTGCGCGGTCATAGACCGCGCCTACAGCTATTCAGATGCGCTTCGCGCCAAACCCTCAGAAGATCTCCCTCCAATTTGGACAGCACTGCTACTTCAGCTTCCTCCCGAAGTACTCCCCTAGCGCGGTGACGGTCATTTTCCAATGTTGCCACAGCAGGGAATCGTGTTCGTCGTCGGGCAGGACGAGTTCTTCAACCTGCACACCCTTTTCCAGCAGACGGTTTCGCAGGTCGATCGTTTGCCGGAAATTCACCAGGCGGTCATCGTCGCCGTGGATGAAGAGGACTGGCGACTTCCACGTGGACACCGTCGAAATCGGTGAAGATTCGTAGGCGATTTTCAGTGCCTGCTTCAAGTCGGATTCGGTAATGCCATCCCCAACCATGGCGCGCGTCAGTTGATCCGGCGTGAGTATGGGGATGCGATCGTGCAATCCATGGATGTCCACTCCGGCGGCGAATACATCGGAATTCCGGCCGAGGCCCATCGCTGTCAGATAACCGCCCAGTGATGCGCCCCAGATTCCGATCCGGCGGGGATCCACATCCGGACGCGATTGAAGATAACGTCCGGCGGCAAGGATGTCGCGATACTCGGAGGCGCCGCGCGTCCCCGCATTGTCGGGAAATTGAAATGCCTGGCCGTAGCCGACACTGAGCCGGTAATCCACCGACAGCACGATGAATCCCATGCTGGCCAGGTATTGATTGGCTCCGTAGTCGTTCGCGTATTCCCAGCGCGTGTGCCATCCCAGCAGCATCTGGCGCGGTCCGCCGCCATGGACATAGACAATTGCCGGTTTGCGCGCGGCGCCTCCAGCCGGTTTGAAGAGCTGTCCGTGGGCTTCGACACCATCGGCAGCGCGGAACGATACCAGTTCCGGTGTGACGAGCGCGGCGGAAGGAAAATCCGCAGGCACGCGCTCCGCACCGATTGCGCGGGGATTTCCTCCGGATATCGGCACGATCGCGGGGATTGGGGCGCGTTGCGCACTCGAGGTGAGGAATGCAACGGTCTGACCATCGGCGGTTACAACAGGACTCCAGTCAATCGTTGTTCCGCTTGTAAGCGATGTAGACGTGGCCCCATTGACCGGGACTTTGAAAAGATGGCGCCGGTCCACATCGCTGTGATCCGGCCCGCTGTTGGCACTGTAGACAATGGCCCGCAGGTCTGGCGTCAGCGTCCACTGTTCCACCATGAATGAACCCGGGGTGAGCAACACGGGCTTGCCGCCGGCGCCGAGGTGTTGGATCGAATACAGATGCGGCCATCCGTCGCGATAAAGCGAGAGGACAAGAGTGTCATCCGCCGCCCATCGGAAACCGATACCTCCCGGATTTTGCAGAATCGGATCGACGGGTGCGGTGCCACTGGTGAGGACTGTCGCGAGCGACAGCGTTTGAACATCTGCGACAACGAGAGTCCACGGAAGGTCGACCTTTGCCAGCGGGGACCGCGGCGTGCCGCCGGTTCCCGGTTGGCGGAGAAACGCGATCTTCTTTCCATCCGGCGACCATGCCGGCAGGGAATCGCGCGAGGTCGATGGGGCGATAAATCGGATGGGCTGGTCCGGAGTGAACAGTCCGATAAAACTGTGATCGGTTCGATTCGAAACAAACGCGAGCGTGCGTCCGTCCGGCGACCAGACCGGCGATTCGGCAGAACCCCGCGCGAAGAACAGCAACTGCGCGGGCTTCGATCCATCAATGGGTGCCGTCCAGATCCGCTTGTCTTTCGCGAATGCAACGCGGCTACTGTCGGGAGCAATGACGAAATCGTCGCCGTCGGCGAGGACCTTTGCCTCTCCACCGGCCACCGGCACAGACCATACCTGGATCTTCGGTTGAATCGTAAGTTGGGCAGGGTCCGGCGGACCGTCATCACCCGGCCGCCCGGAGCCGTGGTCCCCGCCACGGACATAGACGATTGTCTTGCCATCGTTGGAGAATGCGAGATGCGTCAGCTCCTGTCCATCGTCATCCTTATAAGACGTGACTCGCCGAGTCTCGAAGACCGGTCCCGAAGCAACGTAAATGTTTCGGACACCGCGCTCATTGAAACTCCAGGCGATGGACGATCCTACAGGTGAGGCAATGAGATTCTCCGGGGACGGAAAGCTGAGGATCTGGTCCACCGTGAAGGACCGCGTTGATGACTGCGTTGTGGCTCGTATCGTTATGACAGTCAGGATCAGGAGTACAGCGATTGAGGCCAGTGCTCGGGTTTTCATGGGAACTCCTTAGGGCAGTAATATACGCCGTAAGGCGGATCAAACTGTAGGCGCGGTCTATGACCGCGCACGATTTCTCATTCCACGGTAACTTACGTTCCGGATCGCGCGCGGTCATAGACCGCGCCTACAGGCAGACGGGAAACAGCTGATTTCTTTGCGGCCTGTCAACCGGCGAGAGTTATCATGCGTCCATTGCAATCATGGCAAGACTTTCAATTCTCGTGCTGCTGTTTGTTCTTGTCTCGGTTGCCTTGCCCGCTCAACAGCCTGCGCAACAAACTCCGGTGCCGCCTGGCACAGCCTCGCTCGACGGCACCGTTCTGGCGATGGGCACGAATCAGCCGATTGCCGGGGCGTACGTTGAGATGCGCCGCACGGACTGCAATAACTTTGGTGCGTCACCGGAAACGGTCAATGCGACATCCGGCCCAGACGGGCGATTCAGCCTGCAGAAGCTTCACGCCGGTAACTGGTGTCTCGGCGCCGTGCGCGCTGGCGGCGCCTACGCCCCGGTGGAGTATCAGCAACGCAGTGTCAAAGGACGCGGCGTGTCGATTCCAATTGCCGATGGACAGAAGCTGACCGGCATTCAATTAACGATGCCGCAAACCGGCAGCATTTCCGGGCGTGTCGTCGATAGCGATGGCGAGCCGATGGGCCACGTTCGCGTGCAGGTTCTCGAGGCGTTCTACCACGACGGTCAGCGGCGTCTCTACACATTGAATATCGTCCAGACCAATGACCTCGGACAGTTCAGTCATTTCTGGCTGCCTCCCGGACAGTATTTCATAACAGCAATTCCGGAAGAGCCAACGCGGCAGCAGGTGGTCTTCAGTGTCGCTCCGCCGGGACTGGGCGGCCATCGGACCGACGCGATGGCGCCGATTGTCACGAAGAAAATCTCCGAGAACGGGGAGATTATCGAAGAGACCTACATGCCCGTGTACTTCGGCGGCGGCACCGATCCATTGCGGGCCCAGCTCATCGACGTCCGGCCAGGATTCTCCACGAACATTGAGTTGTCGTTCAGCGCTGCGAACATGAGGACCTACCACATTCGCGGAAGGCTTCAGAACGGTGCGGGAGGGCCCGCCGCCAGTGCGCAACTGCGGCTGGCTCCGCGCAATTGGTCGTCGCTGGTCCTGATGCCTTTCGCCACGACGGATGCCGATGGGAATTTCGATATCGCCGGTGTTGTTCCCGGCGATTATGTGCTCTATGCCAACGGCACCGCGCCGAATCCCAATGTCACCGTAAGCCCGGCCCAGGCCGCAGCGATCGCGGCCGGCCGCAGCGGGAGTCCAATGATGGCGGTCAGCGGACGCTTTCCACTGACTGTCGGAAACGGCGATGTCGAGGGCGTCGGATATTCGCTGACGGCCGGATATACGTTCCCTGGAGTTTTTCTTATTGAGGGTTCCGATATGGCGTCCATGCCCGCGGCATTTCGCACGCTCCGAGTGGTGCTGACGCGCGATCCGGATATTATCGGAATTCAGCAGCAAGGGACGTTCACGGGTACGGCTCAGCCGGCCAACAATGTGAATGCGCAGCTGTTGCTTCAAGGACTGAATATTCAGACTTTGGATTCTGCGACGCTCCAGGCTTTGCTTCAGGCCAGCAATACACAGGCACAGCCAACACCCGCGGGCGCCCCCGGCGCTCCGCAACCGACGACAGTCGACAATACCTTTCGCATTCAGAATGCGGGCGCTGGCGACTACCGCGTGTATGTGCCTCCACTGGTGAATCCGTTCCAGTGGGGAACCACGACGGTGCCGCAAGCCATGCAGAATTTTTACGTGAAGTCGATACGGCTGGGATCCGCGGACGTTCTCACCGACGGGCTTCATCTGGGCGCATCTGCGCCAGACGGACGGATGGAGGTCGTCATCGGCATCGGCGGAAAACTGGACGGAACCGTAACCAGCGATCGAGGCGATGCCGCTGCGAACGTCACGGTCGTGTTAGTGCCGGATTTGCGCTACCGGCAGCGGTCCGACCTCTATCGATCGGCAAGTACGGACAGTTCGGGGAAGTTTCAACTGCAGGGCATAGCTCCTGGCGATTACGAAGCTTTCGCGTGGGAAGAGATTCCAGATGGAGCGTGGCAGGAGACGGGATTCATGCGGAATTATGAGGGCCGCGGAAAACGAGTGCGTATTGCGTCGGACATTCCGGCTCACGTGGAGATAAGCGTGATTCCGGCGGGGCGGTGAAAGTGGGATTGAAATTGGGTTCCACTGTAGGCGCACAATGTTTCGATATGCCATATTTCTTATTCAGGATCGTACGCGGATATAAATTGATGGCTGCGTCCTGTCGGGCTTGCATTCGCTCCGCTCATCGACCGCGCCTACAGTTGAAACGGATTTATCGCATCGCTCTGATATTGCTAACCCTTCAGGTCGCCACCGCGCAGCCGCCGCCCACGGCATCGCTGCAGGGCGTAGTGATTAAAGCGGGCAGTAACGATCCGGTGTCGAAGGTGACGCTGGAACTTCGCGGCGGCGCCCAGCCTTACACCATCACGACTGGAATCGACGGACGATTCCTGCTGCGCAATCTTCCGGGCGGCGTATATCAACTCTTCGCCAGCCGCGACGGCTATGTGCCCATGGAGTACGGGCAGCGATGGTCCGATGGCCCTGGCGTTCCAATCCGTATTGCCCCCGGACAGCAGGTGGGCAACATCCAGATTGCGATGATGGCGACCGCATCCATTTCAGGCCGAATCACGGATGAATCCGGACAACCGATGGTCAATGCCCAGGTGCAGGCATTGTCTTCGTCTTTTCAGGGAGAGCTTCGCATTCTGATTCCGGTACAGCAGGTTCGCACCAATGAACTCGGCGAATACCGGCTTTACTGGCTGACTCCGGGCCGCTATTACCTCAATGTCATCTTTCCGGGATGGCCGAATAACGGGCAGCTGATCGTCAGTGCGAATCCCAGCAGAGGCGGAGTGACCGGCACGTATACATCGACCAGCCAGTCGCGTCCCGTGATCGGGCAGAGCGGAATCTCCGGACCATCCGCAGCGGCAAACAGCGCCAACGATATTGGTCCGATCTTTTACCCATCGACTCCCGATCGGCAATTGGCGCAGCCGGTGGATGTCAAGTCCGGCGGAGAGTATCGCGGGATGGATATTCATCTGGTTCCGATTCGGAAATACAACGTCTGTGGCGTGATCGTCGTTTCAGGTTACACGCCACCGCCGCGGGCGGGCGGAGCGGCTCCGCCGCTGCCGCCACCACCACCTCCTCCTCCGGCGCCAGCGCGTGCACCAATTCCGGATCCGTGTTCGACAGGGCAGCCCTCGCCGAGCCTGGTTAACGCGCAACTGGGTGGAGGTTCCGTCCAGCTCGCGCCTCTGGATATCGAGTTGAGGTCCGCGCTGAGCGATAGTGGCAACCGATACAACGGGGCAGTTGAGCAAGGCACGGGAAAATTCATGATACGCAACGTTCTTCCCGGGACCTACGACCTGTCGACATTCATCGGTGGAATGGGAGCGGCAGCAACTGTGGATGTCCGGGATCACGACGTGGAAAATCTATTACTGACGCTTTCGCCGGGGAATCCTCTTCCGACACACGTGACGATTGAAGGCGCCGATCCGAAACTGCAGTCGGCGCTGCAGAATCTCACGATGGTGATCGGCAGCGATCCTCCCAGTCAGGGTACCTCTCCAAACGCTGGGGTGTCCGACACAGGTACGTTCGTCATTCCAAACGTGGGGCCGAAGGACAACCGCGTCTATGTTCTTCCGCTCTTGAACTCGCCTGTGACACCGGGAACGGCGAGCGTTCCGCCCGCGCTGCAGAACGCATATGTGAAATCGGCCAAACTAGGCGGCAGGGAAGTGCTCAACACCGGCTTGCATTTCGCAGGAGAAGCGGGAGTGACGCTGGAGATTGTGATCGGTTCGAATCCAGGAATCATCACCGGACGTGTCGTCACCGAGCAGAATCAACCGTCACCCGGTGTGTTCGTCACATTGATTCCCGATGTGGTATCGGCGCGGCTGTTTCGTACGGATATGTACAAGACTTCTTCCACCGATGCCTCCGGCCAGTTTGCAGTGAAGGGACTGCCGCCCGGGGACTACAAAGTTTTTGCCTGGGAGGGCTGGCAACGCGACGCGTGGCTCGATCCGGATTTCTTCAAGCCCTATCAGGATCGGGGGCGTTCCATCCATGTGGATGAAGGGGTGTCCGCAAGCCTTCCCGAGCCATTGACACTCATTCATCCATAGAACTTTTTATTGACGGGCGAAGGATGTCCCGATACTTTTTAAGCACTTTCCGGAGGCCAAACCATGATCAGAAGTTTCGGCGCATCGGTTCGACGATTCTGTTTCGCAGGGATCGCGGCTTCAGCAGCGTTCCTGCTGGTGCTGTCTCTGAAGGCCGCCGATACGATTCCGAGTCAGTATTCCGATCACGATTTCTGGAAAATGGTCACGGATTTCTCGGAACCGAATGGAGTCTTTCCGTATGAAAACTTCGTTTCGAATGAGATCTCGTATCAGGATGTTCTGCCGGAATTGAAACGCGTGGCCAAACCCGGCGGAGTCTATATGGGGGTGGCAGCCGAGCAGAACTTCACGTACATCGCGGCGCTGCAGCCGAAGATCGCATTCATTCTGGATATCCGGCGGCAGAACATGATCGAACTTCTGATGTACAAGGCGCTGTTCGAAATGTCTGCGGACCGCGCGGAGTTTATTTCCAGGTTGTTTTCGAGAAAACGCCCGGCGGGACTGACCACGGCGTCTACTGCAGCGGAAGTATTTGATGCATATAACGCGGTCAAGCCGGACCCGCAGCTTTATGCAGACACGCTGAAGGCCATCAAGGATTCCGTCATCAAGAAACATGAGTTCACGCTCGTTGGCGACGACGAACAGAAAATCGAATACATCTTCAACGCGTTCTTCCGGGGCGGGCCGCGCATGGACTATGGGTTTTCAAGCGCCACGCCGAACACTTCGGTTCCGAGTTACTACAATCTCATGATCGCAACCGACGGCCGCGGACAGAACTGGGCGTATCTGGACAATGAAGAGCGGTATATGTTCGTCCGAAGCATGCAACAGAAGAACCTGATTGTTCCGCTGGTGGGAGATTTCTCCGGCCCCAAGACCATCAAGGCGATTGGGCAGTACGCGAAAGATCATGCCGCCACGTTGTCGGTTTTCTATATATCCAATGTGGAAGATTATCTGGATACGACGTGGCCCGGATATCTCTCGAACCTGCGGTCGTTGCCGGCAAACGAATCGACGCTCCTCCTGCGCTTCATCCCGCATGCGAATACCGTGCTGAGCCGCATCCAGGACATACCGGAACGCTGGCCGGGCCAGTATTGGCATTAAGAATTCGTCACCTGCCCGCAGGGGTCAATCTCGCGACGATCTCCCAGACGACTGGGCCGTCCATAATTACAGGTTCCTTCAGCAGATCCGTGGTTCCATACATCACGGACTTCAACTGATAGCCTGCAGGAACACTTCGAACAGATACGGTATTCGCACCCGTCGCCAGCGTCAGCTGCCACATCCCGTTGCCAATGCTACTGGGTGAGACCGTCTGCCCATCGGGGCGCTTCGCTTCGAACACCACCGCAGGAGGAATTGCGCCAGTTGCGGCTCCTTCCACAATGACGTGCGCCGCCACGTTGTAGGTTCTCGCGTAATTGATCGTGACGCCTGTGACGTCCTTGTTGGTTACGGAAAACGAAGTCCCCACTTGAATGCCACTCAAGCTCAGCCGTGCGGAATAACTTCCGGGGAAAAGCTTATCGAACGTGAAGGAACCATCCGGCTTTAACGGAGTTTCGTGCCCCGCGCCGATGGCGGATCCCTGCAATACGATCGTCGCGCCGCGAGTGGCTGCGGCCGGTAGCCCCGTGACTTTGCCGCTCACGCTGTAGAACTGGGTCGCTCCGGAAGTCGCCAGCGTGATCACCAGTTCCGCGGAGTCGCCGGCTGCAACTTTGAGCGTGTCCTTCAGGAGATCCGTGGAACCATACATTATGGATTTAACGGAGTAGCCCGCGGGCAGTCCCGTCGGAGCGCCAACGCGGCGCTCGCCGTTGGGTAGAGCTACGCGGAAACCGCCATCCACTTGCGGCGTGATACTCATGTTCGTTGTCCCTGCAGCCGGCGCGCCGGCCGCGGTCGAGATCAACGTCAGAGGCAGCACCATGCGTGGCGCAGGGCCTCCGCCTTCCACGACAACGCGGCCCACCGTGTCCTTCGGCAGGGCGATCTCGACGCCACTGATTTCTTTATCGGCAACGACGACGGCAGTGGATCCGGAAATGCCCGGGCCGCTGAAGCGCGCCGTGTAGTTTCCAGCAATCACTTTCGGGAAAACAAAGGTTCCATCCGGATTCAATGGAGTGTCGAGGCTTCCGGAACTCACAATACTGGAAACGCCGTTGGCGTCCGTCACGATCGAACTGCTTCCGGCAAGCGTCACAGTTCCAACAGGCACTGCCGCTCCCAGGCCGACGACGCGGCCGCTGACTTTGACCAGCGTCACCGGAGTGGAATCCAGCGTAATCTTCAATTCAGCGGTGTCCGTTGCCGAAACTCGAATCGGGTTTTTCAAAAGGTCCATCGAACCGTACGTTACCGATTTCACGACATAGCCTTTCGGAATGCTACTCGGAACCAGGGAAATGGAACGCTCCCCTTCAAGCAGTGGGATCTTAAAGGAGCCATCCGGCTGTACGGCCACGCTCGTGGACCCGGAAGACGCTCCAATCGTCACCGTGCCTGCAGGCGCCGCGGCCGCAGGAGCGGGTGTCGAACTGCCGGGGACTGTCCCCATAGAGAAGGCGGCAACGCGCGGCGCGGGTCCTTCGCCTTCAATCACGACATGCCCGGTAATCTCCTTGCTGCCTGGCAGCACGATATTCACGCTGGTCAGATCCGTGCTTCCAACAACCAGAGTTATGGTCGGCGTCGCGGAACTCGCGGGGGCGACTCGAACGGTATATGTTCCCGGTAAAGCTCTCGGAATTTCAAACGAACCATCCGGATTCAGAGGAGAACTCAAGGTTTCGGCGAGAATGGCCGCCGCGGTCATTGTGACCGACGTGCCCGGCGAACCACTCGAATTCGAAATCCGGCCGCTGACTTTGACCCACGGAGGAGGCGTGGACACTCCCAGTGCCACATCGATCTGCGGTGATTCAGACGCGTTAATCTTGAAGGTCTGCGTCAGCAAATCCGCTGAACCGGCATTCATCGATCGAATGGAGTAGCCTGGCGGCAAACCAGCTGCGGCTATTCGGTACTCTCCGGCGGCCATCTGTGCGCTGGATGTAGCCGCACTTACCGGCAAGCTGAAAGGCACCGATCCGGGCGTGGCATTCACCTTTGTGAATGTCATCTGGAAACGGGGGCGCGGGCCTCCGCCATCCACTGTAACGGCCACGCGCGGAGTGGCCAGTACGGAGGCCGAGGGAACGAACAACCGGACTCCCGTCACGTCAGTGTCGGTCACCGTAACCGGAACCTCTTCCATTGTGATGGTGGGACCGACAACGATTCGATACGTACCCGGCTGTGCGTTGGGGAACTGAAATGTTCCATCGTCGGCGATTCTGATGATGGAAGTGTTCGGGCCGGCAAATCGAATCTGATTGGCGGTGCTGACCTGCGCCGCCGGTTGTCCATCCTCACGCGTGACAGTCCCGGATATTTTGTACGTCTTTGGAGCTGCTGGCGGAGTTGTTCCCTGCAATAGAAGAAAAGCGGCAAGCAAGGCCTGGCTGATCATGGTACCCCCCTGAGTGAAGGCATGTCCGATACGCGATTTTTGTAACAGATAATACTGTGTGCCTGTTTGGCAGCAAAGAAAAAGCCGAGAGGGCCGCCTCGTGAGGCGAGTTTCAGGATCTGAAGCCTGTCTTTCTGCTGTAGGCGCGGTCTATGACCGCGCACAATCCTTCAATTGAATTCATTGTAGACGATAGAGCGTGCGCGGTCACAGACCGCGCCTACAGCTGTTCGGATGCGCTTCGCGCGTTATTCGAAGCCGAAACTACTGCTGGGCCTTTAACAAGGCGAGCAGAGCGGATCTCTGCGCCGGGACAAGCAGGCTCACGACCCTGGTCAGAGTGGCCGTTTCCAGTTGCTTCACCTTTGCAGGATCCGGCGTGCCTTGAGTTTCTTTCGCCAGAGCTTCCCGGGCTTTCTTCTGGTCCTCAAACAGCGATTGAACTTGAGGAAGCTGTTCCGAGGTGAAGGGGACGCCGGCGTCTTCCATGGTAATTCGCAGCGCGTCAAATCCTCCCCGAGTGCGTATCTGGCTCCGAGCCATTTTGGTGAGCACGGATTGTTGCTGGGCATTCAGCGCAGCAGCCGCCGCGATTTTCCCAAACAATGCGTCGTTCATCTGGCGCATCTCCACTTCGAGTGCATCGAGCACTTCAGCCGGTACACGGGAGCTTGGCGGACCGCCGCGCGCTGCACCGGCCGGCGCCTGCGTGGAGTCGCCGCTGGAAGCTTTGGCAGCCAGCATCTGCTGGCCGTGAGTTTGCAAGGTTCGCCGCATTGCCGGAATTTCCGTATCGAGCAATTTGTTGAGCTCGGTTTCCTGCTCTTTGGTCATTGGCGCTTCGGCCTTCACAAGAGCATCGCGTAACCGAACGAGCCGGTCCGGAGGAGGAACGGCTGGAGTCGGCGTGGCCCCTCGCGCTGGTGCTGTGGCTGCTGCGCGTCCGGCGGCAGATGGAGAAAGCAGGCTGCCGGCATCCCCGAACGCTCCGAAATCGACATCCTGAGCGTACGCGTGAGTTGCCAACAAAGCGAAAGTCAGTGATCCAAGAAGCCGCTTCATAAAAGTTCAGAACCTCGAATTCAAAGTCAGAGCGATCGTTCTCCCGGCCTGGAAACCGGTCGATTTCCCAAAGAGCTGGGATGTTATCACGCCGCTGTAGCCGTAGCTTTGCGGGTGGTTCAGCAGGTTCGATATTCTGACATTGAGAGTCGTTTGGGGGTGCAACAGCGTGGGCGGCTTCGTGGACGAGGTGGATCCCGCACCGGCACTCGCAAGAAGTCCGGGCTGCAGGCTGACTTGCGCAATCAGTTGCTGAATTGCGGAGGCGGGAAGTCCCGCCTGCGTCGCGGATTGAATCAGCGAATCCAGGGCGGAGTTGGCTGGCGCCGCTGCGCCGGCAGCAGGTGCCGGTTCCGGCTTCTTCTTGTGGAAACTCAGCACCGGGCTGGAATAGCTCAGATTGACGTTGTAACTGCCCGGGCCAATCATGGAATTGCGCTTCACTCCAGCCGGCCGGTCGTTGATGTTTTGGTCCAGGTTGGCGTCCTTTCCCGTGGTGATGTTGTAGGTGCGTCCCGAGTTTGCGGAGATCTGGAACGTATACGATCCAAGACGAGGAGGCCTTACCTGAAAGCTGCTCTGGAAACGATGACGCTGGTCATTGCGCGCCCAATCCGACCGGAAATCGTAGGGGTTCTGGGCCTGGTTATCGTCCGCCGCCCAGGTCAGCCCGTATTGAAAAGATCCGGATAGCATCGTCTTGAGGAACTTCTTCGTCGACGGCATGTTTATTGTGAAACTCAGGCTCTTCGAAAGCGCGTTTCCCACAGGTTCGAACTGATTGATCCTGCCGACGAATGGATAATAGGGCCGCAGCAGGTTGACCTCGTCGGGCGTCAGAAAGGGATCCAGAGGCGTTCCCGGATACGGCGCGTTGATATTGCGGTTCCGAATCTGGTGCACCTGGCGGGTCACACTAAAACTGGTGGAAACTCTCCAGTTCTTCGGCAGCGACTCGTTGACCGACAGTTGGGAGTTAATGCTGTAGGGCGAAGTCAGGTGCTCCACGCGCGTTTGACGCGCCGTGGCGAGGCCATTGATCGTTCCGCTGTCGCCAGACAGGAATGGGTCGGGATACGTGGGATTCGAGATCACCGTACTGAACTGCTTCGTCGTGCCGTTTCCTCGCAGCAACTGTTCGTAGGATCCCATTGAAAAACCCACTGTCGGGTATGTCAATCGTGCGCCAACGCTCACAATGGTGCGTTTCTTGATCTGCACCTGGTATTGCGCTGTCGGCGAAACGTTATTGTAGTCCTTCAGGTGGGTCTGTACCGTGTACTGCGCGCCCATCGAGAGACTCATCGCCTGCTTGATGCGGTACGTTACCTGCAGCGAGGTGTTGGCATCGCTCTGCTTTATTTGAGCTACCGAGTTCCCGAAAGTCTGATTGAATGTCAGCGGGCGTTCGGCGAGGTAATCCGCCAGGCTGGAAAACGTAAAGGTTCCCATGTAATTGCTTTTGGAATCGTTGTAGCTGCTCTGATGGTTCGCGTTGAATGCGAATTGAAAGTTCCATTTCGCCGTGGGCGTCCAGCGCAGGGTCTCGTTCAAATTGTAGCTGGCGTTTCGCGATTCGCTCTGATTTTGCCCGCCGCCGGCATTAAAGGCGTCCAGCACATTGATCGCGACGCCGATATTCCGCGGTACCGATGCGTTGTTGCTGTGGCTCATTCGGAACTGAAACGTATTCGTCATTTTCGACGATATGGTCAGGTTGTCGGAAAGCTGAAAGTTCCAGTTGTGACCCTTGCTGTCCGAGGCGCGTTCCGGCAGCGTGAATCCGCCGATCCCCGAATTCACGTTCTTGTTCCTGCTGTAGTAAAAGTTGTCTGCGAGAGTGTGCTTCTTTGACAGATACCAGTTCTGCGAGAAGCCGAGGCTGTCGGATGTTGACGGACTTGTGTATGCCATATTCAGGGGCCCGGCCGGCGTGAACGCGCGAATGAAATTGTCTCCGGAATCGGATTGGCTCTTGGAGAGATCGAAGGTCATTCCCAGTTTTCCCTTGATGACGGGTCCGTTATAACTGAAGTCGACCTGCGATCTCCGGTTCTTGGGCTTGTTCGTCGTTCCGGACGTTCTGGCATTGAGGGCCGAATCCTGGTATCGGTAGCTCATATTGCCCGCCCAACGCGCCGGACCTGGCTGCTTGGAGACGATCGTGATGCGAGGGCCAGTGCCATTGGCGTTGAACGAATTCGGTTCGATGATGATCTGCGCGATCTGATCGCGGGTTGGAATCCGCCCACCTTCGAATCCGTCGATGATGAGCTGGGCGTTGCCCTCGCCTCCAGCCAGGCTTTGAAGGTAGGCGAGCAGGGACTCTTCGTCGTCAGGCAGGTCCGTGATTTTATCGCCCGAAATGGTTGTGGCGTCCAGGCTGAGCGATGCATCAAGAATGGGCTGTTCCACACTTTCGGTGACATTCACAACTGCCGTCATTCCCTCGAGCGACAACGTCACGGATAGTGAAGGCATATTGGCAGTCACACGGATGTCCTGCGTAAAAGTGTGGAAATCCGGTGCCGCAACGGCAATCTTGTACGCGCCCGCGGCGAGATCGAACGAGAAACTTCCTTCCGGGTTCGTCTTGCCGGCTTTGACGACGGTCGCGCCTTGAAGAATCGCGATATCCACTCCAGCCATCAGCGCTCCGGATGGATCTTTGATGGTGCCCCTCAGTTTAGGCGTCGGAGGTACGACGGTCTGCACCGCCTTGACAGTTCCGGTCGCAAGCATCAGGAACAGCGCCACGGCTCCAAGCGCAGAAAGGATCGGTCTCAGGCTCCGCATCTGGTGAGTCCTCAAAAAGCAATACGTTCGAAACATAGCAGTAGTGACACCGCGCCTTAATCTTCCGTTCAAATCGGAAGATAGCGGGCCCTGCCTGTAGGCGCGGTCTATGAGGATTGAAATATTGTGCGCGGTCATAGACCGCGCCTACAGGCAGACGGGAATCCAACTATGAAATCCTTACCCTGTCTTAAGCAGTTCGAGGGAACCGCCTGGCGCATACCCCGGAAAAACCGGTTCGGTTTTCTGGCCGAGATGGAGTGAAACGAGTTCACCGAGCACATCGCGAAAATCGGTGGTCACCGCGAGGTCGCGCTTCTCGTAAAGTTGTTCGGGTTCGAGGCCGGGCCAGCGGCCGTAAACTTTTCCGCCTCGGACCGGGCCGCCAAGCACCATCATGACATTTCCGTGGCCGTGGTCGGTTCCGCCATTTCCATCTTCCCTCGCGGTTCGGCCAAACTCCGACATGGTCACCAGAACCACATCGGCCATTCGATCTCCCATATCCCTGGAGAACGCGGCCAGGGAACTGCCGAACTGTTGTAGCAGTGTCGTCAGCTGTGGCGTTTCATTGGTGTGATGATCCCATCCGCCGATATCCACAAATGCCGCCTCGACGCCTGCATCCGCCTTAATGAGGCGGGCGATCTGCTGCAGGCCCCGTCCGAATTCGGCCGCAGGATACTGCGCCCCATTCGCCGGAGTATACGGACCCTTGTTAATGTCCTGGATGAACTTTACGGCTTCAAAGGTTTCTTTTCCCGATGAGCTGAGAGCCGCGTCCGGAGTCGTGGCGTACATGCTTTCGAGGATGCTTGCGGCGTTCGAATTCCGCATCTGAAACTGGTCGAGGTTGTTGACGGCGACAGCATTTTGCGCACCTCGTAAGGTGCGCGGCAATTGAGTCCCCATTGCAATCGCGCGAACCGGCGACACGCCAGGCCCCACATTGGGCAGTGCACGATTCAGCCAGCCGCCTTCGCTGATCTTTCCGGGTGTACCGGACTCCATATAGTCCTGCGCATCGAAGTGCGAACGCGACGGATTCGGCGAGCCCGCGGCGTGAACGATGGCGAGCTGTCCACTGTCCCAGAGTGGTTTCAAGGGCTGGAGCGAAGGGTGAAACGCAAAGCGTCCATCCAGGTCGATACCCCCGTTGGGTTTCCCCGGTGGTTGCACGGCGATGCTCGGGCGCAGGTCGTAATATGTCTTTTCAAAAAATGGAACCACGATGTTCAGGCCATCTGCGGCGCCACGCTGGAAAATTGCGATCAGGATCTTCCGTCTCTTCTGTGTCTGCGCTGTCTGCGCCGCTGCGCGAATGAGCCATTCGGGCGCAAGCCCAATACCGGCAACGGCAATGGCAGACGAACGAAGAAAGTAGCGTCGATTCAACATGACTATCTCCTCTGAAAATCGGGCGAGCTCAAGGCCAGGTTCGTGAGCAGCGATGGAGTCGCCTCCTTGTCCTTCACACCCTTTTCGATGGCTGCTACCGTTTGAGCCGAAGGCGCTGTGCTGAGAATTTCGCCGGCTACGGATGCGGGATCCTTGAAGTTGAACCGGCTAACGTCGACTTTCACTCCGGCAACCGTGCCGGACGCCAGTGCGGCCGCAAAATTGATGCGTCCCAGAACTCCCGCCGTATTCGTCCAGGCCTCACCCGTGTTGGGATATCCGGTAGGCTCGATCTTTCCATAGAGCGGTTGACCGAGCTCAGCGATGCGTTGGGCGAGCTGGACCGTATCGATGACATCGGCGTTCAAGGTGCGCACAGCGCTCACAACCATCTCGAGCGGCGATTTCATTTTCGCCTGCCATGCTCCTTCCGACATGAACTCCACCGAGCTGAACATGGTTTGGAGCACGGCCCGCAGATCTCCGTCGGTTTTTGTGAATGTCGCGGCCATGCGATCCACCAGCGCCTGCGGGGGATCGTCTGCGACGAAACGTTGCGCCAGTTTCCTGGAAATGAATTTCGCGGTGGAAGGGTGATGCGCGAGGATGTCGATGACGTCCAGACCATCCTGTTCGCCTCGGCCGGCGGGAAGCGTATGGCCGAGAATGACCTTTTCCTTTCGATCGTGGACGGCGGGACTGAATTGATACTCGGCGTACTTGCCAGTGTCATAGATCGTCCAGCCAGAGAAGGCCCGTGCAACGGCAATGACATCCTGTTGCGAATAGCCGCCATCCACGCCAAGCGTGTGCAATTCCATTAGTTCGCGGCCGTAGTTTTCGTTCAGTCCGGGCCGCTGCGCTCCCGGGGGAAGTGAAGGCTGTCCGGGTTGGTCGTCCCGCGGAACCTGGGACTGCCAGTTATCCAGATAGAAGAGCATTGCAGGATGGTGAGCTGTAGCCATCAGCATGTCTTTGAAATGGCCAAGCACATAGGGTCGAATCGCATCCCGCTCAAAGCCCGTCAGGTACAGGCGATCCTGTCCTTTTCCGTTGTACACGTTGAAATGATTCACCCAGAAATCGACGAGAACCTCCTCCAATTGGCGATTGGAATAAATTGCGCGATAGAGTTTGTTCTCAATCAGCTCGGAATTGACCAGCTGCTGAGGCTGCGTGACCATCATGACCTCACGCCGCAATTCTGGAATTTCAGAAAAAGGTCCCTGTCCCAGCGCGCGCAATACCTGCTGGCGCTTCGGGGCATCGAAGGAATTCACGAGAGCCGTTTTTTCCTCCTTCGTTCCCTGCCGCGCCGTACGGATCTGATCCTGCGACAACAGATCGTTCAGCGGCGGCATCATGCGCTGACGCTCCTTTTGAAGTTCATCCTGCTCGGTTTGCCGGGCTTTAGCGGCCTCCTGCTGCAACGCCTCGGGCAGCCCTTCCATCATTTGAGGCACCGCTCCGGCAAGTACAAGCCGCCGCGTATTGGCATCCAGCGACGCAATGGTATTGACGCGTTCTTCAACCGATCCATTCCGCAGCCGCGCCTGTATTTGTTGGGGCAGAGAATTCATCGCCAGCTGCGATGCTGGCCGTATGACTGCGCCGGGAGGCTGCGCATACTTATCCATGATCTGCCACAGTGGGAGTTGCATGGTTTCCAGCGGTTTGAGTTTCGCGGCGAGCGCGGGATTTTCAGCGATGCGCTCGGGATGGAGTTGCAGGTCGATCCACTTGTCGACGCCGACCAGTCGAACCTGCTGGATATCTCCGGGTCTGGGGCCGAAGCTGAGCCGGTTCACCACGTGTATGATTTGCTTATCGAGAAGCAGTTTCAGGTCGAATCGTCCCGCAGCGTCCCCACTAAAACCAAAAACCGACACGAGCAATGCCGCGCCCAGCATTTGTCCTAAGCGTTTCATGGGTTTCCTTTCGAATGAGTTACCTACTTTTATACTCTCGCCGCGACAAAAATTATCAGTGAAAAG
>Ga0134122_10001369_pt1 | contig 17574 bp, 15 predicted proteins | sample KB302_FD_96461 | JGI IMG/M metagenome (GOLD analysis project Ga0134122, IMG submission 96461) | Terrestrial soil microbial communities without Nitrogen fertilizer from Kellogg Biological Station, Michigan, USA - KB3-0-2 | ecosystem: Environmental > Terrestrial > Soil > Unclassified ... | reverse complement strand
TTGAAGAAGCCATGCACCGAGTTCGGCCAGATATGACCTTCGTTCGGGACGTTGTTCTTCTTGAGTTCTGCCTCGTACGCGGGCCACGCGTTGACAAGCTGGGTATCCAGGCCGCCATGGTGCACCAGGATAGCCGCCTTGACTTTCGCGACATCCGCAGCCGGTGGAGCTCCGCCATAGAATGGGGCGGCGGCGGCGAGATCAGGACCGAGCATGGTCGCCAGAGTATTGGAGACCCCGCCACCAAAGCAGAACCCGGTGACACAGACCTTGCCGCTGGACAGCGCATGACTCTTCAACCATTGGGCACAAGCGATGAAATCCTGGTTCAGCTTCGGCTTGTCGACTTTGTTAAAGAGCTGACCGCCGTTGTAATCGTCGTTCGGATAACCTCCCACGGTTGTCAGCGCGTCCGGTGCGAAGGCGATGAAATTCTCCAGCGCGAAACGGCGTGCGACGTCCTCGGTATGCGGGTTGAGCCCGCGGTTCTCGTGAATGACGAGAACAGCAGGTAATTTGGTCGGAGTGGCGCTACGCGTTGCCTGGCTGAACGGCCGGACGAAATACCCTCGGATAGAGCCATTTCCGTTGGGCGAGGGGAGTGTTTCGTAGCTCGCCTTGATGCGCTCGTCGTCCTTGCGGACCTGCTGTCCCAAGGCGTAATTCGGCATCAACCTGTCGACGATGGCAGCGGCACTAAGGCCTGCCACCGCGAACCGTGAGACCTTGTCCAGAAAGTCACGCCGGCTCATCTCGCCGTGAATGTAACGTGAATACAGCTCTACCGCTTCGGCGGGAATCTTGATCTTCTCTTCCTTCATAAACCCTCCTTAAGGGGAAGAGCCTATCACGCCTATTTCTTGAGATGCGATTGCCAGTTAAGCCCCAGGTTGACGCCGCGTAAACTCGCACCAGAGACACGAGTCCCGAGACGGCGTTCCGCGGTCGCCGGGGAGCATGCGGCCGGGAAGCCGCGCCGGCCAGGCATTGCCCGCCGCTTCGTTATTTTTATAACAGATAAGCGTTGCCTGATGCGGAGATCCGGATTAGCATGGCCAAGTAAGGAAAAGGAGTAGGCGATGAACATCAAACGATGCGCAGGAATTCTGCTTTCTCTATCGCTGCTGGCTGCCGTGACGGCGCTGGCCAGCGGCAGCCAGGTTGAAGTTTATGGAATTGTCAGCAAGGTCGTGGTGGAGCCAAACGATGCCTACCCGGAGCGGGTGCAGATCTGGGGAACCTTCACGCTGGTCGACAACGGCCCGGCAGGCAGGGGCGCGACGCTGACCCCGCAGCGGGGCTACCTGTATTTCAGTCTGCCGACGGAAAGCAATGCAAAGAACGCGGCGATGAAGGAAGTATCCGACTTTCGAGCGATCGCAGGAAAAGGGCAGGCCGTTGCCTTCGGGAGATTCGGTTACATTGGCGCGTTTAATGATGACCTGATCAAGTCGCGCGCCGATACAAAAAGCAGGCCACCGTACATCCTGAACGGCGGCGGGGCCGGTTTCAACGGCTCGCATGCCACGGTTCTGGTGCGGCCGGAGTCGGCGCCGCCGTCAGACCCGGAAACCTATCCTCTCAATATGGGATTGACGAAGATATCCCCGACAGGAACTCTCGCAGCCATTGTCAAACAGCTGCAACAGGCGAAATAGAACATTACGGGGCCGGCTACCAATCCGGGGACGTTGACCGAATTTGAACACATGCCGGTCGTTACGGCATGCGGCACTTCATAGCTGCAGGCTTGAGTCAAACCCGCGTTACAAATATGCATGAAGCCAAGACCCATCTTTCTAGGCTCGCGGCTTATGAAACGAACGTCATGCTGGTTCGCTAAATCAAGCGGAGCGAATGGGACCGGAGATATTCGTTGTCAATGCCTGAAACGGAATGATAGAACTTCCAGCGTCAGTCCCGTGTCCTCAGAAGGAGCAATGCATGCGTATCCGATGCGCCGCCGTGAGCGGTGCGGTCCTTGTGCTGCTTTTCGCCGCAACTCTCTTCCGTCCGAATAACGCAATTGTGTTCAATGAGGACGCAGTAAAGCTGATGAGCCGGGTGATGCAGGAGAAAGGCATCAAACACACCACTTCGGAATGCACCCTGAGGGGGTTCACCTGTTCCACCGCTAACGTCGATCCCAAGACTGCGACTCCGGCGCAAATCGCACTGATCCGGAAAATCCAGATCGGCTACCAGGTGGACGGCATTACCGGAGGTCTTGCGGTTAAAGAAAAGGAAAAGAAGTAACAGCGTCCAATTCACTCGAATATCCGGAGGTTCTCATGAAAACGATCGCCGCGGTTGGTTTGCTTGTATTGATTTCGTATTCCATCGGAGCCCAACAACGCGCTGCGGCTCCTGCGCCTGCGGGGCCGGCGGAGGTGAAAGTGGTTACAGCCGCTGAACTGGCAGCCATCATTTCAAAACAACCCGCCGACAAAAACGGCTCGCAGGCGTTCATCCAGCTGGCGCCATACAACGTCAACATGGAACACCGCGTCGTGAGCCAGGCCGCCAGCGTTCATGAGCGTGAAGCGGAATTGTTTTACGTGCTCGACGGCGCCGGAACCCTTGTGACCGGCGGCAAGCTGGTGGGCGAAACAAGAACTAACGATGCCAACCTGAGCGGAACCTCGATTCAGGGCGGCGCTTCAAAAAGAATCAGCAAGGGAGACTTTGTGCTGGTGCCGCAGGGCGTCCCGCACCAGTTCCCCGCGGTTGAAGGCAACCTGACGTTGATGTCGCTGCATCTTCCCCGAGGGCAGTAAGTTCCGAAAATGAGGGAACGAGGGGTCTGACCCCAATTAAACAATGCGGCCGTCGAGAAGATGGATAGTGCGGTCGGCGTGATGCGCATATCTCGGATCATGGGTGACCATGCAGATAGTGGCGCCTTCGCGGTGCAGTTCGCACAGCAGCTCCATCACGGCTTCACCGTTACCGGAATCCAGATTTCCGGTGGGCTCATCGGCGAGAAGTATCGCAGGGGATCCGGCCAGAGCCCGGGCAACGGCGACGCGCTGTTGCTGACCGCCGGAAAGCTGTGACGGATAGTGCTTCATCCGATGCGCCATTTCCACGCGATCCAGAGAGCGCTGCACCCTCTCTTTCCGTTCCATCGGCGACATGCCGCGGTAGGTGAGTGGCAATGCAACGTTTTCATACACCGTCAGATCGCCAATGAGATTGAACGCCTGAAAGATGAATCCGATCTCCCGGTTCCGCACGCGCGCACGCTCGCTCATTGAGAGATCCTCCACCGGGACGCCATTCAATGCGTAGCTTCCTCCGGTTGGAGAATCCAGCAAGCCGAGAATCGACAGCAGCGTGGATTTGCCGCAACCGGACGGTCCGGATATTGAAAGGTATTCTCCTTTTTCGATTTCCAGATCGATGCCTGCCAGCGCATGGGTTTCAATTTCATCGGCAAAGAAGATCTTGCGCACACCCTGCAGTTGGATTACGGGGTTATCCACGGTTATTCACTCGTTACTCGCTTCGCAGCGCAACAATGGGTTCCACTCGCGACGCACGCCGCGAGGGAAGATACGCGGCAAGCGCTGCGAACAGAGCCAGCGCGGTAAGGGCCACTGCGATCGCCATGGGATCGCTCACGCGAAGTCCGAACAACAGATTTGAAATCCGATCCGACGCCGCATATCCGGCTGCCAGAATCGCCGTCAGGCCGAAAACAACTCCAATACCCACGAGAAGGAGCGCTTCGCGCATGGTCATCCATCAGATGGAGCACCCACAGTTGTTGTGGATCCTTCACCGGCAGCGTGCGCCACATCACCGCATTCATCAGGCTGAAAATTGCCGTGTTCGCTCCAATTCCGAGCGCAAGCGAGAGGACGACTACCACCGTGAACATCGGACTTCGGCGAAGCGTGCGAACCGCGTAACGAAGGTCCTGCCGCAGTTCCTCAAACCATATCGAACTCCACACCTCCCGGCTGCTTTCCAGATAGAGAGTCGCGTTGCCGAAATCGCGCCTGGCCTTCTGGCGGGCTTCGGCTACGCCCATGCCGGACTCGATGAGGTCATCGATCCGTTCCGCGATGTGAGATTCAATTTCTTCGGCGAGTTCGCGATGGATGCGACGCTGGCGCAGGCGCGCCAGAATCCACTTCATGACTCAATAACCTTCATCACCTTGGCAATGCCGTCCAGCATGCGCTCGAAGCTGGAGACGTGACGATCGAGTTGCTTGCGGCCCGCGAGAGTGATCTTGTAGATGCGCACCTTGCGATTCCGCACGGAAAGCCCCCATTCGGCCACGACCCAACCGGATTTCAGCATCCTCTGCAGAGCGGGATAGAGCGATCCTTCCTCAATTTGAAGGCGGTCTTCGGAAGCGCGTTTGATAAATTGCGCGAGCGCGTAACCGTGCTGCGGACTTCGGCGCAGGGTCTGGAGAATCATCATCTCCAGAGCTCCGGGAAAAAGGTCTCGTTGTTCTTCGGAGTATTTTAATACCATACCTGTTTGCTCTAGGCCTAGAGTCAACCAAGTAGGGTCCGGCTGTCAACTGTAAAAGCTGCCGAAAGGCGCCGCATTCGAATAGCTGTAGGTGCGGTCTATGAGCGGAGCGAATGCAAGCCCGACAGGGCGCAGCCATTAAGTAATGACCGTGCACACTTTCTCATTCCGCGGTACTCCATACGCGGGTATTTGTGCGGTCATTACTTAATGGCTGCGCCCTGTCGGGCTTGCATTCGCTCCGCTCATAGACCGCACCTACAGCTATTCGGATGCGCTTCGCGCGACATTCAAGTCCCCAAAGCTACGGAAGGATGCCGCGTTCGACGTACAGCGGGCGGACGATTTTTCGAAGGTTCTCAAGGCAGCTGAAGAACCATAGTGCGGCAAGAATGCAGAGCACGCCACCCGCAGCGACGGTCGCGGGGGCGCCGATCCGATTCGCAAGCATGCCGGCGATCAAGTTACCGAACGGCGCAATTCCGATGAATGCGAGTGTGTAAAAACTCATCACTCTTCCGCGCTTGTCTTCATCCACAATCGTTTGCAGTATGGTATTCCCCGCGGCCATCACCTGCATCATCGAGAATCCGGCGATCAGCATCAGCAACATCGAAAGCCAGACCGTATGAGAAAACGCGAACAGGATCAGCGCCGCCCCAAACGTCAACGACGTGATCGCCATCCGTTTACCAAGTCCCACTATCGTTTTCCGCAATGCCAGGACAACCGCGCTGATAAACGCGCCCAATCCGGTGGCGCCGGTCAGAAAGCCAAAGGTATGTGCTCCCCCCTTCAGGATCACGCTTGCGAAAACGGGAAGCAGCACCGAGTACGGAACTGCGACCAGGCTGATAAATGCAATCAGCGCGAGGATGGAGCGAATGGGATCGTATCCCACGACATAGCGCCAACCCGCCCGGAGTTCCGCGAAAAGATTCTCGTGAATGCGGGCAATACCCGGTTTCGTATTCATGAGAAGCAACGATGCAATCACGGCGATGTAGCTGATCCCGTCAATCAGGAAGCAGTAGCCCTCGCCCGCCTTGTAGATGATTGCTCCGGCGATCGAAGGCCCAATGAGGCGCGCACCATTCATCATTGAGGAATTCAGTGCGATTGCGTTAGAGAGGTCGGCGCGATCCTCAATCATTTCCACGACGAAGGTCTGGCGGGCCGGAATGTCGAACGCATTCACGGCGCCCTGAAACATGGTCAGCCCGAGAATGTGCCAGATGTTCACTCTCCCGCTAAGTACCAGAGCCGCAAGCGCGAACGATTCGAGCATGGCAAGAACCTGAGTCACTTTCAGGACCGTGCGGCGATCCCATCGGTCGACCCACACTCCCGCAAAGGGCGTCAGCAGCAGCGCTGGAATCTGGCCGGAGAAGCTGACCAGGCCGAGCAGCAATGCAGAATTCGTGAGGCGGTAAACGAGCCAGCTGGACGCCACCTGGGTCATCCAGGTTCCGATCAACGAAAGACTCTGGCCGGCAAAGAACAGCTTGTAGTTCCGGTGCCGGAGAGCACGCAGAGCGAATCCGAATCTGGAAGTACTCGCCATGAATCGTGATTACTTAAGGGTAGAGGATCAAATTGATCGGTTCCACTGTAGGCGCGGTCTGTGACCGCGCACGGTTTCTCAATCGATTCACACCTTCACAGACCGCGCACGGTTTCTCAATCCACAGTACTTTGTACCATGGATCGCGCGCGGTCATTACTTGATGGCTGCGCCCTATTACTTGAGGTTTCGCGCTGCCGCGCTCACGCTCCGCGCGGGCTTGCATTCGCTCCGCTCATCGACCGCGCCTACAGGCAACCGGGGCGGAAAGGGCGCGGGGGCGTCGTAGCCCTTCCGCTTAATTTCCTACAATCAGGATGGGCGCTTGCCAGAACGCAGCCTTCTGGCCAGTCGTATCGAGGACAGTGACCTGGCAGGTGTATTCGCCGGGCGCGATGCCGGCCAGCGGAATCGTGAGCTTGAGCGGGACGGCCTTGGACTTCGCATCCATTCCTTGTGTCACCGCGAATGGCGCTGTTTCGAAAACCTTCTCCGGTCCGCGATAGAACGCAACGAACGCCACCAGAGGCTGCGTGGACGTTGCGTTGCGTTCATAGGCCTGCAGGTAGACGTACATATCGCGGCTCCTGCTGAAGACGCGGGTCACGCTGGGGATCAGCTTCAGTCCGTCTTCGATGAGGGGATTTGCAATTTGCGCTTTAGCGGCTTTTTCTTTGCCGGCGTTGAACAGCGCGTCGTCCATGGCGACACGCTGGCTGCTGAGCACGACGGAGCTGATGGGAAGACGGAGTTCTTCCTTGTTCAGGTTGGGAACGATGAAGTCCGCCTGATAGGTGCCGATTCTTCCCGTTTCTGCATTGCGCGCGAGGAACTTGATGGTGTACCTCGCGGGCAGCAGTGTGAATCCCGCATCGTATTGAACGGGACTGGTCGCGAGCTGGCTTGCGGCTTCGCCTTTCAGCTTGATATCCACCTTATCGCGAATGTTGGTGATGGTCGTTCCGAACTCATCCTTGATCTCGCCAATGAAGTCGATCAGCGTGTGTTCTGCGCCGGCCTTCTGCGCCAGCACCAGTTCACTTCCGGGAATTTTCACGGCGATCGGAACGAAGTATTCGGCCCGGTTCAGCTGAAAGTAGTTCACCTCCATCTGAATCGTCAGCTCGGTAATGGGATCGCCCAGCATCAACGCATCTTCCAGCTGCCGCTCCTTATCCGAGGCTGTAAACTTGCTGAACTCCTTGTTGGCGTAGTAGGACTCGCGATAGGACAACTCCGCGGACCGGTTCTTCAGCGATATCTTCACGCGCCGCAGGCGCCCGTCGTTGGCCGTGTTGGTGGGGTTATAGCCGAGAATGTAATAGCTGGACGTTGCGCGTTGCGCCTGGACGATGCCAAGCGTGAGGTCGTTGTAATCGAGAAGAGCCTTTCCGCCGGTGTCGGCCGCAAGCGTATAGAGGGCGTCCTGCGACCGCTGAAAGCCGCGCATCGACGCCATCGCCGTCGCACCCGTGTACATGCCGATGCCGCCCGGCGACGCACGGCTTGCGTCGCCCATCGGCGGCAACGCCACCAGGCCTCGCGAATCGACCGGATAGAACGCCACGCTGGCGCGCCGCGCAGCGTTGAGCGTGGCACGCAGTTGCGCCTGGTTGTCGACGCCATTGAGGTTCATTCCACTGGCGAAGTAGATCAGCGATTTCTTTTCGTTGAGAACGCCCAGCATCCGGACGGCGGTCTGAAGCGCAGCGAGCTGGCGGTCGGTGTTGAAGATGGTGAATTCGCCCGAGTCCTGACCGAAGTCGCCGCCGGTGTCGTTCTCGTCCTCACCATTGAGCAGCGCCAGGATGGTTTCCTGAAGCGCGGTACGATCGCCGGTAAAATCGCGGCGCACGCGGATGGCGCCGTCGGAGTACGTGATGATCGCGACCAGATCCGGGCCGGACATTTTCGTGCTGATGAATGTCTGTGCCGCTCCGAGAGCGCGGAAGCGGTCGGCTTCGCCCATATTGCTCATGTCGAAGTACAGGGCCAGCAGCCTCCGGCCCTGATAACGATTGTCGCCAGGGGGGACTGGCGCAATCTTGTCTTGAACCTGAGGCAATGCTGGCACTCTGTTCGCGGGAGGGACAGGTTGCAGCGGAACAGCCGTGTCGTCCAGTTTCTGGAATTCGAACACGCTGAGCGTTTGCGGTACGCCGTCTTCGGTCAGCAGGAAGTCGTCTTTGGTCAGGCCATCGATCGGCTTGCCGTCCTTGTCTTTCACCGAAACGGTCTGCACGACAAGACGCGTGCTGACGGACAGGGTGAGTGGCGCCTGCTGGTCCTGGGCAAGCAAGGTAGAGACAGAAATCAGCAAGCAGAGAACAATTGCTGTAACCCTCATCCGGCCTCTCCCGAAGGGAGAGGGTGGCGCGAAGCGCCGGGTGAGGAATAACGAAAACTTCCCCATTCTCAAAACCTCACCCGTATCGACGGCTGCACAGACCGCATCGCGTTGGCATTTATCGGCAAACCGAATTGCGAGTTGTTCACCATCGTGTTCCATCTCGGAAACGTCACATGGTTCATCACATTGGTCGCATCGACACGCAGATCCATGGTTACCTTTTCGCCGACGTGAAACGTGCGGGCTACCCCCGCATTCAAGCCAAACTGTCCCGGACCTGTTATCGAGTTCCGTCCGGCATTTCCCCACTGCCCCGCCGCGGGAGTCTCAAATGCCAGCGGATTCAGATACGCTCCGGAAGAGTTGATGTATAGCGGAGCGCCGGTCACATTGGGGCGCAGGCTGCCGGTCATTCCAGTGCCGTTGACGGGCGCGAGTATCACCGGAGTCAGCGGCGAGCCGCTGCCCGCGGTCAGTTGCGTCGTCAGCGTCCACTCCTTCAAAGCCTTGCCTCGCCAGCCATCCCAGAACGATCCGACTCTCACCAGCATTCCCGTGGTGTACTGTGCCTGCAGCGTGACCTGATGCCGCTGATCGAAATTCGACAGTGCGCGTTCCCCGCGGAGGTCGAGCCAATTCTGGGCGATCGAATTCCCCCCCAGTCCTGCATCGTCAATCGCCTTTGCAAACGTGTATGCAACGCTCGCTTGAAAACCGTTTCGCTGACGGCGGCGCACTTCGATGGTTCCTGCATTCCGGTTCGAGTTGCCGCCGGATGTCAGATAGACAAATCCAGAGGGGCAGCTCGGGCACGGATTGACGGCTCCCAATGGAAACGTGTTGGGCAGCATCCGCTGCGGCACATGCGTTCCCTTGATTCCCAAATACGTCACCGTCATCTGCATCGCGGCCGGAAGGTCCTGTTGGATCGAAAGATTCCAGTTCTGCGCGTTTCCCACTCGAAAATGCGGATCGACGGCAAAGGTCGTTGCCGTGATGGAAGGCGAGCCGAGAAATCCCTCCGCCAAAGTCAGCGGATTTGCAGGACTGTTTTGCACGCTCAGGCTCTTCGAGAGCGGTGATTGCTGCGCCATGTTGTCTGCGATTGCGCGATACACCGCCGTGTCGCGGTAGACGCCGTAGCCGGCACGCACGATCATCGACGATGACGGACGCGGGCGCCACGCCAGACCGATCCGCGGTTCGAAACCGCTCCTGTCGGGCCGAACCAGAGATTCATGACGCGTTCCGGCAATGACGGGCACAGCGGTTAGAAATCCCGGCGCAATGTTGAGATTCACCAACCGGCCGTACCGCTCCGTGATTGGCGCCTCGTACTCCCATCGCACACCAAGATTCAGCGTGAGCGCCGCCTTCACCCGCCAATCGTCGGTCACGAATGCGTCGTAGATGGTTTGACGAAAGTATTTATCCGGATTCCCGAAAGCGATCGAGCTCGCCGTGGGTATCGAAAGGAGGAAATCCGCGAAGTCGATGCCCGACGCGGCGCCGGTGAATGTGAAGCTGCCGCGCGCATCCTGCTGCGAGAGCAAATTGAATTGCTGTCTCTTGAGGTCGGCGCCGTAAGTAAAGCCATGGCGCTTGTAGCTCCAGCTGCTGCTGTAGGAAAAGGCGTTGGATTGACTTCGATTGAAGGAGTAAGTGCCGTCCGACAATCGCGCGATACCGCCGGAAAAGTTCAGGCTCGGCGGTCCCCAGTTTCGCGGGTCCGGATCGTTGCCGGAAATACCGGCATCTCCGGAAATGTTCTGTTGATTCGAAAAGAATGGAATCGATTTCGTTACGGTCCGGTTGAACTGATATCGAATGGTTGCGGACACTCGCTGCGTCATCCGATGAACCCAGCTGACATTTCCGTTGGCACCGGAGGTATGGGTTCTGTCGACGAAGCCGAAGAGATCCGGGCTGTCGGTGCGCGAGCTTTGAAGCGCTACACCACCGGTGAATCGATTCGAGTTATTGAGCGCGATGTTGTTGATCGAAATCGAGAGGTTATCCCCATGGGTCACGCCGGCAATCGGAATCTGATAATTGTAGCGTCCTCCGCCATTGAGGTTGGGAAGCGGATAGAACCTCACCAACGCTTTGGCCTGAGGACTGATGCGGTCCGCAGCAATCACATTTCCAGCGAACGGCAGTCCAGATACGGGATCCACCAGCGTCCGCGCACTCGCCGAGAAATTTCCCGCGCGCTCGGCTGCGGTTGGCATCTGCGCGGTCTGGATCGAAACATTTCGGTTTTGGGTCCGATTGTAGCTGACCGTAAAACTCCCCTTGCGAAACACGTGCGGTATTTGGAGCGGACCGCCAAAGGTGATGCCACTTTGAAGACGGTTGTATGCCGGTTGCGGCGTGTTCTGTCCCGTGAGAGAAAACGATCGAGCATCGAACAGCGCGTTGCTTCCAACAAATGACATAGTTCCCGTATAGAGCGGCCGACCGGCCCTCCGGTTGTTCCCGAGTGCGGCGGGCAACGCGAACGGCGTCGATGCTCCATTGTTGACCGTGCCATTGATCAGCAATCCGTCGGCAGCGCGGTCGCTGAAATCCTCGATGGCGGCGGTCTTTACGGGCTCCGAACTTTTGGCAGAGGCTGGTCGGCTGGGAGACAGTCGGAGAACCGGCAACGCGGCGGGAAATCCCGGGGAGGCCCCTGCCTTGATTTCTCCGAACGGCTGCAGCTTCAGCTCCCACACTGGCGGAGTGGCGCCAGAGTTGACGACCACATCCTGGCGGATTGGAGCGAAGCCCAGCATCTCCACCTGAATTGTCCAGTTCCCGTCGGGCAAATCGGCAAACGAGTAATTGCCCTCCGCATCCGAGATCGCCCGCAGAACTTTTCCTCCCTGAGTCGCGCGGACGACCGCTCCAGGGATGGGCACTGCACCCATGCGGACCTGCCCATGATGTTCCGATGCCGCCTGGCTCGAAGCCGCAATCGTCAGAATCAGGGATATCCAGAGCCAGTGCTTCATATAATTGTTTTCAAATATTGCGCACCGCGCATCCAAACAGCTGTAGGCGCGGTCTGTGACCGCGCACGATCTCTCGTGCCGCGATACCGCATCTTCTGGATCGCGCGCGGTCATTACTTGATTGCTGCGCCCTAACGGGCTTGCATTCGCTCCGCTCATCGACCGCGCCTACAACTGTTTTGGTGGCCTTCGGCGTCGTCAATGTATAAACCCCGATTTCGCCCGTTTGTTACGGGCAAAACGCGACAATATGTTACTTTTCCGAATGCTCTCTTTGGCTAAGAGACCCTTCCGGCCTCAGTCATTAGCATCCGGCGAAAACAAATCTCGCAGCTTCAGTTCTCCGAATGACCGCCGCTCGATACAGGTATGCCTTCGGGCTTCGCCGGAGATCCGGTGGAATTTCGCGCTGAATCAATCTCAGGAATATGGTCTGAAGAACATCCTCGGCGTCCTGCCGGCTTCCCGTCACGCTGTATGCCGTGCGGTACACCAGTTGATAATGTTCCCGGAAGATCTCTTCGAATTCCTGCGCCAAGGACTCACCGCTCGCACTGAAGGCCGTTGCTCTCGACATGTGCTCCTCGGCGACTAAACCCCGACCCCTCGGAATTGTTAACAAAATTGCAATTTCCTGCGGGCGCGGTCACAGACCGAGCCTGGAACTCAGTTCTCGGACGGCTTCTCGATGTGGTCGATCACAATTACCTCGATGGGGCCTTTGCCTTTTTCAAGCTTCAGTCCGAGTTCGTCTTCAAGAGCCTGCGCAAGGGATGGGCCAGGCTCGGCATCGGCGTCGAGCCTACGGTCATCCGGGATATAGCGAGTATTCAGGTCATAGGTTCCCGTCAGTCCAGTGCGGTCTACGACCGGCGCGCGCAACTGGCCACTCAGCGAGGAGACTATTTTGTCTATTGTTGCAGCATGGCAGACCAGGTGCGATCCTTCACGCCACAGGGAAATGCTGCATGTTCCCGGCGGCTGAATTATGGGCTTCCCTGGACTCCCATCGATCGTCACCGTCATTGGACTTTCGCTGGATGGCTGTAATTTCGGTTTACCTTTGGCAATTATCAATTGGTATTCCGCTATCTCTTTTGTCTCGCGGTGGACCTGGAGTTGAAATCGGTCAACCAACAACGACTGGAACATAAGACGCACCTGGTCGTCGGTTGCGCCTGTGGGCGTTCGCGCGTCGATGTCATACCAATTCCAACCCTCCGGGAGACGGACGTACCCCTCCATTTGATAACTGTGTGTAAGGCCATACGCATAGAAAATAATGCTGTACGGCTGCGTGTTATGCATCATGACCAGATCTCCGGAACGGCGAGGGGAACCGTCCGTCTGGCCATTGTCGGTGTTCCGTTTGACCGAGGCCAGTTCGAACTCCAACCGTTGTGCAGGATCATTCCTTTGCGGAGCCATACCGGCCGCGACGGCCGCCGATTGTTCCAGGAGCGCCATGTGCGCCTCGGCATGACGGCTCCAGGAGATTTCTGTACCGACGGGTTGCGATTCCATTACCGGGTTCGTTGATACCTGCTCTCCTGCCCGTAACTTCCTTGTCGTCGCGCCTTGCTGCACGTGGACTTCTCCCTCGATGACGGCGACACGCGACCCGGTTTCTTCGGCATTCACGAAAAACACCGTGCCCACGACAGAAACCGTGAAGTCCCTGGTCTGAACATAAAGATGCCCGGAGCGCTGCTTCGCGGCATTGACAATGACGCCACCAGAGTTCAATCGAATCCGAATCCCGTCGTCGGCGGACTCGAGAAAGAGTTCCGACCGCGTCCGCATTTCGATCCGCGACCCGTCCGGCAGAGCAAGTGAAGCGCTTCCGCCGTCCGAGCGCAAGACATCACCGAGACTAATACTGTCTGCAGCGTGGATTGAATCTGTCTGCCCTCCCCAGGTCCGGGACAGGGATCCGTCCACACTTTCCACGACCGCAGGCGGACTGCTGTCCCGGAAAGGGCTTCGCACCATCACGACTGAAACGAGCAGCATGAGGACTGCCGCTGCCACTGTGAAATGAACAGTCCGCCGCTTCCAAAACGGCGTGAAATTAAATCTTTGTTTGTACTCTTCGACGGAATTGCGAAACCGCACGGACATATCCAACGATGCCGACTCGCCTGGCGGCACCGGCCCGAGCTTCACCCACACATCTGTCAATGACTCCAGCTCCGCGCTGCAGGCAGGACATTCCTTCAGATGCTGGGAGAACTCCGCCAGCATCGAGGCGTCCAACCCTTCTTTCAAGTAGTCGGCAAAGTAGTTTTGGATTTCGCTGCACTGCATGACGATGTATTGCTCCGTAGTTTGAGAAAGGCTTCGCGAAGTTCCTTTGTGGCGCGATACACACGCGTCTTCACCGCCCCGAGCGGAAGGCCCAGGAGATCCGCAATGTCTTCGTATTTCATTTCCTGATAGCGGGCGAGGATCAGCAACTCCCGATTCGAATCGGAGGTTTGCATCAAGGCGCACTGAAGCAGCGCCATCTCCTCGCGGGCTTCGAGCTGACGGCTCGGCGTGATGTCATCTTCGGGACTTGTGAAAGGATGCTCTTCCAATGGGATGATTTTGTGCTTCCGCAGGTAGTCGGCTCGGGCATTGCGCCCGATTTGATACATCCACGTGACGAACCGGCTGGACTCCTGATACGTGCTGCGGTATTTCAAAATTCGGACGAACACCTCCTGAACGAGGTCCTCGCTGATCACGCGGTTTCCGGTAAGACGGCTGAAGAAGTCGTAGAGCGGCTCCCGATAGCGATCAAACAGGATTTCCAATTGATCGATATCGCCTCCGCGGACGGCTGCCATCAGTGCTTCATCGGTCCAGTGCATCGACATCACTGGTGAATACTCGCCCGTCCAGGAAAGGTCACGACATTTTCGCTCTCGGACGACGCCTCTTTACAAACAGGCCAGTTCTATTCCAGAACGCACTAAAATACACCGCGCCACCAGCATCGTTTGAAGCTGCAGGCTCGACATGCTGCACGCAGGTAAGATGCCTGGCTAGCCGATCGAGCGGTACGGGCGATGTGGGTTCGAATCCTACTGCTGGTGGCAAGCGAATGAGGGAACGAGGGGACTGTCCCATCTGTCCCCGCATTTGCGGCGGGTGTTAACAATCACTGGACGCGCTGGTCTCTATACTGTGGAGCATATGTCGACTGCGAGCGCATCGAACGTGATTGGCGAGCCCTTTGCACCGGATTTCGAAGAGACCTTCCGGGAGCACTACCACCTGGTCTATCGCACCGCTTACGGCGTGACAGGCTGTGTGGAGGACGCGGAAGACGTCGTCCAGACCATCTTTCTTCGCTTGTTGCGGCGTGAAAATCCCGGCGGCTTCATGAAAAACCCGAAAGGGTATCTGTACCGGGCTGCTGTGAACCTTTCTCTGACGATCGTTCAGTCGCGGCAGCGGCGTGCTTTCAAAGAAGATGCTGAAGATTTCGCAGCTTCGATTCCCGCACGGGAACCCAGCCTCGCCGAGGAAATTCATCGGAGACTCTACGAGGCGATCGCCGAACTGAACCCTAAGGCCGCCGAAATCGTGATTCTCCGATACCTGCACAACTGCAGCGATGCCGAGATCGCAAAAGTCCTGGGCACATCGCGCGGCGCCATCGCCGTGAATCTATACCGGTCGCGAGCCCGCCTGAAGAAACTCCTGAAAGCGACGATTGGAAACAAGTTATGAAACAAACCAAAGACAATCTCGATAAAGCGCTCTATCGCCACCTGGGGTTGTTCGGCGCACCGGCATCCAGTCAGCTCGATACTTCCCGGGAACGGATTCGGCAACGCCTGGGGTCGCAAGCCGAGACGTCGCTGGACAAGACGATTCCAGGTATGGACCGCACGAAGCTTGCCGGAACAACGTGGCGTTGGAGCCTGTTGGCGGCTGCGTCGGTGATCGCGGCAGTTCTTTTCTCCGGAAATCTGCTGCGCAACATGGATACCCTCGCGAGCGTTGAAAGCGCCGACAGCTCGCTGTATCGAGTCTCCGGAGACACGCTGACGGCCGTTCATGCGGGAGACAAGATCCGCGCCGGGCAAATCCTTCGGTCGAATCGCAAGACTGGCGGTGTGATCGCGCTCGAAGATGGGTCTCATATGGAAATGCACTCGGAGTCTGAAGTTTTGCTGGAACGTGCAAATGACGGCCTCCGCGTGCGGCTCCGCGATGGCGGCATCATCGTCAACGCGGCAAAGCAGGGTGCGGGTCATCTCTATGTGCAGACGAAAGACGTGATGGTGTCCGTTTTGGGCACAGTGTTTCTCGTGAACGCCGAAGAGGAAGGCTCGCGTGTCGCCGTCATCGATGGCGAGGTGAACGTTCGGCAAGGCGCGTCAACAACGAAGCTGATTCGTGGCGAACAGGTGGCGACAAATCCTTTGATGGAACCGCAACTGGTGAAGGAAGAGATTTCCTGGAGCCGCAATGCCGAAGCGCATCTGGCGCTCCTGCAACCGACCAGTGGCGGAACCGCTCAGATTCAGGCGGGCAGCATTACTGGAACCGTTCGCAGTGCGAGTGGGAGTCTGGTTCCCGGCGTTCGTGTCACGGCGCTGCGGTCAGACTCCACGGATGCGGCGTTGCGCGCAATGGCAAGTCTCACGGAAACGGATGCGACAGGCCGATACCGCCTCGAGAATATTCCGCCGGGCAATTACTACATCACTGCAGGGCGGATCGATCTGCCGACGTATTACCCCGGTACGCTGGAGATGACTAAAGGTTCGGTCGTATCGATCACCTCCGCAGCCAATGTTTCAGGCATCGATTTTGTCCTTCGCGAAACAAGCACACCACTGCCTTCCACGGCCATCCAGGGAGGGTCGGAACGGATACGACTTCGACGCGTCTCGATCGGACCCGCACTTCCTGCTGTTCCAACGACAGGCGGCGCAGTCGTGGGGACAACCTTGGCAGCCAACAACGAAAGATACCTCTTGCAGGTTACGGGAAGGGTTCTTTCCGGAAACGGTTTGCCGGGCTGGTGGACCGATGAAGATTTCGTGAAACGCCTCGGCTTGACCGACGAGCAGCGCAGGAAGATCGGCGACGCCGCTCAACCGTACCTGCAGGTCTTCGCGCAAAACCAATTTGACCTCGATAAGGAAGAAGCGGCCCTGAAACGCATGGTCTCGCCGGACTCGAAGGAATTGCCATCGGTTGCTTCGCAGGAGGATCGCGTGCTCCAGCTGCGCAGGGAGCGTGAAGCGGCAAACGCCAAAATTACGTTGGAGATCTCACAAATCCTGACGGACGCCCAAAACGCTCAGTTAAAAGCGGAGCAACCATCGCAACTGGGGGAACGGCGTCAGCGTCTGGGTATTCCTGTGGTGAACCCAACAGTCCCATCCCCGGATGGAAAGTGAAGTGGAGACTTTATGAAAACTCGTACGTTATTGATGTTCGCTGCAATCACGGCATTAGCGGGCTCCCTCTCGATCAGCGCACCGCAGGTTCCGGCGAAGCAAGACGTGCCGGCATTCGAAGTCGCCTCGATTCGACAAGTTCAGGTGCCGGCCGTCACCGTCGCGCCGGAGGCGACCACCGCTTGCGCCACCGGCATGACCGACGTCAACCCTCGCCGGCTTCTGGTTCCCCAGACGACCGTCTATAACCTCATCGCATTCGGCTATCTCACTGCCGGAGTGCGTTGCCTGATGTTGGAAGCGGAGTCCGGTCTCGTCGGAGGACCGGATTGGATCAAAAAGGACAGGTTCGACGTGGAGGGCGTCATCCCTGCCGGTACTCCCGTCTACACCAACGCGCAAGTGCGGCGGCGCGATGCCCCGGTACTTCAAACGATGATGCGGACCCTGCTTGCGGATCGCTTCAAGCTTTCCATGCATCGCGAAATGAAGGAAGTTGCGGGGTATTCCCTCACGTTGTCCAAAAGCATGCCGAAGATCACACCGTGGAAAGAAGGCGATCAGGACTTTCAGCGAAAGGATCCGGAAGGAAATGTGTATCGCGGCGGAGCGTCCATGACTGCCATGTTGGTCCAGGGGACAGGACGCGTCATCAAAACTGTCCGTTTCCGGAAAGTTCAAATTGGCCGGACTTCCTTCGCCATCGGTACGGGGGACTCCTTCGCGGAATCACTCACCATGGAACTGGACAAACCGGTCGTCGATCGC
>Ga0134122_10001368_pt1 | contig 17579 bp, 12 predicted proteins | sample KB302_FD_96461 | JGI IMG/M metagenome (GOLD analysis project Ga0134122, IMG submission 96461) | Terrestrial soil microbial communities without Nitrogen fertilizer from Kellogg Biological Station, Michigan, USA - KB3-0-2 | ecosystem: Environmental > Terrestrial > Soil > Unclassified ... | reverse complement strand
AGGATCAATGCTACTCCCAGAAAATGTCTCAAGTACCAAACCCCTCAAGAAATCTTCCTTGCTCACCTCCAAAACTCACCCTAAAATTATTCCAGAGTGTTGCGATTACCCCTTTAATATAGGGATTATAATTAATCTTATTATAAAAATAATAATACTTATTATGTAAAGTATTTCGCTATCAGTTGGAACGCACGCTCATCTCAGTTTCAATGACTTACTGCACATCCTTCATCGAGAGCCGTACCTTCCCTTCATTGATCTCCACCACCTTCACCTTCACCTCCTGACCGAGTTTGAGCACCGTGTTGATATCCTCAATGCGATGGTTCGCAACCATGGAGATGTGGAGTAAGCCCTGAATACCCGGAAGGACTTCCACAAAAGCACCGTAGGGTTCGAGGCGCATGACTTTTCCAACATAGGTTGCACCAACTGCTGCTTCAGCAGTGATCTCCTTGATCCATGCCACAGCCCTTTTCATCTGTTCGCCATCGGTCGAAGCGATGATGATGCGACCGTCCTGCTCGATGTCGATGTCGCAGCCCGTTTCCGCCGTGATCTTCTGAATCATTTCGCCGCCTTTGCCGATCACGAGACGAATCTTCTCTGGATTGATTTGAAGTGTTTCCAATCTCGGAGCATATGGCGAAAGGTCAGCACGCGGAGTGGCGATCGTGGCGATCAGGTTCTCCAAGATATGGAGGCGCCCGGCGTGAGCCTGGGTCAGGGCTTCGGTAAAGATTTCCTCAGAAATGCCAAGGATCTTCGTATCCATCTGAATCGCGGTGATGCCCTTCGCCGTCCCGGCGACTTTAAAGTCCATATCGCCGCCAAAATCCTCTTCATCCTGAATATCCGAAAGCACTTTAAACTTCTTCGGGTTCTCCGGATCGACCATGAGTCCCATGGCGATCCCTGCTACCGGAGCGGTGATCGGTACGCCGGCATCCATGAGCGAGAGCGTGGATCCGCAGACCGATGCCATTGAGGACGAACCATTTGATTCTAAAATCTCCGTGACGACCCGCATGACATACGGGAAGACTTCCTTTGCCGGGAGTACCGGTTCGAGCGCCCGCTCCGCGAGGGCGCCATGTCCGATCTCGCGATTGCCGGTCATGAGGCGATTCGACGCTTCACCGACCGAGAAAGGCGGGAAATTATAGTGGTGCATATAGCGGCGATGGCGCTCCCCTTCGATACCCGGAACGATCAGGTATTCCGACGGAGCACCGAGCGTTACGAGCGAGAGCGCTTGGGTCTCACCGCGCTGGAACAGCGCCGAACCATGGGTTCGTTGCAGCAGTCCGACTTCAGAATAGAGCGGGCGAATTTCGGTCAGCTTGCGTTCGGCGATGCGCTTCTCATCGTTCAGGATCGAGTTGCGAATAAGTTTCTTCCAGACCTTGAGTCCCATCTCTGAGAATTGTTTCAGGTCGCGCTCCTCGCCAAAGTGCTCCACCGCTTTTTCTTTCAGTTTCGCGAGGATCTCATTGCGTTCTTTGGAACGCGCCTGTTTCCCCGGGATGCCGAAGAGCGCTTTCTGGAGGTCTTTAAGTCCTTCCTTGCTGATCCATTCATAGAGCTCCGTATCATCGGGTTCGGGCGTAAATTCCAGCTTTGGTTTTCCGACTTTCGCCACGATCTCGTTCACGAATTCACAGATTTTTTGTCCCCACTTTTTGCCGAAGGCGATCGCTTCCAGCATCTTTGCTTCAGGAACTTGATTCGCGCCGGCTTCGATCATGATGACATCGCGCGGCGAGGAGGAAACGATCAGGTCGAGATCGGATTTCGCGCGGTTTTCGGGCGCAGGATTCAAAATAAATTCATCGTTGATGAGCCCGACGCGCACACTGGCGGTCGGTCCGGCGAACGGAATATCGGAAATGCTGACCGCCACCGAAGCGGCAACGGCTGCCGCCATATCGTGCTCATATTCACCGTCATACGAGAGCGTCATGAGCATCACCTGCACATCATTTTTGAGTCCCTTCGGAAAGAGCGGACGCAGCGTGCGATCGATCACGCGCCCCATCAGCACCTTCTCATCCGACGGGCGACCTTCGCGCTTATTGACCGGAGAATTCTTGAGAAGTCCCGCCGCATAAAAGCGCTCCTGATAATTCACCATCAGCGGAAAGAAATCGATGCCATCGCGCACCGCGCTCGACATCACCGCAGTTGCGAGGATGGTCGTCCCGCCCATCGTGACCACAGCGGAGCCGTTGGTCTGCTGAGCGAGCTTGCCGGTTTCGACAGTGATTTCCTGATTGCCAAAAGTGGCAGTAAATTTTTGATAATTTTTGTAGAACATGGAAAAAGGAAAAGAAATAAAACTCCTTTTTCCGGGGTAAAAGCGACATTATTTTTGTCCTGCACTCAGATTTTTCGGAACTGAAGAACAAAAAGATGCAGCTTTTTCGGCGGAGAAAAAGAGCGAAAATAAAGAAAAAATTTCAAGGAACGAAAAGTCCTGTGGTTTAGCCGCGAATATCGAGAGCGGTCACGATCTGCTCGTACTTGTCTTTCGATTTGCGCTTCAAGTACGTCAAAAGTTTGCGGCGCTTGCTCACGAGCCCCAGGAGTCCGCGGCGCGAATTATTGTCCTTCGGATGGAGCTTTAAATGTTCGGTCAGATAGGCGATGCGTTCGGTCAAAACGGCGACCTGCACCTGTACAGAACCGGTATCACCTTCATGGGTCTTATAGGTTTCAATCACTTCTTTCTTGGTGTGGAACTCGCGTTTTATCGGAGCGACTTTCTCCGCTTTGGTTTTCTCCACCGCCGCCGCCTTGGCTATTTTTTCCTTCGCGGCGACTTTCTTGCTTGGAGCTTTCTTTGTTTTGGTGGTTTTGGTAGTAGGCATAATGGGGAGAAAAAATCAGGACTTTCCGTGCCGACTGGGCGACACCAAAAGAGCGAAAAAATGTGCGTGCATTGTAGGAGCTTCTCAGGAGAAAGGCAAACGTTATTTCGCTGTCTGCTTTTCTGGCGAAATAAAAGCTCCATTTGGAAAATAGAAAGCACTTGGCTATTTTGGACTTGTCTCCTAAGCTAAGGGCAGACACGTCATTTTTTAAATTGTTATGGAATTTCTCTTCGGACTCCCCACGGTCATTATCGTCATTATTTTTCTCGCCACGATCTTCATTCGCCAGGTGAATGAATATGAACGAGGAGTCATGTTCTCTTTCGGAAAATTTACCAAGCTCAAAAATCCCGGCTGGCGGATCGTGATTCCTATTTTCCAAAGCATGACCAAGGTCGACATCCGCACCAAAGCGGTCGATGTCCCGGATCAAGAAGCGATCACGCGCGATAATATCCCGGTGCGCATCAATGCCGTCGTCTATTATCGCGTTTCCGAGGCGAGCAAGGCGATCCTCGAAGTGGAGAATTTCTTTTGGGCGGTGTCGCAAATGGCGCAAACGACGATGCGCAATGCGGTGGGCGAAGTCACGCTCGATCAGCTGCTCCAGAAACGCAGTGAAATTGCCGATAACATCAAGCTCATCATCGATAAGCACACCGATGCTTGGGGCGTTGATGTACAATCGGTGGAACTGAAAGATATCGTCATTCCGGAAAATTTGAAGCGGATCATTTCTCAAGAAGCCGAAGCGGAACGCGAAAAGCGCGCAGTCATCATCAAGGCGGAGGGCGACAAGATCGCGGCGACCAATCTCGCAGCAGCGGCGAAAATCCTCAGCGAAAGCCCGGGAGCGCTCCATTTGCGTACGCTGCAAACGATCAATGATTTGAGCTCGGATCAATCCAATACGACGATCTGGATGGTGCCGATCGATGCACTGGAGGCGATCAAGGGCTTTGAGAAATATATCGGCGGCAAGAACGACAAGAAATAAATTCATGGAGCAGGGGATTTTAAAAAAATACTTCGACATTTTTTTCGTGTAGTGATGCAAGAACAACTTAAAAAACTTATCGGAAAAGCGCTGCAAAAAATTAAAGTTGGAGCAGGTTTTTCTCCAGACGATGTTCTGATTGAAATACCGAATGGCGAAGAATTCGGCGATTTTTCGACGAATATTGCGATGCAATATGCCAAGAAGTTTGGGAAAAATCCCAGAGAGATTGCCGAACTGATTCGCACGAATTTCCCTAAAAATGACATCGTGGAAAAGATCGAGATCGCCGGTCCGGGTTTTCTCAATCTCTTTCTTACCGATCAATTCCTGCAAACCGAACTGCAAAAATTTGATCCCGAAAAAAAACTTAATCTCGGAAAGGGAGTGAAAATTTGTCTCGATTCTTCGCATCCCAATATTGCGAAGCCGCTGCACTTCGGACATTTGCGCAGCACCATCATCGGTGAAGCGCTCACGAGAATTCTCCGCCAAGCGGGATACGATGTCCTGCATGACAACTTTCTCGGCGACTGGGGCACGCAGTTTGGAAAACTCGTAGTGGCGATCAAAAAATGGGGGAATATGGACGAGATTTCCGTTTCCGAACATCCAATCGATGAACTCGTGCGCCTCTATCAAAAATTTCACGAGGAAGCGGAAAAAAATCCGGAACTCGAAAAAGAAGGAGCAGAAGAGTTCCGAAAAATGGAAATGGAACAGAACGCAGAAAATTTAAAACTCTGGAAATGGATCGTCGAGGAATCACTCCGCGAAGTTCAGAAATTTTATAAGTACATCGACGCCAGCTTCGACCTGATTCGCGGAGAAAGTTTTTATGAGAAGATGTTGCCCCAGGCTTTGGAGTTACTTCGAACCAGTGGCGTCGGTTCAGTCGGCGAGAAGGGGGCATTAATCGTACAATTTCCGGAAGAGACAAAATTGCCACCGATGATCTTCCAGCGAGCGGATGGCGCCACTTTATATCAGACGAGAGATATTTGCCGGATTCTCTTGTATGAAAAAGAGAGCATTAATATCATGATTCATGTCGTCGGAAGCGATCAGTCACTGCACTTCCGTCAGCTCTTCCAGACGGCAAAAATGCTCGGACTGAAACCGCAATGCGAACATACTTCCTACGGTCTCGTGCGTCTTCCAGAGGGGAAGATGAGCACGCGGAAGGGGAATATCGTAGGACTCCAAGAAGTCCTCCAAGAAGCGGAAGAACGTGTACGGCAAATTCTAAAAGAACGAAAAGTTGATTTTTCAGAAGAGGAGAAAAATGCCCTCGTTCATACGCTGGCGGTCGGTGCGGTAAAATTCAACGATCTTTCACAAAATCGCAATACGACCGTGGTATTCGAATGGGACAAGATGCTCTCGTTTGAAGGCTTTTCCGCCCCTTTCTTACAGTACTCTTATGCGCGGGCACGCAGCATTTTTCGTAAAGACGAGGAGCAAGGGAAAACAAAATTTGGCGCTAGCGATTTGATGTTGAAAGAAAAACCAGAACGTCAGTTGGCGAAGAAAATTCTGGATTTCCCTGCGGTGGTGCTCCTTGCTGCTGAGAAACGGATGCCACATTTCATCGCCCAATACGTCTATGAACTCGCCGCCCGTTTTAATCATTTTTATGCTGAGTGTCCGATCCTGCCAGCAGCTGAAGCAGAGAAAAAAGCGCGCTTATATCTGACGGAGAAAATGTGTGAGACGTTGAAGCAAGGACTGTATCTGCTGGGAATCAATGTGCCGGAGCGGATGTAAGCGGAAAGTTATAAAGTTTGTACAGTAGAAAGTTTATAAAGTTTTCAAGGAGTAAGAAAGTGAGTCAGGAAATGTAAAATTACGAATTACGAATTACGAATGAAACAACTGACATACTTATTCACTGACCCACTTACTCACTGACTGCTGATTGCTGACTGCTCATTCCCCATTCAAAATTCAAAATTAAGAATTCAAAATTTTTCGTTCGTCATTCTTCATTCGTAATTTCCAATTTGACGCGTCTGCAAAATCCGCTTACAATCTTCCAGCTTTTTCTTTTCGCCACCCCGAGTGTCTGCCACCAAGATTCCACGCAAAAATGAGGAAATCAAGGCTCCAGAAGTGCGTATTGTCGACGACAAAGAATCCCAGCTGGGAGTAATGCCCACCACTGAGGCGCTCAAAATAGCACGAGCTAGAGAGCTCGACCTCGTGGAAGTATCGCCCAAGGCGGTACCACCGGTCTGTCGGATCATGGATTTTGGACACTTCCTCTATCGTCAGAAAAAGGCCGAGAGCAAGCAAAAGCGCCTTTCCAAAGCGCAAGAAACTAAAGAACTGCGTTTCGGCATTCGTATCTCCGACCATGACTTTGCGGTGCGAGTGGAGCGGGCACAAGAATTTCTTGAGAAAGGGCATCCGGTAAAAGTCATTCTGCAATTCCGTGGACGTGAAACCGTTCATGCTGATATCGGACTGAAGCGCATGGAAGAACTCAAGGCCGCGCTCGCAAATCTCGCCAAGCAGGAGCAAGAACCGCGCAAGCAGGGGCGAAGCATCTCGATAGAACTCCGTCCGATCTCAAATCGCAAAGGATGACAATTGTAAAATACAGGAGGAAGGAAGAAGTTTTTTCATTTTTCATTTAAAATTTTTCATTTCTATATCATGCCAGTCAAACTCGGAAAAGTCGGCAAGCAAAAGAGTAAATCCGGTGCCAAGAAGCGCCTTTCCCTCACGGGCAGCGGAAAGTGGAAGATCACCAAAGCCGGACGCAATCATTTGCTGATGCAAAAAAGTAAGCGCCAGAAAAAAGCCGCCGATAAACCACATCTGTTATCACCGGGTGACAGCAAAATGATGTCTCGGATGATGCCGAATTCTTAATCCCCCCTTTTTACTTTATAACTTTACGAACTTTATAAACTTTTTTCTATGCGTATCAAACGAGGAGTTGCGTCACGCCGACGCCACAAAAAAATTCTTAAGTTAGCTAAAGGTTACCGCTGGGGTCGCAGCAATGTCTTTCGCCATGCCAAGAATGCCGTGATGAAAGCGGGGCTCAATGCCTATAAAGACCGCCGCACCAAGAAGCGCAATTATCGCGCCCTGTGGATTCTCCGCATTTCCGCAGCGGTGAAAGAACTCGGCTACAACTATTCCCGCTTTCAATTCGCTCTGACGAAAAACATGGTGATCCTCAATCGTAAAGTACTTTCCAATCTCGCCGTGACCAATCCTGAAATATTTAAGGATGTGGTAGAGAAGGTGATGAAATAAGGTTCAAGCTTTAAGACAAAAGACTCCAGACACCAGATTGCTATGGGCTGGGTTTTTGCTGAATGTTTTAATAAATAATAAGAAAAATCTTAAATCGCCATTGACAAATATATTTTAGTGGAATTAAATGTAATAAATTTTTCATTAAAAAATGAGAGTTAATCGACTTGAAGCAAAAGGAAAATCCGATAATGAAATAGCAGAACTTTGTCCCGATTCTGTTGTAGATCGGAGAACTCATAATGGCATTAGGGCAATAGCAAGAGAGCAATTATTAGAGGTACTTGGAGGGCAAGGATTTGGTGGTGTGAGTGTTCCAGCGGAAATTGCGGCAAGATACACTCAATTTCAACCAAGAAAAGAATTCCATAAAGATTTTTGGTGGATAGATGGAAAAGGCAGGGATAGTGTAGACAGAAATTTTGCACGAGATCCATCGAGCGGAACAGCTCATGGTGGTGATCGCAATGGCAGCCTTGCTAGACCGAGGCGTTAGTAGGAAAGGCGATGAAATAAGCGATAAGTGAAGAATTCTGTAGTTCACTCCTTGTATTGTCATTCCCGCGCAGGCGGGAATCTCTTTTTTAGAATTATATTTCTGAATGTAAAAACTAGCTTTCACCTAGTTCTCTATATTTTATGAGAGTTATTAGAAGTATCAAAGTCCACAAATAGCTTCAAATCAAAATAAAAAGAAATTCTTACCTTGAAAATGTGGAAAAAAGAAGATTTTACTGAGATGTAAAAACTCTCAACAGACTAGATTCCCGCCTGCGCGGGAATGACATCTCTACTATTCACAGAGAAGCTCAAGCTATTTTTCTTCTTTTAAATCTTCCAAAAATTCCTTCACGACATCTTTTCCCCCGAGCCCAAATGCCAGTCCTCCCGCGAGAGCGATCATCGCGATGAAGCCGGTAAAGAGCGTTTGCACCAGGTCAGTCGCGATCTTGAGCTGAAAGAGTGCGGCGAGGATCGAGAAGGTCACAATGATGTATTTTGCCGTGAGCGCGAGCGTCGCTGCGGCTTTGGAGTGCGCAATTCTCAGGGTATTCCCCAAGATCGCGCTCGTCGTATCGGCAATCTTAATGCCGAAAAGGACGATCAAGAGTGCAATTAAGACATTCGGGATATACCTGATCACCGCATCCAAGAAATCCGAGAGCTCACGAAAGCCCAAAAGGTTCGCCGCACCGGTCAGAAAGACCGTAAAGATGTAGCCCTTAATGAATTCCGCCAGGAGCGCGGAAGCGGGAGTGCGGATATTTGCTTTGTGGAGGAGATGGGTTAGTCCGATTTTCTCAGAAATATGCATGAGGCGCAGCTTTTCACCGAGTTTTATAATTCCTTTCTTCACCCAACTGCCGATCAGCCAGCCAAAGAGCACGATCCCCAAGGCCAAAAGCACATCATCGAGCGCGCCGAAGAGCTTATGCAGGCTCTCGGCACTGGAATTCCAAAATGTCTGTTGAAAATTCTGTATTTTTTGAAAGCTGCTGGCGAGAAAGGCGTTCATGGCAAGAATTTATCTTGTCATTGTACCATGAAACAGCGCTTCGCGGCAAAGGAATTGCAGCAGAAAAGAAGACAGTAAGCAGAAAACAGAAGGCGGGAAAAATGACAAACGGAAAATTTTGAATTCTAAATTTTGAATTCTAAATGAAGCAATGAGCTTGCTGAGGCATTTTTTACGCTCATAACTTACTCCTTACTGCCGACTGCTGACAACTTGCCAAAAATTCTCTTGCATTCTTTTTTTTCTTCTCTACAATAACCCTACCACTTTTACATCCAGCACACTTGATACGCGTAAAAATGGGAACATAAGAGGGCCGTGTCACAATACTCCAGGCTCTTTTTTTATCTCGTATTTCTTATGCCAAAAACCGCCACGAAACCTGTTCCTCAGTCAAAAACCACCCCTCAATCCGGAGTCTCCCGTTCATTTAAATTCCCCTATCCGATCACGAAGGATGAAGGTGGGCGTATTTTTTTGAGCGAGGGCAAATCGATTGCCACGGTTCCGAATCTGATTGAGGTCCAGCTCAATTCCTACGAATGGTTTTTGCAAGAAGGAATTCGCGAACTCCTCGATGAAGTTTCGCCGATCGTCGATTTTTCGGCGAAAAAGATGGAATTGCACTTCCTGAAACACTCCTTTGATAAACCGAAGTTCACTCCGGAAGAGGCGAAGCGCAATAACGGTTCGTTCGAAGCGAATCTCAAAGCGCGCGTAAAACTCGTCAATAAGGAGACCGGCGAAATTAAAGAGCAAGAGGTCTTCCTCGGCGCCATTCCGCTCATGACCGATCGCGGCACCTTCGTCGTAAACGGTATCGAGCGTGTGGTGGTAAATCAGCTCGTGCGCTCGCCCGGAGCGTTTTTCTCTAAAAATGCCGCCGTTCCCGGCGCCTACAATGCCAAAGTGATCCCCAAGCGCGGCGTCTGGCTCGAAATCGAAACGGATAAGAAAGATGTCATCACCGTCAAGATCGATCGTAAGCGCAAGATCCCGGTAACGCAACTTTTGCGCATCTTCGGCTACGAAACCGATGATAAGATCCGCGCCCTGTTTGATGATTTGGATATTCCCCCGGAGAAAAACGGCGTTTTGACCACTTTGGAAAAAGATCCGGTAAAAATCGTGCCCGAAGCCTACCAATCAATTTATCGCAAAATTCGCCCGGGCGATCTCGCCACGGCGGAAAATGCCAAATCCCTGATCGACGGCATGTTCCATGATTTCAAGAAATACGATATGGGACCGATCGCCCGCTATAAACTCAATAAGCGCTTCCATACCGACTTTCCGAGCGATTACAAGCACCGCACCTTTCAGGCATCGGACTTCATCAATATCCTGATCGAACTCATCCGCCTCAATAACGGCGGACAGCTCGACGATGACATCGATCACCTTTCCAATCGCCGCGTGCGCAGCGTCGGAGAGCTCGTACAAAACAAATTCCGGATCGGGCTGATGCGCACCGATCGCATCGCCAAGGATCGCATGACGACCATGGATCTGGAGACGGTCACGCCGACGCAGCTCATGAACTCCCGACCGATCACCGCGGCGATGCGTGAATTCTTCGCGAGTTCGCAGCTGTCACAATTCATGGATCAAACCAACCCCTTGGCGGAATTGGCGCATAAGCGCCGACTCTCGGCGATGGGTCCGGGCGGACTTTCCCGTGAACGCGCCAGCTTTGACGTGCGCGACGTGCATTCCTCCCACTATGGACGGATCTGTCCGATTTCCACCCCGGAGGGACCGAATATCGGACTGGTGGTGCATTTGGCGACCTATGCCAAAGTAAATTCTTACGGCTTTATCGAAACCCCTTTCCGCACGGTGCTCCATGTGATCGAAAACAAGGAGAAGAAACTTGTGGGACGGACATTGGAAGAAGATATTTCAAAAGTGGGGAAGCGCGGAGATCTCATTACCGAAGGCATGGCGAAGAAAATTGCCGCTGAGAGCAAACGCAAGGCGGTCCAAGTCAGAGCCTACGTTTCTGACGAAGTCAAATATTATGATGCCGATGAGGAAAAGCCACTTGTGGTGGCACAGGCGAATTCCGAATTGGATCAGTTGGGGCAGCTCACCGAAATCAGTATTTCGGCACGAAAAAATGGCGAGCCGATTCTGGCAAATCCCCGTGAAATCACCCATATCGACATTTCGCCGAAACAGATTATCTCCGAGAGCACGGCGCTCATCCCATTCCTCGAGCATGATGACAACACCCGCGCTTCGATGGGATCGAACATGCAACGCCAAGCTGTTCCATTAGTTCAACCGGAGACCCCACTCGTAGGTACCGGATTCGAAGCTACGGTGGCGCGTTTCTCAGGGCAAGCGGTCTTTGCCGAAGATGACGGCGAAGTGAGCGCGGTAGATGGCAATCAAATTACGGTAATGTACGAAAACGGCAAGAGCAAAACCTATCCCCTGAGTCCGTATGTGCGCTCCAATCAGGCGACCTGCTTTCATATGCGCCCGGTGGTGGATAAAAAGCAAAAAGTCACTGCCGGACAAGTGCTCGCCGATGGCGCGGCGGTGGATCATGGCGAAGTGGCGCTCGGGCGCAATCTCCTCGCTGCCTATATGCCCTGGAGCGGATACAACTATGAAGATGCCGTCATCCTTTCCGATCGCATGGTGCGGGAAGGCGTATACGACTCCATTCATATCGAAAATTTCACCGTGGATGTCCGCGATACCAAGCTCGGACCGGAAATGATCACGCGCGATATTCCCAATGTCGGTGAGGCGAAACTCAAGGATCTGGATGTCGATGGCATCATCCGCATCGGTTCGATGATCAAGGAAGGAGATATCCTGGTCGGCAAGATCACGCCGAAAGGCGAAACCGAACTCACGCCCGAGGAACGACTGCTCCAGGCGATCTTCGGTGAAAAGGCGAAAGATGTGAAAGATACTTCGCTGCGACTTCCCGGCGGAGAAGGCGGAAAGATCGTCGATGTGCAAATTTTTGATCGCAATCTTGGTCATGAACTTTCCCAAGGGGTGATCAAGCAAATTCGGGTCTTCGTGGCAAAAACGCGCAAAATTCAAGTGGGCGACAAGATCGCCGGACGCCATGGCAATAAAGGAGTTATTTCCCGCATCGTCCCGGTCGAAGATATGCCATTTTTGCCCGATGGGACGCCGGTGGATGTCATCTTAAATCCGTTGGGAGTTACCTCGCGTATGAATATCGGACAGATCTTGGAAACGCACTTGGGTTGGGCGGCGCTCAAACTCGGAATGCGCTTTGCCACCCCGGTACTCAATGGAATATCCGCCGAACAAATTATTACGCTTTTAAAAACTGCCGGGCTGCCGGAAGACGGAAAAATTCAACTCTCTGACGGACGCACCGGCGAACCGTTCGCCCATAAAACTACGGTGGGAATTGCCTATATCCTGAAACTTTCGCATTTGGTGGAAGACAAGCTCCATGCGCGCTCAGTCGGACCGTACTCGATCGTCACGCAACAACCGCTCGGCGGCAAAGCGCAGCACGGCGGACAGCGTTTCGGAGAAATGGAAGTATGGGCGCTGGAGGCGTATGGCGCGGCACACGCGCTGCAAGAAATGCTCACGATCAAATCCGATGATGTGCTCGGTCGCGCCAAAGCCTATGAAAGCATCGTGAAGGGTGAAGAGATTCGCAAGCCCAACACTCCGGAGTCCTTCAACGTTTTGGTCAATGAACTCCGAGCGCTCGGGATCGATGTGGATCTGATGGAAGAAAAAGAAGGCAAGCTCGAACACGTGGAACTCCCGCCGGAACAAGCGGTGGAAGAAGTTCTCCCAGAAAGCGATAAAATGAGCGAATTCGCCGATGCGGAACTGGTTTCCGAACCGGCAGAACAGATTGAAGAAGAGCTCCTGGGTGAAGAAGAGGGTGGAGGCATCTCCATGGAAGATGAATTAAAAGTTGAAGATGAAAGCGCTGAACAGACCGCAGAATAAATCATTTGGTGATGTAATTTCTTTTTTCCTTCTCTCTTTTTTTTATGCGCAGCGTCAATAAAGTCATTTTGGTCGGAAATTTGACCCGTGATCCCGAAATGCGGAAAACCGTCGGCGGACAAATGATTGCCACCTTTGGTCTCGCTACCAATCGCGAATGGATGGGTACCAGCGGCGAAAAGAAATCTTTACCGGAATTTCACAATCTCGTCGCTTGGGGACGGCTCGCGGAGCTTTGTGTTGAACTCTTAAAAAAAGGGGGATTGGTCTACGTCGAAGGCTATTTAAAAACCCGTTCCTGGGATCACGAATCTGGAACCAAACTTCATCGCACTGAGATTGTGGTGATGGATATGATCCTGCTCAATAGAGATTCCCGCGGGAAAATTACGGCTGCCCCAGAAGATCAAATCACCAACGGAGCGACCACATCCGAGGTCGAAGCCACAGGGGAGACGCCATCGGAAACCGCGAGTTTTGAAGATGACGATTTTTTCTCCGAGCTGCCAAAAAGCGGCACTGAGCCGGAAACGGAAAACAATTAATTAATTTCAGTTCGGAAAATTTCAGCTCTTCGCACACACTTTATTCCATCTCCTCTATGTATACCTCAGCACCCAATCGTAAAAGCGACCGCTTCAATGCCATGGCCTTAACCATCGCTTCGCCGGAGCGCATTCGCGAATGGTCCTATGGTGAGATCACCAAGCCAGAAACCATCAATTATCGCACCCAAAAACCGGAGCGCGACGGACTCTTCTGCGAACGCATTTTCGGTCCGATCAAAAACTGGGAGTGCTATTGCGGCAAGTACAAAAAAATTCGCTATAAAGGGGTGGTCTGTGAAAAATGTGGAGTGGAAGTTACGCGCGCCATCGTGCGCCGTGAGCGCATGGGACACATCTCCATGGCGGTGCCGGTGGCACACACCTGGTTCTTGCGCTCCACGCCCTCCCGGATCGGACTGATCCTCGATCTGCCGGTAAAAGGTCTGGAACAGGTGGTATATTTCGCTTCTTATGTGGTTATTTCCGTCGATGAAACTGCCAAAAAAGAAGCTTTTGACAGTCTGGAAGAACAGTTCAAGGGCTTTAAAAAGAAAATTCATGATGACTATGCCGAAAAACTCCAAGCGCTGAAAGGACAAAAAGATATTCCGCAAAAAGAATTCGATCTGCTCGAAGCGGAACAGGGCAAACTCATGGAAGACCTCAAAGAAGCCCATGACAAGGCGCGCAAAGATTTAGAATCAATCGAGCCTTGGCAGCTGTTGCAAGAAGTGGTCTATCGCGAACTCAATATGAAGTTCGGGCATGTGTTTAAAGCCGGCACCGGAGCCGAGAGCATTCGCGCTATTTTAGAAACGATCAATACTTCCAGTCTGGCGCGTGATCTGGAAGCCAAGGCAGAAACCAGCACCGGGCAAAAGCAAAAAAAATATTTGCGCCGTATCCGTTTCATCACTTCTTTGGAGCGCGCCAATATCAAGCCCGAATGGATGATCTTTACCGAACTTCCGGTCTTGCCCCCGGATCTGCGTCCGATGGTGCAGCTCGATGGCGGGCGCTTTGCCGCTTCCGATTTGAACGATCTCTATCGCCGCATCATCAATCGCAATAATCGTTTGAAGCGACTCATGTCGATCGGGGCGCCGGAGGTCATTTGCCGCAATGAAAAACGCATGTTGCAGGAAGCGGTAGATACCCTGATCAATAACTCTCAGCGTGCGGGCAAGGCGGTATTCACGGCCGGCGATCGCCGCAAACTCCGTTCGCTTTCCGATATGCTCAAGGGCAAGCAGGGGCGCTTCCGCCAGAACTTGCTCGGAAAACGTGTGGACTATTCGGGGCGCTCCGTAATCGTCGTGGGGCCGGAGCTCAAGCTCCACCAGTGCGGACTCCCGAAAGAGATCGCCATGAAACTTTTTAAGCCCTTTATCATCGGCGAGCTCATCCGCGGTGAATTTGCGCACAATGTGAAAGGTGCCGAAAAATATATCACTTCCGAAAAGAAAATCGTTTGGGATATTCTGGCGGAAGTGATTCAGGGGAAATATGTGCTCTTAAATCGCGCACCGACCTTACATCGTCTTGGAATTCAGGCCTTCTCACCGATATTGATTGAGGGCAAAGCAATTCAGGTGCATCCACTGGTATGTGCGGCGTTCAATGCTGACTTTGACGGCGACCAAATGGCGGTGCATCTCCCGCTTTCATCCGAAGCGCAACGCGAAGCTCGCGAAATCATGCTTTCGAGCCGCAACCTCCTGAAGCCTTCCTCCGGTGAACCGATCGTGGCACCGACGCAGGACATGATCCTCGGGGTGTACTTTTTGACCCAGATCCATCCGGGGAAATCCGGAGAAGGAATGGTCTTTTCTGATTCCGAAGAAGCGCTCATGGCCTATGACTTTGGACACGTCGACCTGCAGGCACAGGTAAAAATCCGCATGGGCGAAGAAATTCTGGAAACCTCCGTTGGACGGATGATTTTCAATCGCATCTTGCCGCCGGAAATCTCTTACCGCAATCAATCCATTGGGAAAAATGCGCTCGAAGATCTCATTTCGGAAATCTTTGAAAAAACTGATATCGAGACCACGGCACGACTGGTGGATGACATCAAAAAACTGGGCTTTGAATATGCGACCAAATCCGGAATCTCCATCGGCATCGCTGACATGCAGGTCCCTCCGGAAAAAGAGCAGATCGTACATACCGCCACGGAAAAAGTGCTCACGATCGGTGAACAGTATTGGAAGGGACTCATCACCGAGAACGAACGCTACAACAATGCCATCAAGATTTGGACGCAGGCAAAATCCGATATTGCTGCAGTGATGATTCAAAATTATAAAAAGGATCCGGAGAACGCCATCTACTATATGATCGACTCCGGAGCGCGCGGCAACTGGGGACAGGTAACGCAGCTCTCCGGCATGAAGGGGCTCGTCGCGAGCCCGTCGGGACGCACCATCGAACTTCCGATCAAAGCAAATCTTAAAGAAGGGTTTTCTATTCTCGAGTACTTCATCGCCACCCATGGCGGACGCAAAGGGAAGTCCGATACGGCGCTCAAAACGGCGGAAGCGGGCTATCTGACGCGACGTCTGGTCGATGCCGCCCAAGACATCATCATCAAACAACACGATTGCGAGACGCTGACTTTCCATGAAATTACGCAGGAAGAATCGGAGAAGATCGGCGAAAAATTCGAACGCCGGATCTTCGGGCGCACCCTGTCGGAAGCCTTGATCGATCCGAAAACCGGACAGGTCCTCGCCGAGCGCAATGAAGAGATCAGCAATGCGCTCCTGGCAACGATCCTGCAGCACAAGATCACGACCGTCAAAGTGCGCTCGATCATGACCTGCGAAACCGTCGCCGGAATCTGTCAAAAATGCTACGGGCGCGATTTGGGAACCAATAAGACCGTGGAAATCGGTACGCCGGTCGGCATCATCGCCGCGCAGTCCATCGGTGAACCGGGCACCCAGCTCACGATGCGTACCTTCCACATGGGAGGAGTCGCGGAAGGTGCCGATATCACGCAGGGTCTCACGCGCGTGGAAGAGCTCTTTGAAGCGCGTCCGCCGAAAACTCCAGCCGTCCTCGCCGATATCGCCGGAAAAGTCACGATTGAACACGGTGAAAATCAAGTCACGCTGCACCTGCAAGCCGAAGCCCTGGGAGAGGACAAATACCTGATGGAAGAAGGAATGAAAGTGGTCGTGAAAGAAGGTGAAGACATCAAGGAAAACCAAATCCTCCTGAAAGGGCGCAAGATCGTGCGCGCCACCAATGCCGGAAAAGTTCTGAAAATTAATGCCCAAGAGCTCATCATCAAGCACACCAAAAAACTGCAAAAGGCCTATCCGTTCCGTTCGGCCGATTTCCTGACGGTGGAGAATGGACAATATGTCGAGGTCGGTACGCAGCTCACCTATGGACACTTCAACCTCCGGGAACTCATGGAGAAGACCGATTCCTATACCGTACAAAAATATATCACCCATCAGGTCCAGAGCATCTATGCTTCGCAGGGGCAAACCATCAACGATAAGCATATCGAAATTATCGTGAAAGAAATGTTCTCACGCGTTCGCATCGTCGATCCGGGCGACCTGCCGGATATCCTTTCGGGAGAAACCACCGACTACCAAAAAATTCAAAATTTCGTGCGCGATAATCCGGAGAAAAAAGCGCCGACCTACGAGCGTTTACTGCTCGGTCTGACGCGCATCGCCCTCGCCACCGACTCCTGGCTTTCCGCCGCTTCCTTTCAGGAGACGATTCGCGTGCTCGTGAATGCCTCCACCACCGGCAAGGTGGATAATCTTGACGGACTGAAAGAGAATGTTATCATTGGGAAGCTCATTCCCGCCGGAAGTATCTTCAAAAAGAACTACGAACAACAAAAAATGAGTGAAGCTGAGGAGGTATAATCCATTTTTATTGGCTTCTTTATCACCAAGAAGCGTTCTGTTTTTGTCTCTTTTTTCTTTCATGCCAACCGTCAATCAACTCATTCGGCATCCGCGCAAAAAAGCCCTGCGCAAGTCCAAGACTCCGGCTCTGCTCTTTACCTTGAATACCCTGAAAGGGCGCGAAGTCGGACTCAAGCGCGGCGCGCCGCAGAAGCGCGGCGTATGCGTCCAGGTTCGCACTATGACTCCGAAAAAACCGAATTCCGCGCTCCGGAAAGTTGCGCGTGTGCGCCTTACCAACGGTATGGAAGTGAATGCTTATATCATGGGCGAAGGACACAACCTACAGGAGCACTCGGTAGTCACGTTAAGAGGAGGTCGCGTCAAAGATTTGCCGGGAGTGCGCTATCATATCGTGCGCGGTTCACTCGATACCCAAGGAGTACAAAACCGTAAACAGGGGCGTTCCCGCTATGGTGCCAAGAAACCCAAGTAATAATTTAAAAATTTTTCGTTCATAATTTT
>Ga0134122_10001367_pt1 | contig 17594 bp, 12 predicted proteins | sample KB302_FD_96461 | JGI IMG/M metagenome (GOLD analysis project Ga0134122, IMG submission 96461) | Terrestrial soil microbial communities without Nitrogen fertilizer from Kellogg Biological Station, Michigan, USA - KB3-0-2 | ecosystem: Environmental > Terrestrial > Soil > Unclassified ... | reverse complement strand
CGTCATTCCGAGGTGGATCTCGAGGGGCTCGGTGAGCTGGCGTCCGACGGTGAGCACCGGGTTCAGCGAGGTCATGGGCTCCTGGAAGATCATGCCGATTTCCCGCCCGCGGACCTTGCGCATCTCCTCTTCCGGCAGATCGAGGAGGTTCCGCCCCTTGAAGAGAATCTCGCCTTCGACGATGCGTCCCGCCGGCGCCGACACGAGCCGCATCACCGAGAGCGCGCTCACCGACTTGCCGCAGCCCGACTCGCCCACGAGGGCCACCGTCTCGCCCTTGCGGACGTTCCAGGAGACGCCGTCCACCGCGCGGACCACGCCCGCCTTGGTGTGGAACTGGGTGCGGAGACCCCGGACGTCGAGGAGGACCTCCATGTCAGGCGGCGAGTCTACCACACCGTCCCGGACCGCCTCCGTCAGCGAGAACGCAGCGGGGCCCGCTCCTCGACACCCGGCAGGGCGGTGCGGAAGGTGTCGCAGTCCTGCATCCGGCCCGACTCGAGCCCGCGCCGGAACCAGCCCGCGCGCTGCCGGGCCGAGCCGTGGGTCCAGGTCTCGGGCGTGACGCGGCCGCCGGCCTGCTTCTGGATGCGGTCGTCGCCCACCGCCGAGGCGGCACCCAGGGCTTCCTCGACGTCACCCTCCTCGAGCAGCCGCCGCTCGTTCGTCGAGTGCGCCCAGACGCCGGCCAGGCAGTCGGCCTGCAGCTCGAGCCGCACCGAGAGGGCATTGGCGCGATCGGGGCGGCTCTGCTGCCCGCGGACCTGATCGGTGAGGCCCAGCAGGTGCTGGACGTGGTGGCCGACCTCGTGAGCCAGCACGTAGGCCTGGGCGAAGTCGCCCGGGGCCCCGAACCGGTTCTTCAGGTCGTTGTAGAAGCCGAGGTCGATGTAGACCTTCCGATCCTCGGGGCAGTAGAAGGGCCCGGCCGCCGCGTCGGCCGCGCCGCAGCCGGAGCGGACCGCGTCGGTGAAGAGCACGAGCCTGGCCCGCTCGTACTCGTGGCCGAGGCGGGTGAACTCACGGGCCCACGTGTTCTGCACGTCGTCGAGCACGAACGACATGAAGTCCGCGGCCTGCTCCTCGGCCGGGGAGCCCTTGCGCGCCGGCCCGGTGGGCGCGCCGCCGCCGGGGGCGGGTGTGAGCTCGCCGCCACCGTCGAGCAGCGCGAAGAAGTTCTGGCCGAAGACCAGGCTGAGCACCAGCAGGATCACCGCCCCGCCCAGCCCGACACCGCCCCCCACGCGCAGGCCCGACCCGCGCCCGGGCGACTCACCGCGCCGGTCCTCGATATCCTCGCTGCGATCGCCGCGCGTCCAACGCATAAGCTGTCTCCTAGGGCTGGCCGCGGGAAGCGGTCAACCGGAAGCTTCTCCCCTGCTATTCGCTCGGCTCGCCTTCGGCGGCACCTCGCCCGGCACCGGCGCGCAAGAGGCGACGCCCAGCTCGGCGACGACTTCGCGGATGGCCTGGAGCGCCCCGCGCATCTCGGCGTCTCCGAGCGCGCCGATGCAGCCAACGCGGAAGCTATCGGCCACCGTGAGCTTGCCCGGGTAGATCACGTAGCCGCGCTGGGCGAGCCGATCGTAGAAGGTCTCGAAGTGGAACTTCGGATCCGCGGGCATGCGGACCGTGACGATGATCGGAGCCTGCGCCAGGTCGGGCAGGAGCGTCTCGAAACCCATGCCCCGCAGGCCGTTCACGAGCAGCGCGCAGTTGCGGCGGTAGCGTCCGCCCCGGCCGGCCACGCCGCCCTCGGCCGCGTGCTGGTCGAGCGCGCGGTCGAGCGCGGCGAGCACATGGGTGGGCGGGGTGAAGCGCCACTGGCCGTTCTTCTCCATCGCGACCCACTGATCGTGCAGGTCGAGGCTCAGCGACGGCGCCTGCCCGCGCGCCTCCTCGAGCGCCTCGCGCCGGATAATCGCAAAGCCGATCCCGGGAACCCCTTCGAGGCACTTGTTGGAAGAGGCCACGAGGGCGTCGAAGGGCACCCGCCGGGCGTCGAGGGGGATGGCGCCGAAAGCGCTCATCGCGTCGATGAGAAGGCGGCGGCGGTGGCGCGCGGTCACCGCCGCGATCTCCTCGACGGGGTTCAGCACGCCGGAGGTGGTCTCGCAGTGCACCACCACCACGTGTGTCACCCCGGGGTCGCGCGCCAGCGCGGCGTCGAGGGCCGCGGGATCGGCGGGCTGGTCCTCCGCGGTCTCCTGGACCACGCAGGCCCGGCGGTAGTACTCGCACATGCGGACCATGCGCCGCCCGTAGGCGCCGTTGACCAGCACCAGGAGCTTGCCGGCCGGCGGCACCAGCGTGCCGATCATGGCCTCGACAACGAAGGTCCCGCTACCCTGCAGCGGGACACACGTATGACTGCCATCCCCATTGACCAGCTCGGTCAGGCGCCGGCGCACCCGCGCGTTCATCGCGATGAAGGCCCCGTCACGCGAGCCCCAGTCGCGCAGCATCGCCTCCTTGGTGGCGCGCGTGGTGGTCAGCGGGCCGGGCGTCAGCAGGAACGGGTCGCGCGGGGTGGCGTCCATGACTGTCCGTCCTTTCGCTTCAGCTCTTCACGCGCAGGGCGCGGGGATCGTAGGGCGGGGCCAGGCCCGCCCGCGCCGGGATGCGGTCTCCCCCCACGTCGAGCTCGAACCGGCCACCTCCGATATACGCCTCGTCCACCCCCTCCGGGTCCCGGACATAGCCCATCGCCACCCCGCGGCCGAGGGTGTGGCCGAAGCCCGCCGAGGTCACCGTCCCGACCACGCGTCCGTCGCGCAGGATCGGCTCGTCGCCCCACGGCAGCGCCGCCTCGTCCTCCAGCACGAAGGTGACCAATCGCTTCGTCAGCGTCCGCTCCCGCTGCTCGAGCAGCGCGTCCCGGCCCAGGAACGGCACCGGCTTGTCGAGCCGGACCGCGAAGCCGAGCCCCGCCTCCCAAGGGGTGTCGTCGATCGTGACCTCCCGCCCCCACGCCCGGTACGCCTTCTCCATCCGGAGGGAGTCGAGCGCGTAGTAGCCGGCGTCCCGCAGTCCCAGGTCCCCTCCCGCCTCCGCCAGCTCATCGTACACGAGGCCGGCCTGCTCCACCGGCACGTAGAGCTCCCAGCCGAGCTCGCCCACGTAGGTGACGCGGGAGGCGCGCGCGGTCGCCCGGCCGATCGCGATCTCCCGCGACGTCAGGAAAGGGAACGCGGCCGGGCCGAGGTCGGCGTCGCTCACGCGCGAGAGCAGCTCGCGCGAGCGCGGCCCCATCAGGCCGAGCACCGCGTAGGCGCCGGTGACGTCGCTCACGGTGGCGCGCGCCCCCTCGGGCAGGTGTCGCCGGATCCAGTCGAGATCGCGCGGACCCTGCGCGGAGCCGGTCACGATCAGGTAGGCGTCGGCGGCGAGCCGCGTGACGGTGAGGTCGCTCTCGAAGCCGCCCCGCTCGTTGAGCATCGCGGTGTAGACCACGCGGCCGGGCGAGACCGCCACGTCGTTCGCGCAGAGGCGCTGCAGCACCGCCTCCGCGTCGGCGCCCTCGAGCCTCAGCTTGGCGAACGAGGTCTGGTCGAAGACCGCGACCGCCTCGCGGGCCGCGCGGTGCTCCTCCGCGGAGTACGGGAACCAGTTCTGGCGGCCGAAGGAGTAGTCCGCCACCGGCTCGACGCCCTCGGGCGCGAACCAGTTGGCGCGCTCCCAGCCCATCTTGGCCCCGAAGCAGGCGCGGCGCGCCCGCAGCCGCTCGTGGAGCGGCGAGTGGCGCAGCCCGCGCCCGCTCGTGAGCTCGCGGTTCGGGAACGCGATGTTGTAGTGCACGCCCACGATCTCGCTGACCCGCTCGCGCAGGAAGCGCCGGTTGCCGTGTAGGGGCGCGAAGCGCCGGACGTCGGACGGCCAGAGGTCCATCGGCGCGCGGTCCTCGACGATCCACTCGGCCAGCGCCTTCCCCGCCCCGCCCGCGGCCGCGATCCCCCCCGAGCAGAAGCCGGCGCCCACGTAGTACCGGCGCACCTCGGGGGCCTCGCCCAGGATGAAGTAGTTGTCGGGCGTGAAGGACTCGGGGCCGTTGAGGAAGGTGCGCACCTCCGCGGCCTCGAGCGCGGGCAGCCGCACCAGGGCATTGCGCATCAGGATGTCGAACTTGTCCCAGTCCTCCTTGAGCGTGCCGAACGCGAAGCCCTCCGGGATACCGGCCGCGCCCCACGGCTTGGCCCACGGATCGAAGCCGCCCATGAGGATCCCGCCCACCTCTTCCTTCACGTAGATGTGGCCGTCCGGATCGCGCAGGACCGGCAGGTCCGGCTTCACCCCCGCGATCGGCTGGGTGACGATGTACATGTGCTCGCACGCGTGTAGCGGGATCGTCACGCCGCTCATGCGCCCGAGCTCGCGCGCCCACATGCCCGCGCAGTTGACCAGGATCTCGGTGGCGATGGGCCCCGCGGAGGTCTCGACCCCGGCAACCGCGCCGTTCACGATGGTGACCCCGGTGACCTTGACGCCTTCCATCAGGCGCGCCCCGCCCGCCCGCGCCCCCCGCGCGAGCGCCTGGGTGATATCGGCCGGGTTGGCCTTGCCGTCACCGGGAATCCACACCGCGCCGACCAGGTCGTCCACGCGCATCAGCGGGTAGCGGGCCGCCGCCTCATCCAGGCCGATCACGTGGGCCTCGACCCCGTAGGCGTTGGCCATCGCGGCGTTGCGCTTGAGCTGCACCATGCGCTCCGCGGTGCGGGCCACGCTGAGGCTGCCGCAGCGCTTCCATCCGGTGGACTGGCCCGTCTCCGCCTCGAGGCGGCTGTAGAGGTCCGCGCTGTAGCGGATCAGCCGGGTGAAGTTGCTGGAGGAGCGGAGCTGGCCGACCAGGCCCGCCGCGTGCCACGTGGTCCCGCAGGAGAGGCTCCCCTGCTCCAGCAGCACGACGTCCCGCCACCCGAGCTGGGTCAGGTGGTACGCGACGCTGACGCCGACGATACCGCCGCCCACGATGACGGCCCGTGCGTGATCTGGCACGGAGTTACGAGACTTGGTTCAGGGCCAGGTCGAAGATGTCGAAGTTCCGGAGGCGGCGGTCCCCCGGGACGCCCTTGGTCGGCCGGTTCAGGAGCAGCGGCACCGTCTGCTCGCTGATGCCGCCGTGGGAGCGCAGCGGGGCATCGAGGCCCGAGAGGTCGTGGCGGGCCCGGCTGGTGCCGAGCACCACATGGCGCTCGGACACCGCGACCAGGTCACCCACGCGGTCGGGCGGCAGCTCGAAGCGGCGGCACGCCGCGGCCCGATCCAGCACGACCTCCATCCCGGCGAGGCCGGCGAGGCGACGACGGAGATCCTCGGGGTCCGCCCCCTCCGGCAGGTAGACGGTCGCGAAGGAGCCGAGCGCCCCGTGGTGCACGACATAGGGATCGGTGATGGGCAGGATGACGCGGGCCCGGCCGGCGCCCACCCACTGGTCCAGATGATCCTGGAGGTAGATGACGCGCGGGCGGTCCTCCGCGTCGGTCTTGGCGTTCATGCCGTGGTCCGCGGTGATGGCGAGCGTGGCGCCGAGACCGGCCAGCTTCGCGTAGTAGCCGTCCATCATGCCGTAGAACTCGTTGGCGTCCGCCGAGCCCGGCGGGTGCTTGTGCTGGACGTAGTCGGTGGTGGAGAGGTACATGATGTCCGGCCGCACCGACTCCATCAGCTTCACGCCGGCCGCGAACACGAACTCGGAGAGGTCCGCGCTGTACACCGAGGGCAGCGGCAGGCCTACCAGCTTGAGCCCGTCGGCCACGCCGTGCTCGGCCTCCGTGGTCTCGTTGGCCTTCTCGGCCGAGAAGCAGACGCCGCGCATCTCGTGGCCCAGCAGCCGCCGCAGCTTGTCCTTCGCGGTGACCACCGCGAGGCGCGCGCCCTCCCGCGCGAACGCGGCCAGGATGGTCCCGCAGCGCAGGTAGCGGGGGTCGTTCATCATGACCTCCGCGTTGGTCTCGGGGTCGAAGAAGTAGTTGCCGCAGATGCCGTGCACCGAGGGCGGCACCCCGGTGACGATGGACAGGTTGTTGGGATTGGTGAAGCTCGGCACCACGCAGTCGGCCAGGCGATCGGTCCCGCCGGGCAGCGCCGCGGCCAGGTACGGCATCGCGCCCGCCGCGATGGCCCGCCGGACATAGTCCGGCTCGCTCCCGTCCACGCACACCACGACCAGGGGGCGGTCCGGCCAGGCGTAGCGCCGGCCGTTCACCGTGAGGGGCTCGCGAGTCGTCATAGCCAGCTCCTGCAGGGGGCGTGAGGGAGATGCTCCCGGGCGACGGGGCGCAGCTCGGAGTAGAGACGGCACACCGCCTCCGCCACGCACGGCCAGCGGTGCTCGGCGGCCCAGCGCGTCGCCTGCTGGCCGAGCCGCCGGCCCTCCGCGCTGCCGAGCAAGGGGGTGATCGCGGCGGCCAGCGCGGCGGGATCGCCTTCCGGGACGAGGCGCCCGGTCACCCCGTCCTGCACCGTGGTGGTCAATCCGCCGACGCGCGAGGCGACCACCGGGCTGCCGCAGGCCATGGCCTCGAGCGCGACCATGCCGAAGGACTCGTAGTGCGACGGCATCACGGTGACGTCGGCGGCGGCGTAGAACAGGCGGAGGCGCCGCTGCGGCTGCGCGCGCAGGAAGCGCACGCGCCGCTCCAGGCCGAGGGCCTTCACCTGCGCCCGCAGCGCGGCGGCGTGCCCGTCGTCGGGCTCGTCGTGCTCGCCGCCGACCACCAGGAGATCCGCGGGCCCGGGGATCGCGACCATGGCCTCCAGTAGCGTGTCGAGACCCTTGATCGGGGTGAGCCGTCCCACGTAGAGCAGCAGCGGATCCGGGGGCAGCTCGAGGAGATCGCGGGCCTTGGCCGGGTCCATCGGCTGGAACAGCTCGGTGTCCACGCCGCACGGGATCACCGCGACCCGCTCGCTGCGCGCGCCGTAGTACCAGACGAGGTGCGCCCGCTCCACCACGTTGGCGGCCACGATGCGGTCGGCCTCCGCGACGATGCGGGTCTCCTCGTCGATGCGCAGCGCGGGCTCCAGCTCGCCCGGAGTCTCGGCCACCTCGTTCTTGAGGCGGCCGAGGGTGTGGAACATGTGCACGAGGGGTGCACCCCAGCGCTCCCGCAGCCGCAGGCCCGCCACGCCGGAGAGCCAGTAGTGCGAGTGGATCAGGTCGTAGCGGATCCCCTGCTCCCGGGCGAACGCCTCCGCCCCCTCCGCGAACTCGTCGAGATGGGCGTGGAGCGCCTCGCGGGGTATCGGCGCCTCGGGACCCGCGGGCAGGTGAATCACGCGCGCCCCCGGGCCCAGCTCGACGATCCGGGGAATCGTGGCGTTCTGGGAGCGCGTGAAGACGTCCACGCGCACGCCCATGAGGCCCAGCTCGCGCGCGGTCTGCCGCACGTAGACGTTCATGCCGCCGGTCTGCTTGCCGCCGAGGGCGGCGAGCGGGCACGTGTGCACCGAGAGGATCGCGACGGACAGGTTCATCGGCCGGTGATCGTGATATTGAGGACGTCCTCGGGCGACGGACCGAAGCCGTACTTGTACGGCTCCTCGCCGCGCAGGAAGTCGAAGGTGGGAATGCCACGCTCGATGGCGTCCTGGATGAGGTGGGCGAGCAGCACGATGCCCGGCGCGAGCTGGGCGCGCGCCGGATCGAAGCCCGAGTTGTAGAGGCCGACACTGCCCGAGTACTCCAGGCAGATGAACGCGGCCACCGCCGCGCCCTCGTACTCGAGGAACCACAGCCGCGCCCAGCCCTTCGCGGCCAGGAGCGCGGTGACCGAGCGGAAGAAGCGCTCCATGCGCTCGTCCATGAAGCGCGCCTTGCCGATCTTGGAGAGGCGGTGGAGCGTGAGGAAGCGCGTCATGGCCTCGTCCCAGCCCGCCGGCTCCGCGTGCGCGCGCGCCGTCACGCCGGGCAGCTCCCGTTCGAGGCGGCGCATCTTGCGCCGGAGCTCGTGCCGGTCCTTGCCGGAGAGCTTCCCCAGGTACTCGTCCCAGGTCTTGGGAAGCGCCAGCACCGGGCAGCGGTCCTGCCGCGCCACCGCGACCTCGAGCCCGTGCCCGGGCGCGAGCGCGGGCACCACCGTCGCGGTCGCCGACGCGGCGCGGATACCGTGCAGATCCCACTCGCCCGGCTGGCCGGCGCGATGGTGGAGCAGCGCCTGCCAGATCTCCTCCTCGCGTCCCGCCACCGCGATCAGGTCGAGATAGTCGGAGACGTCCACCCCGCCGATGATCCGTTGCCGCCCGGGCTCGTCCTCGTAGAGCGGAAGCACGCCGGCCAGGCTCCCGTCTGCGTCGGTCGCGGTCAGGATCTGCTGGGGGCGGTCCGCCGCGAAGGCGCGGCTCCACTCGGTCTGCCACTGCCAGGTGAGGAAGATCGAAGGCAGGCGCGAGCGCTCGAGCAGGGTGTTCCACCGCCCCTCATCGAGGGCCGCGAGGCCGGGCAGCGCGTCGATCTTCACGCCGGCAGGTCCCCCGCGTCGTCCCCGCTGCCGCCCGGGTCCATGAGCGCGCCCCCGTCGTCTCCGGGACCGGCGTCGCCCTCGCCCATCGCCTCGTCCATGGCGGCGTCGAGATCCTCGCCCAGGTCCTCGCCCATCTCGTGGCCCATCTTCTTCACGAACCGGGCCACGCTCTGGGGGTCGTTCTCGTCGAGGTCGCCGAAGCTGGAGGGGTCGGAGAGGGAGTCGAGGCGGGCGTCTTCAGACTTGACGGTGGCGAAGCGGGACATCAGGCGCGACAGCGCGACGCTGCCGCAGCGCGGACATCGCGGCGCCTCGGATGCGGACAGGGTGCGGATCAGAAGGCTGACCCGCCGCTGACATCCCTGGCACTCGTACTCGTAAATCGGCACGCGCCTGCCCTCCCGCCCCGTTTGGATGCGCCATTCTATCATGTGGATTCCGGGGCGGTTCCGGGGCCTTCAGGGGCGGGTCTGGGCGCGGCGGCGGCTCCGCCATTCCTGCTCGACCGCGGCGCGGTCGGCGGTCTCGAGCCCCAGCAGCTCCTTGATATCGTCCGCGTTGAGAGCCGGCGCGTCCCCGACGTTGTTGTTGAGCTTGAAGTAGACGCGGCGGGCCTGCCCTTCGAGCGCGCGCCCGCGGGCCACGATGCCGGTCAGCTCGGCGCGGTCGTAGAGGTAACCGTACTTCTCGGCCACGCTGGGGGCCTGCCCCTGCAGCTGCTTCATGAAGCCCTCGCGGTTGCGCCCGTGCAGCCGGATGACCGCAGTGGGCGCGGTGAGCGCCACCGCGGTGTCCACCGATGCGGGCGTGCGCGGCGCGTCCACCGATACATAGGCCAGCCCTCGCGCGCTCAGCATGGCCAGCGTCTCCTCGGTGTGCCGCGGCAGCCACGAGGCGTCCCGGAACTCCACCGCGATCGTGGCCCCGGGCAGCCGCGCGGGCAGCCCCGCGAGATACTCGAGCGCCCGGTCCCCGTACTTCACCCACGGGGCCATCTGGAAGAGCACGTAGCCGAGCTTGCCCGCGTCGGCCAGCGGCTGCAGGCCCTCCCGGAACGCGGCGAAGGCCCACTCGCGCGCGTCCTCGCCGAAGACCCGGTTCTCGAGCTGGCCGCGAGCGTTGGGCCGGGCGGAGGCGGGAAGCAGCGCGGCGAGCGGCGGGGGCAGCCGATCCGCGTCGAGGTGATGTCCGGTGAGCAGCGCGTAGGCCTTCACGCTGAACAGGAAGCCGGGCGGCGTCCGCTTCGTCCACCGCACCGCGTTCTCGGCGGAGAGCGGCGCGTAGAACGTGGAGTTGACCTCGACGCAATCGAAGAAGCGGCTGTACCACCAGAGGCGCTCCTCCGCCTTCATGCTCTTGATCGGGTAGAACGAGCCCTCGTCCACCATGCTCTTGTCCTGCCACGCGCAGAGCCCGACGCGGTACTCCGTGGTGACGGGAGCGCCGGGGTGGTAGCGGATCAGCGGAGGCGGCGACGGCGCCTGATCAGAGATCTGTCCCGGCAATGCCTGAGGACTCGCGAGCCGCGGCAGCGGACTGGTCCACCTTCGAGCGCGGGTCTCGCCCGCGCCCCTCTTCTCCGGGGGAAGGTTCGGAAGGGGGGCGGAGCCCTCCTCCGAGCGTATCGGCGCTGCGCTCGGCCAGGCCCAGGCGGCGGTGGAGCGAGACCAGCGGCGCGGGCGCCCACCAGTTCCACCGCCCCATCAGCCGCATGGTGGCGGGCACGAGCAGGGCGCGCACGATGGTGGCGTCGATCACCACCGCGAGCCCGATGCCGATGCCCACCGCCTGGATGATCACCGAGCGCGCGGTCGCGAAGCCGAAGAACACCGCGGCCATGATGGCGGCCGCGCCGGTGATGAGCCGCCCGGTGGACTCGAGCGCCTCGGCCACCGCCCGCGTGGTGTCGCCGGTGCGCTCGTACTCCTCGCGCACCCGGCTCAGCAGCAGGACCTCGTAGTCCATCGAGAGGCCGAACACGAAGCAGAACATGATGAGCGGGGTGGCGGTCTGGATCGGCCCCGGGGTGAAGTGCAGCCAGCCCGCGAAGTGCCCCTCCTGGAAGATCCAGACCAGCGCGCCGTAGGAGGCGCTGATGGAGAGCAGGTTCATGATCACCGCCTTCAGCGGCAGCAGCACCGAGCCCAGGAGCAGGAAGAGCACCACGTAGGTCGCGACCATGACGAGGCCGACGGTCATCGGGGCGTGGCGGGTCACCAGGTCGATGATGTCGAGATCGAAGGCGGTCTGCCCGGTCACCAGCACCTCGCCCTGGAGCCGGGGATGCGACGCGCGGATCTCCTCGACGAGGGCCCGGGCCTCGGGGCTCGACGGCTTGAGCGCGGCGGAGACCACCAGCAGGGCCAGGCGACCACCGATGGTCTGCCGCACCACCTGGGCCACCCCGGGCGGGCGCATCTCGGCGGGCGCGGCGGCGAGCTGCTGGTACTGCTCGCGCGTCACGCTCGGATCGAGATCCACCAGGCTCTCCACCCGCGCCACGTTGGGCCGGGCCGCGAGCCAGCGGCTCAGGTCGTAGAGCCCGCCCACCCGCTCGGCGGTGAGCGGCGTCCCGTCCGGGTAGCGCACCACCACCAGGATGCGGTTGCTGTCCGCACCCGGGAAGTGCTCGCGCAGCGCCTCGTCGCCCCGGCGCGAGACCGCCTCGGGCGGCAGCGCGTTGACGTCGCCCGAGCCCACCTTGAGGTGCAGGAACGGCAGCCCCAGGAGGAGCAGGAGGGCCGAGACCGAGATGAAGACCGCCCACGGATGGGCCATCACCGTGACCGCGATCTGGTGCCAGACGCCGCGCCCGGTCACCCGGCGCTCGGGATGGATGAACGGCAGCCGGAGCGCGTTGACCCGCGGCCCGAGCACGGCCAGCAGCGCGGGCAGGAGCGTCAGCGCGTAGAGCACGGCCAGCGAGACCACCACGGTCCCGGCCCAGCCGATCGAGCCGATATTGCCGAGGCCGAGGAAGACCATGCCGAGCAGCCCGATGGCGACGGTGAGCCCGGAGAAGAGGATGGCCCGCCCGGCGGTGGCCATCGTGCGCTCGAGCGCCTCGGAGCCGGGATGCTCGCGGATCTCCTGGCGGAAGCGGCTCACGATGAACAGCGAGTAGTCGATGGCGACCCCGAGGCCGATCATGGTCACGATGTTCGGCGCGTACACCGAGACCGAGGTATAGCGGGCCATGAGCAGGGTCGCCGCGATCGCGCCTGCCATCGAGAGCGCGCCCACCGCGAGCGGCAGCAGGGCGGCCACCACCGAACCGAACACGAGCAGGAGCAGCAGGACCACCACCGGCAGGATCACCAGCTCGGCCCGCCTGAGGTCGGTACGCGTCACCTCGGTGAAGTCGTGGTTCAGGGGAATATTGCCGACCGGCAGCACCTCGAGGGTCTCGGTCTTCACCAGGGCCTGCAGCGAGGGATACACGTCGGGGGGCAGCACCGAGAACTCGAGCGAGGAGAACGCGGCCGCTTCGCCCTTCAGCTCCACCACCGCCAGCACGCGCCGGCCGTCGCGCGACACGAGCTGCGAGGCGGGCACCGAGGCGTCGTAGACCGGCGGGTCGTACGCGGTGAGCACGCGGGCGACCCGCGGGTCGCTCCGGAGCGGCGCCACCGCGCGCTCGACTTCCCGGCGGAACGCGGGGTCCTGGGCCGAGCGGGTCGGGCTGCTGAAGATGAAGCTGAACGAGGGCGGACGGCCCGGCAGCTCCCGGCCGATCAGGTCCAGCGCGCGCCCGGACTCCGTCGTCGTCGGGATGTCGGTGGTGGCGAGACGGCCCCCGTGCACGATCAGCCACAGCGACGGGACCAGGCTCAGCAGGGACAGGACGATGATCGCCAGCCGGAAGCGGTGAACGAGACGGCCCCATCCCGCGAGCATAGGGCTCTATCGTACCGCGAACCGACAAGCGACCCGGCGGTTTACGCTCCGGAAGCCGCGGCGGCCTCTCGGACGTCGCGCGCGACCACCGCCACCACCGCGCCGACCGCCGCCAGCGCGCCCGCCAGGGTCCAGAACACGGGGCGATAGCCGCCCAGCGCCAGGTAGAGCAGCGAGGCGCCCAGCGGTCCGGCCGCGCGCGCGCCGTTGGCGCCGAGCGCCACCGCGCCGCCGATGCTCGCGTAGTGGCCAGCGCCGAAGACGTCGGCGAGCGTGCTGGCGCGCGCGAGCGTGCCCATGCCATTGGCGGCGCCGAGCACCACGATCATCAGGACCAGGCCGCCGGGCAGCGACGGCGCGAGGGCGACCAGGGCCAGACCCGCCGCCTGCGCCAGGAACACCGCCATCGTGACCCCGAGCGCGCCGAAGCGCGCGGTCACCGTCACGAACAGCAGGCGCCCCGGAATCTGCATGGCGCCGATCCAGCCGATCGAAGCGGCCATCGTGACCGGCGACCAGCCGTACGCGACCATGTACGGGATCAGGTGCAGGCGAGCGTGCCCGCCAGGGTCACGATAGTGAGCGCTCGGTCTCGATGCTCGGTGGGGAACCAGCGCACCACCGCCCCGAACGCGGGCTCGTAGAGGGTGGCGGCGAGCGCGAAGCCCATCAGGGTCCAGACCACGTAGAACGCGGGGAGGCTCTCCACCCGGGACCACGCGATCAGCAGGGCGGTGCCGAGGCACGAGCCCGCCGTCATGAGGGCCCACGGCCCGCGGCGATCGAGCCAGCGCCCCACCGGCAGCGCGGCGAGCGCCGCGATCCCCATCCCGACCGTGAAGGCGCCGGTGACCGCGGCGCGGGACGCGCCCAGGTCGTGCTCCATCGAGGCGAGGAAGACCGGGAAGCCGTAGTAGAGGATGCCCCAGGAGACGACCTCGGTGACGGAGAGCGTGGCGACGACGCGCCAGCGATGGCTCAGAGAAGCTGCTCCATGATCAGGACGTCCACCCAGCGGCCGTCGAGCTTCCCCTGCTCGCGGTACACGCCGACCGGGCTGAACCCCATCCGCCGGTAGAACGCGAGGCCCGGTTCGTTGTAGGGGAAGGTGGCCAGCACCATCTTGTGATAGCCGAGCTGGCGCGCGAGGCCCAGCACGTGCTGCAGCAGCGCCTTCCCCACTCCGCGACCCCGCCAGGCGCGCTCGACGTAGACCGAGAGATCCACCACATTGTCGTAGGCGGGACGCGGATTGAACGCGTTGAGGCTGCCCCACCCGACCACCTGGCCGTCGGTGGTCGCCACCACCACCGGATGGCGCGGCCCGCGCGCGGCCAGCCACTGGCGCCGCTCCTCGGGGGTGCGCAGCTCGGTCTCGAGGGTGGCGATGCGGTCCTCGATACCCTGGTTGTAGATCGTGCAGATCCCCGCGGCGTCGTCCGGCGTCGCGGGGCGTATCGTCACGTCGCCCATGAAGATCTCTCCTTGCCCCCGAGTCTGCCCGCCCGGGTGCCATAAGGGAAATAGATTGTCCTCATACCGACGATGAGAAATACTTTGGGTCGATGGATCTCAATCCTGCCCACGTGCGGACCCTCCGGGAGATCGCGCGCCACGGCAGCTTCTCGCGCGCCGCGGAAAGCCTGCGGCTGAGCCAGCCCGCGGTGAGCCTGCACATGCGCCAGCTCGAGGCCCGCTGCGGCACCGCGCTGCTCGAGAGGGTGGGCAAGCGCGCCTTCCCCACCCCGGCGGGGACGGTGCTGCTGGAGCACGCGGGGCGCGCTTTCGCCGAGCTCGAGGCCGCGCAGGAGGCGCTCCGCCAGCTCCGCGGGGTGGTGGCGGGGCGGCTGCGTCTCGGCACCGGCGCCACCGCGAGCATCCATCTGCTGCCCCCGCTCCTGCGCCGGATGCGGGCGCGCTATCCGGAGCTCGAGCTGATCGTGGTGACCGGCAACGCGCCGGAGATCGCGGCCGCAGTGGCGGCCAACGAGCTCGACGTGGCCCTCGTGACTCTGCCGGTCACCGGCCGCCAGCTCCTCGTGACGCCGCTGCTGGTCGACCCGCTGGTGGCGGTGGGCCCGCCCGGGCAGGGGTGGCCCGGGCGGGGCGCGCTCACCGCGGCCGAGCTCGCCCGGCACCCGCTCATCGTCTACGAGCGCGGCGGCACCATCCGGCGGGTGATCGACGGCTGGTTCCGTCGTGGCGGGGCGCGGCCTCGGATCGTGATGGAGCTGGGCAACGAGGAGGCCATCAAGAAGCTGGTGGGCGCGGGGCTCGGGGTCTCGGTGAGCCCGGCGATGGCGGTGCGGGACGAGGTGCGCTCGGGCGCGCTCTCGATGCGGCCGCTCTCCCCCGCCCTCGTGCGGCGCCTGGGCCTCGTGCGCCGGCGCGACAAGCCGGACACTCCGGCGCTCCGCATGTTCCTGACCGCGGTGACCGCGCTCGCTAGTGAAAATCGTGGGAAGGGACGCTCGCCAGCCGGTGGCGCAGCGGAGCGAGCCGCTCGGCGCGTATCGAGGTGACATTGTCCTGACGCTGGAGCGTGCCCTCGATCAAGAGAAAGGGCTCGTTGACCAGGGCGAGCCGATGGCGATGGAAGAGCGCCGGCCGCACGATGACGTTGACCAGGCCGGTCTCGTCTTCCAGGTTCAGGAAGACGAAGCCCTTGGCGGTGCCGGGCCGCTGACGCACGACCACCGCTCCCGCCACCTTCACCCAGGCCCCATGGCGGAAGGCGGCGAGATCCGTCGCGCGCGACACCCGCATCCGTAACAGCTCACCGCGCCGGAAGGCCATCGGATGCGGCCCGAGGGTGAGGCCGGTGCCCTCGTAGTCGGCGACCAGCCGCTCCTCGGCGCTCATCGGCCGGAGCGGCGAGGGATCCCGCCGCGCGGGCAGGTCCTCGTAGAGCGCTCCCGCGGGCCGGCCCGCCAGCGAAGCTTCCCAGAGCGCGGCGCGCCGCTCCGGCTCGAGGCTCGCGAGCGCCCCCACCCGCGCGAGCTGCGCCAGCTCGTCGCGGCGCAGCTCCCCACGCTTCATCACGTCCTCGGCCGAGGCGAAGGGCCGCCGCCGGCGCGCCGCCTCGAGCCGCCGGCCCGCGTCCTCCCGCAGCCCGCGCACGTAGCGCAGCCCGAGACGGACCACCCCGTCCGGCTCGATCGCGCAGAGCCAGTCCGAGAAGTTCACGTCGGCGGGCCGGATCCCCTGCCCGTGCCGGCCCGCGTCGCCGACGATGGTGGCCGGATCGTAGAAGCCCATCGGCTGATTGTTGAGCAGCGCCGCGTAGAACGCGGCCGGATGATGCGCCTTGAGATACGCGCTCGCGTACGCGAGCAGCGCGAAGCTGGCCGCGTGCGAGTTGTGGACGATCAGGTCATTTGCCACGAAGTTGTGATCGCCCTCCACGGTCAGGTCGTACGTCTCCCGCACTCCCACCGGCTCCACGCTCACCACCCGGTCCCAGTACACGTCCGACACAGCCAACCTCGTTGGCTCCGAGGAGTGAAGATGACGACCCAGACGTTCGATCACCCAGCGGCGATACCCTCGCTTCGACTTGTCTGGCGAGCAGAGTGCCCGCGGGGAGAGATCAGTAGCCAGCTCAATCCGGTCCCACGTCATTCCACTCCCAGCCCGGGCGGCCGCGATCGAAATCTTCTCGGCCATCGAGCGCTTTCGAGCCCCCAGGAAGCGGCACGCCACCAGCCTATTGAACTGTTGGAGATTGTCTCTTCCCGTGATGGTGACAACGAAACTGGTTACTCTTCGACCCCGATAGGGATGTGTTCGCCGATAGAGCCGAGACACTATGCGAAGCCGAAGAAGCAGATGCTGGACACCTTCGGCAAGCTGAAGTGAAGCAGTGTCATACGACGCATGTCCTGCCAGAGACAGAGACCCATCCCCTTCCCATAACCTGGCCAATAGCAGCGCCAGATCCGCATCACCAAGCTCGAATACCGGGTCAGGAAGCCTCTTGCCGCGCGCACTTACTCCCCAGAGGCCGAGGCGCTTCGCCCACTCCACTACTCCGATTGGCTTCGATCTGTCGCGCCGACGCACATGAACGCTGAAACAACTGCGATGACGGGCAATTGTGGCCAGCGTATTGTCGAACCGCTCTACCGCATCAACAAACTCATCCCGGTGCTTCGGATCTGTTGTGTAGAAATACAGAGTCCCGGGGTGACACAAGTTCCCCTCAGCGATGAGATCAGCGAGGACTCCCAGCTCATATGACGGCCAAGACTTCAGCCCTGGTACGGGTATGGTCCGGGGCGCCGCGATGTGATCGCCAGGACGCAGGCTTCCGAGCGGCTGCCAGCCGTCGACAGTGAGCAGCGGATGCTCCGGCGTGGCCAGCAGCTCCCGGCCCAGTGCCGTGCGGAGGCGATGCACCATCCGGGGCCCGCTCGCGGTAGCCGCGACTACCCGGCGCTTTCGAAGCTTGAGATCCGTATCGCACGCGAGGGTCTGCGTGAGGGGCACGTTGCCTTTCACCGCGTCCTCGATCCTGACCCGGCGGCCGGTCTCCGCGTCGATGACGAGCGTCTCCCCCACCACGCACTCCGGGAAGCCATAGAGGGCGAAGGCGGTGATGGAATGGATGATCGCCTCGGCGGCCGCGCCCGAGATGCCCTGGCGGGCCATGCCGGTGCGCAGCTTCACCTCCACCTCCCGCATCGCCCGTTCCGAGCGCTTGAAGCCGAAGGCGCGGCGCAGCTCCTCCGCCTCTCCGCCGGTGAAGCCGGCGGTGGCCATCGCCATGCGGAGCAATTGCTCCTGGAAGAGCGGCACCCCGAGCGTGCGGCGCAGGATGGGCTCGAGATCCGGGTGCGGCACCGTGATCGCCTCGCGCCCCGCGCGCCGACGCAGGTAGGGATGCACCATGTCGCCCACGATGGGCCCGGGACGGATGATGGCCACCTGCACCACCAGATCGTAGAAGCGCTCGGGGCGCAGGCGCGGCAGCGTCGCCATCTGGGCGCGGCTCTCCACCTGGAAGACCCCGATGGTGTCGGCCTGCTGGAGCATCGCGTAGACCTTGGGATCGTTCTGGGGGAGATGGGCCAGGTCTACCTCGCCGCCGCGGCGCCGGATCATCTCGAGCGCGTCCTGGAGCAGCGACATCATGCCGAGCCCCAGGAGATCGACCTTGACGATGCCGAGCGCGGCGCAGTCGTCCTTGTCCCACTGCACCACGCTGCGCCCGGGCATGGTGGCGGGCTCGAGCGG